>Ga0081539_10000781_pt1 | contig 62064 bp, 52 predicted proteins | sample TabmetS4T2R2_FD_71023 | JGI IMG/M metagenome (GOLD analysis project Ga0081539, IMG submission 71023) | Tabebuia heterophylla rhizosphere microbial communities from the University of Puerto Rico - S4T2R2 | ecosystem: Host-associated > Plants > Roots > Rhizosphere ...
GAGGCCCGATCAGGAGCGGGTCGCGCCGGCCGGCGCCGGGCGAGCGGCCGCACCCGTACCCGAGGGCCTTGTACCGCGGCATCGAGGGGTCGGAGCGGCTCGCGCGCGCGAAGGCCGGCCGTCCGGCGAAGGCCCTCACGGCTCGCTCCGACGAGCGGTCGATCCGCAGCGGGCCGACGGCTCCCGCTGCGCTCACGATCCCGGCTCCGCCGGCGGGGACGGAGCCGAGCGCCGCGGTCGCCGCCGCGAGGGCGACGACCGCGGCTCCTGTGCCGAGGATGCGCAAGCGCACGATCGATTACCCGACCCGGACCCGCACGGGCCTGCTCGTGCTCGACTTCCAGCCCTTGGCGCCGTTGAAGCGGACGCGGAGGGTGACGGTTCCGGGGCGCCTCGCCGGTACGCGCGCGCGGCAGACGCCGCGCACCGGCCGGGCGTGCGCGACCGCTGCCCATCGAGCCCCCGACCGCTCCTGCACGACGCAGGTGCCGGCGGGGTTCGGCGCGTCGCTCCGGATTACCGCGCGGATCACGATCGCGCCACCGCCCTTGACGAACCGCGGCGCCGTGACGCCGGTCGTCGTCGGGCGGACGATCAGCGGCGTGAGAGAGCCCGAGTTCCTGGCCTCGAGGACGTAGCGCCCGGAGGTGCGGATCGGACAGGTCACGCCCCACGTCGGGCCGAGACCGGTGTTCGCGCACAGCGGGTTGCCGAGGCCGCCTGGGCTCGGGCCGTACAGGCGGAAGTCGAAGGGCTCCGCGTTCCCCGTCGACACGATCTGGCGGCTCGTCACGTCCAGGGTGTCGCCGCGCTGCAGGTCCATGCGCCAGTACTGCGAGCTACCGGAGGGCGAGCAGACCCTGCCGTTGGCGTATTGCGTGACCTTGTCCGCGGCCGTCGGCGCGCCCGTCGGATCGCACGCGCCGGGCACGCGTCCGGCCTGCGCTGGCACGCTCGTCACCGCAGGCGTGAACGAGCCGGCGCCGTAGGTGACGAGGACGTAGCGCCCATCGGCCGGGATGACGCAGCTCACTCGACTCGGGCCGCTACCGGCGCTCCGGCAAAGGAAGTCTCCGATCGTCCCGACGTTCGGGCCGTAGACGTCGAACTGGAACGGCTCCACGAAGACGCTCGGCGGCGCCGGGGCGACATCGACGTTCAGTTGGACGCCGATCTTCAGGTCGATCGCCCAGTACTCTCGGTTGTCCGGACAGAGGTGCGGGTCGCTCGTCTGCGTCTCGCCGGAACGGATCGTGGGGGCCGACGCAACCGAGCATCCGCCGCGAACGGCCCGCGCGGTCGTGGGGTGAACGAGCATGAGCCCGGCCAGGCCGGCCAGGACTGCGACCGTCAGGGCCGCGAGCCGCCGCATGCCACAGGATCTCCCCGGGCTCGGGTGCGAGTCAAGTTCGCGGCACCCGCCGGAGCGGAGCAGGCTGAGCTCGACTCCGCTGGCCGCCAGGACGCAGGCGCGTCGGGCGGCGTCGCGGCCGACGTCGAGCACGACCGCCGCCAGCGCCTCGTGTGGATTGGAATCGCGGTTCATCGTCTCCTCCTCTCAGCCGATCGCGTTCGTCTGGGCGATCTGCTCGTACTCCGCCGAGCCGACGACGTTCGCGAGCACCTGCTGGTCGGTCGTGCCGCGCTGGAGGGCGGCGACGTTGCTCGCAAGCTCGGTCGAGCTCGCCGGCCGGCGCAGGAATTGCTGGTACCACCCGGCCGCGAACCGGGTGTACCCCTCCGGGCTCGTGACCACCGCGGCCGCAAACTGGCTTCGCGTGAGCCCGGTCGCGAGCTTCGACTCCCAGTACTGGATCGAGCTCGTGGAGGGCGTTCGACCGAGCACGTCCGCGTAGACGGCGACGATCAGGCCGACGTTCGTCCCGCCTGCGCGGGCGTAGTACTCGGGCGAGGCCAGAATCGCCTCCCTGACCTGCTCCCACGTACCGCCGCCCTTGACGAAGGCGACCCAGTAGGACGTGCCGTCCGCGCCCGCGGAGCGAGCGAGGAGCGTCTGGAACAGCGAGTTGACCTGCCGCGCGTCGTACTCGGTCGACGTGTCGAGGACGTACGCGAGCTCCCGCCGCGAGAGCTGGTACGTCAGCGTCGTGTTCCAGGAGGCGACGGTGCTCGAGTCCGGAGTGCGGCCGAGCAGGTCGCGGTAGGCCTGGGTGACGAAGCCGAGCTTCAGCTGGCCGGGGTTGAGCGGGTCGTGGACGACGCCGAGGACCGTCTCGCCCGCGCGCGAGAGCCTGCCGGCGGCGAGACCGTAGACCGCCTGGCCCGTGCCGCTGTAGTTCTCCTCCACGACCCCGACGCGGTCGGGGTAGACCTTCGTGATCACGGCGACGTGGCCGGCCGGGCCTGCGTCCGCGGCGACGAGCAGGTCGCCAGGGACGATGTTCGTCGAGGTGACCGACCCGTTCGGGATCCGCCGGAGGGTCACTGTGCTGCCGCCGACCACGGCCGACTGCGGATAGTCGAAGATGTCGACCGCCGCGCCGTGCGGCAGGTTGAAGATCTTCGCGGGCCACCAGCCGTTCGCGATGAAGAACCGCTCGGCGAGCTCGACGCACTGCCAGCCGTCGGTGTCGTACTGCGGCAGCGTCTCCGTGCCGAGCACCTGCGGAGCGATCGTCTGCGGGCCGGCGCACACGTCGACGCCGTGCGTCGCCATCGGGCCCGGCCACGGGCTGCGCAGGAGGATGCTGCAGGTCGCCGGGGCGCCGAACGTCCCGGCGGACGCGCCGTGCGCGACCGCGAGCGCGGCCGCGAAGGCCGCGAGCAGCACGAGCGCGGAGTGTCGAATCGACGTCATCTCGTCCACCTCCTCGTAGGGATGCCGTTTCGCGGCACCCTGGCGAGGCCCGTTCAAGCGGCGTGCAAGCCGCGGTCAACCGCCTCGGCGAGTGTCATCATCAGCCGGTGGAGGTGCGGCTCCTGGGGCCGGTCGAGGTCGCAGCGGACGACCGCGCGGTCTCGATCCCGGCCCGAAAGCAGCGCGCGCTGGTCGCGGCGCTCGCGCTCGAGGCGGGGCGGGTCGTCTCGACCGAGAGGCTCGTGGAGCGGCTCTGGGACGCGCCCCCGGCGAGCGCGGCCCACGCGATCCAGGTGTACGTCTCGGCGCTGCGAAGCAAGCTTCCCGACGGCGGGAAGCTCCGCTCGCAGGCGCCCGGCTATGTCCTCGAGGTGCCGCGGGACGCGGTGGACGCGCTTCGATTCGAGGGGCTCGTCCGCGAGGGATCGCGGGCGCTCGCTGCGGACGATGCGGCCCGTGCCGCCGCGCTCCTCCGACCTGCGCTCGGGCTTTGGCGAGGGCGCGCGCTCGCCGACGTCCTCGAGGCCGGACTCCTCGCGGAGGCCGAACGACTCGAGGAGCGGCGGCTCGAGGCGTTCGAGGCGTGGCTCGACGCGGAGCTCCGCCTCGGCGGAGTCGACGCCGTCGCGGAGGAGACCGAGCGTCTGCTCGGCGAGGAGCCGCTTCGCGCGCGCCTGGTCGAGCTGGCGATGCTGGCGCACTACCGCGCCGGGCGGCAGGTCGAGGCGCTCGAGGCTTTCCGCCGATATCGCGCGCGACTCGACGAGGAGCTCGGTCTCGTGCCCGGCGAGGAGCTGCGCGCACTCGAGACCGCGATCCTGCGCCACGAGGTCGCTCCGGGACCTTCGTCCGCGCAACCCGCGGAGCCGCTGCGCGGAGGGGCGCGCCTGATCGGGCGGACGCATGAGCTCGCGGAGATCGCTTCCCGGCTCAACGAGACGCGCGGGGCGATCGTCACGCTCGCGGGTCCGGGCGGCATCGGGAAGACCACGCTGGCGCTCGCGGTGGCCGAGGAGCTCGGTGCGGCATACCGCGGCGGGGCGGTGGTCGCCCGGCTCGCCGAGCTCGAGGACCCGGAGCTCGTCATGCCGACCCTCGCAGCTCTCGTGGGCGCACCGCCCTCCGACGAGAACCCGATCGACGGGATCGCCAGGCGGCTCGAGGCAGCGCCGGCGCTCGTCGTCCTCGACAACGCGGAGCATCTGCCCGGGGCCGCTCCGGCGATCGCCGCGGTCGCCGCGAGCAGCCGCGGTTCCGCCTTCCTCGTCACGAGCCGGTCGCCGCTCCACGTCGCCGCCGAGCGCGTCGTGCGCGTTCCCCCTCTGGCGGTTCCGCCGATGGACGCAGATCCCGCGGGGTGCCTCGACGCCCCTGCCGTCACGCTCCTGGCCGAGCGCGCCCGCGAGTGCGGCGCCGGCGTCGGCCCGGAAGAGGCGACGACCCTCGGAGCGATCGCGCGGCGCCTCGACGGCGTCCCGCTGGCGATCGAGCTCGCGGCCGCTCGCATAGGCCTCCTCGGTGCCGACGGGGTCCTCTCCCGGCTCGACCGGGCGCTCGACCTCCTCGCGACGTCGTCCCCTGACGCGCCCGAGCGCCAGCGTACGCTGCGCGCCGTCGTCGAGTGGAGCGAGCGCCTGCTCCGCGACGGAGAGCGGGACCTGCTCGCCGCGCTCGCCGCTTTCGCAGGCACAGCCTCGCTCGAGGCGATCGAGCGGGTTGCCGACCAGGCCGAGCCGCAGCTGATCGACGCCCTCGCCGCGCTCGTCGACCACGGCCTCGTCCGGGCCGAGCATCGCGAACGCGGCGGGGCGCGCTTCGGGCTTCCGGAGCCGATCCGCGCGTTCGCCGCCGAGCGGCTCGCGGCCTCCGGTCGCGACGACGACGTACGGGCTCGTCACGCGGCCTGGATCGCCGCTCTTGCGTCGGCGGCTTCGGCAGGGCTTCTCGGACGCGACCAGGAGACGTTTCTGCGCCTGCTCGACGACGAGCTGCCGAACGTCCGTGCGGCGGTGCGATGGGCGGGCCAGCGGGAGCCCGCCCTCGTCGCCCAGATCGTGATCGATCTCTACCAGTACTGGTTCGCGCGCGGGCTCCTGCGCGAGGCGCGCGGCCTCCTCGAGTCGCCGCTCGCTGCGCGGGACGAGCTCGACCCCGACCTGTGGGCGACCGCGGCCGCCCGGGCTGCCTGGTTCGACACGGAGCTGGGCCGGCTCGAGGACGCCGGGCGGCTCGGCAAGGCCGCGTCCGAGCATTTCCGCGAGCGCGGCGACGAGGTGTGGCTGCAGCGAGCACTGGGCGCGCTCGCGACCGTTGCGACCGGCTCGGGCCGCTGGGACGAGGCGGCGCGCCTGAACCGCGAAGTCCTCGACCTCGCGCGGCGAGGCGATGATCCGCGGGAGCTCGCCTACGCATTGATGAACACCGCGTCGGACGCGGAGCGGGCGGACGACTGGACTGCGGTCCGGACCATGCTCGAGGAGGCTCTCGACCTGCTCGTGCGGCTGGAGGACGAGCGCGGAGTCGCGCTCGCCGAGGCGAACCTCGCCGCGTCGCTGCTCGTGGACGGCGAGGCCGAGGTGGCGGCGGCGCTGGCTTCCCGATCGCTCGAGCGAGTTCGGCGGCTCGACCTCCGTGTCGTCCTCCCCTACGTGATGGCGGTGAACGCGCATGCACTGCTCCCGACCGATCCGAAGCGGGCGGCGGCCCTTGCCGTCGAGGCGGCACGCCTCGCCGTCGACCAGGGCCTCTTCGAGGCGCTGTGCACGGCGGGTCTCGCAAGGGTCTGCGCGCTCGCCGCCGCAGACGATGGGGAGGGCGCTCTCCAGGCGTTCGTCGCCGTGGAGGCCTTCGCGCGGAGCTCGGGCGTCGAGCTGGCGCCGTGGTTCCGGAACCGCGCCGAGGGGGCCCTCCGCGACCGCGTCGCGGCGGAGCGCTGGCAGTTCGAGCGCGAGGCGGCGCGGTCGCTCACACGGTCCGAGGCCGAGGCCGTCCTCTGCGCCTGACCCACGGCGGTCCGGCGGCGGCATGAAGGCCACGCCGAGGCTGGCCGTGGCGCGCACGGTCTGACCGGCGACCGAGAACGGGGCGCGCAGGCAGCTCGCGAGCCGCCACGCGAGCTGGGCCGCGTCCGTCAGCGACTCGACTTCGTCGGCGAGGACGACGAACTCGTCGCCGCCGAAGCGCGCGACCGAGTCGCCGGGGCGCACGGCCCGCGTCAGGTGGCGCGCGACCGCGACGAGCAGCTCGTCGCCTGCGTGGTGGCCGAACGAGTCGTTGACCTGCTTGAACCCGTCCATGTCGACGAAGACGACCGCGAGGCCCGAGCCGGCGGCGAAGCGCTCCGTGCGCGTCTGCTCGATCCCGCTCTACATCCGCCCGCAGATCGAGGACATGCTCGGCTACCCGCGCGAGGCGTGGCTGACCGAAAAGGAGCTCTGGCGCGGACGGGGGTCGCTACGCGCTCGTCTTCACGGGCCGGCGCAGCGTCCCCGGCGGGATCGGCTCGACCGCGACTCGCGCGTCGCATGCCTCGAGCGCGGGCGCCTCAGCCCCGAGGAGCTCGAGGAACGCCGACTCGAACCGGCGTGCCGCGCTCCGGTCGACCTCGGGGTCGAAGCCGACCTCGACCCGGATGCCGATCGTGCCGTCGGCGGCAAACCTCGAGCCGTCGACGACGAACTGCGGCAGCCCGAGGCGAAAGGGCGGAGGCGGCAGCTCGCCGTCGTCCCAGAGCTGGATCTCGGCCGGATGCCGGTGCGCGTGGACGCCGTCGAGCCGGTCGAGGACCTCGAGCAGGTCGACCTCGCTCAGCAGCACCTGCGCCGCGCCGTCGCGCTCGGCCACGATGCTGAACGCCTCCCGGCCGCGGAATCGGAAGCCGACGAGCCCCGTGGCCTCGCACTCACCGACGATCGTGACGAGGTCGCGCGTGAGGTAGCGGATGCGGGGCTGGACGGTGACGAAAGGGACGAGGCTCGTCAGGACGAGGACGGCGTCCCCGGTCTCCACCGGAGACAGGTCGAACGGGGACAGGAACTCCTGCCATGCGGTCAGGTAGTGGAGCGCGCCGCAGGTCGCGCACGGCGCCGCGTTCGCGCCCACGAACTCGCACAGGCCGTACGAGGTGACGACGTCGGTTCCCCAGAGGGCGCGCAGTCGCTCCTGCCAGACGCGCGAGACGTGCGAGCCGTACCCGAAGACCGAGTCGAGCCGGAACGAGTCGGGCGTTCCGCCGGCGACCGTGTAGTACCCGGCGAGGACGCGGTGGAGCGCGTTCTGGGCCTGGAGGTAGCCCACCGGGAGCACGCGGCCGCCCAGCTCGAAGCCGTCGACCAGCATGCGCGTGATCAGGTCGACGTGCGCCTGCCGCTCGAGCGGGACGCTGAGGAGCGGCCAGCCCTTCGGCTTCCGCCGCGTGTAGCCGTTCGTGTTGAAGTAGACGTCGAGGCCGAATCGCTCGATCTCCTCGAGGGCGGGCGCGCCGCCGGCGGGATAGCCCGTCAGGTACCGGTGCGCCGCGTCGTACTCCTCCTCGTTCCGGATCGTCGCGTTGACGACGTGACCGGTCGTGCCGCCGGACATGACGAGGAAGTCGGGAAAGCGCGTCGCCGCGAGGAACCGCGGGAAGTCGCGCTCGACCGCGTCCCGTTCGACGAGCGGGAAGTCGTCGAGGACCGCGCCGGGCCGCACGCGCTCGCGGTAGAACGGCACGTTCGCGACGGCATGGTCGAGCGTGCGCCGGAGCGCGTCGCGGAGGAACTCGGAGAGCTCGGCCGCCGGTAGGGCGGCAGCGCCGGTTACATGATCACGTGGGACGCCCCCACGTCCAGACGGCCCCGGACGCGGTGGAGTCGGTCCGACAGCGAGAGGTTTGGGTCGCCGGTCCCCTTGCCGCCGGCGGCCTCGATCACGGCGGCGAGGAGATGCCGCTCGTCCTCCGAGAGCTCCTTAGCAAAGGCGTCGAGCTTGTGCCCGAGGCTCTTGAGCTCGTCCTGGCCGAAGTGCTTCGTCTCCGTCATCGTCCGTCCTTTCCCGGCCCGCCGCGGTCGGCGGCAGGCCGTCTCAACCGACTGGGCTGCACGATCGAAGCGGGGATGCTGCCACGGCCGGGACACGGGTGCAAGGCGGGTCAGGCGACTCGGTGTCTGTCGTGACGGTTCGGGGTTGACTCCGCGCGCTCGGTCCGCTGTTCTACCGGGGTGGGTCTGATCGCTCCGACCGTCTTCGACGACGCGCTCGTAGCGTTCTACGCCGAGAACGGCGTCACGTCGGTCTACGGGAAGCTTCCGGTCGACTACCTCGGCGGCGGACACGAGACCGTCATGCTCGCGGACGTCGGCTGGGACCGGCTCGCGAGCCACGTCGCGTACTGCCGGTCGCTCGGCCTCGACTTCAACTACGTCATGAACTCGACGTGCCTCGGCCTGGCCGAGTTCGACAACGACACGCGCGACAACCTCTTCCGCTTCCTCGACCAGCTGGCGGAGGCCGGCGTCAGCTCCGTCACCGTCTCGAACCCGACGGTCGTCCAGGTGGTGAAGGGCAACTTCCCGGGGATCGGCGTGAAGGTCTCGGCGTGCGCCTACGTGAAGTCGGTCGGCGAGCTGAAGTACTGGGAGGGCCTCGGCGCCGACGTCGTCGTCCTCGATCCGCTCCAGGTGAACCGCGACTTCCGGACGCTCAAGGGCATCGCGCGCGTCGCGACGGCTCAGCTCGAGCTGATCGTGAACAACAACTGCTTCCAGTACTGCCCCGAGATCTACAACCACCAGAACTTCCTCTCGCACTCGTCGAGCCAGTCGCTCGGCGCCGTGGTCGAGCACGACTACAGCTACAACTGGTGCAGCCACGAGCGGATCCGCGAGCCGGCGAACTACCTGATCGCTGACTGGATCCGGCCCGAGGACCTCGTCCACTACGAAGGCATCGGCTACTCCCGGTTCAAGATCACCGACCGCAACACGCCGGTCGAGTTCCTGCGCAAGCGGGTCGCCGCCTACCACGAGCGCCGGTACGACGGCAACCTGCTCGACCTCATCCAGCACTTCGCGTACCGCGACGACGTCGCCCCGGAGGAGTACCTCGCCGAGGTCTACATCGACAACCGCAAGCTCGACGACTACATCAAGATGTTCTTGAAGAGCGACTGCAAGGCGAAGGATTGCGGCGGCACGTGCCGGTACTGCTTCGACTACGCGGACGACGTGATCACCGTCCAGCCCGGCTTCCCCGAGCGACACCTCGAGCGCAAGCGGCAGATCAACGAGCTCAAGAACAGCCGCGGCCATCGCCTGCAGAACGCGAGCGTGACCTTCATCCCGCTCGGCCAGGTCGGTCGCGTCGCCGCGCCGACCCGGTAGGCGAGCGCTGGGCGCCGAGACGATCCTCGTCGTCGACAACTACGACTCGTTCGTCTACAACGTCGTCCAGCTCCTGCCGGCGGAGGTCGAGCTCGACGTGCGGCGGAACGATTGCGTCGACCCCGCCTGGGTCGCGCGCGATCCGGGCCTCGCCGGGGTGATCGTCTCGCCCGGACCGATGAGCCCGAGCGAGGCCGGCGCGTCGGTGGAGATCGTCCTCGCCGCCGGCCGGCGCGGCTTGCCGGTCCTCGGGATCTGTCTCGGCCACCAGTGCATCGGCGCCGCTTTCGGCGCTTCGGTCGCGCGCCACCCGACGCCGATCCACGGGAAGACGACGCCGGTGGAGCTCTCGCCCGACCCGCTGTTCGAGGGTTTGCCGACGACGATCGAGGCGGCGCGCTACCACTCGCTCCACGTCGTCGACAGCGGTCTCGACGCGTGCGGGCTCCGGGTCGTGGCGCGCGCGGTCGGGGACGGCACGGTCATGGCCGTCCGACACCGCAGCCTCCCGGTGATCGGCGTCCAGTTCCACCCGGAGTCGATCCTCACGGGCGACGCCGGCCGCCGGATCCTCGCGAACTTCGCTGCCTCCTGCGGGCTGGCCGCCTCGCGCGCCGAGGCTCTCGCCGCCGCGCCATGAGGCCGTTCGAGGTCGCGTCGAGCGGGATCGACGACCCGTTCCACTTCTTCGCGCACCTGCGTGCCCGCGCTCGCGGAGCGGCGATCCTCGAGAGCCTCGGGCCGTTCGACGAGTCGACGGCGCGGTACTCGATCGTCGGCGCGGTGCCGGTCGAGGAGCTCGTGGTCGACGGCTCCGGCGCGTGGGTCGTCCACCTCGCCGACGGCGAGCGCGCTCCGGTCGACTGGCTGAGCGTCCTCGACGACTGGTGCCCGCTCGGCGCGGACGGCGCTGCCGGCCCGGTGCAGCCGGGGGCGATCGGCTACGTCGGGTACGACGCCGACCCCGCGCGCGAGGGACGGGCGTCGCGCCACGCGCCCACCCGGAGCCTCCCGATCGTGCGGCTGGTTCGCTACGGCGCGGTCCTCGTGCTCGACCGCGCGGCCGGCTCGTCGACGTGGGCGTACGAGCCGGCGCTCGCGCGCGAGGTCGAGGCACTCGAGCGGCGCTGGCAGCGGTGGCGCGTCCGCGAGCGCCCGCCGGCCGAGCTGCACGTCTACGGCGACCTGCGGCCCGACATCTCGCTCGACGACCTCGCCGAGCGGGTCGCGCGGACGGTCGAGTACATCCGCGCCGGCGACATCTTCCAGGCCAACATCACGAGCCGGTTCTCGGCGGGCTACGGCGGCGACCTCTTCGGCGCCTACGCCGCGATGCGCGAGACGACGCCGAACCCGTTCTTCGCGTTCCTCGACCTCGACCCGCCGGTGCTGTCGACCTCGCCCGAGCGCTTCTTCCAGGTCGCCGGCCGGCACGTCCACTCGCGGCCGATCAAGGGAACGGCGCCGATCGAGGTCGACGGAATCGACCAGCGGGCGACGCTGCTCGCGCGCTCGAAGGACCGCGCCGAGAACGTGATGATCGTCGACGTCGTCCGGAACGACCTCGGCAGGGTCTGCCGGCGCGGGTCGGTGCGGGTGGACGCGCTCTGCGAGGCGAAGCGCTTCAACCACCTGTACCACCTCGAGTCGACCGTCTCGGGCGAGCTCTCCGACGGCGTCTCGGCGTCCGCGGTCCTCGGCGCGCAGTTTCCGCCCGCCTCGATCTCGGGCGCGCCGAAGCTGCGCGCGACCGAGGTGATCGACGAGCTCGAGGCGGTCTCGCGCGGCCCGTACTGCGGCGCGATCGGCTTCTTCGGCGCGCGGGGCTGGATCGACACCTCGGTCGCGATCCGCGTCGTCTACGCGTGCGACGGGCGCGTCTATGCGCACGCGGGCGGCGGGATCGTCGTCGAGTCGCTGCCGGAAGCCGAGCGCGGCGAGCTGCTCTTGAAGCTCGAGGCCCTGCGGCGGTCGCTGGACGGGTTCAACGTCCTTGCCGACGCCCGCCGGCGGATCGACGCGGTCGACGATCGCCTGCTCGAGCTGCTCGCGGAGCGGTTCGCGATCGTCGCCGAGGTGGCCGAGCTCAAGCGCGAGCACGGCATCCCGAGCCTCCAGCAGGCCCGCATGGAGACGATGAAGATCGCGCGCGAGCGGCAGGCGACCGGCCTCGGGACGATCCCGCCGGGCCTCGTCGACGAGTTCTTCGACCTCCTGATCCGGTACGCGATGATGCTGGAGGCGGACGCGGCGGCGCAAGCTCGCGACACCGTTGGCTCTGCTGTCTGATCCGTCGACGAGCGAGGCCGACGTCTGGTGGGCGGCTCGGGCGGACGCGGCGCCGGAGCTCGAGGCGCTGCTCGACGACGTCGAGCGCGAGCGGCGGTCGGCCTACCGCCGTCAGGAGGACCGAGATCGCTTCCTGGTCGGCTGCGCGTTGGCGAAGGTCGCGCTCGGCCGCCGCCTCGACAGGCCGCCCGAGTCGATCCGGCTCACGCGGACGTGCCCGACCTGCGGGAAGCCGCACGGGAAGCCAACCCTGCCCGGCAGCGGGATCGAGCTCTCGCTCAGCCACTCGGGCGACGTGGTCGTCGCCGCGTTCGCCGCGGGAGCTCCCGTCGGGGTCGACGTCGAGGCGCTCGCCGGCGCGCGGTTCGACGTCGACGAGCTCCGGCGTCTCGCGCTCTCGGACGACGAGGCGCTCGCGCTCGACGGGCTCGACGCGAGCGAGCGCCGCCGCGCGTTCCTTGTGGCGTGGACGCGGAAGGAAGCGGTGACGAAGGCCGTCGGCGCGGGGCTCGCGGTTCCGCTCCGGGACGTCGTCGTCTCTCCTGCGCACGAGCCGCCGAGGCTCCTGGCGTGGCCGTACGACGATCCGCCGGAGGCCGTGTCGCTGTTCGACGTCGGCTCCGACCCGGGGTATCCCGCGACGGTCGCGGTCCTCGGCGCTTGCGACGGCGTCCGCGAGCTGGACGGCTCGGAGCTCCTCAGAACCTTCGTCCAGACGACGGCTTCCCCCGGGTGACGCCGTAACGCCCGCCCGGGCAGCTCTTCGTTCACCCGCCGTTGCCGGTCGCGTGACGCTCGCGACGGTTCCGAATTGACATTAGCGGCGGGATCTGCAAAGAGAGAGTCGCGGAAACGACGAAGTGCCGGGGCGCCGCAGCGGCGCGGTTCCTCCGGGAAGGGAAGAGGAGGTTGACGATGCGCTGCGACGTCCCAACGCCGAGTTACCGCTGCCGCCGCTCCCGCCGGACGTGACGGCGGCGGCTCCGTCGACGAACGGAACCGCGCCCGACGCGCGTGCGACCGGGGGGACGCGCCGCTTCTCCACCGCGATCGTCGGATTCGGCCACGCGGGCGCGCGGCTGCACCACCGGTGCATCGCCGAGCTCGGCACCGCCGGGCACCCCTCGGTGCGGCGCGGCACGGTGCTCGTCGTCGATCCCGAGAAGCCGCCGACCCTGCCCGCCGACGCCGCTTGGTCGCCGTCGCTCGGCCGGCTCCTCGAGAACGGCCGCTCGCTCCAGGACGTCGTCTTCCACGTGACGACGCCGGTGCGCAGTCATGCGGCGGCCGTCGCGCGCCTGCTCCGGGCGGGCGCGGCGCGGATCATCGTCGAGAAGCCGCTCGCGGTTCGCACGCGTGACGCGGAGGCGATGGTCTCGGCCGCGCGCTCTCGCGGCGCCGAGCTCCTCCCGGTCGCGGTCTGGCCGTCGAGCCGGGTCACGCAGATGGTCCTCGAGCGCGTGGAGGCGGGCGCCGTCGGCGAGGTCGAACGGATCTGGCTCGAGCAGAGCAAGCCGAGGTTCCAGCGGACGCTCGAGTCGTCCGGCCACAGGAGCGCGATCGAGATCGAGCTGCCGCACCAGCTCGTGCTCGCGATGCACCTGGCGGGCCGGATCCGGACGTTGCGAGGGGCCTCGGTTTGGCCGATGGCCGTCGACGGGCTCGAGCTACCGATGATGGGCGGCGTCGCCGCGACCTTCGAGCACGAGAGCGGCGTCGTGTCGTCGCTCGTGTCCGACCTGACCTCGCCCGTGCGCCGGCGCCGCCTGACGGTCGCAGGCTCGCGCGGTCGGCTCTCGGCCGACTATCCGCTCGGCGCGGACGAGCCGTTCGGGCGCGTGACTGCACCCGCGAACCGGATCGCGATCGAGCGCGACCAGCCGCTGACGGCGTTCGTCGACCGCGCGTACCGCTTCTTCGCGGGACTCGAAGGTCGCCCGCCGGGAACAAGCCTCGACGTGCACCTCGAGGCCGTGTCGTGGCTCGAGCGAGTCACCGCCGAGGCCCGGGAGATCGGGTCGGCCGAGGAGTCGGAGCCGCTGCGATGAGCGCGACCACGGTGCAGGTTCCGTTCTTCTCCGGGCGGCGCTCGGCCGCCCGCGAGCGGGACGCGGTCGAGGCGCGCGTGCGCGGATGGCTGGAGGGCGGAGAAGACCCGCTCGCCGAGCTCGCGGCGCGTCTCTCCGCCTTGACCGGCTCGCGGCATGTCGTCCCCGTCGGGAGCGCGAGCGACGCGCTGATCGTGCTCCTGCGCGCGGCCGGGGTCGGGCCTGGGGACGAGGTCGTCGTGCCGGCGTACACCTTCTTCGCCAGCGCGTCCTCGGTGATCCACGTCGGCGCGGAGCCCGTCTTCGTCGACGTCGAGCCGGAGACGTACGCGATCGATCCCGAGGCCGCGACGCGCGCCTTCACCCGCGCGACGAAGGCGATCATGCCCGTCCACCTCTTCACGCAGATGGCCGACCTGCCGCGGATCTGCGCGGCGGCGCGCGAGCACGACGTCCTCGTCTTGGAGGACAGCGCCGAGGCGATCGGGATGCGGCTCGGCTCGCAGCATGCCGGCACCTTCGGGCTTGGCGGCGTCCTCTCGTTCTTCCCGACGAAGACGCTGGCCGCGATCGGCGACGCCGGCGCGGTCATGACCGACGACGACGCGCTCGCCGAGCGCGCCCGGCTCCTCGCCTCCCGCGGCGTGACGCGCGACGGCGACCACCTCGAGATCGGCTACGACACGCGGTGCGACCAGCTGCAGGCGGCCGTCCTCCTCTGCCGCCTCGACCGGCTCGACGCGGACGTCGTCCGACGGGCGGAGATCGCGGCGAGATACGACGCGCGGCTGGGCGAGCTCGCGCCGCACGTGTCGGTCCCGACGCTCCGTCCATCCGACCCGCCGAGCACGTACGTGTACTACGTCTACTCGATCGAGTGCGACCGGCGCGACGACCTCGTCGCGCACCTCGACCGCCGGGGCGTCGGCACCGAGACCTACTACCCGTGGCCGCTCACCGAGCAGCCGTGCTTGCGCGGTCGGCCCGGGATTCGCTTCGACGTTCCGGTCGCGCAGCGCCTCTCGCAGCGCGCGGTCGGCCTCCCGATGTACCCCGACCTGTCGGACGAGGACGTCGAGCACGTGTGCGACGCGATCGCCGACTTCTACGAGACGTCGTGACGCGTTACGACACGGCGCTCGCGCTCGCGGCGATCGACGACGTGGCCGAGTCGGACGAGTTCATCCTCAAGGGCGCGGTCGCTCGCTTGGAGGCCGAGCTCGCCGCACGATCCGGGTACGCGTTCGCGGTCGCCGGCGCGAGCGGGCAGTCGCTGCTGACGCTCGTCCTCCGCCTGTTGGCCCCGGCGGCTGTCTCCGCGCCGGCCTTCGCGCCTCCGGAGGTCGCGAACGCGGCCGTCCTGTCCGGGGCTCGGGTTCGGCTCCACGACGCGGCACCTCTCGAATCCGCCGACGTCGCGATCTGGTGGGGGCGCGGCTCGGTGACCCCGACCGGCGAGACGCTTCGCACGCTCGCCGCGGGCAGGGTGGTGGCGCTGGCGGACGGCTTCGACCTCGAGCCGGCCGGCCATCCGCGTCCCGACGTGCTCGTCGTCTCGCTCGGGCCGGAGTCCGTGGTGGCCGGGATCGCGGACGCGGCCGTCGCGCTCACCGACGACGCCGAGCTCGCGAGCGGCATCCGTTTGCTGCGGAACCACGGCCAGGCTCCCGCGACGCGCTTCCTCTACCACGCGATCGGGTTCAACTGCCGTGCCGACGAGGTCGCCGCGCGCTACCTTCTCGGCCGGCTCGAGCGCCTCGAGACCGAGCTCCGGGGGCAGGCGGCGGAGCGGGAACGCGCGGAGGAGCGGTTCGCCGCGCTGGCCGGAGGCGCGTGGGTCGAGCCGCCCGCCCGGGCGTCCATCCTGACCGAAGCGATCGACGTCCGCGCCCCGGCGCCCGACGGCCTCGGCCTCGTCCGAAGCCGCGCGCGCGCGCTCCATCTCGAGCCAGCCGTCCGCAGCCTCGGCTACGCGGCGGGCGCCTTCCCGGCGAGCGAGGCGCTGGCTCGCGAGGCCTTCGTCCTGCCCTTCGCCGCCGAGGGGGCGCCCGGCGGATGACGGAGCGCCTGGCCGGGATCGGCGACGAGGCCGCGTCGTCGCTCGAGCGGCAGATCGCGATCCACGCCGACCTCGGCCTCGAGGGTCTCGAGCTTCGGACGGTCGACGGGGAGCCGGTCGACCGCGTCCCGGCGCGTGCGCTCGCCGAGGCCGTCGCGGCGGCGGGGCTCGTCGTGCCGGCGATCGACACGACGCTCGGAAACTGGGAGACGCCGGTCACGGCCGACTTCATCGGTGAGCTCGAGCTTCTCCGCCGCTCGGCGGCCGTCGCGCACGAGCTGGGCTGCCGGTTCCTGCGGATCATGTCCTACCCAAACGACGGGCTCGAGCCCGAGCGCTGGCGCGGCGAGGCGATTCGGCGCGTCGCCGCGCTCGCGAGCGAGGCCGAGCGACTCGACGTCGTCCTCCTGCACGAGAACTGCGCGGGCTGGGCGGGTCAGGGCCCCGACGAGACGCTCGAGCTGCTCGACGCCGTCGCCTCGCCGAGCCTCCAGCTTCTCTTCGACCCCGGCAACTGCATCGCGTACGGCATCGACCCGCTCGAGCTCCTCGAGGCGACGGTCGACCACGTGGCCCACGTGCACGTGAAGGACGCGCGCCGCAGCGACGGTACGACGGTCTTCACCGCGCCCGGCGAGGGCGACGCGCGGCTCGGCGAGTGCCTCGACGTGCTCGAGCGTGCGGGCTACTCGGGCTGGCTCAGCATCGAGCCGCACCTCCAGCGGATCCCGCACCTCCACCTCGCCGCCGCCGACGACGAGCTCGAGGCCGCGTACCGCGGCTACGCCTGCTCGTTGCGCGAGCTGCTCCGGGCGCGGGCTGCCCGCGAGACCTCGACGGCGCGGTGATCGCCCGCGAGGCACGGCCTGTCGAACTCGGGCGGGACGAGCTCGACTGGCTGCTCGAGCTGCTCGCGACGCCGTCGGTCTCGCCGCTCGAGGGAGGCGCGCCGGCGGCGACGGCCGAAGCGCAGCGAGTCGTGGCCGACGGCGCCCGTGCGCGCGGCTTCTCGGTGGCGCTGTTCGAGGCTCCGCCGCCGGAGGTGCTGGACGCGCCGGTCCCCGCGTCCGTCATCGCCTGCGCGCGCGAGCACGGGGACGCCTTCCTCGCGCAGCAGCCCTGCCTCGTCCTTCGGTACGGCTCGGAGCAGCCGGCTGAGCGGCGGCTGACGCTGAACTTCCACGTCGACACGGTCGCGCCGCACATCCCGCCGACGGTCCGCGACGGGCGGATCCACGGGCGCGGGGCGATCGACAGCAAGGGGCCCGGAATCGCCGCGCTGCTCGGGATCGCGGCCGCGTTTCGCGACGAGCCGGCGCTCGCCGACGAGCTCGAGGTCCTCGTCATGTCGGTCCCGGGCGAGGAGGGCGGGGCGATGGGGAGCTACGGCACGCGGTGGCTGCTCGACCGAGGCCTCGCGGGCCGCCTCAACGTCTTCGCCGAGCCGACCGACCTGAAGGCGCTCGACCGGGCGACGGCTTCGATGACCCCGCGCTTCACCGTCTGCGGACGCGATGCGACCGACGACGAGCCGGAGCTCGGCCACAACGCGACGCTCGCGCTCGGCCACGTCGCCCTCGAGCTCGTCCGCCGCCTCGCCGGGCCGGTCGCGGAGGCCGGCGGGAAGCTCTGCGTCGGCGGGCTCGCGACGGGCGACTCGCACAACCGGGTGTTCGGCAGCGGCTCGCTCCTGGTCAACGTCGCGTACTCGGACGAGGAGGCCGGCACGCGGCTGGCGGCGCTCGTCGACGAGGCATTCGTCGCGGCGGGCGACACCTTCGCGGCCGCCTTCGCGGACGAGCCGCTCGCTGCGGCGCTCGTCACCGACTGGGCGGACGTCGTTCGGCTCGACTGGCTGAAGCGCGGGCTCCCGTGCCTGTCGAACCGCGATCCCGAGCTCGAGGCGCTGCTCGCGCGGTGCGGGATCGACCGCGCGGGGCCGGGCGACGTCGCGCCGTTTACCTGCGACGCGATCTGGGCGCAGGGGCGTCCCGGGTACCACGTCGTCTTCGGACCCGGCTCCCTCGGACGGTGCGGCGCGCACACGGCGGAGGAGTACGCGGACGTCGGCGACCTCGAGCGGTACGCGGGGCTGGTCGCGCGGGTCGTGCGAGAGCTCGCGGCGGAGGTGACGGCTTGATCCCGCTCGCCGAGCTGAAGCGCTTCGAGGCCGACGTGCTCGTCGCGTGCGAGGTCCCGGCGCCGGACGCCGCGGCAGCCGCCGACGCGCTCGTGTACGCCGACGCGCGCGGCCTCGCGACCCATGGGCTCGCGCTCCTCGTCTCGACGTTCGCGCCCCGGCTCCGCGACGGCACCATCGTCGCCGCCTCGACGTGCTGCTGTGTCGAGCGCGCCGTCGCGACCGCGATCCTCGACGGGCGCGGCGGGCTCGGCCCAGTCGTCGCGACGCGCGCCCTCGATCTCTCCCTCGAGCTCGCATCGAGCGCGGGCGTCGGCGCCGTCGGCGTCCGCAACAGCTCGCACTTCGGCGCCGCCGGCTACTACACCCACCGCGCGGCCGAGCGGGGCTTCGTTGCCATCGCCGCGACGAACTGCGGGACTCAGGGCGTCGTTCCGCCGCTCCGCGGACGCGTTCGCCTTCTCGGCACGAACCCGCTCAGCGTCGCCGCACCGGCCCGAACCGTGCCGCCCTTCGTGCTCGACATGAGCTCGACGGTCGTCGCCACCGGCAGGATCAAGGCCGCGGCCCGAGCGGGCGAGCCGGTCCCGGCCGGCTGGCTCCGGAAGCCGTCCGGCGACGCCACGACCGACCCGCAGGAGTACGTCACCGGCGACGCGGAGGTCGCGTGGCTCGGCGGCGAGCTCGCGACCGGCGGCGCGAAGGGCTACGGCCTCGCGGTCGCGGTCGACCTACTCTGCGGAGCCCTCACCGGGTCGGGCTTCGGCCCGCGCCGGGCGGCGCTCGCCGACCCGGCCGAGCGGGCGGACGACCGGCGCGTCGGCCACTTCTTCGTCGCGTTCGACCCCGCGGTGTGGAGCGCCGGCTACGTGGACGACGCCGACGAGCTGCTCACGAGCGTCGTCTCGTCCCCGGCGTGCGAGGCGCCGGTCCAGTACGCGGGCCTCCCCGAGGACCGGCGGGCGCGGCACGCGCAGGAGGAAGGGGTCGCGCTCCCGCCCGCGGTCCTCGCCGCGGCCGAGCAGCTCGCGCAGGAGCTCGCGGTCGCTCCACTCGCCGAGAGAGCCGTCAGGTGCTGAGGCTCGCTCTGGTCGGGCTCGGCACCATCGCGCCGTTCTTCGCGCGCGCGATCGAGCGGGTCGAGGGCGTCGAGCTCGTCGCCGTCTGCGACACCTCGCCCTCGGCCCTCGCGGACTGGGCGGTTCCGGGCTTCGGCGACGTGGACGAGCTGATCGAGGCCGGCGGCTTCGAGGGGGCGGTCGTCACCGCGCCGAACGACGTCCACGCGCCCGTGTGCCGGCGGCTGCTGGGCGCCGGCGTCGCCGTCTGCTGCGAGAAGCCGCTGGCGACGTCGTCCGCCGACGCGAGGGAGCTCGTCGAGCAGGCCCGGAGCACGGGGACGACGCTCCTCACCGCGTTCCACCGCCGGTACAACGCGAACCTCCTCGAGCTGCGCGACCGGCTCGCCTCCCGCGGCGGCGTCAAGCGGATCCGAGGCCGGTACGCCGAGCGGATCGAGGAGCACGTGGGGTCTGACCCCTGGTATCTGGACGCCGCGCGGGCCGGCGGCGGCGTGCTGATCGACAACGGCCCGAACGCCATCGACGCGGTCCGCCTACTCGCGGGCGAGCTCGAGGTCGTCGACGCGACGCTCGACGAGCTGCGGAACGGCGTCGAGTTCTACGCGCACGTCCGCCTCGAGGCCGCCGACGGGATCCCGGTCGACCTCGAGCTCGACTGGGCGCTTCCACGCGGCGAGTCGAAGTACGTCCACGTCGAGCTCCTCGACGGGACCGTGCTGACGGCCGACTTCCTCGCCGGCTACCCGCGCTTCAAGCAGTCGCTCGAGCACGAGTACGACGCGATCGTTCGAGCGTTTGCCGCCGCGGTCGAGCGCGGCGACGAGTTCGGCGAAGACGGCGCGGCGGTCGTCGAGCTCGTCGAGCGCGCCTACGCGATCGCGCGCGCGAAGGAGGGCTACGACCTCCCGCGCACGGGCTCGGGAGCCGGCTCGTGAGCGCGCAGCCGCTCGAGCGGGGCGGTGCGTTGGTCGCGCACGCGGTCGAGAGCATCCGCGAGCTCGAGGGCAGGTGGCCGTCGACGCGGTTGCCGGAGTCGCTCTACCTCACCTACGAGTGGCTGGAGAGCCAAGAGGGCTGGAACACGCCGAGGCCGCTGCACGTCGCGCTGCACGATCGGGCCCGCGAAGCCGTCGTCGCGGTCCTCCCCGCGTACCTCCTCGAGGACCCGGAGCAGCACCGCTTCGACAACTGCCCTCGCTTGCTCCTCGACGTGACGACCTATCCGCGCGACCTCGCCGGGGCTCTGCCTCCGGACGAAGGCGAGGCGCTCGTCCGGGCGCGGGACGAGCTCGCGGGCGCGGGCGGGCTCGCGTATCCGGCACTAGTCGCGAACGCCGGGAACGGCGCGATCGCCGGCTATGCCGCGGAGGCCGGCACCGACGAGCGTGCGCTCCTGGCGGCATTCGACGAGGTCGCCGACGAGCTCGGCGTGCCGACGCGGGCCTACTGGTACGTGAACCCGGTCGCGTTGCCGGCGATCCCGCGCGAACTCCGCTCCCGCTGCTACGCCGAGGCCGCGATCAACGCGGTGTGTCAGCTCGACATCCGCTGGGCGAGCTTCGAGGACTACCTCCACTCGCTCTCGAGCAACCGCCGCACCGCCGTCCGCCGCGAGATCCGCGCCTTCGAGGCGGATGGCCTTCGGGTCGAGCTCTCCGACGGGGCCGTGCTCGACGCGGAGCTCGCCGAGATGCACGCCAACCTCCAGCACCGGTACGCCCAAGCGGGCGACCCGTCGGCGATCCTGCACGGGTTCGACGTCGCGCGCGAGAAGCTCGGCGAGCGGCTGCGCGTGTTCGTCGCGAGGGCCGGTGCGACGCCGGTCGGCTTCATCACCGCCCTCGAGTTCGAGGGGACGTTGCACGTTCGCCAGGCCGGGTTCGCGGAGAGCCGGGGCAGCGAGACGCGCTTCGTGTACTTCAACACCGTCTTCTACGCCCCCATCCGCTACGCGATCGAGGCGGGGCTCGACCGGATCGACTACAGCTACGCGTCGTTCGAGGCGAAGCAGGCGCGCGGGTGCTCGACGACCCCGCGGACGACGCACGTGCGCACGGACGGAGTCGCGCTGGCGCAGCTCGAGGACTACCTGCGCCGCTACGACCGCGGAGTGCGGGGGTGGCTCGCGGCGCAGGGGGTCGAGAGCGAGGCGCTCGAGTACGCGTGACCGCGACGCGCCCCGACCTGAACGCGGTCCAGTCGTTCTACGACGACGAGGCTCGGCGGTACTACGCGTCGCGGTACGAGGGATCGTCGGCGGATGCCGAGGTCTGGCGGACGCGGGCCGACCTGGTCCTCGAGCTCGTCGGACGGGTCGACGGCGTCGCGCTCGACCTCGGCTGCGGCCCCGGCGTGCTCGCGCCTCGGCTCGCCGGCCGCGTCGCCCGTCTCTGCTGCGCCGACCTCTCGCTCGAGATGCTGCTCGCAGGACGGGACGCAGTCGGCGAGCGTGACGGCGTCCACTGGATCAACTGCGAACTGGGCGCGCTCCCGCTCGCCGACGGGACGATCGACGCGCTGCTCGTCGTCGGCGTCTTCGGCCTCGCGAGCGACCCGCGCGGGACGATCGCCGAGCTCGCCCGCGTGGTGCGGCCGGGTGGCCGCTTGATCCTCCAGGTGCCGAACGCGTGGAGCCCGCGCCGCCACGCGGAGCGGCTCGGCCGGCGCCTCGCGCCCAAGGCCGCGTACGAGCGGCGGCTGGCCGGAGGCGGGATCGACCCCCGTCCGTACTCGACGCGCACGATCGAGACGATGCTCTCGCAGGCCGGCCTCGAGCCCGCGCGGCGCCGCTACTACGACTTCCGCCTCCCGTTCGTCGGGAGCGTCTCGCCGCGCCTAGACCGCCTCGCCGCTGCGGCGCTGCAGCGAGGCCTCGGCGCCCGCCGCACCCTTGGCCAGGTCGCCGAAGGGCTCCTGGTCGAGGCGGTGAAGCGCTAGAAGGCCGCGCAGCGCTCGACGAGCCGCGCGAAGAGCGCCCTCGCCTCCTCGGGCGTGACCTCGAGCGCCGGCTCGCCGATCGTCAGCTCGAGCTTCTGGACGCCCGGACCGACCTGGACGAACGTGTCCGTCCCCCAGATCCCTCCGAACCAGATCCCCGTCTCCTCCGCGACCGCGAGGGCCGCCTGCGCTGCCACGGCGCGGTCGTCGCCGAGGCGCGCGTGTACGTGGAAGAGCGGCGTCTGCGGCGGGTCGGGCACGACCTCCACCCCCGGGACCTCCCGCACCGCCGCCGCGACCGCTCGCGCGTGCGCGAGGAGCTCCGCCATCCGCGGAAGCACGCGATCGAGCGCGAGGGCGGCGCTCGCGGCGACCGGGAAGATCTGGAAGAGCTTCCCCCCGTGGCGGGTTTGCCAGAGCCGAGCCTCGGCCACGACGTCGGCGGGGCCGGCGAGCGCGCAACCGGCGAGGCCTCCGAGCCCCTTGTAGAACGAGACGTAGACCGTGCCGAAGAGCCGGGCGACCTCGTCGTATGGACGGCCGTAGTACGGCCCGCACTCCCAGAGCCGCGCCCCGTCGAGGTGGAGCGCGACGCCGCGGGCGCGCGCCCACTCGGTCTGCGCGACGAGCTCGCTCCACTCCGGGAGCACGCCGCCGAGCTCGCGCTGCGGCAGCTCGAGGACGAGCGCCGCCACCGGCTCCGCGAGCGCGTCGAGGTCCTCGAAGCGGAGCGGCCGGCCGGCGTCACCGACCAGCGCCGCCCGAAGGCCGTGGAGGTGCGCGTAGGCCCGCTCCTCGTGGAGCTCGAGGTGCGAGGTCGGGTGGAACGCGATCGCCGGCAGGCCGCGTCGGTCGCACCACACGCGGACCGCCGCCTGCTGCGCCATCGTCCCGGTCGGCATCACGACCGCGGCTTCGTGGCCGAGCAGCGCCGCAACCCTCTCCTCGAGCGCCGTCACGGCGCCGCCTTCGCCGTACCGGTCGGGAAGCTCGTCGTCGGGGAGGGACTCGGCGACCTCGGTCAGGAGCGCCCGCGCGCTTTCCGGCCGCTTCGAGGAGAGGAAGCGGTCGCACCGCTGCCGCACCGCTCGCCAGTCGCGCTCCACGCGGCGCGAGCGTACCTGGAGGTCGCCGCGGCCGTTCGCCGACTCGGGTAAGCCGAGCGTTTGCGCTTAGTCGGCCCGGCCATAAGACTCGATGTCGTGCCGAGGCCGTCGGTCGGTGCTCTCGCAGAGCGGAACTTCAGGGTGCTCTTCGGCGCCCGCAGCGTGTCCTCGATCGGCGACGGGATTGCGACCGTCGCCCTCGCGTTCGCCGTGCTCGGCTTCGGCGGGCCGTCCGAGCTCGGGATCGTCCTGCTGGCGCGCGAGATCACGATCGTCGCGTTCCTGCTCCCGGCCGGCGTCCTGGCCGACCGGCTGCCGCGGCGGTGGCTGAGCGCGACGAGCGACTTCGTCCGCGCCGCCGCCCAGGCCGTGTCCGCCGCGCTCGTCCTCACGGGAACCGCGACGGTTTTGAGGCTCGTCCTTCTCCAGGCGCTCTTCGGCGCGGCGAGCGCCTGCTTCCGGCCGACCGAGACCGGCCTCATGCCCGAGGCGGTCTCGGCACCTCGGCTGCAGCAGGCGAACGCGTTCGTCGAGCTCGTCCGCAGCGCCAGCTACATCGTCGGCCCGGCGCTCGGGGGCGTGCTCGTCGTGGCCATCGGAGCCGGCTGGACGCTCGCGGCCGGCGGCGCCTGCTACGGGCTCGGCGCGGCGCTCCTGACGCGGCTGCGGATCCCGCGCGGCCCACGAATCGTGCGCGCCTCGTTCGCCTACGACTTCCGCCAGGGGTTCCGCGAGCTCCTGTCCCGCTCGTGGGTCTATTCGATGGTCGGCGCCTTCGGGCTCTACCAGCTCGTGACGTATCCGCCGCTGATCGTCCTCGGCCCGTACGTCGCGAAGCAGTCGCTCGGCGGCGCGCCCGCCTGGGGAGCGGTCGTCGCGTGCGGAGGGGCCGGCTACCTCGTCGGGGGCGTGCTCGCCCTGCGGACGACGACGAGGCGCCCGCTCGTCGGAACGTGCGTGACGACTGCGCTGTTCACGCTCCAGTTCGTCCTCCTCGGCGTGCACGCGCCGCTTCCCGCGATCGCGGCCGCCGCGCTCGTCGGCGGTGCCGGCATGTCGGTGGGGAACGTCTTCTGGGTGACGACGCTGCAGCGGAACGTCCCGCGGGACGCGCTCTCGCGCATCTCCGCGTTCGACTGGTTCGGGTCGAGCGCGCTCAACCCGATCGGATACGCCGTCGTGGGCCCGGTCGCCGGGGCGCTCGGTGCGGGGACGACGCTGATCGCGGCCGGCGCCGCGCAGCTCGGGCTGATCTCGCTGCCGCTGCTCTCGCGGAGCGTGCGGGCGCTCGAGCGGGAGCCGATGCTCGTCGAGCCCGACCCGGCTCAGGTCTGAGGTGGCTCGTCCGGCGCGTCGCCCGGCTCGAGAACGAGCTTCGGGATCCCCTCGACGACCTCGAAGACGCGGCCGCACTCCGTGCACCTGAGCGCGTCCGCCTCGGCGACCGGGACGAGCCGTCCGTGGTCGGGCGCCGGGCACGCGAGGAGCTCCAGCAGCGACGGGTCGACCGGCATCGCTACCGCGCCCGCGCGGCGGCCGGGGTCGGAGGGGCGATCAGTCGGGCGAACCGCTCGCGGTTTGCGGCGTCCGCCTCCTGGAACGCCGCTTCGAGCACGGGCTGCTCCGACTCGTCCGTGCAGCGCGCGAAGACGATCCCCTCCTCGTACAGGCAGCCGCGCTGCGCCTTCGCCAGGTGCGACGCCTTGCCGAAGTGGACGCGTGTGCAGCCGAGCGCGAGCGCCTGCCGGACGGAGTCGGCGAACACCAGGTTGCCGTAGAGGCGGGCGTCGTCGTCCGCGGCCGGATCCCGGGCGTAGCGGAGCACGTGGAGCACGCCGTGGCCGAACATCCCAAGCGCGAACCCCATCACCTGCGCTCCGTCGCGGGCGACGGCGAAGGTGCGGTCGGGAACGAGCCGCTCGAACCTCCGGAACGACTCCTCGGTCAGCTCCGGCCCCGGCCGTCGGTACTTCTCCATCAGCTGGCGATGCTGCTCCGCGAGCGTCTCCGCGTGCTCCGCGATCCCGGCGGGCGTCTCCAGGGTGAGGCCGCTCCGGCGAAAGCGGTTCATGTCGTTCCGAAATCGCTTCCGCGCGCTCGGCGCGAGCGTGCGCAGGAAGCCCTCGAGGTCGCCGCCCGCGACCGGGAGGTAGAAGTCGCCCTCGTAGAAGGCGGACGCGAATCCCGCCTCCACCAGCGTCTCGCGAAGCGGCTCGTCGGCGCCGAGCACGAACGGGAAGACGACGGCCGCGAGGCCCTCCGCCTTCGCCCACGACAGGATCTCGCCGACCAGCCTCCTCCGGGCTGCATGCGACGTCGCGAGGACGCGCGAGCGCAGCCGCATCGGGGCGTTGACGACGAGGTGCTGCCGCGGCGGCCGGAGCAGGCGCGCGGCGACGTCCGGCGGGAGGAAGTCCTCGAAGCGGAAGGTCAGCGGGATGTGCGACTCGTAGACGTACGCGGGCGCGAACGCAGCGAGCTCCGGGCTGCGCTCGTAGAAGTAGAACGGCCGTGCGCGGCCTCGTTGCTCCTCCTCGACGAAGGTGAGGAAGGGCCGGCCGAAGAGGCAGTCTCCGAACGCGTCGAGCTCGGGGGCCGAGAAGGCGGCGATTGTCGTCGCGACCGGCGTCGCGTCACCTCGCTCCGGGGAGGGCGGCGGCCGACTCGAACGGCGCCGCCGCGGCGAGCGCGTGCCAGAGCTCCTCGTCGATCGGCGTCTCCAGCGCGTCGCAGCACGCGCCGAGATGCCGCGGCGACGTCGTCCCGACGAGCACGGACGACACGGCAGGATGCTCGAGCGCGAACTGGAGCGCCCCGGCGAGCAGCGGCACGCCGCGCACGGCGCAGAGTCGGTCGAGCTCGCGAACGGCGGCTGCGACGTCCGGCGGAACGGCTTCGCGGTACGCGAATCGCGCACCGGGAACGGCGCCGGTGGCGAGGATCCCGCTGTTGAAGACGCTCCCGAGGACGACGCCGATACCGCGCTCGAGGCAGAGCGGCAGCAGCTCTCGGCCGGCGCTCTGGTCGAGCAGCGTGTACCGACCCGAGACGAGCACGCAGTCGAGGTCGAACGCCTCGATCGCGCGGAGGAGGACGTCGACCTCGCCGATCCCGACGCCGATCGCGCCGGCGAGACCGCGCGACCGAAGCTCTCCGAGCTCGGCTAGCGCGTCCGCGAGCTCGTCGTCCGACGCTTCGTACGGGTCGTGGAGGAGCGCGACGTCGACGAACTCGACTCCTAGGCGCTCGAGCGACGCCTCGAACGTCGCGGTTGCGGCGACCTTGCACGAGAGGACGTAGTCGGCCCGCGGCACGTCCGCGAGCGCCGCGCCGAGATCGGCCTCGCCCCGTCCGTCCGAGTACCGAGCCGCGGTGTCGACCAGGTTGAGATCCCGCTCGAGGAGCTCCACGACCACCGCGCGAACGGTCTCTCGCGCGACCGGCCCGAACCGGCCCCCCATCGGGGCGCCGCCGAGCCCGAGCGCGCTCACTGCGATCCCCGTTCGCCCGAGTTGCCGGCGCCGCGCGGCGCGAGTGGTCGACGCGTGGGAGGCCGTCTCCATCCCGTCCATTATCGATCTCAGCGGCTTCAGCGGGTCTTAAGCGGGCGGTGCCAACATCGCGGCTGTCAGATGAAGAGCACACCCGTCGATATGAAGCAGCGGCTTCCGGAGAACGTTTCGGAGGAGGTGACCAGCATGATCGTGTTCGCCAGCTGGGGCGGCTAAGAACCTCCCTCGAAACGTTCGAAGGGCCCGCGTCCTTCGCGTCGCGGGTCTTTCGGCTGTCCGGGTGAGTTCCTCCGCTTTCGCGGAGCCGTCTTTGCTCACGCCCGCGCCCGACGCCGCTCGGGACCGAACGGCTGCGGATTTTCGTCTTCAGCCGTTCTTCAGCGGGCCATGCCAGCATCGCGATTGTCCATGAAGAGCAAGCCCGTCGATACGAAGCAGCGGCGTCCGGAGAACGCTTCGGGGGAGGTGACGAGGGTGATCGTGTTCGCAAGCTGGGGCGGCTAGGAACCTCCCGAAATTCGCTCGAAGACCCGCGTGATCGCGCCGCGGGTCTTTCGACGTTCAGGGCTCGCTCAGGCCGCGGCCGCCTGCGCAGTCTCGTCGGCGCGCTCGGGGGCGCGGATCGGCCGCAAGGCGATCAGCGCCGTCAAGAGCAGCCCGCCGACGATGCCGGCGACGAGCACCGTCCTGCTCGCGCCGACCGACCCGGCGATCGGCCCGGTGAGCACGAACGAGATCGGGACGAGACCTGCGGAGACGAACCAATCGACGCTCGCGACCCGGCCGAGGAGCTGGTTCGGCACCCGTCGCTGAAGCATCGTCTGCCAGACGATCTCGCCCGTGCTGAGCAGGCCGAAGATGAAGAAGCTCGACAGCATCGCTGCCCACAGCGTCGTCGCGAAGGCGAGCGTGGCGAGCGCGAACATCGACAAGGCCCAGACGCCGTACATGAACACGAGCGCGCGCCGCGGCAGCCCTCGCTGCCCGACCAGGTAGGCGAAGAGCATCGCGCCGACTCCTCCGGCCGCGAAGACGAAGCCGAGGTCGCGCGCATCGTGCGAGATCTTGTTGCGCACGAGGAACGGGAGCAGGACCTCGAGCGGCCCGACGTAGACGAGCAGCCACACCGCGGTGGCGGCGAGCGAGATCCAGAGCCAGCTCTGCGACCCTACGAAGCGAATCCCCTCGACGACCTCCCGCGCGACCGAGGGCGGCTCGGCCGACTCGCGCCGCTTCGGCCTCGCCCGGATCAGCGCGATCGCCGCGAGCGCGACGAAGAACGACAGAGCGTCGACGAGGAACGCCTCGCCGGAGCCGAGCAGGGCGACGAGCACGCCGCCGACCGCGGGGCCGAGCAGGCGCAGCGTGAGCGGGCGGACGAACTGCCGGAGGGCGTTCGCCTCGACGAGCAGGTCGGCGGGCACGATCTGCGGGACGAGCGCTCCCGCCGCCGGGATGAAGAGCGCGACGCCGACGCCGTGGATCGCGACGAGGAACCAGAGCTGCCATAGCCGCAGGACGCCGGCCAGGGCTAGCACCGCGACCGCGCCCACGGCGACGCCGCTGATCGCGTTGGCGACGATCAGCACGCGCCGGCGGTCGAATCGATCGGTGAGCGCGCCGGCGAACAGGAGGCTCGCGAGCTGCGGCAGCGTCCACGCGGCGAAGACGTACGCAAGCGCCGAGGGCCGGTTCGACAGGTGGTAGACCTGCCACGCGAGCGCGACCGTGTAGATGCCGTCGCCCATCAGCGAGACAATCGACCCGATCCAGTAGAGGAGAAAGTCGCGGTGCGCGAACGCGCGCAGCATCCTCAGCTGCGGTCGCAGACGGCGAGGAGACGCGATCACCATTCGACCCCGGCCCGCGCCTACGTCGGCGCGAAGGAGGTCGCGCGCTTCGCCGCCGCACGCGCGCGCTTGGCCGAGACGCGGTTCCCCTTCCGCCGGAAGAGCGCGAGCGCCGACTCGGCTGCCGTCGTCGCCTCGGCGGAGCGCCCGCGGATCCAGAGCACCTCCGAGAGGTCCATGAGCGCGTTTCCGTGCAGGTCGAGGAAGTCGCTCTGCTCCGCGAGCGCGACCGCGTCGCGTGCGAGCTGCTCGGCCGCCTCGAGCTCGCCGCCTCGTCGCGCCAGAGCCTTCGCGCGCGGCCCTCGCCACTGCACCTGGATCGCCATGTCCTCCGGAGCGCCCGCCTCGGCGCTGAGCTCGGTCAGCGCGAGCGTCTCCTCGTCCCGGCCCTGGACGAACGTCGCCTCGGCGAGGATCGCGGCGATCGTCGCGAGGGCGTTCCGGTCGCCGATCTCGTCGAGGATCTGGTAGCCCCACCGGAGCTCGGCCTCGGCCCGCGCCGGCTGGTCGGCGAGGAGGCCGATGAGACCGGCCACTCCCGCCGACGACGAGGCGACCACCTTCAGCCCGAGCTCGCGCAGCAGCGCGCGGTCGCGCTCCATCAGCGCCCACGCCTCGTCGAAGCGGCCCTCCATCGCGTGCAGACCGGCGAGCGCGCGAAGCGCCGACGCGGCGACGCGACCCTCCGAGCGCGTCTCCTCCAGCACCTCGTTGCACCGCTCGATCGCGAGCTTGACGGGCATCGGCCCGGTGAGCGTGACTCCGACCAGCATGTTGAGCGCGAGCGCCTCCGTTCGCGTGTCGCCCGAGCTCCGCGCGTACGCGAGACCTCGCTCGAGCGCGTGCTCGCTCGCCTCCGCCTGCCCGCGGAGCCACGGCACCTCCGCCAGCGACACCCACGCCTTCGCGAGCCCGCGCTCGTGGCCGAGCTCCATCAGGCGGTCGATCGTCCCGCCGATCGCATCGGCGGCCTCGTCGAAGGACACGTTCGGGTCGATCTGGAGCCGCACTTGCCAGCGGACGGCCACGGCGCGGGCCTCCGCGGCGTCGTCGCCCGTCCGCTTCGCCGCCTCGATCGCCTCGCTGAGCGTCGTGTCGGCGAGCTCGATCTCGCCCGCGTCCCGAAGCGCCTCGCCGAGCTCGGCCAGCAGCTCCGGCCGCGCGGGGTGGTCGGCGTCGAGGAGACGGGATGCGCGCTGAAGAAGCGTGACCGCGGCCGGCATGTCTCCGAACGCGTAGGCACGCCGTCCCGCCGTGGCGAGACGATCGGCGCCCTGCTCGGCCAGATGCCGCTCCGCGTCGCCCACGCGGCCTAGCTCGCGCCGGTAGCGAAACGCCTGCTCGAAGTGGAAGCCGGCCATCTCGTCGAGCTCCGGAACCGCCTCGCGGCCCGCGTCGACGAACCACTCCGCGAGCTGAGCGTGCAGCGTGGCGCGGCGTCGCTTCGGCAGCGACTCGTAGGCGGTCTCGCGGATCAGTGCGTGCGTGAACGCGTACCGGTCGCCGCTCGCGCCTCCGGTCTCGGGCGGACGGACGAGCCGGCGACGTGTGAGCTGCTCGAGCGCGCGCGCCGCCGCCTCCCGGAGCTGCTCGGACAGCGTCGCCGAGAGCGCTTCGAACGCGAACTCGGCGCCGACCACGGAGGCGTGCTCGAGCACTGCGCGCTCGTCAGGCGGTAGCCCCGCCAATCGTGCGGAGAGGAGCGCACCGACCGTCGGCGGCGCCGAGAGCTCGGCCGCGAAGCGCGGCTCCTGAGCCGCCACCGCCAGCAGCTGCTCGACGAAGAAGGGGTTCCCGCCGCCGAACGAGGCGATCCGGTCGCGCGTCTCGCCGGCGAGCCCGCGGCCCTCGGGGAACTCGTGGATCAGCTCCTTCGACTCGGTCTCCGAGAGCGGCTCGAGCGCGACCGTCAGCGCGCTGTCGCCGCCCCAGGTCGGTCGCTCCTCGAGCAGGTCCGGCCGCGCGAGGCAGAGCAAGAGGATCGGCGCGTCGCGAGACCACTCGGCGACGTGCTCGACCAGGTCGAGGAGCGTGGGCTCGGCCCAGTGGAGGTCGTCGAAGACGACGACGAGCGGACGGGCGCTCGCCACCTCCTGCAGGAGCCGCCGGACCGCGCGGAAGACGTCCTCGGTCGCGCCGACCGCCTCGCCGGCGCCGATCGCTCCCGCGACGACGCTCGCCAGCACCTCCGCCTCCTCGTCGCCGCCGAGGATCGTCGCGAGGTCCGAGCCTGGATCGCCGTCCCCGACGAGCTCGGCGACGAGGTCCGCGATCGGCGAGAAGGTGACGCCCTCGCCGTACGAGCGGCATGCGCCCCAGAGCACCCGTAGGTCGTCGCCCTCGTCGCGCCGCAGCTCGAGCGCGAGCCGGGACTTGCCGATTCCGGCCTCGCCGAGGACCGTCACCATCAAGGCGCGGCGCTCCTCGGCGCTCCGCGCGAGGGCTTTGCGGATCTGCGAGAGCTCGTCCTCGCGCCCGACGAGTGCCGCGTCGTGACGGCGCGAAGCGGTGCCGCGGCCGGCGTCCACGAGCCGCCAGTGCGCGTCGCCGCGCTGCTCGACCTTCGCCGCACCGGCCAGCAGCGAGCGCGCGACGCCGCCGACCACGATCTCGCCGGGAGCAGCCGTCGCCGCCGAGCGGTCGGCGCTGGCCAGGACGTTCCCCGTCACCACGAGGTCGTCCGCCTCGTCGCGACCGACGAGCGCGACCCCGCTCTCGATCCCGCAGCGGAAGACGAGGCCCACGGCGAGCTCGGTCTCGAGCTCGAGGGCGAGGGCCGTCAGCGCCGACTCCGCGTCGAGCGCCGCACGGGCGGCGCGAAGCGTGTCGTCCTCGTGGACGGCAGCCGCGCCGAACACGGCCACGACCCGGATCGGGACGGCGCGGTACACGACGCCGTGGTGCCGCTCGATGCTCGCCGCGAGCAGCTCGAAGGCGCGGGACTCGACGTTCGACACGAGCTCCGGGTCGAGCTCGCCCTCCGGATCGCCCGCCTCGACCAGCACGTCGAAGACGGCGACCGCGACCGTCCGGCGCCGCTCCGCCTCCTCACGGGAGGTCGTCGCGGCAGCTCGCCGCCGGCGCGCCTCGTCGGGGCTGCTCGCCGGCCGCGGGATGAGATCCAGCGCCGGGTCGTGCTGGAGGATCGCCTGCTCGAGCCGCTGGAGGTCGCGGCTCGGATCGATCCCGAGCTCCTCGATCAGCGTCTCGCGCGCGGCGCGAAACGCGTTGAGCGCGTCGGCCTGGCGGCCGGAGCGGTAGAGCGCGAGCATTAGGTGGCCCCGCAGCGACTCGCGGTAGGGGTGCTCGGCGATCAGCGTCTCCAGCTCGGGCACGAGCTCGGCGTGGCGGCCGAGCCCGAGGTCGGCGACGAGCAAGTCCTCGACCACGGCCAGGCGCAGCTCTTCGAGCCGCGCGACCGCCGCCTGCGACGAGCCGTGGATCGGCAGGCCCGCGAGGCACGGGCCCCGCCAGAGGCTCGAGGCGGCGCGAAGCTGCGCGGCCGCGAGCTCCAGCTCGTCCGCGAGCATCGCCTCCCGGCCCTCCACGAGCAGCCGCTCGAACTCCGCCAGGTCGAGCTTTCGGCCGTCCGTCGCGGCCTTGTAGCCGGGCGGCTGCGTCTGGAGCATGCGCGCGTCGCCGGTGACGCCCGGCTCGAGGAGCTTGCGCAGCTGGGAGACGTACACCTGGAGCGTGTTGGCGGCAGTCTCCGGCGGCTCCTCCCCCCAGAGGTCGTCGATCAGCCGGTCGACCGGGACTACTCTATTCGCGCTCAGCAGGAGGACGCCGAGCAGCGCCCGCTGCTTCGCACCGCCGAGATCCACGACCTGCCCGAGCCGCCGCGCCTCGAGCGGGCCGAGAATGTTGAGCTCCAAGCTCGCCGCCGCGGCGCCCACCACTTGAGCCTGAGCCGAACGAGCTTCCCCGTCAAGCCGTTTCTCTTGCCTAGAGCACGCGCGGGAGCTTCCCCCACTCGCGCGCGCGAGCCCGTCCGGGCAGGCGAGGGCGCACGACCCCGGTCGCCGCGAGCGGGAAGACCAGGCCGCCGAGCGCGATCAGCACGTCGCCGACGGAGAAGAAGTTCGCGCTCGGAACCCACCGCGGCGCCGCCCAGCGGTCGACGAGCCAGCCGAGGTGCGGCGTCGCCGTCGCGACGCTGTTGTAGTGGATCTCGTAGGCGCGGCCAGCCGCGTGCATCGCCTCCGGAAGCACCGGCATGTGGCCGCCGTTCGCGAGGATCGCGGCGACGTTCGCGGCGATTCCCGCAGCAACGAGCGGTAGTCCGGGCCGCCTGAAGTTCAGCGCAGTCGCGGCCGCCAGGCACACGTACGAGGCGAGCCAAAGGACGACTGCTCCCGAGTCGCCGACCCGAATCGGCAGCGCGCGCACGGGAAAGGCGACGAGCTGCAGCGCGAGGGCGAGGTAGAGGAGCGAGACGCCGCGCAGGCGCAGGTCCGCGAGCCGACGAACGTCGCCGCCGAAGAGCGGCGCGAGGAGAAGGCCGAGGACGAGCGGGTAGACGAGGACCATCTAGCGGGGTCGGCAGGGCCGGCGAACTGCCGGCCCTGCCGGGGTGGTGGGCTACTTCCAGCGAAGGCCGGCGCCCGCGTCGACGAGCAGCGCTGCAAAGCCGCCGAGAGCGATTGCCGCCTTGATGTATCGGATTCGCCAACACACCATGTGCGTCACCTCCTTCGATTCGCCGCACGGAACGCACATGCCGACTCGATGTAGAGGCCATGGCCCTTCGCGTCATCCCCCTACCGGGGTAACGGCCTTTGCTGCCGCCCCTCCCCAAACGGGGGAAGCACGCGATTTGCCGCGCGTCTATATCGCGATGGGGCGCGAGACACGACGCGTCCCGCATCGGCGATGGTCGAAGCTGCGGACAACCTCCTCCCCCGGCGCCGTCGGGCGCTCACGATCGACGGCTTGCCCCCCCTTGCGTTCACGCTGCTCGTCGGCACGGTCGCGATCTCCGTGGCAGGCGCGGCGTTCGACCTCGGGACCCCGATTCGGCGGTCGAGCTGGCTCCTCTTCGTCGCGCTGAGCGTTCCCGCCGCGCTGACGCAGCTCTTCGCGATCCGGAAGCCGCGTCACCAGGTCTTCCACGCCGCGCTCGTGTTCGTGATTGCGGGCGTCCTGCTCCTGCCGACGCCCCTCCTCGTGCTGATGTGCGTCATCCAGCACATCCCGGACTGGGTCCGGCATCGCTACCGCTGGTACATCCAGACCTTCAACATCTCCAACTACGTCGTCTCGGCGCTCATCGCCTCGTGGGTGGCGCACACGGCCGATTCGTTGCTCCTCGTCGTGGGCGGCTTGGCGGCGACGGTGACGTTCCTCGTGGTCAACCGGGTCCTGCTCGCGGCCATGCTCCAGGCGGCTCACCGCCTCAGCCCGCGGCAGACGGGCCTGTTCACGCTCGAGGACTTCTGGATCGACTTCTCGCTGGGTGCGATGGGCGTGGCGCTCGCGACCCTGGGCGCCGTCGAGCTGTGGATCGTGCCCTTCGCGCTCGCGCCGCTCATGCTCATCTACTACCTCCAGCGCGGCGCTCGCCAGCTCGAGGAGGCGTCGGAGACGATCCAGCGCCAGAACGTCTCCCTCCAGGAGGCCAACGAGCGGCTGCGCGAGCAGTCGCGGGCGGCGATGGAGGGGCTCGCGGCGACCGTCGACGCGCGCGACGCGTACACCGCCGGCCACTCGCGGCGCGTCCGCCACATCTCGCTCGCGATCGGCGTCGAGCTCGGGCTGGCCTCGGACGAGCTCGAGGTGCTGGCTCAGGCGGCTCTTCTCCACGACATCGGGAAGATCGCGATCCCGGACGCGATCCTGCTCAAGCCGGGGCGCCTGACGGCGGAGGAGTGGCGCATCATGCAGACGCACGCGCAGGAGGGCGCCCAGATCATCGAGCGCCTCGGCTTCCTCGACGCGGCCGTCCCGGTCATCCGCCACCACCACGAGCGGCTCGACGGGAGCGGCTACCCGGACGGCCTCCGCGGTGACGAGATCCCCCTCCTCGCCCGCATCGTGCACGTCGCCGACGCGTTCGACTCCATGGTCACCGACCGCGTGTACCGGCAGGGCTTCGAGCCGGAGCTCGCGATCGCGGAGATCCGCGGCGGGATCGGCATCCAGTTCTGCCCGGACGCCTCGGCGGCGCTCGAGCGCGCCCTCGAGTCGGGCCAGGTCAGGGTGGCGGGGTCCGACCCACGCCCTCGCCTCGCCGCCGCCTCGTAGCTCCGGCGCTTGCGCCGGAACTCGAGCGGCGCTGGCGGGGTAGGGGCGAGATGAGGAGCCGGATCACGATCGGGTTCTTCGCCTGCGTCCTCGTCGTTGCGGGCTCGGCGGCGCCGGCGACTACGGCGCCCAGCCCGCGCTTCTCCGGTCTGATCGCGTACTGGTCGGACGAGCCGTTCCCGTCGATCTGGAAGCTCCGGAGCGGGTCGAGTCCGGCGAGGATCCTCCGCGGCGGCAAGAACGCGAAGCGGCCGCGCATCTCGCCGGATCGGCGCTGGGTCGCCTTCGACGGCGCGCCGCCGGGGAAGCCGGCGATGAGCGACTTCGACGTCCAGGTCGTCCGGCTGGACGGAACGGGGCGCAGGACGCTGACGCGGTCGTCGGCCTGGGACGTCGACGCGCACTGGTCGCTGGACGGCAAGCAACTCGCGTTCACGCGGCTGCCTCCGCACCCGAGTGGGCCTGAGGGGGCGTCGGTCTGGATCGTGGGCCGGGACGGCACGGAGCTCCGGTGGCTCGTCGACGGCGCGGATGCGCGGTGGTCGCCGGACGGCGGCAGGCTCGTCTACGACGCGCCCTCGCGCGGCCACCGCGGCGACCTCTTCGTCGTGAACGCCGACGGGACCGGCGCCCGCCTCCTGCTCTCGACTCCGAACCCGAAGGTCGCGGCCGGCTGGTCTCGCGACGGGAAGCGCATCCTCTTTACCAGCTACAGCGCGACCAACGCGCGCGACGCGTCGATCTTCGTGATGAACGCCGACGGCACCGGCGTCCGCAGGCTTGGCCGCGGCATCGCCGCGACGAAGATCCTCTACACGACGGCGGAGTTCTCGCCGCTCTACGTGATGAACCGCGACGGGTCGCGGAAGCGCGTGCTCGCGAGGGTGGCGGCTGCCGATCCGAGCTGGCGGTAGTGGAACCCGATCGCGCCGCGCGCCGTAACCCTCGCGTGAGACAGCTCCTCGCGCTCGCCGGCGGTGCCGCGGCTCTCCTCGTCGCAGGCACACATGCGGGCGCCGCGCCGCGGTCGGCGCCGAAGCTGCACGGGAACAACTTCTGGAGCAACTGCCGGTTCAGCCACAGCGGAAACGACGATCCGATCGTCCTGCCCGGGCACCCGGGCCTGTCGCACCGCCACACGTTCTTCGGCAACGTCTCGACGGACGCGTACTCGACGCTCGCTCGTCTCCGCGAAGCGCCGACCACCTGCAGGCCGGCTGCCGACCGGGCGGCGTACTGGGTCCCGTCGCTCCTGCTGAACGGCCGCGAGATCAGGCCCGCGAAGGCGCAGCTCTACTACGTCGTGCTCGGCTATCGGCAGATGCAGGCGTTCCCGGCCGGTCTGCGCATGGTCGCCGGCGACGCGCACGCGATCCGGCCGCAGAGCACCGTCGTCACGTACTGGGACTGCGCCGGCGGGCCCGGGATCCGCTCACGGCCGTCAGCGACGCCGCCTGCTCGCTGCGGGACGGTGAGCGGCTTTGTGCTGACGCGTCGTCCCGGCTCGGCGAAGCCGGTGCGGACGACTCTGCGGGCGAAGACGCGGCTCGAGCTGCACGTCGACTTCCCCGACTGCTGGGACGGGAAGCACCTCGACAGCCTCGACCACAAGAGCCACATGGCCTACAGCCGCGGTTTCGTCTGCCCGCGCACCCATCCGGTCAAGGTGCCGCAGATCAGGCTGATGATCCGCTACCCGATCACGTCCGGGCGGGGCGTGACGCTCTCGTCCGGCGGGCAGCTCTCGGCGCACGCGGACTTCTTCAACGCCTGGGACGAGCGCGTGCTCGCGCGGCTCGTCGCCGACTGCTTCGGCGGACGCCCCTGCGACCCGAAGGTGCGCTGAGGGGCGCCCGCGCTGCCGCGCCCTGCGTCGGCTTGAACATCCCGAAGCACTTCGCGCAGAAGCGCCGGCCTCCGCCCATTCCCGAGCTCGACGGCCGGTCGTGCGGCTGTCAGTGCGGGAGCGTGAACGCGGGCAGCAACCCGTGCCTCACCAGCAGGCCCGCGGAAGCGTCCAGGGCGTCCATCGCGGACAGCGCCTCGGTTTTGCCGGGCAGTTCGTCGTCGCCCGGCTGGTTGTCGTGAGCGAACCAGACCCGTACGGTGGCTAGCACCACGCCGTAAAGCCGGTCGCTGAGCTCGAGCAGGCTCCGCTCCAGCTCGTTCGCAGGATCGCGGCGCGTGGCACGCAGGTAGACCGTCGGCGGGATCGCTGGTGCGCGCTGTAGCTCCTCCTCGATCTCGGAGAGGAAGTCGAGGTGATCGAGGCCGAGGAAGCTGGTGATTCGCCCGAGGAGCTCGTCGTCGAACGCGTGCGGCTCGGCTTCGAGAGCTGCGGTGAGCTGCGCGTGTCTCGCGTCGACGGCGGTAGCGATCTCACGCTCGCGGTCGAGGAGATGTTCGAGCTCGGCCGCGCTCGGTGGAGTGAGCGAGATCTCGGCGCCGGAGCCTCCCTGGATGCTCGCCGCCCGGCCGAGCTGCGTAAGCCGTCCGGCGGCGGCGAGCAGCTGATTGATCGAGTGCATGTGACGCATCTCGTGCTTCGCAAGCCCGAAGGCTCTGTCGGAGGCTTGCTGGACGCGTTCGCCCACGTCCTCGGCGGCGAGGGGCGGCGCGCCCCGGCCCAGCGCGTAGGAGACCGACAGATACTCGACGCAAAGCGAATGCTCGATGCGCGCGAGGAGGTCGAGCTCGTCCAGCCCCTGCTCGCGAGTCAGAGCCGGCGAAGTATCCCCAGTCGCCATTTCAGCCTCGTCGCAAAGCGTCCCACCTCGGCTCGCGCCGGTCAACCCGGCTCCGGTTAGCGCGGAGGCGAGCTCTGCGCGGGCCGCCTGATTCTTCGGAACGTCTCGACGGACGCTTGCTCGATGCTCGCTCGGCTGCGCGACCGGCGGCTCGCTCGATCTCGGTCGACCCGCGGCTAGCGACTGGACGTCCGAGCCCGACTCGGAGCCCACCGAAAGGGATAGCGCGATCTGGCTGACGGGCTAGCGCGACCTCGCCCCCGCGCTCCCATGGTGCGATCGAGATGGGTCGGCGGGAGGAGTTGCTCGGGGCGGCGTGGATCGCCGCGTTCTTGCTGGCGCTCGGCGCGCTCGGCACCTGGGCGAGCGCACCCGGCGCGAGCGTGAGCGGCGTGGACGGAGCGCACGACGGCTGGATCGTCGCCGCGGTCGCGGTCGCCGCGGGAGCGCTGGTCTTCCGCGTGCGCGGGCGGCGGGAGTGCGGCCTCGTCATGCTCGCCGCGAGCGTGCTCTCGCTCGGCGTCTCGGCCTACGACCGGACTCACCTCGAGCGCGTGGTCGGAACCACGCCCGTCGGTTCCCTCGCGCGGGCGGGCTGGGGCTTGAACCTCGACCTGCTCGCCTCGGCCGCGCTCGGCGTCGTCGGGCTCCTCTGGCTCCTGCAATGGCGAGCCGAGCGCGAGGTCGCGGCTCCGGCCCACCCGCTTCCGAAGTAACGGCGAGCGGCTTACGCGGAACGAACCGCCGCCGCCGCAGCGCTGGGCAGTTGCGCCCGGCGAGCCATGTCGCTGCGCCCTTTCGATGCCGACTTCTCCGCGTACAGGCGCGAGTCGGCCAGCCGCTCTGCGCCCGTGAGCGTCATTCCGTCCGCCGTTGCAGATCCGAGGGCGACCGAGAGCGGGAAGCCGTCCAGTGGCGCAGAGACCGCGAATGCGTCTCGTAGCCGCGTCACGGCCTCGACGCACTGCTCCTGATCGGCGTTGACGAGGAGAACGGCGATCTCGTCGCCGCCGACTCGCGCGACGAGGTCCTGCTCGCGAACGCTTCCCCGAACGACGGCCGCTACTCGCCGGAGGACCTCGTCGCCGAACGCGTGGCCGCGCGTGTCGTTCGCGAGCTTGAGGCAATCGACGTCGAGCAGGATGACGGACACGGGCTTGCCGTCCACGGCGCCCGCCGCTTCCGCACGCGCCGTTGCCTCCTGCCACGCGAGGCGGTTCGCGAGGCCGGTCAAGGCGTCCAGTCGTGCCTCGACATGGGCGCCGTCGTAGGCGTCCTGAAAGGCCTGGGCCCGCTGGATGCGGCCTCGGCGTTCGTGCGCAAGCAGGGCGAGCAGGCAAACGGGTGCGAGCGTGAGGAGAAACGCGTACTGCATCGTCCGGCTCTCGAGCGCCGCCAGGAAGCCGACGGGCGCGAGGAGCAGGTCGACGCTGTAGACCCAGCCGAAGAACGGGAGGAGCCTTCGGGGCGAGAGGCCGAAGGCGAGCCACTCGCGGCCGGCCGAGCTCGCGACGTCGAACGCGAATTGCGCGCCGAGCGCCACGACGTAGACCGGCCATTGGCTCCAGCGAATCCCCGGGTCGGCGAAGAGGGCCAGCACGAGCGCGGGCCCGATTGCATGCCAGCAGCTACCGAGGAGGACTGCGAGTCGCTGCGGGTGCCGGCGGCCCTTGACGCTGTCGACGATGCCGCCGAGCCCGTAGCCGGCAGCCACGCAGAGGGGGACGACCGGGGCCGGGAGCAGGAGAAGCATCGGGACGAGGACGACCTGCGTCGGGACGGCAGACCCGGTTCCGACCTCGAACTCGATTCGCGACGCGAGGGCGAGCATGAGCACGAGCAGGGCGGCGGTCGCCGGCGGGAACGGACTCTCCCACCGCACGAAAGCCGCCATCGACGTCGCGGCGACGAGAAACCCGCCGCCGAAGCCGAGCGACGTCCAGCGTTCTCGGCCGCTGAGGCGCGTTCGCGCGCGCGAGCGTGCCGCGGCGAGAAGCGCCTCGTCCGCAGGCGTCGGAGCCGAGTCGCCGCTATTCGCCCTTGAACGGATCGACGTAGACGTCATCGATCCTCCACTCGCTCGGGCTCCCCTGAGGCGTGAACCGGAACGCCACGGTCGTCGTTCCGCTGGTGAGGAGCGGTAGAAGCGTCAGGTTCGTCAGGAAGGCGACCGGCGCCGTCGGCTGCCACGACGAGCTCCCCGGGAGCGTCGCGACCGTGAGCGCGCGCGACCGTCCGAGCATGTCCGTGTAGAGCACCTCGACCTTCAGCGTCGAGAGGACCGCGCCGGACGTCCGAGCGAAGAAGCGAAGGTCGGGAGAGGTCGCCCCGATGCACATGCTGCTCGTCGTCGCAGACGATCCCGGCGGTAGCGCGAGCGAGCTCGAGTCGCCGGGGTCGCCGACGTAGAAGCTCTCGTTCTCGGGCGCTACCGTCGCTCCGCCGTCGAGCTGCCAGCCGGCCGCGTCCGACTCGAGGTCCCCGTTCGGAACGAGCACGTAGTCCGCGAAGTCGAGCCACGGCGTGAAAGGCTGCACGTAGGTGGAAGGGCACGTGCGGACGAGGCCGTCGGTGGTCGCGGAGCTCGCCGGAGCCGCGAGCTCGAGCGCGGCGAGCGCCAGCGCAGCGAGCGCGAGCAGGCGCCAGGCAGGTGCCTTCGCCAGCATCGACTTCCGTTCCGCAGTGGCCGCCACTACCGACGTAGCGTGGTCGCGACCGGCGCGCGACGGAATCCCCCTTCTGCGCCATTCGTCCGACGGTGACGCCCGCCGGGGCAGCCCGGCGGGCGCTGTTCGTGGGCCGGAAGGGCAGCGGGACGGTCAGATCGTCGCGGCTGCGGGCGTCTCGCCCTGCGGCACGTAGGTCGGCCCGTAGCCGACGAGCCGCCCGAGCGGGGCGCCGAGGACGAGTCCGGCCTTCTGCATCCACGCGGGCGGGAAGGGCAGCCGGACGGTGTCGAAGTGCGCGTTCGCGATCACGGCGAGCCGCAGCGGGTTGGGCATGCCTTTCCGGTTCGTCTTGCCGTCGGCGGCGAGCGCGAACATCGTCTCGAGCAGCGACTCGAACTGGAGCGCGGGCCGGATCTCGCAGACGAAGGTGACGGGCTCGTCGCCGGCGTTCCAGAAGCGGTGCCGCGTTCCGGGCTCGACCGTGACGACCTCGCCGGGGCCGAGCGTCAGCTTCTCGCGGCCGGCCTTGACGCCGAGCTTCCCCGACTTGACCGCGAAGCGCTCGCTCTGCGCCGGGTGGACGTGCGCGGCCGCGACGCAGCCGTCGGGCTGGACGACCGTCTCGATCACGACCGCGTCGCCGTCGGTGTCCGCCGACGTTGCGAGGAAGGTGATGCGCTCGCCGGTGACGGGGTTGTGGATGGTGTCGCCTGTGCGGATCATTCTCGGGCCTCCTTCGGTGCCGTGATGGACACCCCGGATGCTCGTTCCGCGGGCCGCGAAGATCGTCGGCCGCAGGCTCGATCTCGGCCTCGCCGGAGTGCTGATCTTTCGAGGGCGCGGATCATCCGCGCGGGGGACTAGTCCTCGCCCGGCTGGACGAGTCCCGACTCGTATGCGAGCACGACCGCCTGGACGCGGTCGCGGAGGTCGAGCTTCATCAGCACGTGCGCGACGTGCGTCTTCACCGTCGTCTCGCTCACGAAGAGCGCTGTCGCGATCTCGGCGTTCGAGAGCCCGCGGGCGAGCAGCTTCAGCACCTCCAGCTCGCGTGCCGTCAGCTCCGCGACCTTGTCGGGCGGCTTGCGAACCGAGTCGGGCGGGCGCCGGACGAACTCCTCGATCACGCGCCGGGTCACGGACGGCGCGAGCAGCGCGTCGCCGCTCGCCACGGAGCGGATCCCCGAGACGAGCTGCTCCGGCGGCACGTCCTTGAGCAGGAAGCCGCTGGCGCCGGCCTTGAGCGCGTCGTAGACGTACTCGTCCATGTCGAAGGTCGTCAGCATCACGACTTTCGTGCCGGTGTCTCCCTCCCCGAGCACCCGGCGGGTCGCCTCGATCCCGTCCATCTCGGGCATGCGCACGTCCATCAGCACGACGTCCGGCTTCAGGCGCTCGGCTGCGGCCACCGCCTCGCGCCCGTCTGCCGCCTCGCCGACCACCGCGACGTCCTGCTCGGCCTCGAGGATCATGCGGAAGCCGGCGCGGACGAGTGCCTGGTCGTCGACGATCAGGATCCGGACGGCGCCTGAGTCCTCGCCGTCGATCAGCTCGTCGTGGCGGTCCGCGAGCATCGCCGCCCCGTGGCCGGCCGTCCGCAACGCGGGAAACTCGCGCTCGAGCCCGGCCACCGTGAGCTGGTAGATCCGCACCGGCCGGTCGAAGTCCTTGAGCAGCTGCGGGCCGAGGTCGTGAAGCTCGAACCCGTCGAACTCCATCTCCTCGTCCTCGAGCAGCGACCGCGTCGTCTCGGAGAGGAGAGTCTGGCCGCCGTGGCCGGCGTCGCAGATCCGAGCGGCCCGGTGAACCGCGAGGCCGACGTACTGGTCGCCGACGAGCGACGCCTCGCCCGTATGGATGCCGATCCGGACACGAAGGTCGACTCCCTCCGGCCAGGAGTGCCCGGCGAGGGCGCGCTGCGCCGCGACCGCTGCGTCGACGGCCTGCCTCGGCCGGCGGAAGGCGACGAAGAACGAGTCGCCGTCGGCGTCGAGCTCGCGGCCCGCGCACGCGGCCCAGACCTCGCGCAGCAGCCGCTCGTGCTCGCCCATGACCGCTGCGTAGTCGTCGCGCAACGTGCGCAGGAGCGCCGTCGAGCCCTCGACGTCCGAGAAGAGGAAGGTGACGGTCGCGGTTCCGGTCTCGTCCACGGTCATCCGATCGGGAGCGTCGCGTGAAGCCGGTAGCCGCCGCCCGGCCGCGGGCCGGCCTCGAGCTCGCCACCGTACACGGAGACCCGCTCGCGCATGCCCACCAGGCCGTGTCCGCCCTTGTCGCCGTCGCCTCCGCCGGCGCCGTCGTCGCTGACCGTCAGCTCGACGTGGCCGTCGCTGTAGCGGACGAGCACCTCCGCGTGCGCGGCCCGCGCGTGCTTGAGCGCGTTCGTGAGCCCTTCCTGGACGAGCCGGTAGGCGGTCAGGTCGACGCCCGCCGGAAGCTGCACGGGCGCTCCTTCGACGCGCAGCTCGACCGGGAGCCCGGCCTCGCGCGCCTGCTCGACGAGCCGATCGAGCTGCTCGAGGCTGGGCTGCGGGGCGAGCGCCGGCGCCTCCTCGGGCCGGCGGAGGACGCCGACCATCCGCCGCATCTCCGCGAGCGCCTCGCGGCCCGTCCGCTCGACGACGAGCAGCGCCTCGCGCTCCTTCTCCTGGTCGGGCTCCAGGAGCCGGCGAACGGCCGAAGCCTGGACGGTCATGACGCTGACGCTGTGGCCGACGACGTCGTGGAGCTCCCGGGCGATCCGTGCGCGCTCGTCGGCGACCGCGAGCTGCGCCCGCTCCTCCCGCTCCCGCTCCGCTCGGGCGGCCCGCTCCTTCGCCTCGTCGACCTCGCGGAACTTGCTGCCGAGCCCGAACCCGACCGTCCAGGCGACCGCGAAGAGGACCGCGAGCCAGACGTAGTCTCCGGCGCCCTGCGTCGTGGGATCGTTGTATCCGACAACGAGCGCGATGCCCTGCACCAGCACGAAGGCGGCGAACGCCCGCCGGCGGTCGCGGTGCATCCCGATCAGGACGTTTCCGGAGAGCGCCGCCACGAACGCCACGAAGCTGCTCTGGGCGAGCATCTTGTCCACGAACGAGACCGAGCCGAAGACGACGTAGATCGACAGCGGCGCCCCGAGCGGCCAGCGCCGCCGCAGGAGGAGCGGCGCGGTGTAGCCGAGTACCGCGAGCACGTCGAACCAGAGCGGGCCGTCGGGGCCATTCTTCGTGTTCTGGTCGACGACGACGACCACGATCGCGGCGACGACCCCGACCAGGATCAGGGCGTCGAACCAGTAGCGCTGCGCCAGGCGCCAGAGCTGCCGGAGCCGTTTGGTCGTCATGCGATCGGGAGCCTTGCGCGCAGACGGTAACCGCCTTCCGCCCGGGGGCCTGTCTCGAGCTCGCCGCCGTACACCGAGACGCGCTCGCGCATCCCGACGAGACCGTGCCCGCCGCCGTCGCCGCCCCCGCCGCCGACGCCGCGGCCGTCGTCGCTCACCGTCAGCTCGACGTACCCGTCGCCGTAGCGAACGACGACCTCCGCCCGTTGCGCCTGGGCGTGCTTCAGGGCGTTCGTGAGGCCCTCCTGGACGAGCCGGTAGGCGGTCAGGTCGACGCCGGTCGGCAACGGCTCCGGTGTCCCTTCGAGGCGCAGCTCGACCGGAAGCCCGGCCTCGCGCGCGTGCGCGACGAGCCTGTCGAGGTGCTGGAGGCTGGGCTGCGGAGCGAGCGCAGGCGCCTCCTCGGGCCTTCGCAGAACTCCGACCATCCGCCGCATCTCGGCGAGCGCCTCGCGCCCCGTCTGCTCGACGACCTCCAGGGCTTCCCGTTCCTTGTCCTGGTGCTCCCGGAGCAGGCGCCGGACCGCCGAGGCCTGCACGGTCATCACGCTGACGCTGTGGCCGACCACGTCGTGGAGCTCGCGCGCGATCCGCGCGCGCTCGTCCGAGACCGCCAGACGCGCTCGCTCCTCGCGCTCCCGCTCGGCCCGCGCGGCTCGCTCCCTCGCCTCGTCGGCCTCCTGGAACTTGCGGCCGATCGCGAAGCCGACCGTCCAGATGAGGGCGAAGACGATGCTGACGAAGACGAAGTTCCCCGCGCCTCCCGTCGGGTCGTTGTGGGCTGCGATGGCGATCACGCCTACGCCGACCGCGAGCCCCGCGATCGCCTGAGAACGGTCTCTCACCATCGCCACGAGGAGAGCCGCAGCCAACCCGGCGAGAGGGGGAAGGAGCTCGTGGACGTACGCGCGGTCGACGAACGAGCTCGCGCCGATGGCGATGCCGACCGCCGTGGGCGCCGCGAACGGCCAGCGGCGGCGTGCGAAGAGCGGCAGCACGGTCGCGAGGACCGCCAGCACGTCGAACCACAGGGGCCCCTGCGGGCCGTCCCGATCGCCCTGCCGGATGGTCGACTCGGCGATGCCGAGGCCGACGCCGGCGACGATCAGCGCGTCGAACCAGTACCGGCGCGCAAGCGCCCCGAGCCGATGCCTCGTCACGTCGCTGACGGTACTCCACGCGCCTGCGGGTCGCCTCGCCCGCGAGGACTACCCCGAGATCGTCCGCGAGGACGAGCCCGGATCGGCGCCGGCGCCGACGCGGTGGGGGAGCCGTTCTCTCTAGCCTGCGAGGCGGACAACGAAGGGAGCATCGCCATGACCAAGATCGAGCGCAGCATCGTCATCGACCGGCCGGTCGACGAGGTCTGGAAGTTCGTCCACGACCCTGCGAAGGACGCCCTGTGGCAGACCACCCTCGTGGAGTCGGAGCAGCTGACGGACGGGCCGATGCGCGTCGGCACGAGGGTCCGCGAGGTCCGTCACTTCCTCGGCCTGCGGATCGAGCTGGCCTGGGAGGTGACGGAGTACGAGCCGAACCGGAAGTCGGCGATCAGGGGCGTCTCCGGCCCGGTCCCGCTCACGGGCGGCTATCGGCTCGAGCCGCTCGACGGTGCGACGAGGTTCACCGTGAGCGGCGAGCTGGACGCGCACGGCCTCTTCAAGCTGGCCGAGCCCGTCTTCGCTCGGATCACGCGGCGCGAGCTCGAGGCGAACCTCGGCCATCTGAAGGATCTCCTCGAGACCGGTGAACCCGCGCGGAGTGCGGTCGCGGCGCTGGCGGACGAGCGAGTCCTGCGCCGATAGAGCGCGCTGCCGCCGTGCTGAGATGTTACGCCGCTCGCGCTACTCGACGACGCCCGCGCCGAACGCGTTGCGGAGCCCGCGTCGACCGTCGTCAGTGACCCGAACGGCGCGCAAGCGAGGGTCGCGCTCGAGCCAGCCGAGCTCGAAGAGCCGCGTCGCGAGTGCGCGCCCGACGGCGCCCGACAGGTGGTGCCGCTGCTCTGTCCAGTCGACGCAGTACCGAAGGGCGATCGCGCCGTCGCGGTCCGGCCGTGAAAGTGCGACGCCGAGCCGCTCGAGCTGCCGGCGGCCGCTCTCGGTGAGGCGGTAGGCGAAGTCGCGCCCCGGCGCAGAGAGCCGGTCGCTGCCGTCGCCGTCGAGGCGGTGGACGCCGTCGCCGCCGGCGACGGCGCCGATCTCGAGCAGCGACGCGAAGATCGCCACGCCAAGCTGTCCAGCGAGGTGGTCGTAACAGGTGCGGGCGCGTCGCAGCGCCTCCATCCGGGTCGACTGCCTCAGCGACCGCACCGCGCCCGGCGGCGTGAGCCGCGACATCGTCTCGAGCAGGGCAGCCACCTCGGTGCCGCCGAGCCGGAAGTACCGGTGCCGCCCCTGCGGGTGGACGGTGACGAGACCGGCGCGGACGAGCTTCCGGAGGTGTTCGGACGCCGTCGACGGCGCCACTCCCGCCTCGGCCGCGAGCAGCGAGGCTGGCAGCGCGCGGCCGTCTGTGAGCGCGAGCAGGATCCGCGCCCGCGCCCGATCCGCGACCAGAGCCGCGAGGGCCGCGATGTCGGCGTCGCCGTCCATACCGGCAGCCTAGGCGCCGAACGCTTCGGCATTCGCCGAACTGTTAGAGCCGCGGCTCTGCCGGGGTGGCACCGGGGCGGATGAGCCCTGACTCGTACGCGAACACGACGGCCTGCACGCGGTCGCGGAGGGTGAGCTTGCCGAGGATGCGGGCGACGTGGCTCTTCACGGTCGCCTCGCTCACGTAGAGCTCGGCGGCGATCTCGCCGTTCGAGAGGCCGCGCGCGATGAGGCGCAGGACGTCGAGCTCCCGCTCGGTCAGCGTTTCTGCCGCGGGCGGCAGCGTTCCGGGCTGCGGGCCGCGGCAGAAGTCCTCGATGAGTCGCCGCGTGATCGCGGGCGCGAGGAGAGCCTCACCGGCGGCGACGGTGCGGACGGCGGCGACGAGCTGCTCGCGGGTGGCGTCCTTGAGCAGGAATCCGCTCGCCCCGTTCTTCAGCGCCCGGTAGACGTATTCGTCGAGGTCGAACGTCGTTACGACGAGGACGCGGGCGCGGAGCCCGGAGGTCGCAAGGCGTGCCGTGGCCTCGATGCCGTCGAGCTCCGGCATGCGGACGTCCATGAGCAGAACGTCCGGGTCGAGCTCGCGCGCTCGGTCGAGCGCCTGCCTGCCGTCGGCGGCCTCGCCCACGACCTCGATGTCCGGCTCGGCCTCGAGGATCATGCGCAGGCCCTCGCGGACGAGGTCCTGGTCGTCCGCGATCACGACGCGGATCACGGCGCGGCGACGGGTAGCCGAGCGTGGACCGCCCATCCGCCCTTCGGCCGAGGCCCCGCCTGGAGGGAGCCGCCGAAGAGCGCGACGCGCTCGTGCATCCCGACCAGTCCGTGGCCGGCACGGCCCGGCGGCGACGAGGCGGCGCCGTCGTCGACCACGTCGACCGTCACGGCGTCGTCGTGACAGCGGACTCGAACCTGCGCGCGAGCGGTGCCGGCGTGCTTGAGCGTGTTCGTCAGCGCCTCCTGGACGATCCGGTACACCGAGAGCTCGAGGGCCGACGGGAGGGCGTCGTACGCGCCGTCGACGTCCAGCTCGACCGTGAGGCCGGCCGCTCGGACCGTCTCGGCCAGAAGCTCGAGCTGCGCGATTCCGGGTTGCGGCGCGAGCTCGGCATGGTCGCCGCTGTCCTCGCGCAGGACGCCTAGGAGCCGGCGCATCTCGACCAGGGCCTCGCGTCCGCTTCGTTCGATCTTCTCGAGCGTCGATGGATTTGCCCCGGACGCGCGCGCCCCAGCAGCCTGGAGGATGACCACGCTCAGGTTGTGCGAGACGATGTCGTGCAGCTCGCGCGCCATGCGGGCTCGCTCGTCGGCGAGCGCCGAGGCCGTCTCGCGCTCGAGCTCGGCCGCTCGTCCTGCCAGCTCACCGGCTTCGCGCCGGCTGCGCACCCACACGCCCGCGAACCAGATCGCGAGCGCGGCGACGCCGAAGAAGGCGGCCGACCACAGCTGGCCCGAGTCGCCGCTTCGGACGTTGTGGTCCTCGGCCGCGAAGATCGCATAGCCGGCGATCAACGCGACGAGGCCTGCGAGGCCCTGGCGACGCGAGCCGTAGGCCGCCACCGAGTACGTGCCGACGGCGAGCGGGAAGAGCACCTCGAGCCCTTCGGCGGAGTTTGCCGTCCACAACGCCTGGAGGTCGATCCCGGCGAGCACCAGGAGAAACGAGACGAGCGGCGCACGGCGCCGCCAGGCGAGCGGGAGGTCGAGCAGGAGCGGCCACGACACGATCAGCCAGCGGGGGCCTGCGACCGGATTCCCGACGTCCGGCGAGATGACCACGACCCATTCCGTGAGCGTCGCGCCGAGGAGCGCGATCGACCAGTCGAGCGCTAAGGCCCTGCGCATGGCCGGAAGCTAGCGACGGCGGGGCTCGCTTGCATCGGTCGCGCGGCTATCGCAGTTCATCCTTCAGGCGGAGCCGATTGGCTCTCACGGCCGCAGACAGGCGCCGTGGCTGCGAACGAGCATCCCAGGTGCAATCGACTGAGGAGTGCTCATGCGCATCCAGAACCTGCCCGCGCTCACGAACCGCATCGCGCTCGTGGCCGCACCGCTTTTCTTCCTCTTCTCGGGGCTCGCCGTGCCGGCGCTCGAGAGCGGCGACGCGGAACAGCTCGCGCTCATCGGCTCGCACCCGACGGGGTGGTACCTGTTCACGATCTTCTCGATCGGCGGTTCGCTCTTCCTCGTGCCGGCGGCCGCAGCGCTCATGAACCTCACACGGGCCAGCGCGCCGCGGAGCGCAATCCTCGGCGGCGGGCTGCTCCAGCTCGGTGCGTACGTGGCGCTGATCGACTCGGCCACCCAGCTCGTCTACTGGAAGATGGGGCGCCCCGCCGCCGATCGGGCGCAGATGACCGCCCTCCTGCACCGGTACGAGAACGCCCCCGGCGCTTCGGCCATCTTCATGATTGGCGCGGTCGCTCTGGTCGGCGGCAGCGTGCTGCTCGCAGTCGCCCTCACCCGCTCGCGGGTCGCCCCGCTGTGGGCCGGGACGCTCCTCCCACTCGGCATGGTCGCCAACATCGCTGCCTTCGTTGCCGGCAGCCGCCCGCTGCTGATCGGCAGCTCGGTCGCGATGCTCGTCCCGCTCGCGCTCGTTGCGATCTCCGGGCGACTCGCCGCCGCGCCAGAGCCGGCTCTCTCTTGACGACCGTCGGCTCTTTGGGGTGAGCCACGGCGAGCTACCGCCGCCGCGCTCGCGGACGAGCGCGGCGGCGTAGCTTCGCGCGGTTCTACTGGCCCGCGGCGATGGCGTTGGTCCGGAACGTGCCGGCGCTCAGCCGCTCGGTCCGGTCGGAGTTGAGCTCTCCGAAGCCCGAGCAGCAGCTCCAGCTGTCGTCGAAGAGCGTGAAGGCAGTCCACGACATCAGCTTCCGGCTCCCGGTGCCGAGGCCGTCGACCGTGTCCATCGAGTGCTGGTAGATCGTCGCCTGCTGTTGCTGCGTCATCGGCTTCGCGAGGGTGTCGCCGCCCTCCGTGCAGATCACGGGCTGGTTGCCGAGCCCCGCTGCGGTGAGCTCCGACTTCACGTTCTTGGTGTCGTAGAAGCCGGCGCCTCCGGAGCCGAACATCATGTCCCAGATCGACCAGGACCCGTGAGACTGCGGATCGTTGTAGCAGTGGAACGAGAAGATGTCTTCCGCGGCGCCGCCGCCGTGGTCGAAGTAGACCTGCATGTTGTCGATCCAGGTGGTGTTGCTCTGGTTGCCGTCCCAGAAGCCCGAGCTGGAGACCTTTTGCGCCGGGTTCGCGGCCTTGACGGCGTTGTAGCAGGCCTGCTGGTACAGCGCGAGCGTGTCGAAGTGCCCGAGCCACCCGTGGAGATCCGGCTCGTTGAAGGGCTCGATCACCGCGGTCGGGTAGTTGAGCGCCGCGGTCGTGCACTCGCTGCCCATGTCGGTCGTCGGATGCGACGTCGGGTAGTCCCAGCTCGCCGTCGCTGCGATCGTGCAGACCACCTTCATGCCGGCTGCCACGAACGTGTCCGTGAACGTCTTGCCGAGCGAGCCGCCGCCCGACGGATTCCCACACGTCGCTCCGCGCACGAAGCCCACGTGCAGGCTCTGGTACTCCGAGACCTGGTAGCTCTTGCGCTCAGCGGGTGCGCAGCACATGTCGTTGCCGTCGAACGACTGCCCGAACCTCGGCAGTGCGGGCGTACCCGTTCCGTCGTCGGCCGTGACGCGAATCGCCCACGGCTTGCCCTGCGAGCCCGTCGAAGCGGTGCCGAACGGTGAAGGCGGGTTGGCCGTCGAGCTGTACGTGACGCCCTGCCGGTACTTGATCGTTCCGGCGGCCGTGTCGTACGAGGGGCGGATCAGCTGCGTCGTCCCGCCGGCCCAGTAGCCGACGCCGATCTTGCCTGCGGGGATGCTGATCGCGGAGGGGAACGAGAACGACCGCCAGCCGGCTGCAGCTCCGGCACTGATGACCTGCTCGGCGGAAACGCCGAGGCGGGTCGTCGGGTTGTTGTTCGCGTCGATCGTGTAGATCACCATGCGGACCTTCTCCGAGCCCGTCGTCTTGCCGAGCCCGTCGAAGTAGCCCTCGACCTTGCCGCCTGTGGCCGTGTTCAGCGTGCCGGCCTTCGGGGACGTGAGGATCGAGACCCCGAGCTCGTTCGCGTCGAGCGAGTCCTTGGTCGCGCTGATCGTCGAGTCTGTGGACCCGAAGGTGTAGAGGGCGGCGGCTGCGGCGCCTGTCAGCGTGAGCGCCGACGCAACCACGGCCGCGATTAGCCATTTGCGCATAGGAGGGCGGCTCCTTTCGTGTGGGAAGCTCGCAGCGTAGCGTCGCCCGAGCAGGACTGTTGAAACCCATACGCCTGCCCGGCCGGTCCGGGTCCATGCCGGCTATCAGCTCTTACTCGAGGCTTCCTCGAGTCGCTCGTCGAGAGCGTCGAGGCGCTCATTGATCTCGTCGATCGCGTCAGCCAGCTTCGGCAAGTAGGCCGCGACGATCTCGCTCAACGCGACGAAGCGCTCCGTCGTGATCGCTATGAGGGAGACGTTCTCTCTCGTCTCGGTCAGCGCGCGCCTGACGATCTCCCCGAGCCTGCGCTCGTCCGGCGTGAGGTCGTCGATCGGTCCGATGCCCAAACGGTCCGCCTTTCTCATAGCCGGCCGACCTCGCCGAGCTGCGGGGCGCCCCCGTGCCGGATCGCTGCAAGGGCTAGCAGCCGGCGTCCCGGCCTGACGGCGTCGTCCCGCCACATGCTTCCTCCATACGACCTGACGCTCAAGGACGCCTCAAGAGCGAACGGCGACGGGGGTGATCCCGTGCCCGCGTCAGGGTTCTCTCTCGGACGTCGCTCTTTCGACCAGGGAAGACGCCGTAACAAACAAAGGCGAAAACCCTCAAGAAAAGTCGTGAATTTCCTCATGAGATTCGTTCGTGGCCTCCCTAGCTTCGGAGCCAGCAATTCCGAAGCTGAAAGGAGGTCAAGAAATGAGCAGGCTCTTCGGCCGAGCTCTCGTCGTTGCGATGGCGATTGCGGTCTTCGTGACTGCGGCTCCGTCCGCTCTGGCGAGCAACGGCGGTCCCGGGTTCCCGTAGATGCAAGCGAACCCGGAGAGAGAAGCTCCGCGCTCGCGGAGCTTCTCGTTTGGTCCTCGACTACGTGAGCGTCGCCAGGTCGAGCAGCGCGCGCGCGTTCCCCGCCGAGACGACGTTCCCCTTGAGCTCGAAGAGGCGAATCGCTTCTTCGACGGGAGCGACCGAGTCGTCGGATCGGCCGGCTATTCGCCGGACCTCTGCGAGCGACAGGAGAACTCTGGCCCGCAGGTTCAGGGCGTCGGTCAGCTCCGCGGTTCGAGCGGTTTCGCGGGCGAGCTCTTCTGCGTTCGTGAGCGCACCGCGTCTGGCGAGGATCTTCGCCTGCACCGATCGCCAGACGAGCTGCGCGGCGAGGTCGTCGCTCGCGGCGTGCTGCTCCGAGCGCGCGAGCCAGCGCTCCGTCTCGGCGTAGCGGCCGGCGACGTAGAGAGCTTCGGCGAGCTCCGCCTCCCGCGACGAGAGCGCGCTCATGTCACCGGCGCGCTCGAGGATCTCGCACGCCCAGCGCAGAGCCTCCGCCGCCGCAGCTTCGTTGCCGGCGAGAAGCTCGATGTCGCCCGCGACCGCTCCGCAGAACGTCGCCGCGGCGGTCGTCTGGCCCAGCGCCTCGTAGCAGCTTCTCGCTCGCGCGATCGACTCGCGGGCTTCCGCGAAGCGTCCGTCCTGCGCCTCGAGGCCGCCCAGGAGGGCCAAGACGTTCGCTTCGCTGAGTGGATCGGCAGCGGTCTCGCGAAGCAGCGCCTCACAGCGCCGGATTGCCGCCGGAACGGGCGTCGGGCCGTAGTACATCGCCGCAGCCAGCTGGCCGAGGCAGGTCGAGACGGGCCATCTAGCCCGCTCGTAGTGGGCGAGTGCGCGGCGTGCAGCTTCCTCCCATTCGGCGTTCCGACAGCGCACGCCACCGTGGACGAACCCGGTCAACAGCCACGTGCGGCCGAGCGAGCGATCGTCTCCGATCGACTCGAAGATCGGGATCGCTTCTTCGGCGAGCCCGAGCAGCTCGGTCGCGCGGCCCTCGGGGTCGCTGAAGAGGCGAAGCCCGGTCAGCTCGATCCGCCCTCGAAGCTCGATCCGGTGATTCCGGACGGTCGAGGCCGATTCGACGGCATCTTCGAGCACCTGGGTCGCCTGCTCGACGTCGCCGGTCGCCCGCAACGCGCCGCCGAGCTCGCACAGGAGCTCGAGCCGCCGGTCGCCGTCGCTCGGGAGGAGCGCCGCCGCACGCCGAAGGAGGTTCGCTGCTGCAGGCGCGTCGCCGCGCTTCGAGGCCCGAATGCCGGCGCTGCCGAGCCGATCCCCCGCTTCGGCTCCGAGCTGCTTCGCGTGCCGGTCGGCCGGCGCGAGCTCGGTGCGGAGCCTGTGCGCCTGCTCGAGGTGGTAGCCGAGTAGCTCCTCGACCTCGCGCAAGCGCTCCCCCGCCTTGCGCTCGAGCCAGTCGGCGAAGCGCTCGTGGAGCACGGCCCGCTCCTGCTTCGGAGCCGCGCGATAGACGGCTTCTTGGATCAGCGCGTGCCGGAACCGGAAGCTTTCCTCGAAGAAGACCGTCGGAGCCGGCTCGACGAAGCCGCGCGTGGTGAGGGCTCGCAGATGGCGCGCGAGGGTGAGAGTGGTCTCGGGCGCGAGGAGAGCAGCGACGGCGCTCTCCCGGAACTCCTTGCCCACCACGGCGGCGCGCTCGAGCACGGCACGCTCGCCGGGCCCCAGGCGATCCAGACGTCCCGCCAGAAGCGCCTGGATCGTCGGGGGGAGCTCTCGATCGAGCGCCCCGGCACCGTGCTCGCGCAGGAAGACGAGCAGCTGCTCGAGGAAGAGCGGGTTTCCCTCCGCAGTCTCGACGAGCCGCGGACGCGCTTCCTTCGGAAGGTCGCCGTCGCCGAGCAGGCCGTCGAGCAGCTCCTCGGTCTCGGCGCGCGAGAGAGCCTCCGCCCGGACGATCTCGACGTTCGATCGCCCCTCGAGGAAGCGCGGGTGCTCCTCTGACAGCTCGTCGCGGGCGAGGCAAACGAGGACGATCGGGCTGGCGGAGCTCCAATCGGCGACGTGCCCGACGAGGTCGAGCAGCGTGGGCTCCGCCCAATGAAGGTCGTCGAAGACGAGCAGGAGCGGACGGCGGCTGGCGAGTGCCTCGCAGAAGCGACGGAACGCCCACGAGATCTCGGCGGTCGACGGTGCGTCGTCGCCCGAGCCGAGCGCCGCGGCGAGCTTCGCGGCGATCTCGCGCGCACTCACCTCGCCTGTGAGCAGGGCCTCGATCGCGTCGCGGCTGACGTCGCCGGCGGCCTGGCGCACGATCGACCGCAGCGGCCAGTACGTGATCCCCTCGCCATAGGAGAGACAGCGCCCCCCGAGGGCGATCACGTCGGCGCCGGCGAGGCGCACCAGCTCGTCGACGAGACGCGACTTTCCGATGCCGGCAGGACCGACCACGGAGATCGTCTGCACGGCCCGGGCCGCTTCGGCGCGCGAGAGCGCACGTCGAAGCGCCTGGAGCTCGCGCTCGCGGCCGACGAACGGCGCATCTCCTCGCCGCGCGACGGAGGGCGCCGCGTCCGCGACCTCGAGCAGACGGAACCCGGCGACCGACTCGCTCTTTCCCTTCAGGTCGAGCGGGCCGAGTGGATCGAGGTCGGCTCCATGGGCGACGAGGCGCTTCGCGACCTCTCCGACGACGGTCTCGCCCGGTGCCGCGGACTGCTGAAGGCGTGCCGCGGTGATGACCGGAGCGCCGGTCACGAACGCGTGGTCGGACGCGACGTCGGCGGCGAAGACCTCGCCGCTCTCGATTCCGATCCGCACGCTGAGGCCGACGTCGAGCTCGCCCGCCAGCGCGTCGCTGAGTGCCGCGATCGACGCTTGCACCTCGAGCGCCGTCCTTGCCGCGCGGAGCGCGTCGTCCTCGTGCGCGATCGGGATCCCGAAGGCGGCCATGACCGCGTCCCCGGCGAACTTCTCGACCGTCCCTCCGTGGCGCGCGACGACGGCCGAGACCGTGTCGAAGTACCGGCTCATCACCCCGTGCAGCGTCTCCGCGTCGAGGCGCTCGGCGAGCGGCGTCGAATCGGCGAGATCGGCGAACAGGATCGTCGCGAACTTACGCTTCTGTCGGACTTCGGCCTCGTCGGTCGCCCGGGCCGGCGCGGGCGCGGCGAGCGCCTCGTCCTGCCGGAGGATCGCCGCCTCGAGCTCTCGGAGCTCGGCCCCGGGCTCGAGCCCGAGCTCCTCGACGAGGACGCGGCGACCGGCCTGGTACGCGGCGAGCGCGTCCGCGTGACGGCCCGAGCGGTAGAGCGCGAGCATCAACTGGCGGCGCGGCCGCTCGCGCAGCGGCTCGGCAGCCACGAGGGCTTCGAGCTCGCCTACGAGCTCCGCGTGCCGCCCGAGGGCGAGCTCCGCTTCGACGCAGTCCTCGGTTGCGCTCAGCCGAAGCTCCTCGAGCTCGGCGATGTCTGCTTGTGCGAAGGGCTCGTAGACGAAGTCGGCGATCGCAGGTCCGCGCCAGAGGCCGAGCGCCTGGCGGAACGTGAGCGACGCGTGCGCGGCGTCTCCGTCGGCGAGCGCTCCCCGTCCTTCGTCGACGAGCCGGCGGAAGCGGTACAGATCGACCTGCTCGGGCTCCACGTCGAGGAGGTATCCGCGCTGCGACCGGGCGAGCACGCGGCTCGACTGGCCCGGCCGGCCCGGATCGAGCGCTTTTCGAAGCTGCGAGACGTAGACCTCGACCGCGTGCGACGCCGTTTCGGGCGGGTTCTCGCCCCAGAGGTCGTCGACCAGCCGGTCGGTCGACACGACCTGGCCGGCGTGGAGGACGAGGTCGGCGAGAAGCGCACGGGGCTTCGCTCCCCCGAGCGGCAGCGCTCGTCCTTCGTGCTGGACCTCGAGCGGCCCGAGCAACCGAAATTCGAGCCTCGGCCTGTCGCCTCGCGGCACCCACAGGCGATCCTCGATGACGGTGTTCTCCTCCGTGCCGCGCAAAGCTTCCCAGGACCGCGCGTCGCTGCCTAGAGGCGCGCCGATCGGGGGTCTGCGCTCGCGGAGTCGGCTTGAGCGAGCCTTGAGCGCCCGCGAGCACATTCCACTGCTGCCTTGCCGACGGATAGCCGAGAGGGGCGATGAGCGCTAGCGGCTCGACGAGCACGAACGACATCGGCGGCCGAGGGCGCGGTCCAGGGATCACCCTCGACCGGCTTAGGGGCGGGCCTGTAGGAACGTTCCTGACGCTGTACGACGATCTGCACATGCGAACGATCGTCCTGATCGCGGCCGGCGGCGTCCTCGGCGCCATCGCCTATCGCGCCCAGGTGCACGATCTCCACTCCCCGAGCGACAGAGCGGCGGCGACGTTGGCCTACTGCGGAGCGTTCCTCGTCGCCGGCATCGCCGCATGGGCTCGCCGTCCGGCCAACCGACTTGGTCCTCTGATGGTCATCACCGGGTTCGCCCTCCTCGCGCGGCAACTCCGGTACAGCCACGACCCGGCCATCTTCACCGCCTTCTTCGCGCTCGGCGACCTGCCGTATGCGCTCGTCGGCCACTGTGTCTTCGCGTATCCGTTCGGCCGGATCCGCGACCGTGCCGAGCGCAAGCTCGTAGTCGCCGGCTACGTGACGACGCTCGTGTTCCCGCTGGCGGTTCTGCTCTTCTTCGACGGCCGGCCGCCGCTGCTCCAGTACAACCCGCTCGCGGGCCCGTACAGGAGCCTGCTCCGCGTCCCGAGCGGCGGCCGACCGGTGGAGCTCCTGCAGAAGGGCGAGATCATCGTGTTCTACGGCGTCCTCGCGACGCTGTTCATCGTCCTCATCGCCCGCAGCCTCGTACGCGCGACGCCGCGAATGCGCGTCGTCCTGCTTCCGCTTCTCGTCGCCGCCGTCACCGTCGGGCTTCGCGCGGTCTTCGAGTGCGTGTTCACGTTCGTCGACCGGCCGTTCGCGTACGACTACCTGTTCTGGTGGCAGACGGCGGCGATCGTCGCGCTGCCGCTGGCGCTGCTCGCGGGGCTCCTCCGCTCCAGGCTGGCGCGCGGGGCCGTCGGTGACCTGCTGATCGCGCTCGAGCGCACGTCGTGGACCGGGTTGCGAAACGCGCTCGCGGAGGCGCTCGGCGACCCGACGCTGGAGCTCGCGTTCTGGCTGCCCGAGCGGCGCGAGTTCGCCGACCGCCTGGGGAACGACGTGGCGTTGCCCGGCCCCGATTCGTCACAGGCCGCGACCCTCATCCAGCGCGACGGCGAGCCGATCGCCGCGCTCGTCCACGATCGATCCCTGCTCGAAGAGCCGGAGCTCGTCGAGGCGGTCGGAGCGGCGGCGCGGCTCGCGCTCGAGAACGCTCGCCTGCAGGCGGAGCTCCGCGTCCAGCTGAAGAACGTCGAGGAGTCGCGCGCGCGTGTCGTCGCCGCGGGCGACGCGGAGCGCCGCCGCCTCGAGCGCGACCTCCACGACGGCGCACAGCAGCGTCTGGTCGCGATCGGGATCAAGCTGCGCCGCGCGCAGCGGCGGCTCGGGCAGGGGATCGATCCCTCGGTCGAGGCCGTGCTCGCGACTGCCGTCGACGAGCTGAAGGTCGCCGTCGAGGAGCTGCGAGAGCTCACGCAGGGGATCCATCCGACGATCCTGGCCGAAGGCGGCCTGTCGGCGGCGCTCGGGTCGCTTGCCGACCGGTCGTCGCTCCCCGTGCAGGTGCACGCGACGGGCGAGCGGTTCGCACCCGACGTCGAGGCCGCAGCGTATTTCGTCGCCAGCGAGGCGCTCGCGAACGTCGTCAAGCACGCGGACGCGGACGCCGCGCTGATCGTCATGCAGCGGCAGAACGGAACCCTCCTGATCGAGATCGCAGACGACGGGATCGGCGGGGCGAGCCTCGCGCGCGGGTCAGGCTTGCAAGGGCTCGCGGACCGGCTCGAGGCGCGCGGCGGCCGGCTCCGCGTCGAGTCCGTGCGCGGGGTCGGAACCCGCGTGGTCGGGGAGATTCCATGCGCGTCGTGATCGCCGAGGACTCGGTGCTGCTTCGCGAAGGTGTGGCGAAGCTGCTGGAGGACGAGGGCTTCGAGCTCGTCGGCCGAGCCGCGAACGCCGACGAGCTCCTGCTCAAGGTGCGTAGCCACGAGCCCGACGTCGCCGTCGTCGACGTGCGCATGCCGCCGACGCACACCGACGAGGGCGCGCGTGCCGCGGTCACGATCCGAGAGCTGCATCCGGACGTCGGCGTCCTGCTCCTGTCCCAGGTCGTCGAGGCGACTTTCGCGCTTCAGCTCTTCAGCGAGTCGCCCGCCGGATTCGGATACCTCCTCAAAGACCGTGTCCTGGACGTGGACGACTTCGTCGAGGCGGTGCGGCGCGTCGCGCGCGGCGGGACCGTCGTCGATCCGAGGGTCGTGGCGGAGCTGCTCGGCCGAATCCGGCCCAACGACCCGGTCGCCTCGCTCACGACCCGCGAGCGCGGCGTGCTGGAGCTGATGGCGGAGGGACGCTCCAACTCGGGGATCGGCAACAAGCTGTTCCTGAGCCCGAAGACCGTCGAAGCGCACGTCCATTCGATCTTCACCAAGCTCGACCTCGCGCCCGCGGCGGACGACCACCGGCGCGTCCTCGCCGTCCTCGCCTACCTTCGGTCGTAGGCTCGAATCTCGGGGAGGGGCGGTGCGGCCGGAGCCCGATCCGGGGCTCGGCCGCACCGTCAGGACAGATCAGGCGGCCGCGACGCAGACGGCATAGACCGTGATCGCTGCGTCGCTGCTTCCGTAGTTGATCGCCCGCACGTGCCAGCTCTCGACGCCGAAGTTCTCGGTGTCGGTGGGGTTCTCGCCCATCGCGAAGACGTTGTCGAGCTCGCCGCCGGACGACCGGTCCGCCTGAGCGTCGAAGCCGCCGCTGATGACCTTCTCGCCCTTCGCGCAACCCGCGTAGAAGTCCGACGGCGTGAACGGCAAGAGCTGATTGCTCGGAATCGTCCCCTGCGCCGTCCGGATCGTGATGGCGTCGGTCGAGAGGGCCGCCGCTCTGTCGGCCGCCAGCGCGTGGCGCACGGCGGCGCTGCCGGCGAATGCCGTTCCGCCGAGTGCGACGAACAGCGCGAGCATGGCGACGAGGAGCGCCGGAGAGGGCGCACGCCGGTGTAGACGGTTGTCGTCGATCATTTCGTACCTCCTTCCCGTCTTCCGGCGATCGTCGGACGGCGCGCTCAACGGGCGCTCAAGCGCCGCTGGTGGTCCTAGCGGCGGCCGCGCTCGGAGTCGCTCTCGTGCGTCAAGAAGCGCGGCGGAAGACGCCGACGTCGCCGTCCCGGCAGCAGTACTGGCCTGCGAAGCCGCTGCTGTACAGGTTGTGGCCGTCGGGGCTGAGCGCGAGCTCGTGCGGGCTCTCCAGCCCGCGTGCCTTGGTGCAGGCGCCGTGGGAGCCGGTCTCGGTGAGGCAACCGGCGGTGCCGGCGAGACGGGTGAGCGATCCGTCGGTCGCGCGGGCGAAGACGGTGATCCCGCCTGCCGCTGCGGTGTGCGTCGTGGGGTTGGATCTCCCGATGTTGAAGGCGAAGTAGAGATTCTTGCCGTCGGGCGTGATCGCGATGCTCGTCTGGGGCTGGGTTCCGGTGTTCCCGGCGCAGGGGCGGCCGGGCGGCCCGTTCGCGTCGATGCAGCCCGTCTGCGTCAGACCGCCGTCGGCGTTCCTGGAGAAGATGGTGAGGTCGCCGCAGGAGCCGAGGTAGACGTTCCTTCCGTTCGGGCTGAGGGCGAGCGAGAAGCAGAACCATGGCCCGGTGAGGCTCGCGGCAGGGCTGCACCCGGCAGCGGCGAGCGCAGGCGTGGCGAAGCAGCCCGTGCGGCCCGCGAGCCGCGTCAGGGCGCCGCTGCTTCGGTTGCGCCGGAAGACGAGGAGGGCCGCGCGGTCGTCGGAGCTGCTCAAGGCGTAGACGTTCCGACCGTCGCCGCTGACTGCGACAACGGCAGGCGAGAGCTGGCGCAAGGCGCCGGCGCCGCGGTGGGAGCAGCGAGCGGCCCGGGCGGGGGCGAGGAGGCAGCCCGCCGCGCCCGGCAGCTGGCGGAGTGCGCCGGTCGTGCGGTTGCGAGCGAAGACGGCAAGACCGCCCTCGGAGCCTGTGTAGACGTCGTGACCGTCGGGGCTCACCACCACCGACTCCGGCCCGTAGAGCGCCCGGCCGGCCGCGCAGCCTCCGCGCGTGGAGGGGCCGAGGCAACCTTGGCTGCCCGGCAGCTGCGCTATCGCGCCGGTAACCGGCTCGCGTGCGAAGACGGCGAGGTCGGAGTAGTTGTCGCTGCTGTCGCCGTGCGGATCGAAGGCCCACGACGCGACGTACAGGTTGCGGCTGTCCGGGCTCAGCGCCGCCGACGTCGGCCACAGGAGCCTCCCTCGCGCGCAGCTCGCGTTCGCACGCGGCTCGTCCACGACGACGTGGTAGTCGACGCACCCGAGCCGCCCGCCGAGCTGCCGAAGCGCACCGTTCGGGCGCCGCTCGAAAGCCGCCACCGACGTCTGCCCGGCCACGTAGACGCTCCGACCGTCCCTGCTCGCGACCACCGGCCCGCCGCCGATCGCGACCGCGCGCCCGCAGCTCTCGCCGTTCGCCGCCGCCCGCAGGCATCCCGCACGCCCTGTGAGCTGGACGAGCGACCCCGACGGCGCCTGTGCGCCAGAGGCCGCACCGCCCAGGGCAAGGGCGACGAACCCGACCAGGCCTATCACGCCGTCCGACCGCAGCCTCACCGCATCGACCTCCGGCTGGATGCTAATCCGACGTGCCGACAGCAGCGCGCTGAGGTACGGCTGCGCGGCCCGAGCCGCTCAGCGGCGCTCGCCGGCCTCCATCGCCGTGCGCAGGCTCAGCGGCCGCATGTCGGCCCAGACCTCATCGACGTAGGCCAGGCATTCCGCCTTCGGCCCGGTCTTCCCGACCGGCCGCCATCCGTCCGGCGGCTCGCGGTCGGCAGGGCAGATCGAGTACTGCTCCTCGTGGTTGATCACGACCTGGTAGATCCGGTCGTCGTCGTCGTCTTCGAGCATCGAGCTCACCTCCCGCTGCAACCAGCGGAAGCCTAACCGCGGGCCGGGAGCGGCGTTCGTAGTGTCGTGGCCGCGGCCGGTCGGGCCAGCGGGAGCGCGGCGTCGGCCTCGTCGATCAGGGCGGCGTCGTGCGTCGCGCAGATCACGGCGGTGCCGCTCTCGTGGGCGAGCCGCGCGAGGAGCCGGCCGACCGCTTTCGCGTTCGCCTGGTCGAGGCGGGCCGTGGGCTCGTCGGCGAGGAGGATGCGCGGCGAGGCCGCTAGCGCGCGGGCGATCGCGACCCGCTGCCGCTCGCCCGCCGAGAGCCGGTCGGCCCGGTGGTCGCGGCGGTCGGCCAGCCCGACCTGGACGAGGGCGTCCGACGCCGCCTGGCCCGCCGTGTCGTCGGCGCCCCGCACCTGCAGGCCGAGCTCGACGTTCTCGCTCGCGGTGAGATGGGGCACGAGCCCCGGTTCCTGCGTGACCATCGCGATCTCCCGCCGCCGCAGCGCTGCGACCTCCGCCCGCGCCAGCGTCGCCAGCTCGTGACCGGCGACGAGCACCTCGCCGGCCGTCTGGCGATCGAGCCCGGCGAGCAGGTGCAGGAGGGTCGTCTTTCCGCTTCCGGAGCGCCCGACGACTGCGGTGAAGCTGCCGTTCTCGAACTGCCAGGAGAGGCCGTCCAGGACTGCGTCTCCCGCACCGGCGAACCGCTTCACGACGTCGCGCACCTCGGCCGCGACGGCACGCTCCACCTGCACCTCCCGGTCGATCGACGAAAGCTCCGGAACCAGCGGCAGCGACGCCTCGCCCGTCGGGCTGAGCAGCACGCCCTCGCCCTCGAGCTCGGCCTGGAACCGACGCGGCGCGCCGAGTGCGTCGAGCAGCGGGTCGGGCAGCCGGATCCAGCCGGGTTCCGTGACGACGAGGGCGGGCGGAGCGCCCGGCCGGCCCTCCTCGACGACGCGGCCGTCGCGGACGTGGACGAGGCGGTCGGCGATGCGCGCCGCCTCCTCGTCGTGGCTGACGACGACGGCGGTCGCGCGCTGCTCCCGTGCCAGCTCGGCGATCAGCGCGTAGACGGTCTCGGCGTTCTCGGCGTCGAGCTCGCCTGCGGGCTCGTCGGCGAGGAGGAGCCTGGGCCGGTGCGCCAGCGCCGCGCAGAGAGCGACGCGCTGCTGCTCGCCGCCGGAGAGGTGCTCGGGCCGCGCGTCGAGCCGGTCTCCGAGCCCGACGCGCTCGAGCAGCGTCGCGGCGGCAGCGTGCGCGCTCGACCTCGGCTCGCCGAGCAGCTCGAGACCCAGCCGGACCGTGTGCTCGCAGGAGAGGTCGGGCGAGAGCGCGCGGGCGTAGTGCTGGTCGAGAACGCCGAGGTTCCTCGCCCGGAAGCGGGCGAGCGCGCCGGGCGAGAGCCGCCCCATGTCCTCGCCGAGGACGTGAACCGTTCCGGCGGAGAGGGTGTCGAAGCCGCCGAGGACGCGCAGGAGCGTCGTCTTGCCGGAGCCGCTCGGCCCGAGCACCACCACGATCTCGCCCTCCTTTACCTGGAGGGAGAGCCCCTGGAGCGCGACCGCTGTCCCGCCGGCCGAGCGGTGGATGCGGAACGCGTCGCGGACGTCGACCGCCGCGCTCATTCGAGGCTCCAGGAGGTTCGGCGCGGTCGGGGATCGCGGAAAGCCGCCGACGAGGTGCCCTCCGCGACGGCGAGAGCGAGCACGAGCAGGGCCAGGATCAGCGAGCCGGTGGCGATCCACGCAGGGTCGAAGCGGAGGGGAGGCTCGGGAAGGCCGGTGCTCGCCGAGATCCGGACGAGCGAGACGACGAGCCGCGAGAGCAGCAGGCCCAGGCAGATCCCGCCTGCGAGCCCGACCGCGATCAGCATCAGGGCGCGCGCTCGGAGCTGGGCACGCAGCCCGCTCGGTGGGAGGCCCTGGACCTCGAGGTCGAAGAAGTCGCTCCGCTCGTCGCGAAGCTCGCTCAGGATGCCGACCCAGAAGCCGAGCACCGCGAGCAGCAGAGCGACGAGCGCGGCGGCGCCGAGCGCCAACTCCGTCGCGTGGGCGAGCGGGTCGGTCGCGAGCCGGTGCTCGATCCGGCTGCGCGAGCTCACCTCCAGGCTGGTGAAGGGCGGGCGCTCGAGGGCGGGCGCGGCCGCGGGCTCGTCCCGCGCCGAGCGCCAGACCTCGTCCGGCGTCCCTCGTCCGGGCGCGCCAGCGCCGATCGCCGTCGAGAGCCAGC
>Ga0081539_10000782_pt1 | contig 61987 bp, 66 predicted proteins | sample TabmetS4T2R2_FD_71023 | JGI IMG/M metagenome (GOLD analysis project Ga0081539, IMG submission 71023) | Tabebuia heterophylla rhizosphere microbial communities from the University of Puerto Rico - S4T2R2 | ecosystem: Host-associated > Plants > Roots > Rhizosphere ...
CCGACCAGCGTTTGCCAGCACGGTGGCGGGGTAAGCCGGTTGCTCGCGGTGGGCAGCGGGGAAGGCTGGAGTGTGCCCATGCGCGACCGATACCACGACCAGCTCGACGACCTAAGCAGGATGCTGGTCACGATGGCCGCGACGGCCACCGTCGCGATCCAGCGTGCCAATTCGGCCCTGCTGCATGGCGACAGCGAGTCTGTCGGTCTCGTACATGACACCGCCGTTGCCATCAGCACCCAGTTCAAGCGCATCGAGGAACTGGCCTTCCTTCTTCTGGCACAGCAGCAGCCGGTAGCGTCCGACCTGCGGCTGATCGTCGTCGGCCAGCACGCCGCCGCGGACCTCGACCGGATGGGCCAGCTGGCCGGCCACATCGCCAAGATCGCACAGCGGCATCACCCGGAATGCCTGGTGCGGATTGAGGGCTGCGCCCCGATCCGCGACATGGCCACGGCCGCCGAGCAGATCGCGGCGAAGGCGACCGAGGCGATCCGCGGCCGTGACGCCGTGCTTGCCGCCGAGCTTGAGCGTGACGACGAAATGGTTGACGCGCTGCACAGGCGGTTATGGGCCACGCTCCTGGGCGGCTGGAATGACGGTACCGAGTCGGCCATCGACGCGGCGTTGCTTGGCCGGTTCTACGAGCGGTACGCCGACCACGCCGTCAGCGCCGCCCGACAGGTGGTCTACCTCGTTACTGGGAACGCCTGACTCAATGACAATCTGACTCATCGTGGGGCGGCGAGCCGAAGCGTGCGAGGTAGGCGCCCGCACGTCGGTAGAAGATGACCTGGTGCACCGCTAGGAGGCAGACGGAGGCAAGCTGAATGACGTAGAGCCCGAGCCGGACCGGCTCGACGTCGCCGGCAAGCGACGCGATGATGGCAGTCAGGGCGGCAGCGGCCGTCACCATCATGGTGGTCATGGCCAGGCGTGTGAGTTTCCGGCAGCGGATGGCCTCGGACAGCGCGAGGTCCCGGTCCGGCCCGCTTAGCTCCGGGTACGACCGACCGGCACCACCTGAGACCGATACCCTGTTCCGCTTGCGAGAACCCCGTAGATGGCGCGGGAGAGTTTCGGCCATTCAAAGTCGAGCACCGCCGGCCGCTTGTGAACGGCATGAAGCTGGTCGACCGGTGGCGCGTTGGCGGTTGCGTGCTGAACTTGGATAGGCGGCATCGACGTGCACGCCTGAGATCATCCAAGCTGTCGAGGAGGCGCAGGTGCAGTCGCCACCCGCTACCACACCCGGCCAGAAGCAACTCAAGGGCCTGCTAGGTCCCAGGTCGCTCGCGATCGCCGCCGTCGTCGGCAGCTTGGCGGGAGTGCTGAGTGTGCTGATCGCGGTCTTCGATATCAAGATGCCCCTCGTCGCGGGCGGGAACGGGCACACCGGCACGACCCCCACGACCACCGGCAGCGGATCCGGCCCGCAAACCGGTCAGGCCGGATGGTCTGGGCAGGTCTGGCTCGCACGCGGTGGCGTCGACCTCGATGTGAAGGGAGGTCGCAAGGGCGATACCGGCGCCGACCTGCGCAAGGACGACCTCACCGAGATCGCACCCGGCCGCGGTGCGAGCGTAGTCCAATGGCCCGGCGTGAATGCGCCCGGGTTAGCGGACTGCCGCGGCCACGTCGAGGCCGCCAATGCCGTACCGCTGTTCGACGTCGCAGAGAGCAGCTACTTCTGTGTGCTGACCACCGAGGGACAGATCGCCGTCGTGCAGTACCTCGGCATCGGCGTCGGCGGCCAGTTCGGCTTCGGTGTCACGACGTCAGGCGCCTCCTGACCGGCCAGCTCGGCTCGGTGTAGATCATCAGCGAAGGCGGTCAGGTCAGGTCGTACGTGTCCCGGTAGTTGACCGTACAGACCAGCGCGTCGCGTTGCGCCTTTCCGCCTATCGGACTGATCAGCGGGGAGGCGTTGTGCAGAAAGGCCGCGTCCCGGAAGACGATGAGCTCGCCGGGTACCAAGGTGTGCCGATAAACGATGCGGTCGACGTCGTCGATCGCGTGCAGGGTGGTCTCGGCGCCGGTGCCGTGCTTGTCCGCGACGTAGATGACCACGTACTCCTCGTCATCCTGATGCGGTCCCGCGACGACGTTCGTCCGGGTGCGCAGAAAGTTGACGCCGAACGTGCCGTCCTCCTGCCGCAGGTGCGGCGGAATGAGGCTGAGGACGGCCTCCACCCAGGTGGTCATCAGCACGTCGGTCAGCAGCCGTACGCGGGTCGGCGTGCGAGTACCGCGAAAGCCGCTGCGATCCCGGATCGCCACGACATCGTGCTCGCGAATGGCCAGCCGGTCACCGTGCCAGCCGTATCGGATGACATCGCGTGCCCGGTCACGGTCGCGATGCACGGCCGGGTGATCGCCGTGCAGCACCGACTCGGTGAAGTAGGTACGGCAGATGTGCGGGCGGGTGTCCTCGTGCAGGCCCAGAGCACTGTCTCGGGTGACCGCGAAATCCTGCTTGGCGAGGTCCTCCCGAACGCGGTGAAACTCCTCGCTCGAGTCGATGGTTAGGAACGGAACGGGGCACTCGGTGCACGTGCAGTTGGTGAGACTGTCGCAGCGCGCGTCGACGAGCCGGGTCAGCGCGGCGCGGATCACGGTGAGGTCGGCGATCCTCGCGTCGATCTCACCGATCTTGTCGATGGCGCGTTGCCGGAGGTCGGGTGCCGGGTGGCGCCGGCGGCCGGCGTCGAGCAGCTCGGCCACCTCGTCGAGGGTGAAGCCCAGGCGTTGCGCAGCCTTGATGACGCCGAGCAGCGCCACGGTGTCGGGTGGGTAGAGCCGATGGCCCCCGGTGGAGCGGGCCGGTTCGCTCAGCAGGCCCCTGCGCTCGTAGTAGCGCAGGGTCTGGATGTTGACTCCCGCCTGCTCGGCGACCTCACCGGTGCGCAGCCCGGCCGGCTTCTCATTACTCCGCATGGGCGTTCCGTGTCAGGAGCTTCGGGACAGGAACGAGCCTGCCTTGGTCGTGAGGGCGTCGAGAATGTCGATGTACGGTGCGGTGACTTCGATGTCCAGGATGAGCGACTCACCGTCGGTGACGCTTTCCGGGGTGATCTCGAACGTGAAGAACGAGCAGCACTCCGTCTCCCGAGCCGTCAGATCCCGCACCGTTGCCGCCAACCCGGTCGCGCCGGTGAGGTGCAGCCGGGCGTGGGTCGGCGTGACCGGCTGCACTCCTCGGACCGCGGTGGCGAACAGGTCATCGAACTCGGCCGACCGCAGCGGCCGCTCAGCAGTGGGCAGGGAGCACGCGCCGGGCACCCGACCCAGGTCGTCTGTCGTCATACCTCGACGGTAAGCCTGTACCCAGGTACCGGATGCAACCCCCATCGCTTAGGCACTCAGGAAGCGGCCAACGCCTCCGTCGGTGCCAGCCGGGCGGCCCGGATGGCCGGATACAGCCCGGCCACCGCCCCGATGACCAGGGTGGCGCCCACGCCGCCGAGCAGCGCCCACCACGGCAGCACGGCCGGCCACTGCTGAGTGGTCGCGTACAGGGCGGTTACGAGATAGCCGATCAGCACCCCGGCGGCGCCCCCGAGCAGCGACAGCAGCAGGGATTCCGCGACGAACTGGGTGCGGATCTGGCCGCGGGTGGCGCCCAGCGAGCGCCGCAGGCCGATCTCCGATCGCCGTTCCAGCACCGAGATGACCATCGTGTTGGCGACCCCGATGCCGCCCACCAGCAGGGCGACCGCGCCCAGGCCGAGCAGCAGCGCGGTGAACGTGTCGTCGGTCGCCCGGCGTGCCGCCAGCGCGTCGGACGGCCGGGATACCTTCACCTCCGTGGGATTCTCCGGATTGGCGGTGGGGGCCAGCACTGCCCGGACCGCCTCGACCTGCGACTCCACGGATCGCGTGTAGACGGTCGTCGGATGCCCGTCGAACCCGAGGTACTTCTCGGCGGCCGGCCACCCGATCATGACGGCCGAGTCCAGCTCCGGTGCGAGGGGTACCGGTGCGAGCACCCCGACGACCGTCCACCACCGTCCCCCGATGTAGACGGCGGGCACGTTGCCCAGGCGCCGGGCCGCGACCGAGCCGAGCACGACCGCCGGATATCTCGCCGTAGCCGCGTTCAGCCACGTCCCGCGGGCGGTCGAGCCGCCGACCGTACGGAGAAGGTCCAGCTCCGCGGCCAGCACGGCGAGGCCACCGGTCTCCCCCTCGGGCACCCGGTCGGTGCGGTAGACCCCGGTGCCGGAGACCGCACCGGTCGCGGTCGCCGCGGTGACCGGGCCGATCCGGCGGATCATCGACACCGACGCGTCCGGCAGCACCGCGTCCTTTCCGAACATCGTCGTGCCCGGCGCCACCGTCAGCAGGTTGGTGCCGAGGGCCGCGAGCCGGCGGTCGAGGTCGGCGCGGCTCGACGACGAGATGCCGACGACCGCGGCCATCGCGGCGATGCCGATGGCGATGCCGAGCGCGGACAGCACCGCCCGCAACGGCCCCGAGCGCAGGCCGTAGCCGCCCAGCCGCAGGAGGTCCCCGGGGCTCAGCCGGGCCGGCGTCAAGGAGGGTGCGGCGGAGGGACGGGCCATCTCAGATCACCCGCCCGTCACGCATCGGCACCTGGCGGGGCAGGCTCGCGGCGATCCCGTGGTCGTGCGTGATGACCAGCACGGTCGTACCGGCGTCGTTGAGTTCCCGCAGCAGGTCCACGACGCCGGCGCCGGACACCGAGTCGAGGTTGCCGGTGGGCTCGTCGGCCAGTAGGACCGCCGGGTCGCCCGCGACCGCCCGGGCGATGGCGACGCGCTGACACTCGCCGCCGGAGAGCTGGTGCGGCCGGTGCCCGAGCCGGTCGCCGAGGCCGACGCGGACCAGCGCGGCCTCCGCTCGCCACTCGCGCTCCTTCTTAGGTACGCCGGCATAGAGCAGCCCGTCGGCGACATTGGCGACGGCGTTGCGTCCCGGCGCGAGGTGGAACTGCTGGAACACGAAGCCGATCCGGCGTGCCCGCAGCGCGGCGAGCTGGCGGTCGGGCAGAGTGGCGACGTCGTATCCGTCGATCTTGACCGTCCCCTCGGAGGGCCGGTCGAGGGTGCCGATCAGGTGCAGCATCGTGGACTTTCCGGAACCCGACGGCCCGACGATCGCGACCAGCTCGCCGTACTCCACGACCAGATCGACCGACCGCACCGCGGTGACCCCGCCGGGGTACGCCTTCGTCACCCCGCTGAGTTCGATGACGCAGGTCATGCCGGCATCCCCACCTTCAGGCCCGGACGCAGGGCGGTGCCGGTCACCTCGACCCGGCCCGCGGCGAACAGGCCGGTCTTCACCGCCACGACGCGGGTGCCGGTGTCCTCGATCAGCTCGAGGCCGTAGCCACCCTCGGCCAGGGCGAGCAGCGCCGCGACGGGCACGGTGAGCACGTTCTTGCGCTCGGCCGCGGCGAAGCCGACGGTGACCGCCGCGTCGTCCAGATTCTTCGGTCCGCCGGCGAAGCGCACGGTCACCTCGAACGTGGTGGTTCCCTCCTCCGGGCCCTCGCCCTGCTCGACGACCGTCTCCACGTCGGTTATCCGTCCCGGGACCTTCCTCCCGTCCGGCAGGGTGACCTCGACGGCCGATCCGGTGCGGGCCAGCCGCCGGTCCGCCACGTCGAGCGAGACCGTCGCGACCGGCGCGGTGCCCGTGAGCTTCAGCACGCCGGCACCCGGCTGCACGACCGCGCCGGTGTCCACGGTGTGCGAGTCGACCCGGACGGGACCGGACGCGTACGCGATCTGCCCGGGACCCACCGTGCCGGTCTCCCGTACGCCGAGGTCGTCCTGCCATTCCTCGACCGCCGCGGCGGTCGCCGAGGTGTACGTGTCGTCCACCGTGAAGCCGCGATAGCCCAGGGCCCGCAGGTTCCGCTCGAACTGCTCGACGTCGGCGCCCTCCGCGCCCGGTTCCAGGGTCCGGTACGCCGGCATCGACCCGTACAGCAGGATCACCGGGGTGTCGTCCAGCCGGTACAGCGCCCGGCCCCGGGTGATCGTGGTGTCCGTCGCTGGAAGACTGGTCACTGTGCCGCTGCTACGGGCCGTCACGGCTGTCGTAGTGCCGTAACCGAGCGTGCCGTCATGCTCCTCCCGGTCGACCAGCGTCTCCCGGATGATCTCGGCGGTCGCGGGCGGCGCGGCTGCGTCCGGGGTGTCACCGCTCTCGGCGTGCGGCAGGCGCAGCACGGTGACCGCGGCGGCGATCGCACCCACCGACAGCACGCCCGCCACCACCCCGGTGGTCCGGCGCGCGCTCATGCCGGTGCCTCCGCACCCGCACCGCTCAGCTCGGTGCTCCGGCCCGCACCGGCCGGCGGCTCCGGCAGATACTGGCGGCAGACTTCCTCGGCCTTGTCGAAGGTCGGCGAGCCCGGCCCGGCCCCCAGTTTCCCGGCGTCGATGCTGATGCCGCCGTCGGCACGCGGGTCGGGGAAGTCCGGCACCCCGTTCTCCCGCATGCAGCGGGCGAAACGCCGGGCCTGCTCGATCTCCTCGGCGGTCGGCTGGCGCATCGCACCGCCGCCCGGGGCGTACTGCTGGCATGCCTCCTGGGCGGCCTCGAACTTCTTCGGATCGAGACCGCGCGGCGTCTTGATCCGCATCCGCCCGCTCGCGTCCGGGTCGGGGAACCAGGTCATGCCGTGGTCCCGCATGCACTGGGCGAACTTGAGCGGCGCGTCGGCATCCTCGGCCGCATCCGTACTCGGGCTGCTGGTGGCGGTGGGGCGGCCGCTGGCGGCGGTGGCCACCCCGGGGCCGTCGTCCACGCCACGCGCGCAGGCCGCCGCGGAGAGCACGGTGAGCGCGAGAACTATCAGTGTTCGCATCGTGGTCTTCCTCCCTCGGCGGCCGGGTGGCCGCCGTGGATCGAAGTAGAGCGGCCGCCACGTATCCCGGCCGTCACGGAAAAACGTGACGGCCGGGTGACACCGCAAAGCGGCAGGATGGACCCATGCGGATCCTGGTGGTCGAGGACGAGCCGCTGCTCGCCGACGCGGTCGCGCAGGGGCTTCGGCACGACGCCCACGCGGTCGACGTGGTGTACGACGGGTCCGCGGCACTCGAGCGGATCGACGTGAACGACTACGACGTGGTCGTGCTCGACCGGGACATCCCGGTCGTGCACGGCGACGACGTGTGCCAGGCGCTGGCCGAGCGCGACGGGGGGACGCGGGTGCTGATGCTGACCGCCGCGGCCGGCATCGACGACCGGGTGAGCGGGCTCGCTCTCGGCGCCGACGACTATCTGCCGAAGCCGTTCGCCTTCCGCGAGCTCTCCGCGCGCGTCGCGGCGCTGGGTCGCCGGTCCCGTCCGGCGGCGCCGCCGGTGCTGCGCCGGGCCGGGATCAGCCTCGACCCCTACCGGCGGGAGGTGTACCGCGACGGGCGCTATGTCCCGTTGTCCCGGAAGGAGTTCGCGGTGCTCGCCGAGCTGCTGCGCGCGGACGGCACGGCGGTGTCCGCTGAGTCGCTGCTGGAGAAGGCGTGGGACGAGAACGCGGATCCGTTCACCCATGCCGTCCGGATGACGATCCTGAAGCTGCGCCGCAAGCTGGGCGAACCACCGATCGTGCTGACCGAGCCGGGAGTGGGGTACCGGATTCCATGAGACTCACCGTTCGCGGCCGGCTCACCCTCGTGTACGGGGGTCTCTTCGTCGTCGCCGGGCTCGTGCTGCTCGGGGCCACCTACGTACTGGTCTCGCATCAGCTGCCCGTCGTCGCCGGGATAGCCGCCGATCTGCCGCCGAACGACGTCATGGGCCCGGCGTCGGTCCAGAAGTTCGTCGCGGACACCCGCGAGAACACCCTGCATTCGATGCTCACCCAGGGCGCGATCGCCCTGGTCGTGGTGAGCGCCGCGGCCATCGCGCTGGGCTGGCTGGTGGCCGGGCGGATGCTGCAGCCGCTGCACCAGATCACCGCGACCGCGCGGCGCATCGCCGACGCGCCCGACGCCGACCGCGGCCTGCACGAGCGGATCGCGCTGGACGGGCCGCCGGACGAGATCAAGGAACTCGCCGACACTTTCGACCTGATGCTGGCGCGGCTCGACCATTCGTTCGACGGCCAGCGCCGGTTCATCGCCAACGCGTCGCACGAACTGCGCACGCCGCTCACCCTCAACCGCACGCTGCTCGAGGTGGCGCTGGCCCCCGACTCGGCCTCCGAGGAGGTGCGCCGGCTCGGCATGACCCTGCTCGCGATCAACGACCGGCACGGCCGGCTGATCGACGGGCTGTTGCTGCTGGCCCAGTCGGAGCGCCCGGTCACCGAGCGCTCGTACGTGGACCTGGCGGACATCGTCGACCACGTGGCGGTCTCGGACACCGTGAAGGTGATCGCCGAGCCCGACGAGGCCACCGTCGCCGGCAACCCGGTGCTGCTCGAGCGGCTGGTGCAGAACCTGGTGGAGAACGGGGTGCGGCACAACGTCCCGGAGGGCGGCTGGGTCCGCGTGCGTACCGGGACCCGCAGCGACGGGTGGGTGGTGCTGGAGGTCAGCAACTCCGGGCCGCTCATTCCCCGGTACGAGGTGCCGGGCCTGTTCGAGCCGTTCCACCGCCACCGCACCGACCGCCTGCACTCGCCTGGTGCCGGTCTGGGGTTGTCGATCGTGCGTGCGGTGGCCCGGGCGCACGGCGGCGACGTCCACGCCGACGCCCGCGACAGCGGTGGCCTGGTCGTGACGGTCACCCTGCCCCGGGCGCTGTGAGCTGAACGCGCCGGCCCTCAGCGGCCGGTACGCGCCGGGAGGGCCGGCCCGCGCCGGTTGTCGTCCGGTGGACCGTCCGCATCGCCTGGCTCGGCGGAATCCGGCGGCGCCGGGGTCGTACCCGCGCCGGTGGTGCGGCGCGCGAGCCCGATGACGCCGATCGTCATGACGACGGCGGCGACGGTGATCGCGACCCGGCCGGCCACGCCGAAGCGGAAGTCCTCGTCGAGGACGACGACGCCGGCGACCGCGGCGACGACCGGATTGGCGACGCTCACGGTCGCCAGCGGCGCCGCCAGACCCGCACCGCGGTAGGAGAGCTGGCCGAGCAGGTAACCACCGATCGAGAGCAGCGCGATCATCCCGGTCACCGGCACCGAGATCGCGGTGAGTCCGCCCTGGGTGAAGGCCGTCATCACCGACTTCGACAGCACCGAGGAGACGCCGAAGGCGGTGCCCGCGGCGCCGGCGAGGAGCACCGCCCGCAACCGGGGGCCGGCCGGCCAGGCGGCCGACGTCAGCACGGCCACCACGGCCAGGGTGATCAGGGCGAGATAGCCCGAGTCGTGGCCGGGCAGCAGGGCCGGCGCGGACGACTCCACCGACAGCGACATGATCAGGGCGAGCCCGGCGACGGTCAGGGCCGCCTCGACCCACGCGACGGGTTCCACCCGCACCCGATAGCGCAGCACCGTGATGGGCAGGGCGAACAGCAGCGTCAGCGTTCCCAGCGCCTGCACCACCGCCACCGTGCCGAAGTTCAGCGCGAGCACGTGCAGGCCGACTCCGGCACCGGTGAGCAGCAATGCGAGCGCCCACCGGGACACGCCGCGGAGCCCGCGCTCGGCAAGCCGCTCCTGCGCGACCGCGGCCGCCGCGTAACTCGCCGCGGAGAGCACCGACAGCGCGACCGCCCACCCCAGCGACCCCATGGACCCCCCTTATCGAGCTTGCCTCGCCGACCTACCCGACAGCCTTACGAAGGTACGCCGACGTGGCGTCCTCCCAAGGTCGTAATCTCCCCCCTACAGACCCGGAGTACCGCGAGGACACGGAAACCCGTTTCTCCTGAACGGCGGCGACTGACACGATCACCGCATGAAACCCGCGATCGGCGTCCGGATCGGCTGGCGTGACCTGCCCGCCCGCGTCCGCGCCAGGATCGAGGACCTCATCGGCGGCGGCACCGTGGTGGAGGCCCGGTCGCAGCCCGGCGGCTTCTCCCCCGGAACAGCTGACCGCGTCCGCACCGCGGGCGGGCGGCGCGCCTTCGTCAAAGCCGTCACCGCCGCGCTGAACGTACGCTCCGCGGAGCTGGCCAGGCAGGAGATGCGAATCTCCGCCGCCCTGCCGCGGCACGCCCCGGTTCCCCGCCTGCTGGACGGCTTCGACGACGGCGACTGGGTGGTGCTGATCCTGGAGGACGTCGACGGGGCTCATCCCGGTACGCCCTGGGTCGACCGCGAGATCGACGCGGCCGTGGCCGCGCTCCGCGAGCTCGCCGCCGCCCTCACGCCGTCGCCCCTGCTCGACGTGCCGTTCGCGGCCGATCACCTGGCCGGTGATTTCGCCGGTTGGGACCTCATCGCCGCGGATCCGCCGCCCGACCTCGACCCGTGGGTCGCCGACCACCTCGACGTGCTGCGCGCCGCGGCCGCGCACGGTCTCGCCGCCCTCGCGACCGGCACGACCCTCACGCATTGCGACATCCGCGCCGACAACATGCTGGTCCGCCCGGACGGCCGGGTGATCATCGTCGACTGGCCGTGGGGCTGCATCGGCCCGGACTGGCTGGACACCGTGCTCCTGGCGCTGGCCATCGAGGTGCACGGCGGTACCGCCGACCGAGTGGTCGCGCACCTGGATCCGCACGTGGTGGCCGGCGTGTTCGCGGGACTGGCCGGCTATTTCCAGCACGTCTCCCGGCTGCCCCCGCCGCCCGCCCTGCCCACTGTGCGCGCATTCCAGCGGTGGCAAGGGGATGCGATCATGAGCCGGCTGCGGAAGCAGCTCGCTCACTTCGGGTAACGGCTGTCGCGCCAGATGGGAGCCTCGGCACACTTCCCGGGCCGCGTCAGTCCGGGGCACTAGGCTGGGAGATCGGGCTTCGGCGTGGCGGCCCGGGCGGCCCATCCTCACATGAACGGAACACGATGATCGACCAGGCCAAGGTGCGAGTCCTTCTGTTGGAGAGCATCCATCCCGACGCGGTGAACCGGCTCGAATCCGCCGGTTACCAGGTCGAGTCCGTCCGCAACGCCCTCGACGAGGTCGAGCTGATCGAGCGCGTCCGCGGCGTTCACCTGCTCGGCGTCCGCTCCAAGACCCAGGTCACCGCCAAGGTGCTGGAGGGGGCGGACAGCCTCGTGGCGATCGGCGCGTTCTGCATCGGCACGGACCAGATCGACCTCCACGCCGCCTCGGCGGCCGGCATCGCGGTCTTCAACGCGCCGTTCTCCAACACCCGGTCCGTGGTGGAGCTGGCGATCGCCGAGATCATCGCGATGACCCGCCGGCTGACCGAGAAGAACGCGCTGATGCACGCGGGTGTCTGGGACAAGTCGGCGGACGGCGCACACGAGATCCGCGGCCGGCGGCTCGGCATCGTCGGCTACGGCAACATCGGCACCCAGCTGTCCGTGCTCGCCGAGAACCTCGGCATGTCGGTGTCGTTCTACGACACCGCCGACAAGCTGGCGCTGAGCAACGCGCACCGCTGCGACAGCCTCGAGGAGCTGTTGGAGACCAGCGACGTCGTGACGCTGCACGTGGACGGCCGGCCCGGCAACGCCGGCTTCTTCGGCGCGGAGCAGTTCCAGCGGATGCGGCGCGGCGCACTCTTCCTCAACCTCTCCCGCGGCATCGTCATCGATCACCACGCGCTGCGTGCGGCGCTGGAGAGCGGCCACCTGGCCGGCGCCGCCGTCGACGTGTTCCCGACGGAGCCTAAGGGCCGCGGCGACGAGTTCGTCTCCGAGCTGCGCGGCCTGCCGAACGTCATCCTCACCCCGCACATCGGGGGCTCGACCGAAGAGGCCCAGTCCGACATCGGCGGCTTCGTCGCCAACAAGCTGACGAACTTCGTCGAGGACGGCAACACCACGCTGAGCGTCAACCTGCCCGGCGTGGCCCTGCCCGAGCAGCCGGGTCTGCACCGGATCGTGCATGTGCACCTCAACACTCCTGGCGTCCTCGCCCAGGTGAACCGGATTCTGGCCGAGCACGGCGTGAACGTGGAGGGTCAGCTGCTCAGCACGCGCGGCGAGTACGGCTACCTGATCACCGACATCGCTCTCGGGTACAGCGACGAGGTGCTGGAGCAGCTACGGGCGATGGAGCAGACGGTCCGTCTACGCGTGTTGTAACGGCAGGCGAGCCACCACATGGGACGGTGCCTCGCCGGCCGCCACTACATCGCGTTACATCCGGCGGGGCCGGACCAGACCGCGCCGGGTGGCGATGGCGACCGCCTCGAGCTGGCTGTGCGCGCCGAGCTTGCCGAGCACCGCCTTCACGTATCCCCGGCAGGTGTGCAGGCTGATCCCCAGCCGCCGGGCGATCGCCCGGGCGTCCAGGCCGGCCGCCATGAGCTGCAGCACTTCGTCCTCACGGGCGGTAAGGCCCCCGCCGCGCGGACCGACCACCGGAGTCGTGCTGCGCAGTAGCCGGGCGAGGATGTCGGTGGAGACGGTCATCCCGCCGCCGTGGGCGGTCCGTAACGCGTTGAGCACGTCCCCGAGCGCCCCGTTCTTCGACAGGAAGCCGGCCGCGCCGGCCGCCGTCGCCCGCCCCACCAGCGCAGATTCATCGCTGGCCGTAAGGATCACTACACGGGTGTCCGGCTCGCGTACGCGGAGTAACTCGGCGATCGCTATACCGTCCGCATCGGACAGTTCCGGATCCAGCAGGATCACATTGGGTTTGAGCTCCGCGGCGAGCCGCAGAGCCTCCGCACCGGTGCGGGCGTGACCGACGTACTCGAGGTCGGGCTGGCCTGCCAGAGCGTGTCCGAGCAGCTCGGCGAACGTCTGGTGGCCGTCGACGACGAGGACGCTGATCGCTTCGCCCCTACTCATGCGCCACCTTTCCTCCGACACTGACCCTCCGACACGACCGGGAAGTCTAAGGAGTACCAGGTCTCATCTTTGCCCTACCAACAGACTGCCGCTGCATCGGCCCGGATTCGTTACGCCGGTACGCCCGATGAACAGAGAAGACCGAGCGGCGGACAGGACCAGTCTTTCGGTTGAGGCGACCCCCCGCATTGGGGCTTGCCGCTGAACTTCCTCATCTGGAGAGTTGCGAAACATGTTCGAGATCCAGCTCTTCGGTCGCCTCGAGGTTCGCACCCGGGGTCTGCGCCTCTCCGACTTCGGCGGGGACGGGCCGCGTCGCCTGCTCGCCCTGCTGGCGCTGCGCGGAGAGATGTCCACTGGGGAGCTGGCGGACCTCCTGCGAGCCCCGAGGAATGTGGTCGAAAAGGACTTGTCGGTCTTGCGGCAACGGCTGGAGCCCGGCGTGAGCCCGCGGGCCTCGGTGATCGTCGGGCACCGCGGCCGGCTCGCTCTCGATCCCGAGCGAGTCCGGGTCGACGTGGCTCGATTCCACGAGCTGATCGCCCTCGCCGCGGGCCGGACCCCGCAGCGGGCGGTGAAGCCGCTGACCGCCGCGTCGTTCCTGGCGGGCCGGCCGCTGCTGGAGGACGAGGACGCGCCCTGGGCGGCCGAGGCGCGCGCGGAGTGCCGAGCCAAGTTGGTGATGGCCCGCATGGCCGACGGCGCTCCGGTCAGTTGATCGGTGACGCCGGGCCGGGCGGAGCGTGACGCGGATCAAATTGCCCGCCTACCCGCCCCGCGGCGGCGCAGAATCGCCAGGTGCCACAGCCGATCCTCGCCCTGACACCGGTGCCCCTGACCCCGGCGATCTCGCTGTACCTGGCCGGCGATCCGGTGGGCCTCTTCGATCTCACCGGCGGTGAGTTCCGCGGCGACGAGCCTCCGCCGTTCTGGGCCTTCGTCTGGGCGGGCGGTCAGGCACTCGCCCGCTTCCTCCTCGATCATCCCGAGACCGTCGCCGGACGGCGGGTCCACGACCTGGCCACTGGAAGCGGCGTGGTGGCCATCGCGGCGGCCATGGCCGGCGCCGGGTCCGTCACTGTGAGTGATGTCGATCCGGCCGCGGTGGCCGCGGCTCAGCGCAACGCCGCGGCGAACGGCGTCACGCTCGCCCCGGACGCACCGCCGGCCGGCGTGGTCGTCGCCGGAGACGTCTTCTACAGCCCCACCGTGGCCGAGCAGATGACCGCCGTACTTCGCCTCGCGCGACGCCGATCGGCGGAGGTGCTGGTTGGCGATCCCGGTCGAGGGTATTTCCCCGGACGGCTCTTCGAGCAGGTCGCGGAGTACATCGTGCCGGTGCCCGCGGCGCTCGAGGAGGTGGAGACGCTCGCCACGGGAGTGTGGCGGATGCGATGAGCATCACCCTCCGCGAGCCCCGCTCGACATGCTTTCAGCAACCAACAACTTGTACGCTGCAAGCATCAGATGAGGATCTCAGCGAGGACGGTCATGCCTGATCCGAACATGCAGGACGGTACGTCGCGGTTGGCCGACCAGGTTCTGCGATTCGTCCGGCTGGGCGCGCGTGCCAAGGGCATGCTCAGCGCCGGAGATGTCGGTGCGGAGTTCTCCGCCCTGATGCTGCTGTTCCCGCTGCGTCACCTCGGCCCCATGCGGGTCACCGACCTCGCCGAAGTCAAGCAGGCGGACCCGTCCACGGTCAGCCGGCAGGTCGCCCAGCTGGTGAAGGCAGGCCTGGCCCGCCGCGAGGCCGATCCGGTCGACGGGCGAGCTTCCCGGCTCGCCGTCACCGACGCCGGCCTCGCCGCCTGCCAGAAGCTGCAGGAGGCCCGCCAGGCGCTGCTCGGCGAGGTGCTGAGCGACTGGCCGGCGGAGCGGGTCACCGCCTTCGCGGCCCTCTTCGAAGAATTCAACGACTCGGTCGAGGCGCGCCTGCGCAGCGAGCCGGCCGCCACACCACCACGGGAGAACGCGTGAGCAACCCGACGACAACCGCACCGGCCACGGCCGGATCGACCGGCGGCGCCCCAGCCGCCGGGCCGTCCGCCGAGTTCACCCATCGCCAGGTCCTGACTATTCTCGGCGGCCTGATGATGGGCATGTTTCTCGCCGCCCTCGACCAGACCATCATGGCGACGGCCACCCGTACCATCGCCGACGATCTGCACGGCTTCGACCTGCAGGCCTGGGCCACCACGGCGTTCCTCATCACCTCGACGATCTCCACGCCGCTCTACGGCAAGCTCTCCGACATCTACGGCCGGCGGGGCTTCTTCCTCTTCGCGATCGCGGTCTTCATCGTCGGCTCGTTCCTCTGCGGCCTCTCGCAGAACATGTACGAGCTGGCCGCGTTCCGGGCGATCCAGGGCATCGGCGCCGGCGGCCTGATGTCGCTGGCGCTGGCGATCATCGGCGACATCGTGCCGCCCCGGGAGCGGGCCCGTTACCAGGGCTTCTTCCTGGCCGTGTTCGGTACCGCGAGCGTGCTCGGCCCGATCCTGGGCGGCTTCTTCGCCGGTGCGGACCGGTTGCTCTGGGTGGACGGCTGGCGCTGGGTCTTCTATCTCAACGTCCCGATCGGCATCGTGGCCATGGTGGTCGTCGCGCGCGTCCTGCACCTGCCGCACCACCGGGTCGACCACCGGATCGACTGGCCCGGCGCGCTCACCCTGATCGTCGGCCTGGTGCCGCTGCTGACCGTCGCGGAGCAGGGCCGGGACTGGGGCTGGGACTCCGGTCGCGCCATCGGTTGCTATGTCATCGGCGTCCTCGGCCTCATCGGGTTCATCCTGGCCGAGCGGGCCTACCAGGACGAGGCGCTGCTGCCACCGCGGCTGTTCCGCAACCGCACGGTCAGCGTCGGCGCGATCTCCAGCTCGATCCTGGGTATGGCGATGTTCGGCGGCCTGCTCGTCGTGCCGCTGTACCTGCAGATCGTCAAGGGCTCGTCGGCGACCCTGGCCGGCCTCCAGATGATCCCGTTCGTGGTCGGCATCATGGCCGGTTCGATCACCGCCGGTCAGCTGATCGCCCGCACCGGCCGGTACCGGATCTTCCCGATCATCGGCAGCATCCTGATGGCCTCCGCGCTCGGTCTGTTCGCGACGATCGGCGCCGACACCCCGCTCTGGCGGACCATGCTGATCATGGTGTTGATGGGCCTCGGCCTGGGCGGCAACATGCAACCGATGATCACGGCGGTACAGAACGCCGTCTCCCCGCGGGAGATCGGCGTGGCCACCAGCTCGGTGACGTTCTTCCGCTCGATGGGCGGGACGCTCGGCACCGCGATCTTCCTGTCGGTGCTCTTCAACGTGCTCCCCGGCAAGATCAAGGACGCCTTCACCGCGGCCGCGCCCACGCCGGAGTTCCAGGCGGCCCTCCAGGCCCACCCGGACCAGGCCCGGATCCTGCAGCAGGCCACCAGCGGAGGCAACGGCGACCTGAGCGACACCTCGTGGATCAACCGCCTCGTGGACGTGCTCGGCCACCCGTTCAAGGTCGGCTTCTCCGACGGCATCCAGATCGTCTTCCTGATGGCGCTGGCCGTCATGCTGGTCGGCCTGATCGTGGTGTTCTTCCTGCCGGAGATCCCGCTTTCCCACCGGTCGGCGCAGCAGCAGCGTGCCGACGACATACTGGCCGCGCAGAACAGCAACGGCGTACCGGGTGAGGTCGGCGCCGGCCCGCAGGCGGCCGCCACCGAGGCCGGGTCGCCGACGGCGGGGAGAGCCGCGGACGGCCCGAACGAACCCTCCAGCCGCTAGCCGCCGAAGGGGGTACGGGCCCGGCGCCCGTACCCCTGCGAGCCGCGGCGCATCCCGCAATGACCATCGACGGACGCGGACATCGCTTGCCTCTACGGTGTGCGCTCGCCGGCGGGTTCCCTCGGTGCTTCCGCCCCGGGAAGGACAGTCTGGTCGGAGCGGCGGCGCTCGAGGAACGAGTCCGGCGCGGCATCGGGGTCGTCCTCGCGCTGGTCGGACTCGGCCAGGATCGCCGCGGCCTGCGCGTCGGGGTCGGCGCTGCCGGCCGCCCGCTCCTCAGGGAGCAGGTCCGCGGCGCGCCGGCCGATCCGGTCGTCGGTCATGGAGATCAAGTACCCGGACTCGCCCGGGGTCCAAACAATGTGCGCCGCCCCCGGCGAACCGGGGGCGGCGCAGACGCCGATGTGCATGTCGCCTCGCGGCGAGTGGCTCGACACGGCTCCAGCCGAACGGTAATCCGTGAAGGCAATGGGTGAGGCCCGGGGACACTGGACACACCGACATCCGTCCTCAACCGTCGGATCCGGACCATGATTCCATGAGCAGATGTGACCTGGATCACACCCGGGATGGCCGGCCCGGCGATGGGTACCCTCTGCTGCCGTGAGTGACCTCGAGCAATTCCTCGACAAGGCCTACGAGGGACAGGAGCGCATCAGCAGCCTGGACCTGCAGCGCCGGGCGATCGCCGCCGACCTGCCGGCCGAGTTGCTGACCCGCATCGACTCGCTGCCCGAGGGCGAGTACGCCCAGGACGAGGCCGCCGAGGCCCTGCAGACCCAGATGTGATCGGACGGGCCCGTCCCGGGTCAGTCAGTCCCGCCCCGGGCTGGTCTCCTCCGCGGCGCCCTTGGCGAAGTCGTACGCCATCTGCAGGAAGTCGGAGGCAGCGGTGGCGGTGAGCGTGGTGGCCGCCAGCCGGGTCAGCCGCGGAGCCAGGACGAGGCCGCCGACCAGGCCGGTGGCGACCCATACGGCCAGGCAGAACGGGCAGGTGACCAGTTCGCCGATGCCGTGCCGCAGTGAACTGCCCTCGTCCCGCACCTCCTCGTTGAGTTCGGCGGCGCCGGCCGGCTCGGCATAACGGGTGAACGGGGCGCGCAGCGGACTGGTCACGGCGTCCTTGGCGAGCAGCCGGCTGAGCTTGTGCGTCGCGATGGAGATGAGGATCACGTCCGCAACGGCCGGCCGCTCCGGCACCGGGCGTCCGGTGACCTTCGCCGCGGCGGCGAGGCTGCCGGCGAGGGTGCCGAAAGCGCCCATGGCCGCCAGATATCCGTCGAGGGGACGGTGTTCGTGCGGCGCGTACGCCCGCCCGACCCGAGCCAGCCGGGCGCGCAGCGTCGTGTTCACGCGGTCTCCTCCTAGAAGTCCTGAGTGAGGCGGTCCGGATCGACCTCGCGGCCGGGATGCCGGGCCATGTACTCCGTCTCGAGCTCGGCGGTCCGCTTGAAGTGGTTGTCGAGCGCCGCGTCCGGCCCGTGGCGCAGGGTGTGCAGCCGCGTGCGGTAGAGACTGCCGAGTTCACGGAAGAGGTCCTCGTCGGACAGGCCGGCCGGGTCGATCCCGGTCTCGAACTCGCCCCCGTCGAACCGTGCGTCCGTCATCGTGTACCTCCGCAGGTGTGGGAACGTGGCTGCCAGCACGGTTGCCCGCGCGAGCGGTGGTCAAACCAGCGCCGGTACGCTCGAGGGCATGAAGGGGCTGTGGACGCCGGCATGGATCGCGCGTCATGTCCTGGCCCTCCTGCTCGTCGGCGGTTGCCTGGGACTGGGCTGGTGGCAGTACGGCCGCGCCGCCGGGGGCAATGCGCTGAGCTGGGGTTACACCTTCGAGTGGCCGGTGTTCGCGGGCTTCTTCGCGTTCCTCTGGTTCCGCGAGGTACAGCTGGCCCGCACGCCGGCCATGCCGCGGGACGACTCGGACAAGGCCGAGGGAACGGAGGAGCCGGCCCGGCGCCGGCTCCCAGGCGCGCCTGTTACCGTCGGGCGCCCGGTCCGGATCGCCGTCCCGACCGCGCCGGCTCCGGACGACCCGGAGCTCGCCGCCTACAACGACTATCTGGCGTGGCTGGCCGCCCATCCCGGCGCGCGGGCCGCCGACTACCCCGGACCCTCGCGCACCGACGAATAGAAGGACGTGCACCGTGCAGGGAGCCCTCATCCGCTATCGGATCATCGCGTGGATCGTCGGCGTGTGCCTGCTCGCGCTCGTGTTCGTCGGGATGCCGCTGAAGTATCTCGCCGACAACGACACCGTGGTCGCCGTCGTCGGTCCGGCGCACGGTTTCCTGTTCATGGTCTACCTGGTGCTGACCTTCGACCTGGCGCGGCGGGCCGGCTGGCGGTTCGGCCGGATGGTGCTCGTGATGGCGGCCGGAACCATACCCTTCCTGTCTTTCTGGGCCGAGCGTAAGGTGAGCCGGGAATGGAATGTCGCCGGAAATGGCACGCTCGCGAAAAGTCCGGTTTGACCGCCTGGAATACGCGGCGCGCCGGCGAAATGACTATCTGTTATCGGGATCATTCGCGCAAACGCGACGACCACCTTAAATCCCGCTGAGATGCCTTGCATTTCCTTTCCCGATCGATAAGTTGGTCCGGTTGGTTCGGTCCGCAGCCACATCCCTGAGGTGGCGCCGGCCAACGCCGCCGAATCTCCGCGACGGCCGCCACGTCTTCCCCCTGGCGTGCAGCGGTCGCCGCGGCGGGCCGGGGAACCGCGTTTCCGGGGTGAATCCGCGCCAGCGGTAGGGCCTTTCCTCCCGCCCCTGAACCGCTGATAGTCCAGGCATCAGCCAACCCGGTAGGCGGCCGAGCGGAAGAAAGGCCATCAACCGGTGCCACACCCCCGCACGAGGCTTCGGGTTCTCGTCGTCGCGGCCCTGGCGGTCGCGATCACCGGATCGCTGGCGACCGCCGCACACGCGGAGCCGTCCACCAGCGATCTGACGAAGAAGATCGAGGAGGCGTCCAACAAGCTCGAGGATGTCACCGAGTCGTACAACAAGATGCGGATCAACCTGCAGAAGACCATGGCCGACGAGAAGAAGCTGGCCGCTTCGCTGCAGCCCGCCAAGCTCGCTCTGCAGGCCGCGAGTTCCCGCGTCGGCACCCTCGCCACCACCTCGTACATGCAGGGCCGCATCGGCCCCATGGCGGCGCTGCTGGACGACGGCGAGAACCGCCTGATCGATCGGATCAACCTCCTCGACCAGATCAGCCGGGCCAACCAGCGTGACATCGTCGAGTTCACCGAGATCACCCAGGACTACGCCGCCCGGCAGGCCGCGCTGAAGGCCACCCAGGCCAAGCAGACGGCCCAGGTCAAGGCCCTGGCCGCCCGCAAGAAGCAGATTCAGGTGGACCTCAAGAAGCTCTACGCCTTGCGTACGGCCGCGTACGGCCGAGCCACCGAGTCGGCACCGTCCGGCGCGGCCGGCTCGGCACCGGCGATCTCCGGGTCGGCCGGGGTGGCCGTCGACTACGCGTACGTGCAGGCGAACAAGCCCGCTTACTACGGGTGGGGCGACGACGGACCGGACACGTTCGACTGCTCCGGCCTCACGATGGCGGCCTGGCGTGCCGCGGGCAAGTCCCTTCCGCACAACGCGGCCGAGCAGTACTACGCCACCGCCCGCATCACCAAGTCCCAGCTCCAGCCCGGCGACCTGGTCTTCTACCGGAGCCTCGGACACGTCGGCATCTACGTCGGGAACGAGATGATCATCGACGCCTACCGGACCGGAGAACCGGTACGGAAGCGGACGATGTACATCATGACCCCGTACGGCTACGGCCGGGTGAAGTAGCCTCCGGACAGCGAGAAGGCCGGTACCCCTCCGCGGGGTACCGGCCTCTTGTTTTCGTGGAGGGGGTGGATGGACGGGATTGTCAGGCGGCCTGCATGCCCTCGGCCCGGGCGAGCTCGCGCAGCCGGCCCAGGGCCTGGATCTCGAGCTGGCGAATCCGCTCGCGGCTGAGCGAGAAACGCGACGCCACCTCGGTCAGCGAGTGCTCGCGACCGTCCTCCAGGCCGTACCGGGCCCGCATGATGCCGGCCGACCGGTCGTCGAGGTGGTTGAGCAGACCTTCGATGCGCTGCCGCTCGAGCGCGGTCAGCACGATCTCCTCCGGCGACGGGGCGTCGCTGTCGGCGACCAGATCGCCGAGATTCGTGTCACCGTCGTCGCCGACCGGCGTGTCCAGCGACACGGTGTCCTGCGCCCAGCGGGTCAGCTCGTTGACCCGCTCCACGGTCACGCCCAGCGCGGCCGCGATCTGCTCGGGCTCGGGGTCGCCGCCCAGCTCACGGACGAGCTGACGGGTGACGTTACGCATCCGGTTGACGTCCTCGACCAGGTGCACCGGCAGACGCACGGTGCGCTCCTGCTGGGCGATGGCCCGGCTGATCGCCTGCCGCACCCACCACGTCGCGTACGTCGAGAACTTGTAGCCCCGCTCGTAGTCGAACTTCTCGACCGCGCGGACCAGGCCGGTGTTGCCCTCCTGGATCAGGTCGAGCATCGGCATTCCGGACCGGACGTAGCGGCGGGCGATCGACACGACCAGCCGCAGGTTGGCCCGGATGAACAGGTCCTTCGCCCGCTGACCCTCGGTCACCAGGCGCTCCAGCTCCTCCCGGCTCACCCCGCGCCGGATCTCGCCGCTGTCGAGCAGGTACTCGGCATAGAGGCCCGCCTCGATTGCCTTGGAGAGCTCGACCTCCCTGGCGGCGTCCAGCAGCGGCGTCCGGGAGATCTCGTGCAAGTAGACGCCGACCAGGTCGCGCTCCTCGGCGACCTGATCGGTCCGCATCACGGTGTTCTTCTCCACGTTGCCCACGGTCCCCTCATTGCCTTCACTGCTTACCCCGCTACGGGCGATACCTGCGTCCATCGGTTCCTCCCCGTAACGTCCGCAGCTCGTACATTGGCATCTACACAACAAATGGCTGCCCGCACTGATTCCGGTTGGTGGGTCGAAAGTGTCACGAATGCCTGGGTGATACCTGAGAGCCCCGTGCATACTTGCTGAGGAGAGCCCTTGATCGGCATTCGGCGCCGCAGCCGTCGTCGGTTGCGCACACACACGCATACCCGTCGCTCGTACCATGACACCATCGGCCTCTCATCCGTCACAGCGACGGGCATCACCACCGAGCCTGCGACGCTCGTCACTACCCAGTACGGCCGGCCGGCTTCCCGGGTTCACGTGCAGCATCGACAGGTTCGTGACCGGCTTGAACCAAAAGCCTCATCAAAAAGATCCCGATGCGCTTGCCGAACGGGACCCCTTGCCACAATGCGGCACGCCGCGGCCCAGTTCACTCGCCCGTGCGGGTGACCCCCGCACCGGTGAACAGCGCTTTGATCTTGCATTCTCGCGAAGCCACCTGGGTAGCTCGGCCCTCGCGGCAACGATTCGCCGGCATGCCGTCATCCGGATGCGGCAGTGACAAAAATTACACATGCGGCGTCCATCGATCGTGCGCACCTGATCTCCGCGTGGAGCTCAGCTCGCCGTCTACGGGCCGCCGGAGTGAGGGTGTCGCGTCACAGCGCCTCGGCCAGCCGGTGCGCCTGCGTCGTCTTGCCGGAGCCGTCGACGCCGACCAGCGCGATGGTGCGCGGCGCCCGGAGCAGCGGGGAAGAATCATGTCTCACAACGGTATCCGGAGCAGGCACGCCGCTACGGCGGGGGCGTGGCGCATATATCCTGAATAGGCGCTTTGTCGGCGTGGCGCGAGGTTCAACGAGCAGCGCTCCGGGTAGTCGTTACCTACCGCACACGTCGACAGGGGGACTGTCATGCCGCACCGGGTGGACGCCGGACTGGCCAACACGCTCAAGCGGGTGGCCGCCACGTTGAAGGCGGCCGACGTACCGTTCGCGCTCGGCGGCAGCTTCGCGGTGTACGCGCGCGGCGGGTACTCCAGTGACCACGACGTCGACTTCCTGATTCGCGAACAGGACAAGCAACAGGCGCTGGCCGAGCTCGCCAAGGTGGGCTTCCGCACCGAGGAGCCGCCCGAGGACTGGCTGGTCAAGGTCTACGACGACGACCGGATGGTGGACCTGATCTACCGCCCGGTGGAGTCGCCGGTGACCGACGAGACCCTGCACGACACCGAGCAGATCTCGGTCGAGTCGATCTTCATGCCGGTGCTTTCGGCCACCCAGCTCATGGTCCACAAGCTGTTGAGCTACAGCCAGCACTACTGCGACTTCGCGACCGGGCTGCCGGTCGCCCGCTCGCTCCGCGAGCAGATCGACTGGGAGCGGGTCCGCCGGGAGACCGCCAATTCGCCGTACGCCGAGGCGTTCCTGGTGCTGCTGGACCGGCTGGACGTCGTGCCGTTCCCGGACGGCGGGGACCTGAAGGTTGGGGAGATGAGATGACGCACCAGTTCGACCTGGAGGCCGAGATACAGCGGCTGCTCACCGAGCACGACCGGGTCGCCGAGCAAGGCATCACCGTCCAGCACCGGGAGAACGTCGTGGTGCTCGGCGGGGAGGTGGAGAGCGCCCAGCGGCGGGACGAGATCTGCCGGCAGATCGCGACGCATTTCCCCGACCTCGAGATCACCTGCGACATCGGCATCACCCGGGCGCAGGCACCCGCCGAGGTGGAGGAGATTTCATGATCCGGATCGCCGCCGTGGGCGACGTCCACGTGGACAAGGACGTGGTGGGCCGCTACCGGCCCGCTCTCGAGGAGCTGCCCGACCGGGCCGACGCACTGCTGATCGCCGGAGATCTGACCCGGCACGGCACGGTCGAGGAGGCGAAGTGCTTCGCCACGGAGTTCGGCGGGCTCCGCGTGCCCGTCGTGGTGGTGCTCGGCAACCACGACCACCAGAGTGACCAGCAGGAGCAGGTCACCGAGGTGCTGACGGACGCCGGCATCACCGTGCTGGAGGGGTCGGCGACCGTCCTCGAGCTGCACGGGCACCGTCTCGGCATCGCCGGGACGAAGGGTTTCGGTGGCGGGTTCGCCGGCGCCTGCGCGAGCAACTTCGGCGAGCGGGAGATGAAGGAGTTCGTCGAGACCACCGAGGTCCTGTCCCGGCGGCTGGGCGAGGCGCTGCGGTCGGTCGAGTGCGACGCGCTGGTGGCGTTGACGCACTACTCCCCGGTGCCCGAGACGCTGGTCGGCGAGCCGCTGGAGATCTATGCGTTCCTCGGCTGTTACCAGCTCGGGCAGGCGATCGACTCGGCGCACACCACGCTCGCCCTGCACGGGCACGCGCACCACGGTTCCGAGCGCGGCCGCACCCCGGGCGGAGTGCCCGTGCGCAACGTCGCCCACCCGGTCATCAAGCAGGCGTACAACGTGTATCAACTGCTGTCCGAAGAGGTCGACGCGCGCCTCGTCCCGGCCTGAATCTCACCCGGACCGATGCCGACGATCACAGGTTTTCGATTTCGCGGCTACGGGTAACTGCGAGGCCATGACCCTACTGCTTTGGATCCTCGCAGTCATCCTGGTGGTCGCCGGAATTTTCGCGCTCTTCCGGCGGCAGCTCCTCTGGGGCATCGTGCTGATCATCGTCGGTCTGCTGGTCGGCCCCGGTGGGGTCAGCATCTTCACCTGATCCGTCTCCCCCGTACGCGCCTAGCGACCGGAGCCGGGGTCACCGTACTGTCAGGTGCGGTGACCCCGGCTCTGTTGCGGGGCGCACACGAAGTGCGATGGATGTCCGCAGATTTCTGGCTAAATCCCTCACGGAAGTTCGCCGATCTTTCGTGAGGTTGCCGCAGTGGCCGAGGTCCATCACTTCACCTACGGGGCGTTCAACCCCATCGCCGCGTACCTGGTGGCGTTTCTGGGGTCCCTCCTGGGACTACTGAGCACGGGACGGGCGCGAGCCGCCCGCACCCGCGGCCGGCGCAGCCGTTGGCTGCTCATCGGCGCCCTCGCGATCGGCGGCGCGATCTGGCTGACGCATTTCGCCGCGATGCTCGGGTTCGACGTACCGGTCAGCCCGGTGCGCTACGACCTGCCGATGACGGCGGTGAGCCTGGGCTGCGCCGTGGTCGCCGTGGGTATCGGGCTGATGATCGTCGGGCACGGCCCCCGCCGCGTGCCGAAGACACTCGCGGCCGGCCTGTTCACCGGTGGTGGCGTCTTCGCGATGCATTACACCGGCATGGCGGCGGTGCGCGTCTCCGGCGAGATCCACCACCGGCCGAACCTGGTCGCGGCGTCGGCGGTGATCGCCGTGGGGGCCGCCACGGCGGCGCTCTGGTTCGCCGTCTCGGTGCGCGGTTGGGGCCCGCTCAGTGGTGCCGCCGCCGTCATGGCGGCCGCCGTCTGCGGCATGCATTACACGGGCATGGCCGCGCTGTGGATCCACCTGGAGCCGATCTCCCCGGGCGGGATCACCGGTTTCAGTCCGCTCGCCATGGTCTTGCCGATCACGGTGCTCACGGCGGCCGCCATCGTGGCGCTCGCGCTGCTCGGGCTGCAGGCGATGACCGAGGAGGAGTTCACCGACGGGGCGGGGACCCCCAGGCGCGGGGTGCACGCCGAACAGTTCCAGCCGTGGTCGCTCAAGCAGGCATCGATCAACGCGACCCGGCGTACCACCACCGGGCCGCGCCCGACGCCTCGACCGGTGCCCCTGCGATCCCATTCCGGTAGCTGATCGAGACGCATGGACGGCCGAGGTCGGGTATATCTGGTCGGCATGGCGCCGGATCACCCCCTGCCGTGCGGCGGAGCCGCCTCGGCACCAGGGATGCTGCTCTCGATGCCGCTGCACGCGATCACCGAGGTCTACGGCGAGGCCGGGCTGCGGGCGCGGTTCCGGCTGGAGCTCGAGTCCTTTCCGCCGGCCGACCGGGTCGCCCTGGTGGAGGCCCTTGATCTGGCCGCCAGGCTGCACGCCACCGACCGCCGCGTCCGGGAGCCGTATCTCAACCACCTGCTGCGGGTGGCCATCCGGATCATCCGGTACTACCGGGTGCGGGACGTGGACGTCCTGGCCGCGGCGCTGCTGCACGACGCCGTCGAGGACCATCCGGCGGAGCTGAGCGGGCTGGCCGCCGGCACGCACTCGCAACTGACCGAGGCGGCGGTGGCCGAGTTGGCCCGCCGGTTCAACCCGCGGACCGCCGAGCTGGTCCGCTCGGTGACCAATCCGGAGTACGACCCGGAGCGCGACCGGCACGAGCAGTACCGGGCGCATGTCGCGGAGAGCCTGGAGCGCGATCCCTGGGCCCGGGTCATCAAGGTGTCCGACTTCACGGACAACGGCGTCGGTGTGGTGCACACCACGGCAGAGAAGGCGTACTCGTCCGCGCTCAAGTACCGGCCGCTCGTACCGAAGCTGCGGGAGCTGGTCAAACGGCCGGACACACCGCTGTCGAACGAGGCAAAGGACCACATCCTCGATCAACTGGACCTCGCCGAGGAAAGATTCGCCTCGATCCTCGACGGCTAGCCTGGGAGTCATGCCCCGCACTGACACTTGGTGGCGCGACGCCGTCATCTACCAGGTCTATCCCCGGTCGTTCGCGGACAGCGACGGTGACGGGATGGGCGACCTGCCCGGCATCACCGCGCGCCTGCAGCACCTCAAGGACCTCGGCATCGACGCCGTCTGGCTCTCCCCCTTCTACCCCTCGCCGCAGCGCGACGCCGGCTACGACGTGTCGGACTACCGGTCGATCGACCCGCGCTTCGGCGACCTGGGCGACGCCGACAAGCTGATCGCCGAGGCGCACAGCCTGGGCCTGAAGTTCATCGTGGACCTCGTCCCCAACCACACCTCCGGGGAGCACGAGTGGTTCCAGGCGGCGCTCGCGGCACCGCCCGGCAGCCCGGAGCGGGAACGCTACATCTTCCGCGACGGCAAGGGCCCGGACGGCGGCGAGCCGCCGAACTCGTGGCAGAGCGTCTTCGGCGGGGGCGCGTGGCAGCGGGTGCCCGACGGCCAGTGGTACCTGCATCTGTTCGACGTCTCCCAGCCCGACCTCAACTGGGACAACCCGCAGGTGCGCGCGGAGTTCGCCGACATCCTGCGGTTCTGGCTGGACCGCGGCGTGGACGGGTTCCGGGTGGACGTGGCACACGGGCTGATCAAGGAGAAGGACCTCGCCGACTGGACGCACACCAGCGCCATCCTCGGCGGCCTGGAGCCGGCCGGGCCGCCGCCCCCGATGTGGGACCAGGACGGTGTGCACGAGGTCTACCGGCAGTGGCGGGCGGTGCTGGACGAGTACCCGGGCGGCCGGATCCTGGTGGCCGAGGCCTGGGTCCAGCCGGCCGAGCGACTGGCCCGCTATGTGCGGCCGGACGAGATGCACCAGGCGTTCAACTTCCCGTATCTGGACGCGCCCTGGACCGCCGAGGCCCTGCGAACCGTGATCGACGAATCGCTGGCGGCCAACGACGCGGTCGGGGCGACCACCACGTGGGTGCTCTCCAATCACGACGTGGTGCGGCACGCGACCCGGCTGGGCTACCCGATCGGCGCGGCCCGGATGCACGGGATCGGCGCCGATGACCCGCAGCCGGACACCGCGTTGGGCCTGCGCCGGGCCCGGGCGGCCACGATGCAGATGCTGGCCCTGCCCGGTTCGGCCTATCTCTACCAGGGCGAGGAGCTGGGCCTGCCGGAGCACACGACGATGCCCGACGAGTATCGGCAGGATCCGGCCTGGGAGCGCTCCGGCCACGCCGAGCGCGGCCGGGACGGCTGCCGGGTGCCGATCCCGTGGGAGGCCGACGCGCCGTCGTACGGCTTCGGCCCGACCGATGCCAGCTGGCTGCCGCAGCCCGCGACCTGGGCCGAGTACGCGCTCGACCGGCAGCAGGGCGTCCCCGGCTCCACGTGGGAGCTGTACCGGGCGGCATTGGCCGTGCGCCGCGAGCACGGTCTCGGCGGGGGCGAGCTGGCCTGGCAGGACGGCCCTGCCGGCACCCTCGCGTTCCGCAACGGCGACGTACTCGTGCTGACCAACTTCGGCACCGAGCCGGCCGGCCTACCGGCCGGTGCCCGGCTCCTGCTGAGCAGCGAGCCCCTCGACGACGACGGGCGCGTGCCCACCGACGTCACCGCGTGGGCGCTGCTCTAGCTCCGCGGCCGCGGCCAGCAGGGCGGTGTGCGTGTCGGCCATGTCCTTCGCCACCGTCCTGCTGGCCAGCCAGTACATGATCCCGGTCGGGACGAAGAAGAGCTGGAAGGCGGCCAGTCCGACCGCGTAGTTCAACGGCGGCGGAAACGTTCCGGACAGCGCGCGGAACACCACGCCGACGACCGCGTTGCCGCCTGCCCGGCCGAAGCCGTTGACCAGGTTGCCCAGGCTGTAAACGGTGCCCCGGTGTTCCGGCGGGTTCACGTCGGCGATCATGGCGAACCAGTTCGGCGAGTTGGCCGACGTCAGCATGAGCGCGACCACCGCGGTGATCAGGCACAGACCGACCGTCGGCTCGTCGACGACGTTGACCAGGACGGCCCGGATCACGGCGCCCGAGCCGGCGCCGTCCGGCACGTCGATCCGCATGGGGACGAGGAACAGGACGACGTACAGCGGCACGGCGGCGAGCACGCCGACGGCCGCGACGAGGGCGCGCCCGCGCGGCGTACGCCGTTGCAGCCGGTCGCCGGCCAGCCCGCCGAGGATGGACAGCGCCCCGCCGAGCTGGAAGAGAGTGGCGAACACGCTGCCGACGAGCACCGCCGTACCGGCCGAGTAGCCCTGGTCCTCGGCCCGGGCCCGAAACAGCACCGGCAGCCAGACCAGCGAGCCGAAGGCGATCTGTGCCGTCGCGCCCTGCAGGATGAGCCAGACGTTGGTGCGGCGCCCCAGGATCACCGGTAGGTCGTCGCGGTGGATCCGCTCGTCGTACTCGACGCCGGCCAACTCCGGCTGGCTGTCACCGCGCGGGACGTTGTAGGTGAACAGGTAGGCCACCGTGGCTACCAGGCCGGCCGCCGCCGTGACCAGGAAGGGCTCGCGCCAGTTCGCATGCCCGAGCAGACCGCCGACCATCGTCCCGGCCAGCGTGCCGAAGCCCTGCGAGAGCCCCCAGAGGCTCATCACCAGACCCCGCCGGCGCGGCGAGATCAGGTCGCTGACCACCGCGAAACTCACCGAGGCGACCGCGCCGAGACCGACCGCGGCGACGACCTGGGCGGTCAGGAAGACGGCGTAGCCGCCGGCCAGCCCGGACCAGGCGGTGCCGGCGACCCAGATGAGCGTGCCGATGATCAGCACCGGCTTGCGGTCGGTGCGGTCCCCGGCGTACGCGAAACCGATCGCCGCCACCGCGCTGAGCAGGAACATGATCGTCGTGGCGAGGGCGATGTGGCCCTCACCGACGCCGAAGCCGTCGCCGATGCTGCCGTAGAGCGGCGGCACCAGGCCGATCGCCACGTTGTCCAGCGACGCGAGGATGACGAAGACCACGACGCTGTAGACGCGGTGCCCGGTGCCGCCTTTTCTCACGCCACGAAGGCTATATCGAAGCTCAGCGGCGGTTGACGACCGCGTCCCGAGCCGCGGCGTACTGCTCTCGGATCAGCGGGACGGCCGTGTCCTCGTACACCTCGGGGGTCTCGGCCGACCACGTCGGGGGAAGCCGGGTCGGCATCGGTTCTCCGCCGTCGGTGGGGCTCTGCTCGCCGGCCAGGGTGACCCAGGCGGCCTGGCGCGCGGCACCGTCCGCGACGTACTCCCCCGGCGGGGGCACGAGTACCGGCAGGCCGAAGAGAGCCGGCGCGATGCGCCGCACCGCCTCGCTGCGCGCGCCGCCACCGACCAGGACGATCCGGTTGGCCGTGGCGCCGTGCTGGACCAGCGCGTCCAAGCCGTCGGCCAGGGCGCAGAGCATGCCCTCGACGGCCGCCCGGGCCAGGTGGGCCCGGTCGGAGGTCTTCAGGGTGAGCCCGTGGATCGCGCCGGTGGCGTCCGGGCGGTTCGGCGTGCGCTCACCCTCCAGGTACGGGATCAGGACGAGGCCGTCCGCCCCGGCCGGAGCGCTCAGCGCCAGCCGGGACAGCTCGGCGTGATCGACCCCGAGGAGCCTGGCCGCGGCGTCGAGCACGCGGGCCGCGTTCAGGGTGACGACGATCGGCAGGAACCGGCCGGTGGTGTCGGCGAAGCCGGCCACCGTGCCGCTCGGATCGTTCGGCGAGACGTCGGACGAGACGAAGACGGTGCCCGACGTGCCGATCGAGACGATCACGTCGCCCGGTCCCGCGCCGGCGCCGATCGCCGCCGCCGCGTTGTCCCCGGCGCCCGGACCGAGCGCGGCGCCGCCCGGCAGGTGGCCGGCGATGCCGGTGGGGCCGAGCACCTCGGGCACGCCGATCATCCGCCCGAAGCCGAGCTCGAGCAGATCGGGGCGATACCCGTTGGTCCTGGCCGACCAGTAGAGCGTGCCGCTGGCGTCGCTGCGGTCGGTCTTGATCGTGGCGATGTCGGTCGATCCGGAGAGCTTCCAGGTCAGCCAGTCGTGCGGCAGGCACACCGCGGCGACCCGGGCCGCGTTCTCCGGCTCGTTGCGGGCCAGCCAGCGCAGCTTGGTCAGGGTGAAGCTGGCGACCGGGACGATGCCGACGGCGTCGGCCCATTTGTCTCCGCCGCCCAGCTCCTCGATCAGGTCGGCGGCCGCGCCGGCGCTGCGGGTGTCGTTCCACAGCAGCGCCGGGCGGACCACCTCGCCGTTCTCGTCCAGCACCACCATGCCGTGCTGCTGCCCGGCGACCGAGGCGGCGGCCACGTCGTCCAGCCCGCCGGCCTCCTCGATGGCCGATCGCAGCGCGGCCCACCAGGCGTCCGGATGCACCTCGGTGCCCTCCGGATGGCTCGCCCGGCCCTGGCGCACCAGCTTGCCCGTCTCCGCGTCGCGGATGACCACCTTGCAGGACTGGGTGGAACTGTCGATCCCGGCTACGAGAGTCATGTCTCCCCTATGGATATTCAGTCGGCCCGGACGAGGCGGTCGATGGCGAGCTGATGCAGCTTCACGAAACCGTAACCCTGAGCGCCGACCGCATCGACGTCGAACTCCTCGAAGGCGCTCTTGTCGTCGAGCAGATCCTGATACGTCTCACCGTCGTTCAGCGTCGGCGTCGCCAGCTCGGCCACCTTGCTCGCCCGCAGCGCCTCCTGCACCGCCGGGTCCGCACGGAACTCCTGCGCCCGCTCCTTGAGCAGCAGGTACATCCGCATGTTGGCGGCCGCCGAATCCCATACGCCGGCGATGTCCTCGGTGCGCGACGGCTTGTAGTCGAAGTGCCGGGGGCCGTCGTACGCCGGGCCGCCCCCGATGCTGCCGTTCTCCAGCAGGTCGACCAGGGCGAAGGCGTTGAGCAGGTCACCGTGGCCGAACACCAGGTCCTGGTCGAACTTGGGGCCGTGCTGGCCGTTGAGGTCGATGTGGAACAGCTTGCCGTGCCACAGCGCCTGGGCGATGCCCTGGTAGAAGTTCAGGTTCGACATCTGCTCGTGGCCGACCTCGGGGTTGATGCCGAAGAGCTCGGGCCGCTCCAGCTCCTGCGTGAAGGCGATGGCGTGGCCGAGGGTGGGCAGCAGGATGTCACCACGGGGCTCGTTCGGCTTCGGCTCGATCGCGAAGCGCAGGCCGTAGCCCTTGTCCTCGGAGTACTGCGCCACCAGGTTGAGACCCTCGCGGTAGCGGTCGAGCGCGGCGTTGATGTTTTTGGCCACGTCGTACTCGGCGCCCTCCCGGCCGCCCCAGAGCACGAAGGTCTCGGCGCCCAGCTCGGCGGCGAGGTCGACGTTGCGCAGGACCTTGCGTAGCGCGTACCGCCGGACGGACCGGTCGTTGCTGGTGAAGGCGCCGTCCTTGAACACCGGATGGGTGAACGTGTTGGTGGTGATCATGGGTACCGCGAGCCCGGTCTCGTCGAGCGCCTTCTTGAAGGCGCCGATGATGCCGTCGCGGGTCTGCGTGTCCGAGCCGAACGGCACCAGGTCGTCGTCGTGCAACGTGATGCCGTAGGCGCCCAGCTCGGCGAGCTTGTGCACCGCCTCGACCGGGTCGAGCTGGGGGCGGCTGGCGTCACCGAACGCGTCACGCGCCTGCCATCCGATGGTCCACAGACCGAATGAGAACTTGTCTTCGCGGGTGGGCCGGAGCGCCACGGCTACCTCCAGGCAGCGGCTCGGATTTGTTTATTGGTTGAATTATTTGGCCGCCGTGTGGCATTGTCAAGGCCGTGAACGGCCGACTGAAAGGCTCTTCCCGGACTCCCGCCCGGCAATCCAGCATGCGAGCCCACAATCTCGCGCTGGTGTTGCAGATGGTGGCGAACAGCCCGGATCGGCCGTCCCGGGCCGCCCTCGCGGCCGCCACCGGCCTCACCCGGGCCACCGTGTCGGCCTTGGTCGACGACCTGATCGCCGGCGGCCTGCTGGCCGAGCTCGACCCGCCGCCGCGCACCCGGGCCGGTCGGCCCGCGGCCGGGCTCGCGCTCGCTCCGGACGGCGCCGCCGGGCTCGGCCTCGAGATCAACGTCGACTACCTGGCCGCCTGTGTGGTGGACCTGGCCGGCACGCCCCGGCACCAGCTAACGACGCACGCGGACCAGCGCCCGCTGCCGCCGGCGACGGCGCTGGCCCAGCTCGGCCGGCTGGCCTCGGCCGCCCGGGCCGCGGCCGAGGCGGACGGCCTCACCCTGGCCGGCGCGGCCCTCGCCGTGCCCGGGCTCGTCGCGCCGGACGGCCTGGTCCGGGTCGCGCCCAACCTCGGCTGGCAGGACGTGGACGCGCCGGCGCTGCTGAGCGCGGTTCCGGCCCTGGCGGATCTGCCGATCACCGTCGACAACGAGGCCAACCTGGCCGCTCTCGGCGAACTGCGTGCCGACGGCGGCAGCCCGAGCTTCCTCTACGTCTCCGGTGAGATCGGCATCGGCGCGGGTGTCGTGCTCGACGGGGAGCTCTACCGCGGGGTACACGGGTGGAGCGGCGAGATCGGGCACGTGACGGTGTATCCGGACGGCCGCCCGTGCCGGTGCGGTGGGAACGGCTGCCTGGAGCAGTACGCCGGCCAGGAAGCCATGGCCGCCGACCCGGCCGGGGCCGCGACGGCGCTCGGCATCGCGCTCTCCGCCGCGATCAACCTGCTGGACGTCGACGCCGTCGTGCTCGGCGGCCGATACGCGGCGGCCTTCGGCTGGTTGCGCGAGGGCATCGAGGCGGAGCTGAAGCGGCGGGTGCTCACCGCGGACCTGGCACCGGTGACGCTGCGGGCGGCCACGCTCGGTGAGGACGCCGCCACGCGGGGCGCGGCGGACGCGGTCATCCGGGCCGTCCGCGACGATCCGGCCGGCTGGCTGGCCCGCCGGCCCGATGAGCCGCCGCACCCCGCGGCGGAGAAATGAGCGGTCAGGCCGTGCGCGCGGAGGCCGGCCGGCCCTCCTCGTCGACCGCCGAGGCGAACTCGATGAGGCCGCGTAGCAGGGCCGCGCGGCCGGACGCCGACATCTTCTCGAGCACCGCGGTCAGCGCCAGCCGGCGGATCCGGCGCAGCTCGGCGAGCAGCGCCCGGGACGAGGGGGTCAGGTACAGCGCGATCTCACGCCGGTCGGCGCGGCCCGGCACCCGCTCCACCATGCCGGAGGCGACCAGCCGGTCGCAGAGCCGGCTGGCCGAGGAGAGCAACATCGACAGCTGGGCGGCCAGCCCGCCCAGGTTGATGCCCTCGGCCCGCTCCACCGCCAGCAACGCGTTCAGCTGCGGCCCGGACAGTCGCGGCGTGACCTCCTCGCGGGCCGCGTCGAAGGCGAGCAGCACGGCTTGCGCGGCGTCGTCGATCGCCGCGGCATGCATCGGGTCCGGCCCATCCGGCCCATGGTGAACGGCCATGGTGCGACAGAGACTACCGGTACGACCGGGTTGGGACGAGGAGGTCGACATATGAGCGACAGGCTTCCGGCGATCCAACGGCTGCTCACCACGGCACCGGCGGACACGGTGCCGGAGCGCCTGGCCGACGGCCTCGCCAAGGAGTATGCGGTCACCGACGTCACCCTTTACCTGGTGGACTACCGGCTGTCCGCACTGCTGCCGCTGCCCGGCGGCGAGCCCGTCACCCACCCCGGCGATCCCGCCTGGCGCAGCTTCGACCACCAGTCCGAGGTCACCGACGGTCCGGCCCTCTACCTCCCGGTGACCATTCGCGGCGAGCGGTTGGGTGTGCTGCGGTGCGCTCCGGCGCCGGCCGATCCGGACGTCCGCGGCGAGCTCGCGGAGATCGCCACCCGGCTGGCCCACGAGCTGGAGGGCGCGCTGGCCGGCACGGACCGGTACACCGTCGCCGCGCGCACCCGGCGGCTCACCCTGGCCGCCGAGATGCAGTGGGAGCTGCTGCCCGGGCGTAGCCGGATCCGTCCGTCGTTCAGCCTGGCCGGGCAGCTCGAGCCCTCGTACGCGGTGCGCGGTGACAGCTTCGACTGGGCCGAACGCGGCGAGCGGCTCTCGGTGACCGTGCTGAACGGGATGGGCGACGGCGTCCAGGCGGCCCTGCTCACCGCGCTGGTCACGTACGCGCTGCGCAATGCCCGCCGGGCCGGCGTCGGCCTGGCCGACCAGGCCGCCCTCGCCGACCAGGCGGTCTTCGGGCTGCATCTCGGCACGGCACACGTGGCCGCACTGCTGCTCGAGCTCGATCTGGCCACGGGCGAGGTCCAGGTCATCGACGCCGGCTCGCCGTGGATGATGCTGCTGCGCGACGGCGTGGTGCGCGCCCAGGACTTCGATGCGCAATTCCCGCTGGGCATGTTCGAGGGTTCCGAGTACACAGCTCAGCACGTCGCGCTCGCGCCGGGCGACCGGCTGATGCTCGTCAGCGACGGGGTGTCCGACGCCGTCGCGGACGAGCACCGGTACGGCGACGCGCGGCTGTTCCGCTTCGTCCGGCGGACCCGGTCGATGGCCCCGCTGCAGGCGGTCCGGTCCCTCCTCGGCGACCTGCGATCCTTCGTCGGCGACGCCGACCTGGACGACGACGCCGTGGTGGTCTGCCTCGACTGGAGCGGTGTTCCGGAACCCGACCGCCAGCCGATCGGGTGACGGCGGAGGCGCCGCGACGGCTCCGCCGATCAGCTCGCGCCGGAGCGGTTCGCGATCGCCTGCAGGAAGATCTCGCCGATCTTCGCCGGATCCTCGGCGATGAAGACGCCGCCGGCCGGCGTGGCCTTCGCGATGTTCTCCAGCTCGGTCCGGTCGACCTCGTCGCCGATACCGATGATCACCAGGCGCACGGGCCGGGTCGGGTCGTTCAGCTTCTTCAGCCGGGCGATGAGCGTGGCCTGGGTGATGCCGTCGGGGTTCTCGTTCTGCCCGTCGGTGAAGAGGATGACCGAGTTGACCCGGCCGGCCTCCCAGCCGTTCTGCACCGCCTGGTAGGCGGCGAGCACCGTGTCGTAGAGGCCGGTCTTCCCGCCCGGCTTCGGTACCACCCTGGCGATGGCCGCCTGCAGCAGGGGGCGGGCGACCGTCATCGGCTGGATCGGCACGATCTGCTTGTACGGCTTCTTGCCGTCCAGCTCGGTGGAGAACGCCCACAGGCCGACCGCCCACTTGTCGTCGAACAGCTGCAGACCGTTGACCGACGCCGCCTGCACGACCTGCGAACGGGTCCGGTTGCCCGCGGTCGGCACCGGCTTGAGCATCGAGCCGGAGACGTCGACGACGGCGAGCACCCGGCCGGGCAGCGTGATCGCCACCCAGCTGCCCAACGCCTGGCTGAGCGCGCTGGCGTCGAGGCCCGCCGCGGCCTTACCGCCGGCGTTGGCGTCGCCGCCCGAGGCGGGCGCGCCGGGGGACGCGTCGGGCGCGCCGAGCGGACGGGCGAAGCCGGACCCGTACGTGCCGTCCGGTGCGCGCAGGCCGACCACGCCGAGGGCGTCTTTGAACGCCGCGGTCAGCAGCACCTGGTGCAGGGCGGCCGCCGCCCTCGACCGCTGCACGTCGACCTCCGGCATCACGGCGAACGGGTAGTCCAGCGGCGGTGGGCTCGGGTCGAGGTAGAGCGCGACCAGCGGCACGGGCGGCTTCTCCGCGTTGTAGGTCACCACGTCCTCCTCGGAGAGCGGAGCCGCGCTCAGGCTCGTGGCGATGTCGCTGGTCTCCGTCGACTGGGGGAACTTCTGAAGCAGATCCTCGCGCAGAGCCGAGGCGTTCTGCGCCAGTGCCTTGATCGCACCGACCTTGACCGCCTGCGCCTGCGGCCCGGCCCCGGCCGCCTGGCCGAGCGCGAGCAGGCCGGCCAGGCCGGCGGCGTCGCGGGTGGGATCGACGATGCCGGTCCGGATCCGGCTGTTGGTGGTGATCTGGCCGACCAGATCCGTCCAGCTCAGCTTCTTGTCGGGCCAGCCGATCAACTCGGCCACGGGTTTGGGCACGGCCACCACGACCGGGCTCCGCGCGATCGGTTTGCCGTCGGTCGGCACGAAGCCCGGCGCTTCGAACTTGAGGCGCAGCAGCCAGGTCGAGGAGTCCGGAATCCACACGTCCGGCACCTTGACCGACTTCGGCGCGGCCTTCAGCCCGGTGAGGGCCACCTTGTGCTCCCCGGCGACCGCGGCGGCCATCGTCGCCGGGTTCACCGGCGTGACCGCGACGGCGACGCAGGTGCCGTCGACGTTCGCGCCGTCCTGCACCCACCGCTGCGCGGTCTGATCCACGGCCGGAGCGATCTCGCCGGCGGCGGCGATGCTCAGCCGGATCGACCCGGTGCACCCCGTCTCGGCGAGTCGCCGATAGCCGACGTAGGACCCGGCCAGCACAACGACGATAGCCATCGCGGCACCGACGACGCCTGCTCCGGTGAAATTGACGCTCCTCCGATGGCGGCCTGACACGCGCTCCATAGTGCGTATCGCCGAACCTGAACGCCATATACGTTCGGGCCAAAGTTACGCGGATATGAATCTCTTGCCCAACCAATCACGGGCAGTGATGACGCCATCTCGATCAGTGCGGACCTCTGGCGCCTTTGGGCAATCTGCGGTAAACGTCCGATGCGTCGCGTTCGGGCCTCAGACAGCGCCGGTGGAGTGCCACGGCAGCAGGCATGTCGGACTTCCCGCACCAGTCGGTTCGCCCAGCGGCGCGGGAATGCCGGTGTCCGGGTTGATCCGAAAGGTAGTTACGTTATGTGACAGCTGGTTGGTTACGTAAAGGTGATCTCCGACCAGGGTCAGATGGCGCGGCCAGTTCCCGCCGGTCGGCACCTCGGCCACCAGCGAGGCCCGCTCGCCGTCCCACGCGAAGGTCGCCACCGTGTTCGGGCCCCGGTTCGCGACATAGACGAAGCGGCCGTCCGTGCCCGTCAGGATTTCCGACGGTTGGTTCTCCCCCGCCACGGTGGTGGTCGACACCTCGCCCGCCGGAGTGAGCGAACCGTCCGCGGCCGGGCGGTACCAGATCAGGCTCCCGGACAGCTCGCCGACCAGCAGGAGTGTGCCGTCGGCCGGACAACGCAGGTGGCGCGGGCCGGTGCCGGGCCGGGCGGTCACGGCCGGGCCGAGCAGGGTAAGGCGGCCGGAGACCGGATCGAGCCGGACCGCCAGACGCGGTCCGAGCCGAGGTCGGCGACGAGCACGTCGTCCCGGCGCGGCCAGACCATGTGCGCGTGCGGGCCGGCCTGACGGTCGGTCACCGGGCCGCTGCCCGCCAGGCGAAGCAGATCCGTACGCTCGCCCGGCGCGCCGTCACCGTCGAGCGGGTGCACCGCCACGGAGCCGGTCCCGTAGTTCGCGACCAGCAGGTGCCGGCCGTCCGCGGTGACGGCCAGGTGTGCCGGGTCGCCGCCGCCGGTCGGCTGCACCGCGAGGGGGGTGAGCGCACCGTCCGCCGCGACGGTGAAGGCGCTGACCGTCCCGTCCGGCTCCAGCTCGTTGACCGCGTAGAGGACCGGCCGCGTCGGGTGCCGCGCCAGGAAGGAGGGCGACGGCGTTCGCGCCGCCACCGCCCGGCGGGTGAGCGTGCCGGTGGCCGGGTCTCGCCGCAGCAGCGCGATGCCTTCCCCCGCGCCGCCCTTGTCGCCCGTGTAGCAGCCGAGGAAGAGGTGCTCGGGATGCGCGCGCATACCCCGATCTCAGCACACCGGCTCGGCGCCTGCGGCTACCGGGCCGCGGCGGCCAGCTGGCGCCGGGCGACGTACTCCACAAGCTCGATCAGGACGTTGCGGGCACCGGCGCGGTCGCGGGCGTCGAAGAGCACCACTGGCACGCCCGCGTCGAGGTCGAGCGCGCGGGCCACCGCCTCGGCCGAGTAGCGGCGTTCGGAGTGAAAGCAGTTCACCGCGACGACGAACGGCGTGCCGCGCTGCTCGAAGTAGTCGATCGACGGAAAGCAGTCGGCCAGCCGGCGCGTGTCGGCCAGCACCACCGCGCCCAGCGCGCCCTGGGAGAGCTCGTCCCACAGGAACCAGAACCGGTCCTGGCCGGGCGTGCCGAACAGATACAGCTGCAGGTCCTCGGTGATCGTGATGCGGCCGAAGTCCATGGTGACCGTCGTCGTGGTCTTGCCCTCGACGCCGGAGACGTCGTCGGCGCCCTCGACCCCGGTGAGGACCTCCTCGGTCTGCAGCGGGCGAATCTCGCTCACCGATCCCACCATGGTGGTCTTGCCGGCACCGAATCCCCCGGCGACCAGGATCTTCAGCGCGACCGGGATGCGCGACGACCCGCCGTTGCGGTCAGAGCGCACGGAGTCCATTGACAACCGCCTTGAGTACATCGACGTCGTGCGGCAGGGCCGCCGCCGGGGGTTTGTACAGCGAGATGAGACCCGCCGAGCGTAGATCACCGAGCAGCACCCGGACGACGCCGATGGACAGGTCGAGGGTGGACGCCAGCTCGACCACGGAGATGGGCTCCCGGGCCGCGGCGACGATGGCGCGGTGCTCGGGTTGCAGGCGGGTGGCCCGCGGCAGCTCAGGTACGGTCGCCACGACGAACGCCACGAGGTCGAACTCGTCGCCCGAGGGCGCCACGCGCCCCTGCGTCATCGCGTAGGGGCGGACTACGGGGCCCGCGTCCTGGTCCAGCCAGTGGTGCTCAGCCGGCATCGGAGCGTGCCACGGCGGAGCGCTCGGGGGCGCTCATGTTCTGGCCCACCCGGGTGACGAGCATCGCCATCTCGTACGCGATGAGGCCGAGGTCGGCGTCGCTGGACGCCAGCACGGCCAGGCACGCGCCCTGCCCCGCCGCGGTGACGAAGAGGAACGCCGCCTCCATCTCGACCACCGTCTGCCGCACCGGGCCCGCCCCGAAGTGCCGGCTCGCGCCCTTGGCCAGGCTCTGGAACCCGGCCGCCATCGCCGAGAGGTGCTCGGCGTCCTCCCGGCTCAGGCCCCCCGAGGCGCCCATCATGAGCCCGTCCGCGGAAAGCACGACCGCCTGCTGCGCCGTGGGGACCCGGGCGACGAGATCGTCCAGGAGCCACGTGAGGTTCGCGCTCTGCTTCGTCGTCTGTATCACTTGGTGTCCTTTTCCGGCCTGGTCACATCGTTCTGCCGGGGATATCGAGCGCGGTCGCCGGCCGCGTCTTCCCCGGTTGACGCCTCACCCCGGGCGAGCGCGAGGTTCACGATCGCCGGGAAGCTGACGGTAGCCGCGTCCGCGAAGGACGGGCCGCCCGACGGGGACGCGCTCTCCGGCACGGCGGAGTCCGGCCGGTCGCCGAGCGTTCCCCGCACCGGCGGGCCGGACCGGTGGCGCGAGGCGTCTATCCGTCCCCGGGTGGTACCCGTCTGCAGCGAGTTCATCCGGCTGCGCGCCTGCTCCGGCGACGGAAGCGGCTCGGCGGCCGGTGGCGGCGCGGCCGCCTCCTCGGTGGCCGGGCGGCGCAGCTGCGGTGCCAGGCTCGCCTGGCGTACCCGCCGGGGCAGCCCGTCCTCGGTCGACCCCGGAAGGTCGGTCACGGCCCGCCCCGACCGGGGCCGGTCGGCACCCGGGCGCCCGGATCGCGGCACGGCGTTGCGAACCGCCTCCGCTCGCGACGCCTCGCCCACCTGGGCTTCCCGGGCAGCCTCGGTAGCGGTGGCCAGGTCGACCGGCCGGCGCAGGCGTCGCCGCTGGACCAACCCGTCCGCGCTCGTATCCCCGGCGATCGAGCTGGGCGCCGGGCCGCCGTCCGCCCGGTGCTGGCCGGCGGCGTACTGGCCGGGAGGTGGGTACTGCCCGGCCAGCGCATGCGGGCCGACCGGGGCGCTGTGGCCGGCCAGGGCGTGCTGGCCGGTCAGAGCGCCGCGTCCGGGCAACGCCGGCACGGGCGTCGCCGTGCCCTCGATGGTGACCGGCCGGCCGGCTACCGGCAGCGGTCGTAATTCGTCGGCATCCTGCCACTGCAGCGCGGGGAGCGGATGCCGCGGCGAGTCGTCGTGTCCGGAGCCCACCAGCGGCCGGTCCCAGGTGTCGTCACCCGGGGAGCCGGGCAGCAACCCGCCGTCTTCCGGCCCCCCGACGATCAGGTCGCCGGGGATCAGCGCGATCGCGGTGACGCCCGCGAAGGCGGACGGCCGCAGCGACACCTGGATCCGGTGCCGGTGTGCCAGCTGGGCCACCACGAACAGGCCGAGCCGGGCGCTGTCGGCCGGGTCGAAGTCGGGTGGCTCGCGCAGCCGCCGGTTCGCCTCGTCGATCGCCTCGGGCGTCATGCCCAGGCCGCGGTCCTCGATCTCGATCACGTACCCGTTGGGCAGCGGCTGACCGGAGACCTGGACGCGAGTGTGCGGCGGGGAGAACGCCGCCGCGTTCTCCAGCAGTTCGGCGAGCAGGTGGATGATGTCACCGACGGCACGGCCCAGCACGGCGGAAGCCTCCACCGAGCGGATGTCGATCCGCTTGTAGTCCTCCACCTCGCTGATCGCGCCCCGGACGACGTCGATGATCGGTACCGGGTTGCGCCAGCCGCGGCCGGGTGCCGCACCGGCGAGGATCACCAGGTCCTCGGCGTGCCGCCGCATCCGGGTGGCGAGATGGTCCACCCGGTAGAGGTCCTCCAGTTCCTCCGGGCCGCTCTCGCGCCGCTCCATCTTGTCGAGCAGCGCGAGCTGCCGGTGCAACAGCGCCTGGCTGCGCCGAGCGATGTTGAGGAAGACCTCGTTGAGGCCGCGGCGGACGTTGGCCTCCTCCACCGCCGACTGCACGGCGGTGCGCTGCACATCGTTGAACGCGTGGCCCACCTGGCCGATCTCGTCGTTGCCGTACTCCAGCGGAGGCGTCTCGGCGTCCACGTCGAGCACCTCGCCGTGCTGCAGCCGCCGGACCACGCCGGGCAGCCGCTCGTCGGCCATCTCCTGCGCGTCGGCCCGTAGCCGACGCAGCCGGCGCACGATCGAGCGGCCGACCTCGATCGACACGATGATCGAGACGATCACGGCGAGCAGGCCCAGGACGCCCGCGACCCCGAGCCGGACCAGGATGCTCCTGCCGACCGGCTCGGCCCGGTCCGCCAGCGAATCGGTCGCGGCCAGCTCGAAGGCGCGCAACTGCTGAGCGGAGGCGACGTAGGCGGGGCGCCAGGTGGCGTCCGGCACCGGCGACGCCGCGCCCGGCCGGCTCTTCGTGATCAGTGTGTCCAGCATCCCGCTGAGCTTGGCCAGCGCGGCACCATTGCTGAGCCGCTGGTACGCCGTGCGATTCTCGGCGGGCATGTCGTTGACGCCTTCGTCCAGCAGGAACCGTGCGGTGCCGACGTCCTGCACCAGCGCGGCGTGCAGGTCGGCGCTGAACCGGCCGGCCGCGGTGGCGCCGGCCTGCAGGGAGTCGACCCGGCTCAGGTACTCCTGACCACGGGCGATCGTGGTCAGGCCGCGCAGCTGCTGGTCGATCTGCTCGTTGTTGAACGTCGCGGTCGCGGTGAACATCTCGAAGGCCGAGCTGATCATGCTGTTGTAGAAGCCCTGCGCGCCGATGTCGTCCATCTCTCGGCGGTCGACGTGCTGCCGGTTGCCGGCCAGCTGGTTCAGCTCGGTGACGACCCGGGCGATCCGCAGCTTGAGCGCGTCGCTCGCCGCCTCCTGCGCCTTCGCACCGCCGGCCGCCTGGCGGAATTCACCCGCCGCCCGATCGGTGGCGGCCCGTTGGGCGATCAGGGTCGGGGGCACGCCGCCGGGGGCCGCGAGGTACTCCACCGAGAGCCAGCGCTCCCGCTGCAGCTCGCCGACCAGGGCTTCGCCGGGATTGCGGACGGTGTCCTGCAGGGTCCGTGCGGACAGCAGGTTGAATGCCGGTCCGGCGGAGAGCGCCGTCGCGAAGATCCACAGCGCCGTCAGTGCCGTCAACGGCACGAGAATCAGCGCTATGATCTTGGACCGGATCGACCAGTTGCGGGTTTTCATCAGGCTCCGCCCGAGGGGGGTGGCAGGGTCCGGCAATACACGATCCGGTGAACGGCCGCGGATCAGTTGTCGATGTCGTCACGAGCCGTGTACGCCTCCGGCAGGATACGTAAAACCTTCAACCGGAGCCAGTTCCAGGACGTAAGAAATATGCGCTGAGTGTCCTAATTGTCCTGGGAGATTGGGACCTGCCCCCCGGCGAAACCAAGTCGTTCTTGCGACAGCGCAGTCCACCTGCCCCCAAGAACGGCGTGCGCTAACACATTGCCCATGGCGGAAGTAATGGGCCGTTCCACCGATACCCGGTCGCCAGCTCCGAAGCTTCCCATCTCACCCCGTCCGGTCCCCGGCGAGCGACACGCCGAGACTCGACGCGCGAAACGGGGTTGACGAATGGCGCCCGGAGGGAATAACGGGGGCGAAGAAGGAGGAGGCCGATGTCCCCCACACTCACCATCGTCCTGATCATCATCGTCCTAGTGATCATTGCCGCGGCCGCCTACGCCGTGCAGATGGGGCGGCGCAGGAAGCTGCAGAGCACCTTCGGACCCGAGTACGACCGGGTGGTGGCCGACACCGGCAACCGCACCGAGGCCGAGCGGGAGCTGCGCGAGCGCGAGCGCCGCCACGCCGAGCTGCAGCTCCGGCCGCTGAGTCCGGAGTCCCAGGCCAAGTACGCCGCCGCCTGGGAAGAGGTACAGATCCAATTCGTGGACGACCCGTCGGCGGCCGCCGGGACCGCCGATGACCTGGTCACCCGGCTGATCGCCGAGCGCGGCTACCCGACCGGCGAGTACGACGAGAGGCTGGCCAACCTCTCCGTGGAGCACGCCACCACGCTCCAGCACTACCGCGACGCTCACGAGATCAGCGAGCGGAACAGGGCCGGCGAGGCAGGCACCGAGGATCTCCGGCAAGCTCTCGTGCACTACCGCGCGCTCTTCGCCGATCTGCTCGGCACCGACCCGGTCAAGGCCAGCCCGGCCGGCACCACGTCCGGCACCACACCCACGGCCGACGACTCGGCACCTGCTCCCCGCACCCCCGCCGACGACGACACCACCCGTACCGCGCCCGACACCCGCCGCTGAGGAGTCCGACGATGAAGTTCTTCTCCAACGAGAAAACCGACGACCAGGACCGCGAGCCGGAGCAGCCGGAACACGTGTCCAGCGACCCGGTGGCCGTCCCGCAGCAGCGCGCCGGCTCGCCATGGAGCGACGCCCCGGGCGCCGGGGACCCGGCCGACGCCGAGTTCGCCGACCGGGAGCGCCGCGACGACGCGGTCGAGTTCCACGAGCCGGCCCCCCAGCCGACCGCCTTCGGCGCCACCACCGTCGGCGGCGCGGTCGCGGCGTCGGCCCTCGCCAATCCGGAGAACGACCAGTACCACGCCACTATGAAGGAGTCGGCGGCCGACGACGGCGTCGGCGACGACCGGACCGTGGCGCCCGGCGACGGCGCCGTCGGTGACGCGGACACCCGTCCGCTGGACGACCTGCGCCGGGACGACAGCGGCGACCGGTACGACGGTGACGACCTGGTTCGCTCCGACGAGCCCGCCTCGGCTCCGGCGCACTCCGAGATGGACACCCAGGTCGACGCCGGCGCACACCGCCTGACTGATGAGACGGACGGCCGTGCCGGCCGGGAGGACGAGGCGCTGCGCGACGAGGGCGACTTCGACAGCCCGCACGTCGTCGACCCGGCCACCGGTGAGAGCCTCGAAGGCCGCCGGGACGAGGACGCCGTCGTCCGGGACCAGGACGCCGTCGTCAAGGACGAGGGCGACTTCGACAGCCCGAACGTCGTCGGCCCGGCGACCGGCGACACCCTCGACGCGACCTCGGAGAGGACGTTTGCGGACACCGGCGCGGCGGCCGCTGCGGCCGTCCCGGTCGCGGCCGCAGCGCCCGCCACCACGGGGTCCGACCGGTTCTTCACGGACTCCGACTCGTTCACCGAGCGGTTCCGCGACGTCCAGCTGCGGTTCGTGGACAGCCCGAAGGAGGCCACCGCCGAGGCCGCCACCCTGATCGGCGAGGCGCTGGACAAGCTGACCAGCGCCCTCAAGGCGAAGAAGGACGGCCTGGCGAGCAACTCCGACGACACCGAGCAGCTGCGGGTCGAGCTGCGCGGCTACCGCGACATCCTCAACCGCCTGTCCTCGCTCTAGCCGGGCGGGTACGGACAAAGGGGGAGCCGTCGGCTCCCCCTTCTCCTGCTGCCGGGAGATAGCGTGCGCATATGCGCGCGAGCCGGCTCGTCTCCCTGCTGCTGTTGTTGCAGACCCGGGGCCGGATGACCGCGCAGACACTCGCCGACGAGCTGGAGGTGTCGGTCCGTACGGTGTACCGCGACGTCGAGTCGCTCGGATCCGCCGGCGTGCCGATCTACGCCGACCGGGGTCCGGCCGGTGGTTATCAGCTGCTGGACGGATACCGGACCCGGCTCACCGGACTCACCTCGGACGAGGCCGGAACGCTCTTCCTGGCCGGGATGCCGGGCCCGGCGGCGGAGCTGGGCCTGGGCTCGGTGCTGGCGGCGGCGGAGCTCAAGCTGCGCGCGTCGCTGCCGGGTGAGCTGGCGGACCGGGCCGATCGGGTACGCGAGCGGTTCCACCTGGACGCCCCGGGATGGTTCCGGGGCGACGAGCCGACGCCGCATCTGTCCACGGTGGCGGACGCGGTCTGGAGCTCACGCGTGCTCACCGTCCGGTACCGCCGCTGGAAGGCACCGCGGGAAGTCACCCGCCGGCTGCACCCGCTCGGCGTGGTCCTCAAGGCCGGGCGCTGGTACCTGGTCGCGACGGCGGAGACGAGGACCACGGCGTACCGGGTGTCGAACATCCTCGAGGCCGAGGTCCTCGACGAGCCGGCCGTCCGGCCCGCGGGATTCGACCTGGCGGAGTTCTGGCGGCAGTGGACCGAACAGTACGAACACAGCGTCTACACCGCCACGGCGACGGTACGGATGACGGCCGCCGCGCTGGACCGGATGGCGTTCATCTTCCCGCCGGAGATGTCCCGGGTGGCCCGGGCTTCGGCCGGGACACCGGACGAGACGGGCTGGGTGACCACGACGGTCCCGATCGAGTCCCTCCGGCACGGGCACATGGAGCTGCTGAAACTGGGTGCGGAGGCCGAGGTGCTGGCGCCCGCCGAGCTCCGCGAGCTGTTCGGCGCGACCGCGACCGGCCTGCGACGAATCTACGAACCGGAGGAGGTCGCCGCCGCGGCTCAGCCGTCGCCGGTGTTGCCGCTCGGCTCGGTCGGGCTGCCGCCGCCGGTCCCGCCGGTGTCGCCGCCGGACGGTGGCGGGGCCGGCGGCACCGTCGTCGGGTCGCCGGTCGGGTTCTCACCGCTCGACGGACTCGGGCCGACGGTGGTGACGCTCGGCGAGGGCGAGGAAGTACCGCTGCCCCGGCTCGGGCGGGTGGACACGCTGCGAGTCGGCGACGGCGCCTCGCTCGGGTCGTCGGAGGCACGGCCGGACGGCGTGGCCGACGGCGTGGCGGTGACCGGCAGCAGATTGACCCGCGGCGTGGTCCGCTCCGGCGAATCGCCGGCACCGGCGGAGGCGTCGGCGCCCGCCCCGGAACCGCCGATAAGCTGCTGAGGATCCTGGTCCTGCTCGCTCACCGTGGCCGGGGGCCGGGCCGGTACGACGTCCAGGCTGCCGAAGTGGGCCCCGATCCAGAGGGACGGCCCGACGCCGACCGCGACGATCGCCGCGAAAAGCGCCAGAGGTCCTCGCTCCATGGACGCCCCCTCCCCCGTCGTCCACCCATCGTCCCCATGATCCCGGCACTCTTCTACCCCATTTGGGAAGACGCCAAGCAAAACGATCGGCATGGTTATTGTGAGCCCGGGTGACACGACGATCGCGCCTCCGTCCCCGATCTGACGCCTGACTTGTTATCCGGCCAGCGGCCGCAGCCGGACGTGGTCGTCGCACCACTGGTCGCCGACCAGGAAGCGCTTCACGCCGATCACCTCGAACCCGTGTTTCGCGTAGAACTTCGCGGCCCGCACGTTGCGCTGATTGACCCCCAGCCAGCAGGACCGCGCACCGGTCGCGGCCGCCGCGGCCAGCGTGTCCGCCATCAACCGGGCGGCCACGCCGGACCCGTGCCGGTCCGGGTCGAGGTAGAACTTGCTGAGCTCGATGCTGATCTTCTCATCCACCAGGGCGGCCACGTCCGGGTCGGCGATCGGGCCGCGCACGAGCATCGCGTAGCCCACCGGCACGCCGTCGGCCGCGGCGATCAGCAGGATGCGGTCCGGGTCGGCCAGGTAGCGCTCGAAGCTCTCCCGGGACAGATGCAACGCGATGAACGCGTCGACGTCCGCCTGACGCATGCCGGGCGGGCAGGCCAGCCCGAAGGTGCGGGCGGCCAGCTCGTGCAGCAGGCCGGCGTCGGCGCGATCGGCGCGACGAGTCGTGATCGACATGGCAAGACAGTTTAGGGTTATCCGGATGCACGCTCCCACGATGAGACAGCTCGGCGACGTCATCCCGCTTCCCGCGTCGGTGCGCCCCGATCCAGCCGGAAACTTCCGGCTCCGCGACGGGGTGTCGGTGAGCGCCGCCCCGGGCGCCGGTGCGGTCGCCGAGCGTTTGGCCGCGCTGGTGCGCGGCGCCACCGGTCTGCCCGTCCCGGTACGCGACGGAGGCGCGATCCGCCTGGCGCTGGACGAGCCGTGGGCCGAGTCACCGGAGAGCTACCGGCTGGACATCGCCGGGCACGGGCTCACCCTGCGGGCGCCGGCCGAACAGGGCCTCGCCGCCGGGCTCCAGACGATCCGCCAGCTGTTGCCGGCGGACCAGGCGGGACGGGCCGGGGTCGTACCGGCCGAGGTGGTCCTGCCGGGCGGCCGGATCGAGGACGAGCCGCGCTTCCCGTACCGGGGTGCCATGCTCGACCTGGCCCGGCATTTCTTCACTCCGGCCGAGATCAAAGCGCACCTCGACGCCGTCGCCGAGTTCAAGATCAATCATCTGCATCTGCACCTGACCGACGACCAGGGCTGGCGCCTGGAGATCCCGGGGTGGCCCCGGCTCACCGAGATCAGCGGCGGCGCCGGCACCGGCGTCGACGGGGCGGGGCCGGGCTTCCTCACCGTGGCCGACTACGCCGACCTGGTGGCGTACGCCGCGGAGCGGTTCGTCACCATCGTGCCGGAGATCGACCTGCCCGGCCACGTCAACGCCGCCCAGGTCGCGTATCCCGAGCTGACCCGCGACGGACGTGCCCCGCGCCCGCGCACCGACCGCAAGGTCGGCTACAGCTCGCTGCACGCCGACCTGGACGTGACCTACGCCTTCGTGGAGGACGTCATCCGCGAGGTCGCCGCCCGCACCCCCGGGCCGTACCTGCACATCGGCGGCGACGAGGCGTTCTCCACCCCACCACAGGAGTACCGCACCTTCCTCGAGCGGGTGCTGCCGATGGTGGGCAGGCACGGCAAGCGCGCGATCGGCTGGCACGAGATCGCCGCGGTGGACCTGCCGCCGACGGCGATCCCGCAGTACTGGCGGATCGAGCCGGCGGACGACGGCGTCGCCCGGGCGGCCGGGGCCGGTCACCAGGTGATCATGTCGCCGGCGGACCGGTGCTATCTGGACATGAAGTACGACGCGGCCACACCGCTCGGCCTCGACTGGGCCGGGCTGCTCGGGGTCGAGCGCGCGTACGACTGGGATCCGGCCGACCGACTGCCCGGCGTCGGCGAGGAATCGCTGCTCGGTGTCGAGGCTCCGCTCTGGTCCGAGACCCTGCGCAGCCTGGCCGACGTGCAGTACATGACCTTTCCGCGGCTGCCGGCCGTCGCCGAGGTCGGCTGGTCGCCCCGCGCCGCCCGGGACTGGCCGTCGTTCCGCCGCCGCCTCGCGGCCTTCGGCCCGCGCTGGGCGGCCCGGGGCGTGACGTACTTCCGATCCCCGGAAATCTGGCCGGCCTGACCGCGCTACTTGGTGGCGCGGCCGGTCAGCTTGTCCCGGAGCCGGTCCACCAGGCCGACGCCGGGGCCGACCAGCTTGTGGAACACCTCGCTGTTCGGGGCGCCCGGGTGCGGCCGGGTGGGCGCGAGCTTCTTCGCGGTCTCCACCTTGCCGGCGAGCTCGACGAGTTCCTCGGCCGGCACCTGCCTGCGCAGGTCGGGGAACTGCTCGACCTCCTCGTCCTGGATGTGGTCGGCGAGCAGCCTCTCGAGTTCGCGCAGCGCCTCGTCGAAATCGGCGCTGTTCACCTCGGCACCCTCCAGCCGCTTCATCGTCCGCTCGAGTTCCTTGTGCTCCTCGACGTCGTGCTCGACGGCCTTGTCCCCGTCGGCCAGGTACTTGCGCATCGCCGGGTAGACGTACATCTCCTCGGCCACGGCGTGGCGCACCAGCTCGCTGATCGCCGTGTCGGCCAGATCCCGGCGGATCATCGAGTCCTGCACCGACCAGATCTCGCCGATCAGGGCGGTGACGTCACGATGATCGCTGGTGAGGACGTCGATGACGTCCCGGTTGGCGTGGGTGTCGGTCACAATTCCTCCACAGGAAAGGCACAGGCAAAGAAGCAAGTGCCGGCATACCCGTACGGTGGGCCGTTAATCGGCCGGGGTCTCGTCCAGCCGGAAGCCGACCTTCATGGTCACCTGGACGTGCCCGACGTCGCCGTTCTCCAGGTGGCCACGGATCTCGGTCACCTCGAACCAGTCGAGGTTGTGCAGGGTCTGCGACGCCCGCTTCACCGCGTTGCGGATCGCCTGGTCCACGCCGTCCGGCGAACTGCCGACGATCTCGGTCACCCGGTAGGTGTGATCGCTCATGACGTTGCCTCTCGATCGTGGGGCGGCGCGATCACCGCCCAGTCGAGGAACTTACCGCTCCGGTTGTCACCGGACGAGCGCCCGCGCACCCGGCGGTGCAGCCACGGCAGCACATGCTCGCGGTAGTAACGGGCCTCGGCCAGCACCCGGCGGCTCTCCCCCGGACCGGGGTCGACCACGTGTGCCGCGGTCGGGTATCCGAGCGCGGTCAGCACGAGCCCCGCGACCCGCCGGTGCCCGGCGGCGTTGAGATGCAGCCGGTCCGGCGACCAGTACGGCGCCCGGCGGATCTCCACGTCGTGGAAGACGTCGACGAACGTGATGTCGTAACGATCCACATAGCCGGCGACCAGCGCGGTGAGGGCCTCGCCGCGGCGGCGCATCAGCTTGCCGAGCGGCAGCCGGTCGGACGGGTCGGCGCCGCTGAGCAGCACGACGTGTACGCCCGCCTCGGCGCACCGCTGCAGCGCCTTCTCGGTGAGCTCGGCCAGCCGGGTCATGTCGCCACCGGGCCGCATCATGTCGTTGCCGCCGCCGTTCAGCGAGAGCAGCGTGGGCCGGGGCGACAGGGCTAGCGCCGCGTCGAGCTGGTCGGTGACGATCGGCTCCAGCAGCCGGCCGCGGATGGCGAGATTGGCGTACCCGACCGGCTCCCCCTTGCCGGCGGCCAGGCCGGCGGCGACCAGATCGGCCCAGCCCCGTACGGATCCGTCGGGCAGCGGATCGCCGAGCCCCTCGGTGAAACTGTCCCCTATTGCCACGTAACGCATCACTTCGACCTCCCGCGCCGAGGTTAGCCGACCCGGCCCGCGGCCCTCCGGTGATCCGCGCCGGTCAGCCCAGAAGCGGCCGGATCTCCTCGGCGACGAAGCGCACGTACCGCGCCGGGGACGGCTCGTCCGGCAGCGGCTGAAGAATCACCTTCGTCGCGCCCGCCGCGGCGAACTCCCGTACGCCCGCGGCGATCTCCGCCGGGCTGCCCGCCAGGCCGGCGTACTGCAGCCCGTACTCGGCGGCCGCCTCGGCCAGCCGCGCGGGCGCGTCCGGCCCGGTCGCCGCCGGAACGAACACCGCGATCTCGTGCGGCGCCGGCGCACCGATCCGCCCCTTCGCGAACGCGACACCCTCCGGCGACGTTCCGCCGGACAGTACTGTCCCGTCGGCCACCTCACCGGCCAGGGCGAGGGTCCTCGGGCCGGTCGCGGCCAGGTACAGCGGCGGGACCGGCGTGGGCGGCCAGTCCAGCTTGACCGCGTCCAGCCGGACGTAGCGCCCGGCGGCCGTGACCGTCTCGCCGTTCAGCAGCGAGCGCAGCGCGGACGCGTACTCCCGCAGCAGCGTGAGCGGCGACGGCACACGAGCGCCGACCTGGCCCATCCACTCCTGGACGCCGTGCCCGATGCCCGGGATGGCGCGATCGGCGAACATGCGGCGGAGGGTGGCGATCTCCATCGCGCAGAGCGCCACATTGCGGAACGGCACCGGCATGATGCCGATGCCCAGCCTCAGGTTCGTGGTCCAGGCGAGGGCGGCGGCGGCCGCGGAGACGCCACCGTTGAGGAAACAGTCCTCCCAGAGCCACAGCTCCTCGAGCCCGGCCTCGTCGGCCGCGCGAGCGACGTCACGAAGGGTCTCCGGCGGATTCTGCGGCAGGAAGATCGCGCCCAAGGTAGTCATGACCGTCTACTCTGCCACCTCGCCGGCCAGCAACATCTCGCCGGTGGCCCGGATGCGGTCCCGGAGTTCCGGCGGCGACTCCACGGTGAAGGGCGCGCCGATCACCCCGAGCGCCATGACGGGCCAGGCGAGGTCGTCGACGTTCATCCGCAGCCGGCACGCCGCATCGAGCGGCTCGACCAAGCCCCACTGCCCGACGATGTCGCGCACCTTGTCGGCCGGTGCGCGCAGGATCACGGACACCTCGAATCTGGTGGGTATGGCCCGCAGCCGCGACCGCACCCACGCGACCGGGTCTCCGCCGGGGATCTCCCGCGGCCGGAACCGCGCCCCGGTCAGAACCGGCTCTGCCAGCCGGTCCACCCGGAAGCTGCGCCAGTCTCCCCGGTCCAGGTCCCACGCGATCAGATACCACCGCCGGCCCAGCGAGACGAGCCGGTGCGGCTCGACGTGCCGGGACGACGCCTGCCCGTCCCGGGGCCGGTAGCCGAAGCGCACCCGCTCCTCCCCCCGGCACGCCATCGCCAGCGTGGTGAGCACGGCCGGATCGAGCACCGGGCCACCGCCGAGCACGCCCGGCGCGGTGACCTCGCGCAGCGCGTCGATGCGGCGCCGCAGGCGGGGCGGCAGCAGCTGGATCACCTTGGCCAGCGCCCGCACGGACGTTTCCTCGAAGCCGGCGACCGCACCGGCCGCGGCGGTACGCAGGCCGACCGCGATGGCGACGGCCTCGTCATCGTCGAGCAGCAACGGCGGCACCGCCGCGCCGGCCCGCAGTTGGTAACCACCGGCGACACCGCGCGCGGCGTCGACCGGATAGCCGAGCTCGCGCAGCCGGTCGACATCGCGGCGGAGGGTGCGCGGGCTGACCTCGAGCCGCTCCGCCAGCTCGGTCCCCGGCCAGTAGCGATGGGTCTGCAACAGCGACAGCAGCCGCAGCATCCGGGCACTGGTGTTCGCCATGGATCCACCCTCCCGCGCATTGCGGCCGGAAACCGTCCGGATGAGGAAATCTCATGACCACGGGCCGAACGGTCACCCTGAGCTACCCATTCGCCCGTCTTCCACTCCAGACGGTAACCACATTCCCGGCCGCTCTGCCGTGGTGCCCGAATACAGCGAGTAACTACCTTTTGCTCGTCGATCTTCGGGGGAGGGCTGCGTGACCACGATCGCAACCGGACGTATCGGTGGCACCGGGAGATTACGAGGCCTCGTCGGCGCCCTGCGCGGACACGTCGATCTGCTCCTGAACGCCGGTTCGCTGATGGCCACCACGGTCGTCACGTCGCTGTTCGGCTTCGCGTACTGGTGGCTCGCCGCCCGCACCGCCTCACCCGAGGCGGTCGGCCAGGCCTCGGCCGCCGTCTCCGCGATGACGCTGATCGGCACGATCGGCATGTTCGGCATGGGAACGATGCTGATCGCCGATCTCGGCGCGCTGCGCGGGCCGAGATGGCCGCTGATCTCCACGTGCCTGCTGGCGGCCGGCGCCGCCGCGACCGCCGGCGGCCTGATCTACGTCGGTCTCGCGCACTGGGCGATTCCCGGCCTGCGGGAGGCGATGGGCGGGTGGCCCACCACCGCCCTGCTGGTGGCCGGGATCGCGCTCACCGCGATGACGCTGGTACTGGACGAGGCTCTCGTCGGCCTGCTCCAAGGGCCGCTGCAGCTCATGCGCAACGCCTGGTTCTCGACGATCAAGCTGGTCCTGCTGGGACTGCTGGCGCTCGCGCCGTTCGCGCCCAGCGCCGGCGACCTCGTGCTGACCTGGGTCGCCGGCATCGCGCTCGCCACCGCGGTACTCAGCCGGACCCTGCGCCGCCGAGACCTGGTCGACTCGCTACGGCCACGATTCTCTCTGCTGCGCGGCCGGGGCCGGGCCACCTTCGATCACAACCTGCTGAACCTCGCCACCTATCTGCCGCGGGCGGCGCTGCCGCTGGTCGTCACGGCGGTGCTGTCGGCCGAGGCGAACGCCGCCTTCTACACCGCCTTCATGGTGCTGTCGTTCCTGGCCATGGTGCCCGGCAACGTCGCGCTCACGTTGTTCGCGGTGGCCAGCGGCGACCGTTCCGCGCTACGCGCGAAGGTGCGCGTCGGCCTGCTGATCTGCCTCGGCGGCGGCCTGCCGGTCTCGCTCCTGGTCGCGCTCCTGTCGGGCCCGATCATGTCGGTCTTCGGCGCCGGATACGCGTCGTCCGCCGGCACCGCCCTCGCCATCCTGGCGCTGACCTACGTGCCGTTCGTCTTCCACCATTTCTTCCTGGCCATCGCCCGGGTCCAGGGCCGGGTGCGCGCAGCCGGGATCTTCTCGGTCTTCGCGGGCGCAGCCGAACTGGTCGCGGCGTGGTACGGCGGCAGCCGGGGCAGCCTCACCGAGCTGGTCACCTGGGTGGCGCTGGTGATGGCGGCCGAGACAGTGCTGGTCGCGCCGACCGTCCTGCACGTCGTGTTCGCACGTGCCTCCGACCGGAAGAACGTTTCCGCACCTCGCGGTGCGGCGATGCCGCCAAGGGAGCTCAGCATGTCCACCACCAGCCTGACCCTGCGGGAGCGCGCGTGGCTGCCGCTGGAGTACATCCGCACGATCGGCCCGCTGGACGGGATCACCGCGGACGGCGTCCGCGACGCCCTGATCGGCCTGCACACCGCCGACCCGAAGCACCGCGCGGTGTCCCGGCTCGATCGTTCGAGCGCCCGCTGGGAGCACCTGAGCGCGCCGGACTTCGCCGTGTTCGTGCAGGCCGCGGTGACCGAGTTGGACGATCCGTCGCTGGACTTCGACGACATGACCCGCCGCCTGCAGGCCGAGCCACGGGGCCGGCACCCGTTGCGGATCATCGTGGGCGGCGGCTACGTCGCGATGAAGGTGGCGCACGCGTACGGTGACGCCGGCCCGGTCAACGCCCTGCTGCGCGAACTCGTCCAGGCCGCGGCCGAAGGACGCGCGGCGGATATCCCGCCGTCGCGGCGGCACCGCCTCGCGCTGGTCGGGGCGTGGTGGAGGCAGTTCGGGCGCAAGCCGGCGACCTGGCGTACGGGATTGAGCTTCGCGCGCCCGCCGGAGCCGGAGCCGGTCGAGACCGGGCCGTGGAGCGCGAACCTCACCGTACGCACGGCCCGCTCGGCCGACGCGCTGGGACTCATGCGCCGGTGGCGCGACCAGCACGCCCCGGGCGTCACGACGGCCGCGATCAGCTTCGCGGCGTTCACCGCGGCGCTGCGCGGCATCGGGCTGGACCCGGACACCCGCGGCGCGATGTTCCTCGCCGACGGCCGGCGGTACCTGGCCGAGGGCGTCCGCATCGACAGCAACTTCTGCATGGGCCCGTACCTGTCACCGCCGAGCCTGACCGATCCGCGGGCCGTCCACCGGACGCTGAAGGCCGAGCTGGCGAGCGGCCGGATCCTCGGGATGATGCTGCTGCGCGAGGGCAAGATCCTGGTGAGCGGAGGCCCGGGCCTGCCGGACCCGTATCCGGCGGAAGCGCCGGTGCGGCCGCGGCCCCGGCTCACCTTCAGCAATCAGGGCCGGCACGACGTCCTCGAGGACCTGCCGTGGTCGGTGGAGCCCGCCGGGCGGGTGAACCTCAGCGTGCCGACGCTGACCGGTCCCGAGGGCATCACGCTGACGACCAGCGAGATGAACGGGGTGCTGCACCTGGAGGCGACGTTCCACGCCTCGACGTACGACCCGGCGATGGTCTCGCGGGCGCTGGAGCTGGTCTGCACTCATCCGGCCGGCCTGCTCCTCGCCACCCGCTGATTAGGACTTGCGCCCGGCCGGCACTGCCCCCAGCCGGCCGGGCGCATTCCCTTTCTCTATGTGGAGCGAGTTCTCTATGTGGAGCGAGCTTCGCCTCGCGGAGATGATCCGGTTAGAGCGTAGGCGTCCGGAGGGCGGAGCGCGGCAGAACCGGAATTCCGGACGGAAGGGCGCGTGGCAGTGGCCGCGCGCCCTTCCGGTCGTACGGGGAGATCAGCGGTTGCCGCGGTCCCCTTGGCCGCCGTCGCCGCCCTGGCCGGGCCGACCGTGGCCCTGGCCCTGACCCTGACCCTGGCCCTGGCCCTGGCCGCCCGGCGCGGAGCTGGTCGGCGTCGCGCTCGGGGTGCTGCTCGGGGTCGCACTCGGCGTCGCGCTAGGGGTACTGCTCGGGGTGACGCTCGGCGTCACGCTCGGGCTGGTGCCCGGTCGCGGGCCGCCCGGGTGGCCCTGCCCGGGACCACCCGGCCAGCCGGGCTGACCCGGCCCGCCCGGCTGACCCGGGCCGCCCGGGTGTCCCTGCCCCGGCCAGCTGTTGTTCCGCACCACCGGCAGGGCCAGCACGAACGTCTTGTACTGCGTGCGTGCCTTCCAACCGCACGAGTCGTAGGAGATGACCGCACGCAGGCGGGCCACGCCCGACCGGTCGAAGTGCGGGTTCACCACGATGGCGGTGGCGTCGGTGCGGCCCGGACGCAGCGAATCGCCCCGGGAGAAGGTGGTGTAGCGCCGGTGGCCGGGGTAGTCGATCTCGACGTTCCGGCCGCCGAAGACCCGCACCGCGACGTCGCAGACCCGCCGGTCGGTCCGCCAGTAGATGTTGACCCAGTTGTCGGTGTGCGCGCGGGCCGCGCGCAGCCAGCTGGAGACCGGCTGCGGGCCGCTCGAGGCGGCGGACGCCGGGGTGGTCGCAACCGCCGTCGCCATGCCGACGGCGGCGGTCGCCAGGGCCACCATCGCTCCGATTCGCCGACTGTTGTTCATCGCATTCCTCCAGTACCTCGTGATGCTCGCCGCCGGGGAGTCGCGGCCGGCAAAAAGGACACTATGGGCAATGCGCCGTCTCCAACCGCTTTTAGGCGGCGTTTCGGACTTACTCCTACTTTCTTGTACAAAATGTTTAGGCCATACTCGGCCGAAAAGATGAGCGATCAAGCTCCGGACCGGCGCGGATGCGGCACGATGAGGCGAAAGGCGGCGGCAGGAGGGAGTGTCGGGATGTCGCTGAGCGGCGCCCACCGAGCGGCGTTCCGCAAGGAGGCCGAACGGGACCGCCAGGTCTTCGCGATCCGGGACGGGGACGGCTATCCCGCCCCGGCGGATGAGGACGGTTTCCGGACCGTGCCCTTCTGGTCGCGGCTGACCCGGGCGCAGCGCGTGGTCAGGCACGTCGACGCCTACCGGGGCTTCGAGGTGGTGCCGATAGCCGTCGACGAGTGGCTGACCGGCTGGCTGACCTCTCTGCGCCGGGACGGCATGCTGGTCGGCCTGAACTGGGCCGGCGCCCGCGCCACTGGTTACGACATGACCCCGGACCAGGTGGCGGAGTGGTTCGAGGTGCCGCTACCCGGCGATGGTTAGCGCCGCTTCCGGCCCCTATGCTTGCGGCACTCCGAATAGAGGGGGCCGTTGTGCGGAACCTGCAGATTCTCGTCGTGGACGACGACGACGCGGACGCGCTCATGATTTCCGAGGCGCTCGAGGCCGCCCAGCCCCGGGCGAGCGTGGAGCGGGTCACCGACGGCCGGGAGGCGCTCGACTATCTGCGCCGGGAGGGCGCCTACGCCGAAGCACAGCGACCCGACCTCATCCTGCTCGATCTGAACATGCCGCGGATGGACGGGCGCGAGACGCTCGCCGCCATCAAGGGCGACGACGAGCTCAAGGCCATCCCGGTGGTCATCCTGACCACCTCGGGCGCGGCGCCGGACATCGTCGCCAGCTACCAGCACCGCGCCAACGCGTACGTGACCAAGCCGTTCGGCCTGGACGACTTCGAGGCCACGGTGCGCCAGATCGACCGGTTCTACCGTGAGGTCGCCACCCTGCCCGAGACGCGCCGCGGCTGATCCCCGTGTACGGCCGGGCGCCCGGGGGTACCGGATGCCCATGACCGAGAACCAAGCGCCCGAGGACCTCGGCGCACCGGTGGCCTACCTGGTCCTCCGGGACGGCACCGCCGTCTACGACCGATCCGGCGAGCGGGTCGGCCAGGTCGAGCACGTGCTCGCCGACGAGCCGGCCGACGTGTTCCACGGCCTGATCGTCAAGACCGCCGACGGGCACCGCTTCGCCCCGGCCGCCAAGGTCGACAGCCTGTTCGAGCGCGGCGTCATCGTCGCCGTGCCGGCCGACCGGCTCCCCACGCCGAGCGCGGACGCGGCGGCCAAGGCGGTCGACGACGACGATCTCAAGCACGGCCTCAGACGAGCTTGGGACTGGCTCGTCCAGCCGAAGTAGGCCCCCAGCGCAGCAGGCACGCCCCGACCGACATGCCGCCGCCGAACCCGGCGAGCAGCAGGAGGTCACCGTCGTGGAACGCGCCGGCCCGGGCCGCCTCGTCGAGGGTGACCGGGACCGAAGCGCTGCCCACGTTACCGTACCGGTCCAGGGTCAGGTGGGTGATCGCGTGCTGCAGGCCGGCCTCGACCACCAGGTCCCGCAGCATGATGCCATTGGCCTGGTGGGGCACGAAGTGGTGCACCTGGCTCGCGTCGGCGCCGGCGCGCTTGAGAAGCATCTCCAGGGCCGGTGGCACGCCGCTGTTGACGAAGTCACGCACGCCACGCCCGTCCATCCGGAAATAATGGGAGCCGTTGACCACGGTGTGCGGCGACGCGGGCAGCCGGCTGCCGCCCGCCTTCACCTGGATCAGGCCGGCGGCGTCACCGCGGGACACCAGCTCGCGCTCGATGATTCCGTACCCGTCGGGCACCGCACCGACCACGGCGGCGCCGGCGCCGTCGCCGAAGAGCACCGCGGTACGCCGGTCGGTGAAGTCCAGGATGCGGGAGTAGACGTCCGCGGCGATCACCAGCGCACGGGCCCCCGGGTTGACGGCGATCAGGCTCTCGGCCACGGTCAGGGCGAAGACGAAGCCGGCGCAGACGACGTTGAGGTCGAAGCACGCGGCCCGCTCCGCGCCGATCGCCCGCTGCACGAGCGTGGCGGTCGGGGGTTGCGGCATGTCGCCGGTCGAGGTCGACACGATCAGGAAGTCGATGTCGGCCGGATGCAGGCCGGCGTCGCCGAGAGCCGCCCGCGCGGCGTGCACCGCCAGGTCGGAGGCGGCCTCGTCGGGAGCGGCGAAACGCCGCGCCTCGATCATCGTCTTCCGGGAGATCCAGTCCGGGTCCGCGCCGGGCACCCGCACCGAGAGATCCGCGTTGGTCACCACCTCGGACGGCAGGTACGACCCCGTGCCGAGAATGCCTACCGCCATGTCGCCCCCACTGGTCCGATGCCCTGCGGCTGTGGGGACCCTGATCGGCACGCGCGGCGGCCACTTGAGAAAGTCAGGCCGCACCGGCCCGGTCGACCGGGCCGGTGCGGCCTCGCGGGTGCGCGTCAGCGGCCGCTGGTGCGGTCCCGGTAAGTCCAGTTGCCCGAGCCCAGCGCGGAGCCGCGCTCGCCGCCCTGCGGTGACCCGCCGAACTGCGCGGGCGCCGGCCGGGCGGCCGCGGCGCCGGCTTCGCGGCGGGCGGCGAGGTAGGCGGCCGCCGCGCGATCCTCCTCCGTGGGGGCCGACATCAGGGCGTACGCCAGGCCGAGGATGCCGAACACCACCGCGACACCGATCGGCACCAGCATGCCGGTGGCCGTCGCTCCCGCCAGCGGGCCGGTGGCGGCGTTCTCGGTCACCGTCATCGCGGCCATGCCGGTGAAGTGCATGCCGTTCACCGCGATGCCCATGACGAGCGCGGAAAGGAAGATGACCGCGGGCCTGCTGACGGTGACGGTGAGCCAGAGCGCCACCGTGGCGGCGACCACCGCGATGCCGAGGGAGAGGCCGACGAGAGTGGTCCCGTACGAGACGTCGCCGTTGAGCCGCATCGCGGCCATGCCGGTGTAGTGCATGGCGGCGACACCGAGGCCGGCGAGCACGCCACCGATCAGGATCCGGGTGTTCTGCGCGCCCCGGCCGAGCAGCGCGATGGACAGGCCGAGCCCCACGGCGATGACGGCGATGACGGCGCTGGCGGCGGTGATGCCGACGTCGTAGCGGATCGGGGTGCCGACCACGCGGAAGCCCATCATGGCGACGAAGTGCATGCTCCAGATCGCCGTACCGCCGATCGCCACCGCCGCCAGGAGCAGCCACCAGACCCGCTCGGCGCGGCTGGCGGCGGCGCGCAGCCGTACGGTACAGGTCAGCCCGAGCAGCGAACCGAGCACCGACAACACGTAACTGACTGTCGGGGTGATCCACCCGTGTTCGAAATGATGGATCTGCGCCATCGACGGTTTCCTTCCTCACGCCCCGTGATTCAGGGCATCCTTACTTGGCGGACAGTGCACGGTGCGTGACGAATCTGCCACTTACATCGAAACCGCGCGGAACGACTCGACCGGCGACGATATCCCAGGTCAGTCGGATGATCCAGCCGGAACGCGAAGGAGTTTCCGAGGTGCGGTCGGCTGCGGCGCATGGTGCGTGAGTGGTTACAGAGAGCTCCGACAACCGGGCGCGTCAGCCGACTGTCCGCAGGCCGCTGTCCCCGCAGACGCTCGCCATGTCGGCTGCGGCGGCGCTGACCGCGGCCACGGCGTCGGGCTCCCCCTCGCCACCCTTCGCGGCCGCGGCGGCCACGTAGGCGGCGACCAGGCGACGGGCGGCGTCCGCCACCGGAGCGTCGGCCGTGTCGCTCGCCGCGAAGATGCCGTCCACGACGCCGGGGTCCATCAGGCTGCCCACCTCGATCGCCTCGGCCAACTTGGCGCAGGTGAGCGCGCCGGGCGGGTTGTCGGCGACGGCGGACGAGGTCGGGCGCGGGCCGGCCGGGACCGCTCTGCCGGATGACGTGGCTGGGACGGCGGAGGTATCGGGCGCGGTCCCGCAGCCGGGCAGGGCCGCGATCGCGATCACGAGCCCGGTGGCGAGGAAAAGTGCGGTGGCGGCAGGACGCGTACTTTGTTCCATTTGATCAGATTAAGCGCGAACATGCCGGCTGCCGGCGCTCTCGCCGCCCGGCGATCTTGGCACTCCGTACCCGCGGACGGGTGGTCACGATTCCAAGTTCGGTATTCGGTGGTTCGGCGGGTGCGGTGACCTGCGGCGGGACGGCCGGGCGCGGCCAGCGCGGTGACCTTGGCATCGTTCCCCCACGCCGACGTTGCCACCGCACCAAGATCCGGCAGCAGCCGCCTCCGCCAGGAACCTCCGGACACCCCGCGCCGACCTGACCGGTAAACAGACCCGCTGGGGCCCCATCTATCCCGTTTTCACCCGGCGAGGCCTCCCGAAGACTTGGCGCCGAGACCACGCGGCGGCGGGCAGACGGCGCCAAGATCGGCCAGACGACGACGCCAGCGCGCCGATCTCGGCCTACCTCGGGCCGGCCGGCGACCTTGGCGTCCCGACCACCCTCCCACGGGCATCCCACACCAAGATCCACGACTGCCCGCTCGACCACAAACAGCATGGGATGTCTTGGTACGCCTAGAGGTAGCTGCCCCGCTTGTACTGCTCGTAGCTCATGTTCCAGTCGGTCCAGCCGTTGCCGTTCTCGAGTTTCTCCTCGGTGCCGCTGACAGTGATCGGGTCGCCCATCAGTGTGCGGGCGAACAGCCACGCACCCATCGCCTCGGAGACGTTCACGCAGCCGTGCGAGACGTTGACCACACCCTGCTTGCCCTCGGACCAGGGGGCGGCGTGAATGAACTGGCCGCTCCAGGTGATCCGTTGGGCGAAGTCGATCTCGGTGCGGTAGCCCTCCTCCGGGCCGAGTTCGGTGCGGGTGTCGAAGACCGTGTGCCGCTTCTTCTCGATGACGACCATCGTGCCGCTCGACGACGGCGTGCTCGGCTTGCCGAGGCTGACCGGGATGGTGTTGACGACCTTGCCGTTCTGCTTGACGATCATGCGCTTGGTCTGGTTGGAGACCGTCATCACGAAGGACCGGCCGATCTTGAAGTCGACGGTGAGGTCGGTCCGGCCGTAGTAGCCGTCGCCGAGCGGGACGCCCGCGAGCCGCACCTTGTAGAAAACCTTCGAGTACGCCTTCCAGAACACCTTGGGCCGGTAGTGGATCTCGGTGGGGCTGGTCCAGTGCCAGGTGCCCTCCTGCGCCGGGGTGGCGGTGACGGTCAGCCGGCGCTCGACGTCGTCCCGGTACTTCTCGGGGATCGCGCGGCTGAACGTGACGATCAGCGGCATGCCGACGCCGACCGTCTGGCCGTCGCCGAGGAAGCTGGTCGCGCGGATCAGCTTGCTCGGCTTCGCCATGGTCGTGAAGTAGCTGGTGGCCGTGCTGGTCTTGCCCTCGGCCTCGGGGCCGGTGAGGGTCACGGTGTACCTGGTGTCCCAGGCCAGTGCCTTCGCCGGGGTCCAGACGTTCTTGTCCTTGTCGAGGGTGCCCTCGACCTCCTTGCCGTCCGGGTCGGTCACCGCGACGGACGTGTTCTCCGGGTCCTCGCTCGTGTACTTGACCTCGGTCACCGCGACGACGTCGGTCGCCCCAGGGATCGGCGAGACCACGGCGACCGTGCTGGGCAGCGGCGTGGGTGAGGCGGACGGCGAGCTGTCGCCACCGTGCCACGACGAGGACTTGTCACCGGCGCTGCAGCCGGAGCTGAACAGGACGGTGCCCGCGATCACCGCGACCGCGGCCATCCGCCACGGCCGCCGGCCCCTTCTGATGTCCATGATCCCCTCACGGCGTCGCTCGTCCAGGCGCCTAATACTGCTCTCTTACCGCACGGGCACCAATCCCGGATTCGTGCCGCGCTCCGCCGCTGTCCGGCTGTGATGTGCCCGGCCCGACGCCGTTCGATGCATCACGCTTCATCTCAGCGCCGCGGGCACCGGAAGGGCGCTGCCCTTGACGAATTCCGGCCAGCTCAGGTCCCAGGCGGTCCAGCCGTTCCCGTACGCGAGCTCGCTGCCGGTCCCGCGCACGGTGATCGGATCGCCGACCAGGGTTCGCGCGAACAGCCAGCGCGCGTTCGACGGCGAGACGTTCACGCAGCCGTGCGAGACGTTGCGCCGGCCCTGGACGCCCACCGACCACGGAGCCGAATGGATGTACTGACCGCTCCAGGTCAGCCGCTGCGCGTACCGGATCTCGATGCGGTAGCCCTCGACCGGGCCCAGCTCGGCCGTCGTGTCGAAGACGGTCTGTTCGAGCTTCTCCATCACCACCATCGTGCCGCTGGCCGACGGGGTGCTCTTCTTGCCCAGGCTCACCGGCATGGTCCGGACGACCTTGCCGTCCTCCTCCACCGTCATCTTCTTGGTCTTGTTCTCGACCTTCATGACGAAGCTGCGGCCGATCTTCGCGGTCGCGGAGCGGTCCCGGTCCCCGTACCGGCCGGCGCCGGTGGGCAGGCCACCGACCGCGATGCGTACGGCGATCTCGGTGCCGGGCCGCCAGAACTCGGGGCCGCGGTAGTACGCCTGGGTGCCGCTCGCGGTCCAGGACCACACGCCGGGCTGCGGCGGATCGGTGCGCACGAACATCCGCCGCTGTACGGCGGCCCGATCGGCCTTCTTGATGCCCGGGCTGAACTCGACCACGACCGGCATGGCCACCCCGTACGTGCGGTCGTCGAACAGATAGAGGCCGGGGCCGGTCGTGCGAGCCGGCCGCCCCATC
>Ga0081539_10000783_pt1 | contig 61928 bp, 48 predicted proteins | sample TabmetS4T2R2_FD_71023 | JGI IMG/M metagenome (GOLD analysis project Ga0081539, IMG submission 71023) | Tabebuia heterophylla rhizosphere microbial communities from the University of Puerto Rico - S4T2R2 | ecosystem: Host-associated > Plants > Roots > Rhizosphere ...
CGCCGCTTTGGCCTCGATCGCGCATCATCGATACCAAAGCGGCGCCAGGCCGCCGCACTCCAAGGAGACGCTCTACCGTCGATGAACACTGAAACCACCACTACCTCGCCCACCGTCAGCGAGCTCGAGCGTGATGTTGAAGCTCGCAGCGCAGTATTCAAAAAAGAGCTCGGACTATTCGATCTCGTTCTGACGCAGGTCGTGTTCGTCGTCGGCACGTTCTGGGTCGGTTGGGCGGCGCGCCTCGGTAACGAGCAAAACGTTTTCTGGATTCTGGCGATCCTCACGTTCTACATCCCGCTCGCCGTCGCAGTGATCTTTCTCAATCGCCTCATGCCATACGAGGGCGGGCTGTATCAATGGTCCAAGCTGGCGTTCAACGATTTCGTCGGCTTCATGGTGGGCTGGAACCTCTGGGTCTTTGCCATCTCGATCCTCGCAGGCATCGGCCTCGTCGTCACTACAAACATCTCCTACTTCCTTGGACCATCAGCCGCGTGGATGCGAAACAGTGCATCAACGATCATCGCGATCAGTATTATTCTCGTGATCGGAATGGTCGTGGCGGCGACGCGCGGTCTCGCTTTCGGCAAGTGGATTCACAATCTCGGCGGCATCGTGCACCTCGCCACTTTCGCGATCCTGATCCTGCTGCCGCTCCTTGCTTACAAAGTGGCTACAGCAGGCGAGTACCGGCCTTTTGCCATTCAGCTTCCGACGTTCACTGAGTACAACATCAACGTCGCCAGCAAGCTTGCACTCGGCGCGCTGACCGGCTTCGAGTACATCGCGATCCTCGCCGGAGAAACACGCTCGCCGGCGCAAAACATCGGGCGCTCCGTTGTGATCGCGTCGCCCATCATCGCGCTCATGTTCATCCTCGGCACCAGCTCGGTGCTCGCATTTGTCCCGCGCGATCAAATCGATGTGATTGGACCAATCCCGCAGGTGCTTTCGATCGGATTTCGATCGCTCGGCTGGGTAGGAACGATCGGCTCCATCGCGATCCTGGGCATTACCGTCAGATCGATCGCACTCATGAGTATTTACTTTGCGGGCAACACGCGTCTGCCGATGGTCGCCGGTTGGGACAGCCTGTTACCCGCGTGGTTTAGTCGTCTGCATCCGAAGTACAGGACGCCGATCAACTCGATTCTGTTTGTCGGCGCTGTGACGCTCGTGCTTGGCGTGCTGAGCCTGATGGGTGTGCACGCGCAGGAAGCTTTTCAGCTGATCGACAATGCGGGCGGAGTTTTCTACGCGCTGACATACCTCGCACTGTTTGCGATACCGCTGTTTGGCATGAAGGCGCTGGGCGTCAGGTCGCCTTGGTGGCTCAAGATCGCGTGCGCGTCGGGATTCATCGTCACCTTGATTTACATTCGCTTTGCTATCGTTCCAATTACTGAAGTCGGCAGTCCGCTTTCGTTCGCGCTGAAGATCGTCAGCGTTGTGTTGATAGCGAATGCGATCGGCATCACGATTTATGTCCTCAGAAAAAGAAAGTAAGACGCTCGCGGTTGTTAACTGTTCGCAGCTCGTGACGCTCGCCGGACCCGCGCGTCCGCGTGTTGGTGCGGAGCTGCGTGAGCTTAGCATCATCGCGAACGGTGGGATGTTTGTTCGCGATGGATTGATCGAGCGTGTTGGAAGTCGTGATGAGATTGAGTTGTTGATCGATAGCGAGACTGAAGTCGTCGATGCGCTCGGGAAGGTCGTGTTGCCGGGATTTGTCGATGCGCACACGCATCCGGTGTTTGGCGGCACGCGTATCGATGAGTTTGAAGAGCGCAGCAAAGGCGCGACGTACGAGGAGATCGCGGCGCGTGGCGGCGGGATTCAGTCGACTGTGAATGCGACGCGCGCGACGTATGAAGAAGTGTTGGTTTACCAGTGCTGGAGATATAGCGAGTGGTTTCTGCGCTCAGGCACGACGACGATCGAGGCGAAGTCTGGTTACGGGTTGTCACTCGAAGACGAGCTCAAGATTCTAAGGATCATTAAACGGCTCGGCGACGAGACTTGTTTGCGCTACGTGCCGACGTTCCTCGGCGCGCACAGCATTCCGGCTGAGTATCGTTCGCGACGTGACGAGTACGTTTCGCTGATCATTGAAGAGATGTTGCCGGCGGTTGCGCAGCAGAAGCTCGCGGAGTTTTGCGATGTGTTTTGTGAGCAGAAAGTGTTCACAACGAATGAAGCGTGGAAGATTCTTTCCGCGGCGCGTTGTCACGGCATGGGGTTGCGCATGCATGCAGATCAGTTGTCGCTTTCGGGTGGGGCCCAGCTCGCTGCCGAGCTGGGAACGGTGACGGCTGATCATCTCGAGCACACGGATGCGGCGGGGATCGCGGCGTTGAAGGATGCGGGCGTGCAGCCGGTGCTGTTGCCGGGTTCGGTGTACGCACTTGGATCGACGCGTTACCCGGCAGCGCGCGAGATGATCGATGCTGGTCTGGCGGTTGTGCTTGCGACTGACTTCAATCCCGGCTCGTCACCAACACCTTCGATCCCGATGATCCTCTCGCTCGCATCGACACACATGAAGATGACACCCGCGGAGAGTATTACCGCCGTGACGATCAATGCGGCTTACAGTCTGAACCGCGGCTCTGAGATCGGTTCACTTGAGGCAGGCAAGATCGCAGACTTCGTGATTCACGATTGCAGCGATTACCGCGAGCTCGCTTACTTTTTCGGCATCGAGCACGCGTCGAGCGTGTATGTGCGAGGTAAATTGAGCCGCGGATGACACAGATCGAAATAACCGATTGACGCTGATCCTCTTGTGTCTTATTATGACCGCAACACTGGAAAGGAGGTGATTCTAAAATTTATGAGTTCTTATCACAGTGAGGTGGCTGCGGCCTGACCTCTGAACCAGCTAACTCGTTAGGATACTGGTTCCGAAGTCTCACTGCATAGTGCTCCTCCTTTTCGGAAGTTGCACACAGTAGCCATCAGGCCAATCCCAACAGTTCACCGGCCGTCCACGGCGTCACGTCGTGGACGGCTTTTAATTTCCCGCAAAAGATTGAAAGATCAAGCCACCGCACCTGTGTTTTTCTTGCGCCGTGGCTGCCGTTTTCCATGACCCCCACGGCCGTCGTTGGCGGCGCGTGCGTCGTATCTGGCTGGCGCTGTCCGTTCTCGTCACGGCGCTCGCCGTCGTCTTCATTGCCAGCGTGCTGGCAAATCCGGTCCTCCCCACCTTCAACCTGAGACCGATTCCAAACCTCCCGCGCACTGCAGATCTCAAGCCCAAACCGCCAAATCTCCCGGCAAATCCAAGCGAACGAAAGGCGAAGAAAGCCCAGGCCGAGCTGCAACATGCACTCGCCACCACGAAATACGTCGTTCCCGGCAAACGCCGCTCGCGCATTCCCGTCGTTCCCGCGCCGCCGACCGTGCTGCCGCCCGTCGTGCCCGCAACGCGCCCGCTGTCGGTCGGCTTCTTTATCAACTGGGACGAGTCGAGCTACGAGTCGCTCAAGCGCAATCTCGATCATCTCGACTGGGTCGTCGCCGAATGGTCGCACCTGCAAGACGACGGCTCAAACCCGCTCGTCACTGACGTTCACATTCCCGCGCTGAACTGGATTCGCGTGACGCGACCCGAAGTCCGCATCATCCCGATGGTGCAGAACCTCGTAGACGAACAGTGGCAAGGCGATTTGCTGGCACGCTCAGTTGCCGACGAGCCACATCGCAGGGGACTCATCAACGCGCTCACGTCATTCGTGCAGGAAAACAACTTCGCGGGCATCTGCGTCGATTTCGAAGAGCCGCCCGCCGCGGCGCAAGCCAACCTGCTCACGTTCATGCAGGAGCTGCACACGACGTTTGCTGCGAAGAATTTGCTGGTCGTGCAGGCCGTGCCCTTCGACAATCCCGACTGGAACTACAAAGCCTACTCGGCCGCGACCGATTACCTGATCCTGATGGCTTACGATCAGCACTGGACGGGCAGCGACGCCGGCCCGGTCGCCGCACAGGACTGGTTCGAACAAAACCTCATCAAGCGCATGCACGATCTCGATGCGGCGAAGACCATCATCGCGCTCGGCAACTACGGCTACAACTGGAGCGACGCGTCGAGCACCGCCGACGAAGTCACCTTTCAGGAAGCGCTGATCAGCGCGCGCGAGTCGAGCACTGCGCCGGCCTTCGATTCAGCTTCGCGCAATCCCTACTTCGAATACGACGAAGACGATCAGTCGCATCACAGGGTCTGGTTTCTCGACGCGGTCACGGCTTACAACCAGATGCGGGCGGCGAGTGGTTACAAGCCCGCGGGCTTCGGCATCTGGCGTCTCGGATCTGAAGACCCTTCAGTGTGGTCCGTACTGGGCACACAGAACAGCTCGCCTGACTCACTGCGCACGATCAACTACGGTTACGAAGTCGACTTCGAAGGCAATGGCGAGTTGCTGAAGGTGCTGTCGCGGCCGCAGAAGGGCGCGCGCGATCTCGCAGTCGATCAGTCGAATGGTTTCATCAAGTCGGAACAATTCACGGCCCTCCCATCGTCGTACGTCGTACAGCGAACAGGCGATCGGCCCGGCATGCTGGCGCTGACGTTTGACGATGGCCCTGATCCACGCTGGACGCCGGAGATCCTCAATATTCTCAAGCGTGAAAACGTTCCCGCGACCTTCTTCATCATCGGCAAGAACGGACAGGCATATCCCAATCTCATGCAACGCATCGCGGACGAAGGTCACGAGATCGGTAACCACTCGTTCACACATCCGAACCTCGGTGAAATTCCCCTCTCGCTGACTGAGCTCGAGCTGAACGCGACGCAGCGCTTGATCGAATCGGAAATCGGACGTTCGACCGTGCTGTTTCGGCCGCCTTACTTCGGCGACGCGGAAGCGGACAAGCCGCAGGAAGTCGAGCCCGCGCTTGTCGCGCAGAATCTCGGCTACGTCATGGTCGGCGTGCGCATCGATCCCGACGACTGGCAACGACCGGTCACCGCGGATCAGATCGTTCAGCGCACGATCGATCGTGCGACGGACACGAATCCCGAAACACGTGGCGAATGTATCCTGCTGCACGACTCCGGCGGTGATCGTTCAGCGACTGTCGCAGCGTTGCCGCGTTTGATTCACGAGCTGAAGGCGCGCGGGTTTCGGTTTGTTCCTGTTTCTGAGCTCGGTGGCTTCTCGCGAGACCAGGTGATGCCGGAGATTCCGCCGAATCAACGCGTCTTCACGCGCGCCGACGCGATCGCGTTTTTCTTTCTGTCGACAGGCAGTTGGGTATTGCAGTGGATTTTTCTGATCGGAATCCTGCTCGGTCTCGCGCGACTGATCTTTATCGGCTCGCTCGCGGTCGGGCAGTGGTTCCGGTCGTACCATCGCGAGCGCCTTCATGCGGGCAGCGATTACACGCCGTTCGTTTCGATCATCGTACCTGCATACAACGAAGAGCTCGTGATTGAGAATACGATCCGCAGTCTGCTGGATTCCGATTATTCGGCTTACGAGATCATCGTCATCGACGACGGCTCGCACGACAACACGAGCAACGTCGTCACTGAAAAGTTCGCGAATGAAGAGCGCGTGAGGTTGTATACGATGGCGAACGCGGGCAAGGCCGCGGCACTCAACACCGGTCTGCGCTACGCACGCGGCGAGATCGTTATCGCACTCGATGCTGACACGTTGTTTGCATCGCACACAGTCGGTGCGCTCGCGCATCGCTTTTACGACAAGCAGTTCGGCGCGATCGCGGGGAATGCGAAGGTCGGCAATCGCGTGAACCTCGTCACGCGTTGGCAGGCGCTCGAATACATCACTTCGCAGAACATGGACCGCCGCGCGTTTGCGAGTTTGAACTGCATCACGGTCGTGCCTGGTGCTGTCGGCGCGTGGCGTAAGCGTCTGCTGGTCGAAGCTGGTGGCTTTCCGTCAGACACGCTCGCCGAAGATCAGGATCTCACGCTGCGGATCAGGCGACTCGGTTACACGATTGGTTATGAAGAGACGGCAATCGCTTGGACGGAGGCGCCACATAATCTGCGCTCGCTCGCGAAGCAGCGATTTCGTTGGGCGTACGGGACGTTGCAGTGCATGTGGAAGCATCGCGACGCGCTGTTTCGAGCACGGTATGGCGCGCTCGGATTCATCGCGATGCCGAATGTTTGGATCTTTCAGATCCTGTTTCCGCTGATCTCGCCCGTGATGGATCTGATGCTCATCTACGTACTCGTCTCGAGCGCGATTGATCGATGGCAACAGGGACCGGAGTATTCGTCGACGAACCTGCAGCAGGTGATCATGTACTACGCGTTGTTCCTCGCGATTGATTGGGTGTCGGCATCGTTTGCGTTTTTATTGGAGCGGCGCGAGCGTTGGAGCTTGTTGTGGTGGCTGTTCCTGCAGCGGTTCTGTTACCGGCAGGTGATGTACTACGTGATGATCAAGTCGGTGACGATGGCGATACGCGGGCCGGTGGTTGGGTGGGGCAAGCTCGAAAGGAAGGCGACGGCCGAGGCTGGGCCATAAGTCATTAGACAGGATTAACAAGATGTTTTCAGGATTTACATGTTCATCTTGAAACAATCTTGTAAATCCTGTCTAAGGATTTACCGGTGGAGTCGGCGATGCTACGGGTTTCTCTGACGGCGGAATTACCGCGGGGTTGGGTGTGTCAGGCGATGAGTGCAGGTGAATGGCTTTCCACGCGTTGCCGACGCGTTTGAACACGAGCGTCATCCGTCCTGATGCTGTTTCCGGATTGCCTTTGTAGTCCTGCGATTGCGTCCATTGGCAAGTAACCATCGCCCCCGTCTGTCCGAGCATCGTCACCGACACATCACGCACCTCGAGCTTCACATCTTTGATCTCGGGATACGAGCTCTCGCGATTCTTCCGCACCTGTGCCCAACCTTTTGTCACTGAGCCGTTGTAGTTGAACAGATTGAGCTGCGGACTATTCCAGTAAGCACTCATCACTTCATCGACGCTCGCGTGCCTGATGCCGTCAATGAGCGTGTTGAAAGCAGCGAGTACGCCTTCAGAGCCCGGCGCCTGTGTGGCCGTGGCCGTGGCTGTCTTCTTCGGCGCAGGTGTTTGCGAGCGGTTCGTGTTTGTGGTTCGCGGTCGCTCGGTTGTCGTTGTTGACGAGTTTGAATTTTGACCAACAACAACCCCGCACGTCAGAACGATCAAAACGAATATTTTAAGCATCAATAAACTCCTTCTTACCACGGAATACCACTGCGCAATCGCTGCACCGAGTCCTCGCGGCCAAACACGTCAAAGAGCTCGAACATCGATGGTCCAACCGCCTGTCCCGTGAGCATCGTGCGCGCTCCGTTGATCAGCAACCCGGCCTTCACACCCGCTTCATCCGCAAACGCGCGTAACCCCACTTCCGAAGTTTCTGCATTAAACGGTTCGACAGTCTCCAACTTGTCCGCGAGCCCATTCAACAGCTCTCGCAAGCGTGGATCTTTGCGCAGGTTCTTGTTGACTGCCGCTTCATCAAAATCGAAATCGTCAGAAAAGTACGCGCGACCCTGCTCCGAAAAATCTTTCAACGTGAAGTAACGCTGGCGAATCAGATCGACAGTCTTGCGAAACCACTCACGATCGTCTGTATCATACTCTTCGCGCCAGAGCTTGTTCGCACGCAGCTCCTCCTTCACCATCGGCACCAGCTCGTCGAGCGGCATCGTGCGAATGTATTCCGCGTTCATCCAGAGCGCCTTGTCGTCGGTCCAGCGACGCGGATCGCTCTCCTGGAAGTTGAAGATCGAATTCGCGCGACCGATACCTTCGAGCGAGAAGTATTCGATCAGCTCCTCTTTGCTGAGCACTTCCTTGCCTTCAGGCGGCGACCAGCCAAGGAGGGCGAGAAAGTTGCGAAACGCGGCCGGCACAAAACCCCGATCGCGATACGTCGTGAGCGAAACGACTTCGCCGTGTTTGCGTTTCGACAGCTTGCCTTTGTTCGGCGCGAGTATGAGGGGCAGGTGCGCAAACTTCGGCACAGACGCACCGAGCGCCTCGTAAATCAGAATCTGCTTGTGCGTGTTGGTGAGATGGTCCTGGCCGCGAATGACGTGCGTGATGCCCATCGAGATGTCGTCGATCACGACTGATAGGTTGTAAAGCGGATGACCATCGGAACGAAGTAGCACGAGATCCTCGATCTCAGCGTGACTTCGCTCCTGCGTGCCGTAAACGATGTCGTCGAATCTTGTCTGACCTTCGGGCGGAACTTTCAGACGCACGGCAAACGGCTCGCCAGCGGCAGCGCGTCGATCGGATTCTTCTTTCGGCAGATCGCGATACGGATTGCTGCGCTGGTCCACGCCTTCACGGGCGCGTTCAGCGACTTCTTCCTTGACGGTTTTATCGTCGCGTTGTTCCTTCGGAGTGAAGTCGCGATACGCCTTGCCTTCCGCGAGCAGGCGGTTGGCGGCCTCACGGTGCTGCGGTGCGTTTGCCGACTGGAAGACTAGATCTTCGTCGTAGTCGAGTCCGAGCCACTCGAGACCTTCGATGATCGAGCGTGTCGATTCATCGGTTGAGCGCTGGAGATCGGTGTCTTCGATGCGAAGGAGAAACTTGCCGCCGGTCTTACGTGCGTAAAGCCAGTTGAAGAGGGCCGAACGGGCGGCGCCGATGTGCAAATAGCCGGTAGGTGATGGTGCGAAACGAACTCTGACAGACATTCTGGCGGAGATGACAGGATTCGAACCTGTGAAGGGCTTTTGACCCTTAACGGTTTAGCAAACCGCCGCCTTCAGCCACTCGGCCACATCTCCGTGCCTCCAGGGCGAAAACCCAATTCTAGTCGCGAGCCGCGGATTGTCAAGAAAGGAATAGATAGTGCGCCTCCTTGGAGTGCGGCGGCCTGGCGCCGCTTTGGTCTCGCGCGGAGCGCGATGCCTGCCGCTATGTGCGCGCTCCGCGCGCGGGGAAAGCGGCGCCAGGCCGCCGCACTCCAAGGAGGCGCCTAATTGCGTTAAGATTCGCGCATGCCTGGTTCAATCACGCGTCGTGACGTTCTCCGCGGCATCGTTGCGGCGCCGCTCGTAGCGGTTTCAGCGACCGCGGCTTACGCGCGGCTGATCGAGCCTTACAATTACTGGATCTCTGAGACAGACGTCTTCATCCGCGATCTGCCACAAGCCTTTGAAGGCTTCCGCATCACGCAACTCACCGATGTCCATCACAGCCGCATCCTCGGAATCGACGAAGTGCAGCGCGTGGTCGGGCTTGCGCAGCAGACAAAGCCTGACATGTTCGTGCTCACGGGGGATTACACCACGTCGTATCGTCGTTACATCGAGCCGTGTGCCGAAGCACTGTCAGGATTGAGTGCGCCGGAAGGCGTGTGGGCTGTGCTCGGCAATCACGATCACTACACCGATCCTGAGCTGACGACGCGCGCGCTGCAACGCCAGCACATCGCCGTCCTGAACAATGCACACATGACACTCAGCCGCGGATCGGATGCGATTCAGTTATCCGGCATCGACGACTGGACGTGGAACGCAACGGATTGGACGCGCGCGTTCTCGGGGTTGAAGACTGATAAGCCGACGATCCTGCTGTCGCACCAGCCGACAGTGCTCGACTTCGAGCAGACAAAAAACGTATCGCTGATCCTCAGTGGACACACGCACGGCGGCCAACTGAAGCTCCCGTTTTTCGGCGCGCCCGCGAGTCTGTTCACAAACGATTTGAAGTACGCGCGCGGGTTGTTCCGCCGTGGAGACACGCAGCTTTACGTCTCGACCGGCACCGGCGTGATCGGCCTGCCGCTGCGCCTGGGCGTGCGCCCCGAAATCGCCGTGCTGCGCCTCCGGCAAAAAATCTATTGACATTCGGCAGTCGGGCAGAGTACTTTACGGTATGAAGTAGATAGCTACTGTCTGAATAGCAAATGCCACTGATTGGAGTACAATGCGGCCACGATGACGCTTCTCGAGAGTATCAACTCGCCAGCTGACCTGCGCGCTCTTTCACTCGATCAACTCCGAACCGTCGCCGACGAGATTCGCGAATACATACTCGAAACCATGTCTCGAGTGGGCGGCCATACCGGCGCGTCCCTTGGCGCCGTCGAGCTTGCCGTCGCGCTGCATTACGCTTTCGACACGCCGCACGATCGACTCGTATGGGACGTTGGTCACCAGGCTTACGCGCACAAGATTCTTACCGGCCGACGCGATTTACTCCCGACAATCAAACAGTACGGCGGCATCAGCGGTTTTCTCCGTCGTGACGAGTCTGAGTACGACACGTTCGGCGCCGGACACGCTTCGACGTCGCTTTCCGCGGCGCTCGGCATGGCGATCGCGCGCGATCGCAAAGGCGAGAACCATCACGTCGTCGCGTTGATTGGCGATGCTTCGCTTGCGGGCGGCATGGCAATGGAAGCGATCAACCAGGCCGGTCACTTGAAGAGCCGTTTGATCGTCGTGCTGAACGACAACGAGATGTCGATCGCGCCCGCAGTCGGCGCGCTGACTGGCTATCTCAATCGCATTCGCGGCGCGCACGGCTATCACCGGTTCAAAGACGAAGTCGAAGAGAAGCTGCGCGCGATTCCGTCCGTCGGCGAGCGGTTGCACCAGGCCGCGAAGACGATGAAGGACATGATTGCCGCCGCGGTGCTGCCGGGCGCGCTCGTCAACGAGCTCGGTTTCAAATACATCGGATACGTCGACGGTCATAACCCGCGCGCGCTCGTCGCCGCGTTTGAAGAAGCGAAGCAGATCAAGGACGGTCCCGTGATCGTCCACGCGCTTACGATCAAGGGCAAAGGTTTTCCCGAGACTGAACCCGATTACTATCGCTGGCACGCCACCGGCCCATTCGATCTCAAAACCGGAAAACCACACAAGAGCTCGTCAAAAGTTCCAACGTACACGACCGTCTTCGGCAACACGCTCGCGGAGCTGATGGAGAAGGATGAGAAGGTCGTGGCGCTGACGGCTGCGATGCCTGACGGCACAGGTGTTTGCACGGCGCTCGAGAGATTTCCCGATCGTGCTTTCGACGTCGGCATCGCTGAGCAACATTGCGTGACGTTTGCGGCGGGTATGTCGTGCGAAGGATTGAAGCCGGTCTGCGCGATTTACTCGACGTTCCTGCAACGCGGTTTCGATCAGGTCATTCACGATGTTTGTATTCAGGATCTGAACGTGAAGTTCTGTCTCGACCGCGGCGGTATCGCCGGCGGCGACGGGCAGACGCATCACGGGCTGCTCGACATCGCGTATCTTCGTGCAGTGCCAAACATCGTCGTGATGGCGCCGAAAGACGAAGGCGAGATGCGCGACATGATGTTTACGATGCTGGAGCACACTGGACCGGCAGCGATGCGCTACCCGCGCGGCAATGGCGTCGGTGTTGATATCACTCGCGAGCCGGAGCTGCTCGAGATCGGCAAGGGCGAGATACTGCGTGATGGTGGTGAGGTCGCAATTGTTGCTTACGGCGCGATGGTCCACCCGTCGCTTGCAGCGGCTGATCGTCTTGCGAAAGATCGGATTGAGACGACAGTCGTCAATGCACGTTTTGTGAAGCCACTCGACACGCCGTTACTGCTCGCACTCGCGCGCACGAAGCGGCTGATCGTCACAGTTGAAGAAGCATATCTGGCAGGTGGTTTCGGATCAGCGGTGATGGAGCTGCTTGAGGAGAACGGGCTGCAGGATCAGGTTCGCGTGGTCCGGATGGGCATTCCGGATCGACTCATCACTCACGGCGACGCGAAGTTGTTGCTGGCGAAATACGGTCTTGATGCTGATGGTATTTACACGCGCGTCCGCGAGAGCATCGAAGTCCTCGACGATCGCCGCGCCCGCACAAGAGTTTAGCCACAAAAAGGCACAAAAATTACAAAAACAGGTTTGTTCCTTTTGCGGTATGGGTTGGTTTTTAGTGCACCATATCGCAGGGTTTTCGTTCTCCCCCGCCGCCTAATCTCTTCTAAAACAGTCTCTTCCCGAGTGGCCTCGTGATTGCAGTAGTTGAGTGTTCCGATGGTGAAGGATTACACAGAGCCACATTTTGACGACGAGCGGACACTCTTGTCTGCGCGGCCAGTCGTGCCTTTGGAGAAAATCGAGAAGAAGGCGCGACACCGGCGACAATGGTTTCTCGGCGGTGCGTTTGCCCTCGCGATGATGCTGGGCGCGGCCTCGGCGCTCGTCGCGTCGTACCTGAAGCTGCGCAATGCGCCGCAGACGGCGGCGGAGTTGTCAGTAAAGCCAGAAGTCGAATCGGCGCCAGTGGCTGCTGTTGTCGAAGCGGCGCCTGTGACAGAAGCGGCGCCTACTGAGGAGATGCCAGTCGTAGAGGATGAGAACTTAGAAACTCCGGAAGAGACTGCGCCCGAGCCACCGAAGCACGAACCAGTCGCGAGACATAGAACTGTGGCACCGAGACATGATCCCATCGAAGAACCTGATGCGCGACAGCCGAGTGCAGCAGAGTCGTCGCAACAGATTCGCGATGCGGTGCTTTACGAGCGGTGGCAGGAGCGACGTGCACGGCGCGTGCAACGCGAGCGCCGTCGCGCGGAGCGTTACAACCACCGCGATCTTTCAAACCTCGACGAGATTTTCGAAGGTCGCCGCCGTCCGTAAAATACACTTTGAGTTCGGGCGTCTCCTTGGAGTGCGGCGGCCCGGCGCCGCTTTGGTCTTGATCAGGCATGATCGAGGCCAAAGCGGCGCCAGGCCGCCGCACTCCACGGAGACGCCCGATAGGAAGTTCACATCTATTGACGGATCGCTGATCGAGTGGCATCATCACAGCGCTACGGTAGTTCGCCCTGATTTCAACTCACATTTCATAACCCCGACATTTAATTACTGATCTGTTTTCGCGCGATGCAAGCGCGAGTATGGTGAACATCATGAAGAGGCAGATGTTTCGTGAGCGGGAGTGTATTCACCGTGAGGAAGGCGCTGACGGTGATTTCTACAATGGGGTGTTCTACCTACAGGCCTTGCAACGGCTGCGTGTTGACGATGCGGTGAAGATGGCGGCGAAGGTGACTTCGTTTTTCTGGTCTGATGCGCCGCAGGTTATCGTGTGGTTGTGTGATGAATGTGCGACGGAGTTGCATTTGAATGAGGCACCGCGGGCAGTGACGAGACGAGCCTAAGGAGCTTAGCCAGGATTTACAACATTTCGCAGGATTGACAAGATATCGTCCTGTGAAGCGCGAGCGGATAGATAAACTGCTTGTCGAGCGAGGGCTCGCGGAGTCGCGCACGAAGGCGCAGGCGATGGTGATGGCGGGCGTCGTGCTTGTCGACGAGCAGCGCGTTGAAAAACCTTCCCAGCAGATCGATCCAAACTCAACAATTCGTATCAAGGGCGGCGACGATCCGACGAGTCGTTACGTCGGGCGTGGTGGTCTGAAACTCGAAGCAGCGCTGCGCGAGTTTCAGAGCGACGTCACCGGACTGTCGTGTCTCGACGTGGGGGCTTCGACAGGCGGGTTTACTGATTGCCTGTTGCAGCACGGCGCGAAGAGAGTTGTTGCTGTTGACGTCGGACACAACCAGATCGACTGGCGATTGCGGAATGATCCGCGGGTTGAAGTTCGTGAAGGCGTGAATGCGCGTTACTTGAAGCCGGAGGATTTCGAGAAGAAGTTTGATCTGGCGGTGATGGATGTGTCGTTCATCTCGGCGACGAAGGTGTTGCCGGCGATCGTGCCGTTGCTCGTTGCAGGTGGAGCTCTTATCACTTTGATCAAGCCGCAGTTTGAGGTTGGTAAAGGCGAGGTCGGAGGTGGCGGCGTCGTCCGTGATCCCGCGAAGCGCGCGCGAGTTATTGAAGAGGTGAACGACGTCGCGCGTGCACTGGGCCTCGAAGTCGTGAACGTGATCGAATCGCCGATTGCGGGCGCCGAGGGCAATATCGAATTTCTCGCACTCTACAAATTTTAATTTAGCCGCAGATGAACGCGGATTAACGCTGATCTGCGTTTATCCGCGTTCATCCGCGGCTTAAATAATGTATTATCCCGCCACTTCAATGTCGTCAATCAAGCGGATAGGAATAGTTCTTAAACCGCACCAGCCCCAGGCCCTGCAGACCATCTGCGAACTGGTCGTGTGGCTTGCGGAGCGAGGCATCACGCTCGTCGGTGGACCAGAGGTCGAGCGCGAGCGGATCGAGCACGAGACCGGCTGCCCGGTCCCGCAAGTCGAGACCGACAAACTCGCGAGCGACGTCGACCTGATGCTCGTCCTCGGCGGCGACGGCACGATGATCGCCACCGCGCGGATGATCGGCGATCAGGAAGTTCCCGTGCTCGGTATCAACTACGGCGGCCTCGGCTATCTCGCTGAGTTTCGTATCGAAGAGCTCTACAGCGCACTCGAGTCGATCCTCGCCGATAACTATCGCCTCGATCGACGCGTCATGCTGGCCGTCGAGCTGCGGCGTGGAGACGATCCGCCGAAGACGAGCCGCGTCCTGAACGACGTCGTCATCAACAAGTCGGCACTCGCGCGCATCATCGAGATCGAAGCTTATCTCAACAAACAGTTCGTCAACTCGTTCCGCGCCGACGGTTTGATCGTCTCTACACCGACGGGCTCGACGGCTTACAATCTCTCCGCCGGTGGACCAGTGATCTTTCCCTCGATGAACGCCGTGGTGATCACACCGATTTGTCCTTTTACGCTTTCGAATCGCCCGATCGTCGTGCCGGACGATGCCGAGATCGAGCTGTTACTGAAGACAGACAACGAAGATGTGGCGTTGACGCTCGACGGCCAGGTCGGTTTCGCCCTTGAGGTTGAGGATCGCGTCATAATTCGCAAGAGCCGCACGACGTTCAATCTCATTCAGCCAAGTAATCGAAACTACTTCGACGTTCTGCGCGACAAGCTGCGCTGGGGTCGTTAATCTCAAACACACATGCCTGAAAAAAGAGACAACCAGAATCTAATCGAGCGAGATGCGTTCGAGCGTGAAGTAGGAACCGATCTTGACGAAGAGACGCCCGATAAGCCGAAAGGCATGGCGCTTCACAACAAGATCCTGATCGGCCTTGCGGTCGGCGTGATAGCCGGCATCGCCGTTAATAAAATCCTCGGCGGCGATCATCCGAGAGTCGTCTGGATCGTCGACCACATCACGGGGCCCGTGGGCCAACTGTTCCTGCGTTTGCTGCTGATGATTGTCATCCCGCTCGTGTTCTCATCGCTCGTGGTCGGCGTCGCAGGCATCGGCGACATTCGCAAACTCGGACGCGTTGGTCTCAAGTCGTTCGCCTACTGCCTCGTGATTTCTGCGATCTCAGCGGTGCTCGGAATCGTGCTCGCAAACACCATCAAGCCCGGCAAGCGCATCGATCCGAGCACGCAAGCGGCATTGGAGCAACGTTATGCCAGTGAGGCCACGGCGAAGATAGAAGAGAACAAGCCTGCGGCGAAGCCCAAGCCGCCCTTATTGTCAGTTGTAGAGACGATTGTTCCAAAGAACATAGTGTTTGCGCTTTCTGATAAAGAAGATCCGAACATGCTGCACCTGATGTTCTTTGCTCTCATCATCGGCATCGCGATCACCTTGATCCCGCTGAGTGTTAGCGGTCCGGTGATACGTGTGCTCGAAGGTGTTTACGAGATCACGGCGAAGATCATCGAGATGATCATGAAGTTTGCGCCGTACGCGGTCGCGTGCCTGCTCTTCAACAACACCGCGCGTTTTGGCCTCGACCTGCTGCAAGCGCTCGCATGGTTTGTCGCGACTGTGCTGATCGGTTTGTCGTTGCACATGTTTGGCGTTTACTCGTTGTCGGTCTACTTCCTGTCGCGCATCTCGCCACTCGAGTTCTTCCGTCGCATCAAGACGGTGATGTTGACTGCGTTCTCGACTTCATCATCGAACGCGACACTCCCGACTGCATTACGCGTGTCGGAACAAAACCTCGGCGTGCCGCAGGAGATCAACAGTTTCGTTTTGACTGTCGGCGCGACTGCGAATCAAAACGGAACTGCGCTGTACGAAGGCGTGACGGTATTGTTCCTGGCCCAGCTCGCGGGCGTGGATCTGTCGTTGGGCCAACAGCTCATGGTGGTCTATCTCGCGATCCTCGGCGGCATCGGCACGGCGGGTATCCCGTCGGGCTCAATTCCCTTTATCATCGGTGTGCTCGTGACAATCGGTGTTAACCCGGCGTTGATCGCGATCATTTTGGGCGTGGATCGAATCCTCGACATGTGTCGCACAACGCTGAACGTTACCGGCGACATCACAGCGGCGACGTATGTCGCGCGCTCGGAAGGCTACGAATTATTGAAGCCGCACGAGCCGGCTGTTTTAGCGGCGGATTAAGCCGCGGCTTGGATTTTGCTTTATCCCCGGCACGAGGTGATTCCATGGTTCTACCGCTGTACGACGACAATACCGACCGGCAAATCACGCCGGTCATCAACTACGCGATCATCGCGTTGAATATTTTTGTCTTTGTTGTTCTGCAGGGTCTCGGCAGCAACGATGGCTTCACCTATTCGTTCTCGACCGTGCCGGCCGAGATTCTTCAGGGACGCGATATCGTCACTCCCGCGCGTGAAGTAATTTATGCGGGCCAGCAGATAACGATTCCGGGCCTTGGTCCGACGCCGGGTTCGGTTTACTTCACGCTCTTCACTTCGATGTTCATGCACGGCGGCTTCATGCACCTCGCCGGCAACATGCTCTTTCTCTGGATCTTCGGCGACAACATCGAGGATCGTTTGGGCCATGTGAAGTATGTCGTGTTCTACCTGTTGTGCGGCGTGATTGCTTCGTTGGCCCACGTGTTCACGACCGGTGTTTTCGCGACAGATCAAAGCGCGTTGCTAGTGCCGAGTCTTGGTGCGTCGGGCGCGATCTCGGGTGTGCTCGGTGGTTACATTCTGTTGCATCCGAAGCGGCGCGTGACGGTGATCCTGTTTCGGTTTTTAACTGATGTGCCAGCTTACGTCGCGATCGGGCTCTGGTTCGCGTTCCAGTTGATCAGCGGGCTCGGCATACTCGGGGGCGGAAACCAGCAAGGCGGTGTTGCCTACGCGGCGCACATCGGCGGCTTCCTCGCGGGACTGATATTAATTAAGTTCTTCGATAGCGGCAGCCGCAGCACTCGCCAGCCTGGATACTGAAAATGAATCCACCGAACCAGCAATGTCTCGATATTCAATCAACACCGCGAGCGGAGATGGAGCTGTTTCCGCTCGACACGTTCCCGTACGAGTTTCCCGGCAACGAGATCAAGATCAACTTCGAGATCACGGAGTTCACCGCGATCTGCCCGTTCTCTGACTTTCCGGATTTCGCCACGATCCGGATCGAATATGTTCCCAACGAGCGCTGTATCGAGTTGAAGAGTCTGAAGCTCTACATTAACTCGTTTCGCAACGTGAAGATCTTTCACGAGCACGTCATCAACATTATTCTCGAAGACTTCGTCGCCGCCTGCGATCCGCTGCGCGTCGATATCGAAGGCGACTTTCACGTTCGCGGCAACATCAAGACCATCGTCAGAACAAGCTACGCCAAACCGGAAAGCCATCCACAGATTGCACAGAAAAATAATCTGTGAAATCTGTGGATGGAAAACCTGGTTTGTGGCGGCGTTATCGCGGGTTGCCGCGGAACGTGTTTGCGATCGGTTTGGTGAGCCTCCTCAACGATGCGTCGAGCGAGATCATCTACCCGCTGCTGCCGATCTTTCTCGCTAACAGTTTAGGCGCCTCGGCGCGCGCGATCGGAGTTATCGAAGGACTCGCCGAGTCGATCTCGAGCCTGCTGAAACTCTTCGCCGGTTATCTCAGCGATCGTCTGGCAAAGCGAAAGTTGCTTGTCGTTGCCGGTTACTCAGTCGCTTCACTCGCACGTCCGCTACTCGCTTTCGCGCAAACGTGGACGCAGGTGCTCGCGATTCGACTCACCGATCGCGTTGGCAAAGGCGTGAGGACGGCGCCGCGCGATGCGATGATCGCTGACACGGTTCGCGTCGAGCAGCGCGGCATCGCATTTGGTTTTCATCGCGCGATGGACCACGCGGGTGCGGTGATTGGTCCGCTTGTTGGCTACGTGCTCGTCATACTGTTTGTCGCGAATGCGAAGTCTCCGACGACCGGAGAGTTTTCAAAGATCTTCCTCGTTGCGTCAGTGCCGGCACTGATCGCGGTGCTCGTCGCGATCTTCTTCATGCGTGAGTCGCCTGTGCACGCGGAGCGTGGCACGCAAATCACAAAACTCTCCTTGCGTGGTTTTGACAGCAACTTCAAACGCTTCCTGCTGGTGCTGGCGCTCTTCACGCTTTCCAACTCGTCCGACAGTTTTCTCATTCTGCGCGCGATGGACTCGGGCATTTCAGTCGCGCTCATTCCGCTCTTGTGGGCAGCGCATCACGGCATGAAAGTTTTGAGCTCGTTGTTTGGTGGCGATCTGTCTGATCGGCTCGGGCGCAAGCGATTGATCGTGGCGGGATGGATTTTGTATGCTGCGGTTTACGCGGGGTTTGCTTTCGCGACGCACCAGGCTTCACTCTGGATCCTGTTCCTCGTCTACGGCATTTACTTCGGTCTCGCAGAAGGCGCTGAGAAGGCGCTCGTGGCCGACCTCGTGCGCCCGGAGCAACGCGGAACGGCTTACGGCCTGTACAATCTCGCGTTCGGTGTAACGGTGTTTCCGGCATCGTTGTTGATGGGTATGATCTGGGACTGGAAAGGACCGGCAGTCGCGTTTCTCGTCAGCGCGTTAATGGGCGCGACGGCCGCGCTGCTGCTGCTGATTTTAGTGAGGCCGCATCCAGAAAGGATTATCGAATGAGACGCCGAGTGTTAACGCCACATCCGGGACTGGCAACCGGAATCGGTTACTACCTTAGCGGCATGGAGGAAGTGCGCGGTCAGGTTGTCGCGGCGGTGAAGGACATTCCGAACAACATGATCGGCAAGCCGGCGTTTCTCGGCGCGCATTCGATTGGCGGGCTCGTGTTGCACATCGGCGAAGCGGAGTGGTTCTGGATGCAGATGGTTGTCAGCGGCCATAAGCTCACTGAAGAAGACAAGCTGGCGCCGTACTGGGACGTGCTCGAGGACGTCGAAGGCGTGTTGCGCAACGGTTACACCACGGAGCTTTGCTTGAAAGAGATTGAGAAGATTCGCAACCAGACGCGCGACGTGCTCTTCTCATACAACGACAAGGATCTCGACCGCATCATCACATTTGAGCGAAACGGTGAGACGACGGAATACAACCTGCGCTGGATCCTGCACCGTTTGATCGATCACGAAGCCCAGCACAAAGGGCAGATTTTCATGTTGAAGCGACTGATGGCGCTGAGTTGAACGATTAATATAGGTCCAATAGGACCTATATGACCTATTTTTAATGAACTACGATCTGATTAAAACCTCCGATGAGCTTCGGAAAGCAATCGAAATTCTCGCAACGCAACCTGTGGTCGGTCTCGACACTGAAACCACCGAGCTCGATCCGTACACCTCTCGCTTACGGCTGATCCAACTCGCCACTACCGATCGCGTCTACATCGTCGACTTCGATCACTTCGCTAACGGCGACTCGACGAAGAGCGACGCACTCGCGCCCCTGCGACGCCTGCTCGAAGCGCCACGCCCGATCAAGATCGCGCACAACGCGAAGTTTGACGCGAAGTTCATCAAGCACAACCTCGGTGTGGATCTCGGTGGACTGTTCGACACGCTGCTTGCGAGCCAGCTCGTCGGTGCAGGCGATATCGAAGAACGTCATGGTTTGGAGACAGTTGCGAGTCGTTATTTAAATGAAGAGGTCGACAAGTCAGAGCGCTTGAGCAACTGGAACTTCGAGTTGTCAGAAGCGCAACTGGAGTACGCCGCGCGTGACGCCGCGGTCCTTTTGCCCTTACGTGAAAAGCTGATCGAGCGATTGAAGTCGGAATCCCTCGTGAAAGTCGCGCAACTGGAGTTTGAATGCGTGATGCCGGTCGTCGACATCGAGCTCGCGGGCTTTTACATGCACAAGGAGCGCTGGCTCGAGCAGCTCAGCATCGTCGAAAAGCGAAGAGTCGAGCTAGCCGAGCAATTGCAGCAGGTGCTGGCGGAAGAGTCGTCGCAGGGTTCGCTTTTCGGTGGCCCACAACGTGAGGACATCAATCTCGATTCGCAGCAGCAGTTGACCAAGGCGTTAACACGTCTCGGCATTCCCGTTCCTGCTTCGACGCGCAACTGGGTAATGCAGCCCCTCGCGTTGGAGTACCCGATCATCGGCACGTTGCTCGAGTATCGCACCGTGCAAAAGGCACTCACGAGTTATGGTGAAAACATGATCGGGATGATCAATCCCGTGACGAGTCGCTTGCACGCTGACTTTCGGCAAATCGGTGCACCGACCGGACGCTTCGCGTGCACGAACCCGAACATTCAACAAGTGCCGCATTCGGTCGAGTATCGAAGATGTTTCAGCGGTTATCCGGAAGGACGGAAGCTGATCATTGCTGATTATTCGCAGATCGAGTTGCGGATCCTCGCGGAGTTTTCGGGGGATCGCGGGTTTATCGAGGCGTTCAATTCAGGCGCTGACCTGCATCGCGTGACGGCGGCGCAGGTCTTCAATGCTTCGCTCGATCAAGTGACGAAAGAGCAGCGTGATTTTGCGAAGCGATTGAACTTCGGCGTGGTTTACGGGATTGGCGCGCAGCGTTTCGCGATGATGACGGGGTTGAGTGTGCCTGAGGCTGAGAATGTGCTGCGGCGCTACTTCACGACGTATCGTCAGCTCGATTCGTACTTGCGCGAGGCGGCGGACAGAGCGGTTCGCGATCGGCAGGCGCGCACGGCGTCAGGTCGTCTCGTGCGCTTCCGTTATGACGAGAACGACAGGCAACAGATCTCGATGACGCAGCGCAACGGCAAGAACACGCCGATCCAGGGGACGAGTGCCGACATTCTCAAACGCGCCTTGCGATTGTTGAAAGAAGAGTTGCGCGAGACGAACGCGAAGGTCGTCAATATTATTCACGACGAGATCGTTGTCGAGGCTGATGCTGATGAAGCGCAGGACGTCGCCGAGAAGGTCGAGCGCGTCATGCGCGTCGCCGGCGAAGAGTATCTGAAGACTGTGCCGGTCAAGGTCGAAACTGAGATCGCCGAGGAATGGATCAAATAGTTAGACAGGATTTACGAGATTTTTTCATGATTTACAGGATTCATCTTGTTCATCCTGAAAAATCTTGTAAATCCTCCTGTCTACGTTTACCTCGCCAGATAAAGTAGATCGGTATTCCTGTGGAAACTAACAAATACCCAATCCCCGACGTCGACGGCGCCAGTATCGCCAGATCAATAATGAACAACCCCGCAATCAGGATGTAAATCAACGGCACGAGCGGGTATCCAAACGTCCGGTACGGCCGCTCAATCTCCGGCGCCTTCCGCCGCATCACGATCACCGCGCCGACCATCAACACATAAAAAACCAGATCCGCTGAGACGATGTATTCCAGCAGCTGCGTGTAAACATTCCCGAACGTGTACGTGCCCGCCTGTTGGTTCACTGTCACCGTCCGCGGCAACACCAGGAACGACGCCCACAATCCCTGCGCTATCAATGCCACCGCCGGCACGTGAAACTCATTCACACTGTCTACCCGTTTGAAGAACAACCCATCACGCGCCATCGCGTAATAAACACGCGCGCCCGCCAGTATCAGCCCGTTGTTACAACCAAACGTCGATATCATGATCGCGAGCGCCATGAGCACAGTACCCTTTGGCCCAAGCACCGCCTGCATCACCGCCGTCGCCACGCGATTCTGCGGCGCATTCTGAATTCCCGCGAGCGGCAAGGTCACGACGTAAGCAAGATTCGCAAGCAGGTAAAGCGTCACCACCAGACCACACCCGAGTAACAGTGCGCGCGGCAGGTTCTTTCCCGGATCGCGTACTTCGCCCGCCGTAAAAGTAACGTTGTTCCACGCAGACTGCGCGAAAAGTGGTCCAACCATCGCGCGGCCGAGCATCATCAGCAGCGCGAGCACGAGCAAGCCTTCGCCCACAGGCTCAAACCACACCTGCGCCGCGGACGGCTTCCAACCGTTCTCCCACGGCGCCCACCACGAAGATGTATATGCAGCGCTGCCGCTATTCCAACCGAGAATCAGTCCAACCAAAATCAGCCCGAGCAACGCGGCCGTCTTCGTAAACGTGAACGCGTTTTGAATGGTCTTGCCAACCTGGAGCCCGCGTGTGTTGATGAACGTGAGAAACAGGATCATCACGACGGCGAGCAGTTGCTGGCTCGACAAACTCAACGCGTATCCATTGAACGACAGTTGATTGATCGTGAACGGCTTCAGCAGCACGACGGGCGCGATGAGATAATGATCTCCGGCGATGCGATCGGTGAGTACGCCTGTGAAGTTTGCGAACGCGACCGCGACGGCAGCGATCGTTCCTGTTTGGATGATCAAAAAGAGGCCCCAGCCGAACAGAAACCCGATCGATGGTCCATAAGCTTCGCGCAGGAAAACGTACTGCCCACCCGCGCGCGGCCACATCGCAGCCAGCTCCGCGCAACAGAGCGCGCCCGTGATGGTGAGCACGCCGGCGAGCGCCCAGGCCATGATCAGCCAGCCCGGCGAGCCGACGAGTCGCGATGATTCAGCGGATGTGATGAAGATTCCCGATCCGATCATCGAGCCCACGACGATCATCGTCGTATCGAGCAGGCTCAGACCACGGAGGAGTTTTGTGGGGGATTCACGGGCCATACTGTCCACAGATTACACAAATTGCACAGATAAGTCTGTGTAATCTGTGGATGGATTGTTTGCTTGACACTCCCGAACTGGCTCACTAGTCTTGCGCAAGTATGAAAAATGAGCTGATCAAATTAATAACCAACAAACAAGCTCACATTGGTGTCATCGGCCTCGGGTATGTCGGGCTGCCGCTGCTCGTCGAGTTTGCGTCCAAGGGTTTTCAGGGCACCGGCTTTGAAGTCGACGAAGCGAAAGCGCAACAGATCAACGCCGGCACGTCTTACATCGGCGACGTGTCGTCGCGCAAAGTAAAAGAAGTGGTTGACGCGAAGCGACTCCGCGCCACTACGGATTTCAGTCACCTGAGCGAGTGTGACGCGATCATTATTTGCGTGCCCACGCCCCTCCGCAAAACCAAAGAGCCCGACGTCTCCTACATTCTCGCTGCCGCCGAACAGATTGCAGAACGCCTGCGCCGCGGCCACCTGATCATTCTCGAGTCGACAACTTATCCCGGCACGACTGACGAAGTGCTGTTGCCGATGTTTGAAGAGAAGGGGCTCAAGCTCGACGAAGATTTCCTGCTCGCATTCTCGCCCGAGCGTGTTGACCCGGGCAATCCGCAGTTTCAGACACACAACATTCCGAAGGTCGTCGGTGGTGTGACAGACGATTCGACTACGGTTGCAGCGCATCTCTATTCGCAGATCGTCAACGACGTGCATTCCGTGAGGTCAGCGCGCGTAGCCGAAGCAGCGAAGCTTTTGGAGAACACGTTTCGCGCCGTCAACATCGGCATGGCAAACGAGATGGCGCGGCTCTGTTACGCGCTCAACATCGACACGTGGGAAGTGATTCGCGCGGCGGCGACGAAGCCGTTTGGCTTCATGCCGTTCTATCCGGGACCGGGTATCGGCGGGCATTGCATTCCGCTCGATCCGCACTATCTCTCGTGGAAGGCGCGCCAGCACGGTTTTGATTCGCGCTTCATCAGTCTTGCGGAGGAAGTCAATTCACGCATGCCCGAGCACGTGGTCCAACTCGTTGCTGATGGACTGAACGACGAGCGCAAAGCGATGAACGGTTCGAACGTGTTGCTGCTCGGCGTTGCGTATAAAAAAGACATCAACGATGTGCGCGAGAGCCCGGCGTTGTCGATCATCGATCGACTGCGTGCGAAAGGTGCGAACGTGCGTTACCACGATCCGTTTGTCTCTGAGCTGCGTTTTGACGATGCGCACACGGATTCGACCGGCGAGCCACTGAGCTCCGTGCCGCTGACAAATGAAGAGCTCCAAGCCGCTGACTGCGTGATCATCGTCACTGACCACAGTGACATCGACTACAAGCGCGTCTGCTCGCTCGTGCCGCTCATCGTCGACACACGCAACGCGCTGAACGGGGATGTCCGACGCGAAAGCAGTGCGCGGATCATCCGCCTTTAATTTGAGCCACGGATTTCACGGATAACACAGATCTGACCGTGTTTATCTGTGAAATCCGTGGCAAAAAAACTAATGCTGAAAGTCATTAACGTCGTCGGTGCGCGGCCCAATTTCATGAAAGTGGCGCCGATCGTGGCCGCGATGAAAAAGCGTCCCGACACGTTCCTGCCGCTCGTCGTTCACACCGGACAACACTACGACTCAGCAATGTCTGATTCGTTCTTTCGCGATCTCGAACTGCCGCAACCTGACGTGCATCTTGGCGTGGGCTCAGGCTCACACGCCGCACAGACAGCCGCGGTGATGGAGCGCTTCGAGCCGGTCGTGCTTCGTGAAAAGCCAGATTGGGTCCTCGTCGTCGGCGACGTGAACTCAACGATCGCGTGTGCGCTCGTGTGTGTGAAGCTCGGAGTGAAAGTGGCGCACGTCGAAGCCGGTCTGCGCAGCCGCGATCGCACGATGCCCGAAGAGATCAATCGCCTGCTGACGGATCAGATCGCGGATTTACTATTCACGCCTTCACACGACGCCGATGAGAACCTGATCGCCGAAGGCATTCCATGCGAGCGAATTCGTTTTGTCGGCAACGTCATGATCGACTCGCTGCAACGGAACCTGGAAGTCGCGCGTGCGTTGCCGACGAGAGAACAGCTCGGTCTCAAAGATATCGATTACGCATTGCTGACGTTGCATCGTCCATCGAATGTAGATCTCCGCGATTCGTTTGAGCGAATTCTGGCGGCGCTCGAAGTGATCGCAGCGAAGTTGCCGATCGTGTTTCCAGTTCATCCGCGAACAAGAAAAACCATTGCCGAGCTTGGACTGAGCGATCGAGTTAATTCTATAAAAGAGTTGCGGCTCATAGACCCGCTCGGCTATCTAGACTTTCTCAATCTTTCGAGCAGCGCGCGGCTCGTGTTAACAGACTCCGGCGGTATCCAGGAAGAAACGACGGCGCTTGGCATTCCGTGTCTCACCTTGCGCGAGAACACCGAGCGCCCGATCACAGTCGAGATGGGTACAAACGTCATCGTCGGCACTGACACTACAAAGATCGTCGCCGCGGCAACTGCAACGCTGAACGGCTCTGCGAAGAAAGCTCTGAAACAGCCGCCACTCTGGGACGGTCACACGTCCGAGCGCATCCTCGACGCGCTCGTCGAGCACTGCCGCTGATGCCAGTGCTGAACAAAATCAAACGTGCGCTGCGTGGAGAAGTAAAACTCACGACCGCCGCACTCGAAGCATTGCGACGGATCCTGGATTCGCTTGAGCAGCGATGGGAACGTGCCAATCTCGACAAGAGCGAGCGGTTGAAACTGACAAAAGCTTTCGCGCGCATGAGCGGGGATGAGTTATGTGCTTACTTCCGAGGACCACGTGAGGCGAAGTTTTTGGATGACCTTTTCGCACGCGAGACAGTCGCTGTCGCTTCAGCCGATCGAATCGTAAACGATCACACTTGGCCCTTGCTCGGTTTCGGCGAGCAGTCTTTCGGGAAAGAGATTCAGTGGCGACGCGATCCGCTTTCGAATTACGTTTGGCCACTCGATTACCATCGCGATCTGGAGTTGATGCGCGCGGATGGTTCGGATGTGCGCGTGCTTTGGGAGTTGAACCGGCTCGGACATTTCCTCACACTCGCCGGCGCTTACGCTGCAACGCGTGATGAGCGTTACAGCGCAGAGGCTTTCGCGCAGCTCCGAAGCTGGTCCGAGCAGAATCCTTACGCGCGTGGTCCAAACTGGAGCTGCGCGATGGAAGTTGCGCTGCGTGCCATGAACCTGCTGGCGGCGTTTGAAGTTTTCCGTCACTCGTCTCAATTGAATGCCGCCTCGTTGCAGTTTTTTCTGCAACTATTCCAGCAGCACGGCAGATACATCGAGCACAATCTCGAATTCTCTTACATCGCTACCAGCAATCATTTTCTTTCCGATGTGGTGGGACTACTCTGGCTAGGTTTGTTGCTTCCGGAGCTTCACGACGCGGAAGAGTGGCGCAACTATGGTGTCGGTGTAATGCTGCGAGAGATGGACAAACAGGTGCTGGCAGATGGAGCGGATTTCGAAGCGTCGACGGGTTATCACCGCCTTGTCACCGAGCTCTTCCTTTACTCGTTTCTGCTTTGCCGCGCGAACAACGTCGAGATTGAAGAGCAATACTGGTCGAGGCTGCAACAGATGCTCGATTACATTCGTGCTTACCTGCGGCCAGATGGATTCGCGCCGTTGCTTGGCGATACCGATAGCGGACAGGTCTTGCCGCTTGTGCGTCGTCGTGCTGATGACCATGCTTATGTTTTGGACATTCTGAAAACTGAGACTGAGCAGGTCGGTTCGCAGGCGTTTCCAAACGCGGGCATTTACATCATGCGCGACGGCGATCTGTATCTCTGCTTCAACGCGAGTGGTGTGGGGCTCAATGGCCGCGGATCGCATGGGCACAACGATGTGTTGAGTATCGAAGTGTCGGCGGGTGGGCGCGCATACATCGTCGATCCGGGCACCTACGTTTATTCAGCAGACCTCGCGAGGCGCCACGAGTTTCGATCGACTGCGTATCATTCAACCGTGCAGGTTGATGGTCTCGAGCAGAATACGATTCGCGTTGATACGCCGTTTGTGATCGGGAACGAAGCGAAGCCACGTGTGCTGGAGTGGAAAACGAGTGATGATTTTGACAAGGTCGTCGCGGAACATTATGGATATCCTGTCGTGCATCGCCGCACGGTTACGTTTGATAAGCGCGAGCGTCTGTGGGTTATTGATGATGAGTTTTTTGGTGAAGGCGAGCATGTTTACGAAGCGAGGTTTCATTTCGCGCCGGGGTTGGATGTGAAAGTGAATGGCGCGGCAGTCGAAGCGGAGGGTTTGCTTGTGACCTTGTTGGATCCCGACATGCAACCAATATTGAGAACCCAATCCGCGTCCATCGACTACGGCCAGATAAGCGACGCTATGTCCGCGTGTTGGAAATTCTCAGGGAAACCACGCAAGCTTACCTGGCAAATAAAATCCGTGTAATCCGTGGCTAAACAATGTGTGGCATCTGCGGAGTTTGGGAATACGGCGCCAGTGAAGGCTCAATCGAGCCGTCGCTGCTGGCACGCATGCGCGATGAGATGACGCATCGTGGCCCCGACGACGCCGGCGATCTGATCTTCGACGATCATCGCGGCGGCTTCGGCTTTCGTCGTCTCTCGATCATCGATCTTTCTGCCGCCGGCCACCAGCCGATGCACGGCTGCGACAAGCGTACGTGGCTCGTATTCAACGGCGAGATCTACAATCACGCACTTATTCGCGCCGATCTCGAAAAGCGCGGTCACAAATATTCATCACGCACCGACTCTGAAACGATTCTTCACCTCTACGAAGAGCGCGGCCTCGACTTCATCCACGAGATTGAAGGCGACTACGGCATTGCGATCTGGGACGCTAACAAAGAACGCCTCGTCCTCGTGCGCGATCGCATCGGCGTCAAGCCGCTGTACTTCTATCACAAAGACGGGCGCTTCATCTTTGCGTCGGAGATCAAAGCGATCCTGCAACATCCCGCAGTCACGCCCGACATCGACGAGCAAGCGCTCTATCACTACCTCACTTTTCTCACGACACCAGCACCCACGACGCTCTTTCGCGACATACACAAACTCCCCGCCGGTCACGTCCTGACGCTGACGCGCGACGGCACACTCAACATCCAGCAGTACTGGGACGCGCTTCCTCCCAAACAGCAGATCTCCGGCAGCGAAGACGAACAACGCGCCGAGATCCTGCGTCTGCTGCGCGACTCCATTCGCAAGCGAATGATGTCAGACGTGCCGTTTGGAGTGTTTCTGTCCGGCGGCGTCGATTCGTCTGCGAATGTGGCGTTGATGTCGGAACAGATGTCGCGGCCGGTGGAGACGTTCACTGTTGGTTTCAGTGATGCTGAGTATCTCAACGAGCTCGAGCCGGCGCGCCGGATCGCGAAACAGTTTGGGACCAATCATCATGAAGTAATCATCTCCGAGAAGGAGATGCACGAGTTTCTGCCGGCGATGGTGTTTCACCAGGATGAGCCGATCGCCGATCCCGTTTGCGTGCCGCTTTACTACGTTTCGAAGCTCGCGCGCGATTCGGGGACGATCGTGGTCCAGGTCGGCGAAGGCTCGGATGAGATCTTCAGTGGTTACGAGAACTACGTGCGGCACCTGCGCATTTACGAAAACTTCTGGCGACATGCGGAAGCGTTGCCGCTTTCGTTGCGACGCGCAATCTCGAACCTCTCGCGGCCAGCGCTCGAAGCGACCGGAAGAAAGCGTGCGGCGATCGAATTGATTCGAAGATTAGGTGCGGATGAACCGTTGTTCTGGGGCGGCGTGGTGGTTTACGACGAGACGTTCAAGCCACGCGTGCTCTCGCAGCAGGTGCGCGAGCGTTTGAATGGTCTGTCGTCGTTGCGTGTCGTGGAGAAATACTTGAAGCACATCGAGCAGGAGCGGCCCGGTGCGGATTTTCTCGCGCGCATGACGTATCTCGAGTTGAAGCTGCGCTTGCCGGAGTTGTTGTTGATGCGTGTTGATAAGATCACGATGGCTACGAGTGTCGAGGCGCGTGTGCCGTTTCTCGATCATCATCTGGTGGAGTATGCGCTCGGGCTCGCGCGGTCGTTGAAGGTCGAGGGGACGAGCGGGAAGCACATCTTGAAGCGGTCACTAGAGGAGATCCTGCCGCGTGATTTGTTGTACGAGCGGAAGCGTGGGTTTGGCGCGCCGGTGCGTGAGTGGTTCCGTGAGGGATTAGGTGGATGGTTCGATGAGCACTTGATGAACGGGGCCATGCGGAAGCGGGATTTGTTGGATTACGGGTTTGTGAGCCGGATGCTCGAGGAGCACCGAGCGAAGACGCGGGATTGGGGATTTCATCTCTGGGCGTTGTTGAATTTGAGCTTGTGGTATGAGAGGTGGATTGAATAGATTTAGCCGCGGATTTACGCGGATAAACGCAGATCAGCGTTCATCTGCGTTAATCCGCGGCTTAATTCCGCAGGTTGGATGGACGTTCGCGACGCGACTGTTGATGATCTTCAACAGCGTCGTCGCGGGCATCATTGTCGCGCGATGGCTCGGTGCCGATGGGGTTGGACAATTAGCCGTTATCAACGTCGCCGTAGCAACGATCGTTCAGCTCGGCAGCTTCGGCCTTCCTTCATCAAACGCCTATTTCATCGCACAGGACCAGGCGCGCTTCCGCGCCGCCGCCATCAATTCATCGATCTTCGCGCTCGGCACCGGCGCGATTCTCGCTCTCGCACTAAGCGCGATCGCTTCGATCAAACCCGATTGGTTCGGTTTCGTCTCACCCAATCTGATCCGCATCGCCGCGATCTCGATCCCATTTCAACTAATCACGCTCATCGGTCTGAACATCCTGCTCGCGGTCGGAAAAGTGCGCGAGTTCAACCTGCTCGATCTCGCTGGTCAATCATTTGTGCTCATCAACGCCGCCCTCGTGTTATTGCTCCTCAAACGCGGCCTCGAAACACTCGTCACTTTCAACACACTCGCCAGCATTGTCGTCGCCGCAGTGATGGCGGTATTGCTTGTCACTTCCGCGAAAGCACTTATCCAATCGAAATGGCGGGCGGACATGGCGTTGCTCAGAAGAATGATCGTTTACGGCCTCAAATTTCACGTATCAATTCTCGCGGGCGCAATCATCATTCGCGCTGACCTGCTGGTCGTAAATCATTTTCGCGGCGCGGCTGAAGCCGGTGTCTACAGCGTCGCTTCACAATTTGCGCTCTTGTTGATGTTGCTGCCCGGCGTGATCGCAACGTTACTCTTTCCGCGCGTGACGACCGAACAGGACGTGCGTGGCGAGACGACGTGTCTCGTAAGTCGCTACACAACGCTCATCATGTTCATCTGTTGTCTCGGCGCGGTTCCGTTCAGCCTGTTGCTGCCGGTAATCTACGGTCCGGCTTTCGCTGATGCGACGAAGCTGCTCTTGATCCTGCTGCCCGGCGTTTACCTGATGGGACTTGAATCGGTCCTCGTCCAACACTTCAACGCGCTCGGTGTGCCACGTGCGATCCCGCTCTACTGGGTTGTGACTTTGATACTGAACCTCGTGCTTGTATTCACACTCGTGCCGCGCTACGGCGCGCAGGGCGCCGCGATTGCCTCGTCGATCAGCTACGCCACGATCTTCGCTCTCGTCGCGCTGCACTTTCACACCAGCACCGGACGATCGTTCGCGGAGGTCTTCGTGCTCGGGAGCCTGCGCGGATGAAAGTCGTGCTCCTCGCGCTCAGCGGCGACTTAAACCGTTGGCGAGACAAACTGCTCGAACTCTATCCTGACTGTTCCATCGAGCTGATCTCGCGCGCTGAATTCGAAACAGGCAGCCACATCAAACGCCTCAAATCATTGCGCGCACTACGCCCCGACGTCCTCGCAATCGCAACTGAGCGACTACCCTGGCAACGCGGTCAGAATCTCTTCATGGTCTTCGGCGCACTCGCGGGCGCGCGCGAAGTGCTCATGCTCGACGCGCACGGCGAGATGGTTCGTAAGTCGCGCTCAAACGTTTTGCTGGGCGCACCGGCACGACTCAGCCGCGAAACGCTCACAGGCGCGAGCGACATCGCGCGCTCGCGTCGTGAATTGCAGCAGCTCGAAGAAGAGACACTGCGATTCGCAGACACGCCGCGCAAGATCACGCCGCGTTCGCCGCTGCGAGTTGTTTACCTGCGCTCGACGCCTGGACCAGGCACACAGGCCGGTGGCGCTGCCAGTCACATCAAAGGCGTCGTTGAAGGACTCGAAACGCTCGGCGCCGAAGTGCAGCTCATCAGCAACGATCTGATCGCCGGCATGAACCACTCCGAAGATCGCTTCACCATGATTCCACCGCAACCTGGCGGCAACACGCGCGCGCTCTTCGATATACACAACAACCTCGTCTTCACGCGCGGCGCGGTGCCGTTGATCGAGCAGGCCGATCCGGATTTTATTTATCAACGATACGCGCGGTTTAGCTGGGTGGGTGTGGTCGCAGCACTGCGTACCAGGCGCCCCCTCTTTCTCGAGTACAACGGCTCGGAGGTTTGGGTCGGCCGGCACTGGGATCGTGTCGGAAGTCTCGACTTATTGGAACGGTATGAGCGATTGAACCTTGACGCGGCGGCGCGTATCTTTGTCGTCTCAGAGATTGAGCGGAAGAACCTGGAAGCGCGCGGAGTCGCGGGCAATAAGATCATCGTCAATCCGAATGGCGTCGATGTCGAACGCTTTCGGCCCGGTGCGGGAGGCGCAGACGCACGACGCGAGCTAAGCCTTAAGGACGGTGAGGTGGTAGCGGGTTTTGTGGGAACGTTTGGTCCATGGCACGGCGTTGAGAAGCTTGCTGAAGCGATCAAGTTGATTCCGGCGAGTGTGCCGGTGCGGTTTCTACTGGTGGGAAGCGGGAGTTTGCATGCGCCAGTCGAAAAGCTTCTGGAGACGGAGAGGCATGCGGGTCGAGTGATCTTCACCGGGTCTGTGGGCCACGATCGAGTACCGGCGTTGCTCGATGCTTGTGAGATACTCGTTGCGCCTCATGTGCCACTGGCAGACGGAAGTGAGTTCTTTGGTTCACCGACGAAGATTTTTGAATACATGGCCATGGGAAAAGCGATTGTCGCGAGTCGATTGGGGCAGATTGGTGAGGTGTTAGTTGATCGGGAGACGGCGCTGTTGGTCTCGCCCGGGGATGTTGATGATTTGAGAGAAGCGATTCTCAAATTAGTTGAATCGGAAGAATTGCGACGGCAATTAGGAGTTAAGGCGCGTGAGGTTGCCGAGAGGGAGCATACGTGGAAACACAATGCCCAACGCGTACTGGATGCATATAACAGTTTCACAGGATTACAGGATTAACAAGATTGGCAGGATTGGCTGAAGAAAAAATTCGCGCGCGCGAGCAGTGGGGGCAAGACCCATGCGGCTCCAACCACGATCGCGAACACGAGTTTGGCAGTCGCGAGTTTTTCGACCAGATAGAGCGACATCGTTACACGGAATACGCGCCGTGGATGCCGCGGCTGATGGAATTTCAAAACTTTCGCGATGCGCGACTGCTCGAGGTCGGCTGCGGAATGGGTACTGACCTGTTGCAGTTTGCGCGCGGTGGGGCGCGTTGTGTTGGCATCGATCTAACGCCGCGCTCGATTGAGATCACTCGTCATCGTTTCCAGCTATACGGCGCTGAGGGCGACTTCATGATCTCGGATGGCGAGCGCTTACCATTCCATGACGCGAGTTTCGACGTGGTCTATTCCAACGGCGTCCTGCACCATACGCCGGATACCGCCGGAGCGATACGCGAGATACATCGCGTGCTCCGGCCGGATGGAGTAGCGAAAGTGATGCTTTACCACCGCAATTCATTCAACTACTGGGTTGAAGTCGTTTTGCGGCACGGGGTGTTGGGCGCGGAGTTTTTGCGCGGTCGATCGACCGAGGAGATCATGAGCCGCGTCATTGAATACAGCGATCACGGAGGGCGGCCCCTCGTGAAAGTTTACAGCCGCCGGCAAGCGCGAGAGCTTTTCAAACTGTTCAAGGATGTGACGGTTAAAGTCGAACAGCTAAGGCGCGATGAGCTGAGATTCCTGGCGCCACTCGTTTCAGAGATGATGTTTGATAAGTTGCGCAAAAAATTTGGGTGGAATGTGATTGTTACGGCGAAGAAGTAAGCTAGGCCACAAAGAGGCACAAAAAGCACAAAAAACCAGAAGAACCATTTTGTGCTGTTTGTGCCTTTTTGTGGCCGCGATTAGCGTGCGCGTCCTCACGCTGCAGTTCATGCGCGCGCATCTCAGCGATCCGGCGTGGTTCCAGGTCGGCTCGTATGCAAAGTTCGACCGGCCGGCGCGCGCTATCGTGGACGGACGGCAACGACTCTTCTGGATTGACGATCCGACTCGCACGGATCTGGTTCAGTATCCACCGGGATTTCCCGCCCTCGTCGCATTGATCTACAAAGTCACAGGTGAACATTCGGCTTATTCAGTCCAGCTCGTGCTGTGGTTTGCCGATCTGATTCTTTCGTTACTGCTGATCGGAGGGATCGCATACACAGTCTTCGGTTGGCGTGCCGCAATCGCGAGCGGCTTTGTCGTCGCACTGTCGCCGCTGTTTGCGATGTACGCCGCATACCCTTCAGCAGATGTGCCTACGACGTGGTTCGTGCTCGGCGGCAACTGGCTCTTGATTCTTGCCGCACAACGCAAGAGCGTTCGACTTGCACTGGCAGCCGGAGCGGCGCTCGGGATCGCGTGCTGGCTACGTGTGAACCCGTTGTACCTGTGCGTGGGTTGGGCAGTGGCGCTCATCATCTGTGTGAAAGATGCGTGGTCGTTGCGATTGAAGCTGGGCGCCGCAGCTTTGGCTGCTACAGTCGTTGTGATCGCGCCGATCGTCATCCGCAACTATCTCGTGTTTCCGGATTTCACACCGACTGGCGGCACGATCGGCGTAAACCTTTGGGAAGGACTCGGCGAGACCGAGCTCGGTCAACAGCACGGCTTCATCCTCGGCGACGACAAGATGGTCGCGCTCGAGCGAGAGCGCATGGGCCGGCCGGGCGACATGCAGGTCGACATCCAGTGGCCTGACGGCATTCGTCGCGACCGCGAGCGCACACGCGAAGCACTCGCGTTCATCCGCCAGCATCCGGTTTGGTACCTCAGTGTGATGCTGGGACGGATGTGGGGCATGCTGAAGGTGGCAGGCGATCCCGTGCCGTACACCGGCACCAGCGGCATCAACGTGACGAGCAAAAAGTGTCTGCCGGAACACTGGCAAGGCGGCGTGATCGCGTTTGGTGTGAACGTGCTGGGAATGATTCAGAGCGTCGCGCGCTACCTGTTTTTACCTTTGGCGGCATTTGGAATTTATGCGGGTATTAGGCAGGATTGGCGTATGAGCTGCCTGATGCTCGTCACTGTCCTTTACTATCTCGTTCCCGGCACCGCCGCGCACACCGAAATTCGCTACGTCCTACCCATGCACGGTTTGTTAATTGTTTTTGGATCCGTGGGTATCGTTCAGTTAATCCGTCTAATCCGTGGGCGCCGATGAAGGAACACACATACCCAATCATGTTCCGCATCGAGCAGTCGCACTGGTGGTACACCGGTCGCCGCAAGATCCTCACGAGTTTCGTCGCGGACATTTGTCGACGCGTGACTGATCGTCGCCCGCGCATACTCGATGTTGGTTGCGGTACGGGTGCGAACCTTTTGATGCTCTCACAGTTTGGCGACGCGGAGGGTGTCGATATTTCCGAAGACGCACTCGCGTTTTGTCGCGAGCGCGGACTCGAGCAGGTGAAGCTCGGCGCCGGTGAAGCGCTGCCTTATGACGATGGCACGTTCGACCTTGTGACGGCGTTGGACGTAGTCGAGCACATGGATGACGATCTCGCCGGGCTGCGTGAGATGCGACGCGTGTTGCGTCCCGGCGGGCGTGTGTTGTTGTTTGTGCCGACGTTTATGTTTTTGTGGGGCGTGCAGGACGACGTGAGTAATCACCGCCGGCGTTATCGACTGCCGGAGTTGCAGCGTGTGCTAGAGCAGGCCGGGTTTGAGATCGAGCGGATGACTTACGCGAACATCACGTTCTTCCTGCCGATACTGTTGATGCGGAAGTTAATGCGGCTCACGGGAATCAAAGCCGAGAGCGAGAATAACATCAACGTCTCCGCGTTGAATGGCGTGCTCGGAAGCGTGTTCGGTGCGGAGAGCGTCGTGTTGCGGTTTATGAATATTCCGTTTGGCGTCTCGGGGTTGTGCGTCGCCCGGAAGACGTGAAAACGGGTACATAAGAAAAAGAAAGTTCGCGAGCGCGACGACGATGACGAACGCCGCGAGTGTGCGTGGTTTCGAAGTCCTGTCGTCGATGGACGCGAGTAAAAGACCGAGCAGCGTTAACAATGCTGGCAGGTAGAAGAGCCTGTAGAACGTGTTCTGCGGCAGCCAGAAGAAGAGAAACACGACGTAGACAAGTACCCAGCCGAGCGAGAGTAGCAGTAAGGTCTTCTGGTCTGTTGCGAGCCGGAATACGCGCACCCACCGGCGCTGCAACAAACCTCGAAACACGTCGAAAATCAGAAATCCGGTAACACTGATTAGACTGATTATCAGAACGATCACGAGCGGATTGAGCAAGCCCTTCAGCAGGTTGAAACGTCCGCCGAAGAAGAGCCGCACGTGTCCACGCAACGAATACCGGATGTTGGACCAGAGGTTGAATCCCGTATCGGCGTCAGGAGAATATGAAGCCGCCCAGCTCAACAGCCGCCGCGGATCTGTGTTTCCTGAAGCAAGATAAAACAGGAAGAAGTACGCGGCGGTGATCAGCACCGCAGCGACAGCCGTAAAGTAAAACGCGTTCAGCGTTCTCCTCTTGATCGACAACTCACCATCTTGTAAGTAGACACCCAACGCCAACACCGGCCACGTCAGCACCGCGAGCTCGTGAAAGGCGAGGCTGAAGAAGAAGGTCACGGCGACAAGCCACGGTCGTGCTTTATGCTGCGGCAGCACGAGATAGAAGCTGATCAGCAGGAAGAGCACGCTCGGAATGTAAGCGTCGGCGTCAGTCGAGAATTTCCACCATGTTGCTGAGAACGCGAACAGTAACGTGAGCCACACTGATAGATAGACTGAGCGCAGCGTGTTCAAGAGGATTGCGAAGAAGACGCGCGCGCATGTCGCACTGAGAATGCAGTTCAGGATCTGTAGCGCTGTCAGCGCGCGGAGCTCAGGGCTGAATAAGCGGAGCAGTTTGTAGAAGATGTAGCCGGCGAAGTTGTAGACCAGATGGTTTGGGTGAACGAGTGAAGAGCTTAAGCCACGCGCGTTTTCAATCATCTGCGCGAAGACGATGCCGTCCCAGTAAATGACGCGCGTCCGAAACGATAGATAAATCAGGCCGATCGCGATGAAGAGAAACCAGGGGGCACGTTGGCGGAGACTCATTGTCAGACAGGATTAACAGGATTTTTGCAGGATTTTCAAGATTTATCTTGTAGATCCTGTAAAATCTTGTAAATCCTGTCTAATGCTTCGAGACCGATCAATCATTTGCTTTGGCGGTGAAGACTGGTGGTATCACCACCCGCACTCCAAGGCCCACCTGATGCGCTTGTTCGCGCGCGTGGGCAACAAGGTCATCTTCGTCAACTCGATCTCGATGGGCCTGCCGTCTCTTGGTCACAAAGATCTGCTGCCGCGGATCAAGCGCAAGTTCGGCAGTTACGCGAAACTCGCACGCACGACTGACGAAGGCATCACGGTTGTCTCGCCTGCGAGTCTGCCGTTCTTCGGCACGGCCGCGGCGCGCACGATCAATCGACGAATGATCGGCGCGCAGATCAAACGTCTCGCGCGCTCTCGCGGACTCACGAAGCCGATACTCTGGATCGCGATTCCGACTGCCGCCGACATGATCGGTTCGTTTGACGAGTCGGCGGTGGTCTATCAGGTGTCAGACAAGTATGATGCGAACACGATGGATCATGCGACGGATCCGGCGTTGATACGGCGGCTGCATGAGCGCGCGATCGATGCCGCGGATCTCGTTTTCTATTCGGGTCGAAAGTTGTTTACGGAGGCGACGCGTGGATGTGAACGATCGCACTTGCTCGAGCAGGGTGTTGAGTTCGATCACTGGCGCCGTGTTAATGAGATCGAGGTGGCGCCTGCGATCGAGAGGATTCCGCGGCCGCGATTGGGGTACTTTGGCGCGATCGAGCCGTGGCTAGTCGATCAGGAGTTGATCAAGCGTGCGGCGCGCGAGCGGCCTGAATGGCAGTGGGTGTTCATTGGTAACAAGTCGCGCGGGCTCGAGATTGAAGAGCTGCCGAACACGCACTTTCTACCGCCTGTGCCGTACGCGGAGCTGCCGGCGTACGCGGCGGGATTCGACGTTTGCGTTTTGCCGTGGGAAACTGAGCAGTCTTTTACGAGCTATGGATCGGCGATCAAAGTGCGCGAGTATCTGGCGACCGGGAAGCCGGTGGTGATTTCGCCGTTGCCGGAGTACGAGCCGATGCGTGGTGTGCTGCGGATTGCGCGCACGCGTGATGATTTTATTCGGCTGGTTGAGGAGGCGTTGCACGATAAGGATCTGGCGGCGGCGGCAAATCGTCAGACCGCGGTGGCGTCGGGAACGTGGGATGCGCGCGCCGAGTGGGTTAGTGGGTTGATCGAAGACGTTCTAAACGCAAAATGAAACAGGTTCTGCAGAACAGGAAGACAGGTCGACCGTTTGTCGGTGAGGTGCCGGTGCCGGCGCTGCAGAAGGGACGTGTGCTCGTGCGGACGGTGGCGTCGTTGATTAGCGCGGGTACTGAGCGTGCGGCGGTTGAGTTGGTGGGCAAGGGGTTGGTCCAGGAGGCGCGGCAACGACCAGATCTCGTGAAGGCAGTTGTGGCGAAAGTGAAGAACGAAGGATTGCTCAATACGTTTGCATCAGTGCGCGACAAGATGGCGGCGTCGCAGGCGCTTGGCTACAGCGCTGCCGGCGTCGTTGCCGCAGTGGCGGAGGATGTGACGGAGTTTCAGGTTGGCGATCGCGTTGCGTGTGCGGGTGTTGGTTATGCGTCACATGCGGAAATGTTGTCAGTGCCGAAGAACCTTTGCGTGCACTTGCCGGAAGGTGTGAGTTTTGAGTCAGGAGCTTACGGCACGCTTGGAGCGATTGCTTTGCAGGGCGTGCGACTCGCGGAGCCGACGTTGGGTGAGTCAGTGGTGGTGATTGGTCTTGGTTTGGTGGGACAGCTTACGGTGCAACTGCTCAAGGCGAATGGTTGTCGTGTGTTCGGGTTGGACTTGGATGAGTCGCGTGTGGCTTTAGCGCTTGAGCTGGGCGCGGATAAAGCAATCGTCTCAAACGATGCTGCCGCAAAAGAGATCGAGACGTGGACCAGAGGTCTCGGTGCTGACGCGGTTTTGATCACTGCGGCAACCGATTCGAACCAGCCGATCGAGCTGGCCGCGCGTGTCTCGCGTTTGAAAGGGCGTGTGATCGTCGTCGGCATGACCGGCATGGACATTCCGCGCGCGCCGTTTTTCAGTCGCGAGCTCAAATTGATCATTTCGATGTCGTATGGGCCGGGTCGTTACGATCCTGAGTACGAAGAGCGTGGTCACGATTACCCGTTGCCGTACGTGCGTTGGACCGAGAAGCGAAACATCGAGAGCTTTCTTGAGCTCATTGCTGAGAAGCGATTGAACGTCGAGCGGCTGACGACACATCGTTTCTCAATCACCGAAGCTGACCGTGCGTACCAGTTGATCTCGGGAGAGCTGCAGGAGCCGAACCTCGGTGTCGTGCTCAACTACGATCCTGGAGCGGAAGTCGTGCGGCGAGTACCGCTCGGTCCTCAGGTGCGGAAGTCGGAGAAGTCGATCGTGCTGGGCGTAATCGGTGCGGGCGGTTATGTACCCGCGATGTTGCTGCCACACTTCAAGACCGAGGGCGTTGAGTTTCGATCCATAGCGACGGCGTCCGGAATTTCCGCGCATGATGTTGGCAAGAGATTTGGATTCGCGTATGCAGTTTCGACTGCGGAGGAAGTGCTTGATGAGCCAACGGTGAACCTTGTCGTGATCGGCACGCGGCACGACACACATGCCGCACTCGCCCGTGCGGCACTTGAGTACGACAAGCATGTGTTCGTCGAGAAGCCACTCGCGCTCAACGATGACCAGCTCGAGTCAGTGCTGGAGGTTGCGGAAAGCTCAACCTGCAAACTGATGGTCGGCTTCAATCGTCGCTTCTCGCCGCTCGCGCAGCGTGCGAAAGAGTTTTTCCACAGTCGTGACACGCCGCTTTCGATTCTTTATCGCGTGAACGCGGGGCGCATTCCGAAGGAGCATTGGACGCAGAACGCCGACGAAGGCGGTGGCCGGATTGTTGGCGAAGTCTGTCACTTCATCGACCTAATGCAGTATCTGACTGGAGCGCCGCCGGTTTCTCTCTTCGCGGAATCGATCAGCGCGAAGTCGAGCAAGATCGTTGATGCCGATTCGGTCTTTATCACGTTGCGGTTTGCGGATGGATCGAACGGCAGCGTCGCGTACCTTGCTGAGGGTGACAAAGGCCTTGCTAAGGAGCGTGTCGAGATCTTTGGCGGTGGACGCGTGTTTGTGCTCGACGACTTTCGGCGCGCGACGCTTTACAAGGATGGACGCGAAGAGCAGGTCACGTTGAAGGTACAGGACAAGGGCCAGCAGGAACAGGTGCGAGCGGTTTGCGCGAGCGTCTTGCAGGGCGGAGCGGTGCCGATCAGTCTCGACGAGCTCGCCACCACGACTCGCGCGACCTTCCGCGTGCTCGACTCCCTCCGCGAGCGCCAGCCGGTTGAAATTTGAACCACGGATAACACGGATCTTTTTAAAGCAGATCTGCGCAGATCGGTTTTCAAATCCGTATGATCTGTGGTTAGGTTTTTATGTGCGGAATTGCCGGAATCGTTAGTTTAGATCCTGATCGGTTGATTGCGGCGATGCTCGCGAGTGTCGAGCATCGCGGACGGGATGACTCGGGGACGTGGGTTTCGGAGCCGATCGATGCTTCCGGCCGGCGCGCGTGCCTGGGCCATCGACGCCTCGCGATCATCGATCCTTCTCCCGCCGGTCACGAGCCGATGTTCTCGCACGACGGCCGCTACGTCCTCACATTCAACGGCGAGATCTACAACTACCGCGAGCTTCGCGAAGAACTGCGCTCACTCGGCCACGAATTCACAACGGACTGCGACGCGGAAGTCCTGCTCGAAGCAATCTCCGAATGGGAGTGGGACGCAGTTAGCCGTCTCAACGGCATGTTTGCGTTTGCGGTCTGGGACAACAAGAACCGCACGCTCACACTCGTCCGCGATCACGTCGGCATCAAGCCGCTCTATTACGCTTTCATTCCTTCGAAAGCCGATGCGCCCGCATCGTTTGTCTTCGGCTCAGAGATCAAAGCGATCCTCGCGAGCGGACTGATCAAAGCGGAGCTCAATCCGGAAGCGCTGCACCAGTTTCTGACGTTTCTCTGGTCGCCCGATCCAAACACGTTGTTTGCAAACGTCAACACCGTCCCGCCCGGGCACCTGCTTCAGTTCCATCACAACGAAATCAAACTCGCGCAGTGGTGGGACGTCTCGTTCACGACGATCGACGAAGGCAAGAACGAAACGTGGTGGCATGAGCGCGTGCTCGACACGCTCGATCGCGTCGTGAAGATGGAGATGGTCGCAGACGTTCCGCTCGGCGCGTTTCTTTCAGGCGGGGTGGACTCCTCGGGCATCGTCGCGATGATGGAGCGACACAGCCAAGGTCAAAAGATCAGCACATACACCGCCGGCATCGCGAGTGAGGATCTGCGTTACGACATCATTCCCGACGACGTGCGCTGGGCGCGCCGCGTCGACGAGCAGCTAAAGACTGACTACCACGAGATCATGCTGAAGCCTTCGGTTGCGGATCTCCTGCCGAAGCTGGTCCATCACATGGAAGAGCCGCCGATCGACATGGCGATTCCGAGTTATCTGATCTCGAGCGCCGCGCGCGAGACGCTCACGGTGATGCTTTCGGGTATGGGCGGCGATGAAGTGTTCGCCGGTTACCCGCGACAGATGGCGATGAAGATCGCGTCTGCGTTTGATCCCGTGCCGCAGATGCTGCGACGACCACTCATGAAAACTGTCGCTGGCGCATTACCCGGCGGACGCCCCGGTAGATTGACTGCACCACTCCGCAACGCGAAGAAGTTTGCACGCAGCGCGGCGCTCGACTTCGAAGATCGCTATCTCGGCTATGGCACGTACTTCACTGACGACATGAAGCGCCGTCTTTACACGGACGAGTACCGCGCGATAACGAGCGAGTTCGATCCTTACAGCGCTCATCGTGCCTACTTCGCGCGCGTCGCAGATGCGGCTCCACTTAATCGACTGCTGTACGTCGATCTGAAAACGTTCCTGCCGTGCCTCAACCTGATGACGACTGACAAGACGTCGATGGCCGCGAACCTGGAGGTGCGCGTGCCGTTTCTGAATCGCGAGATGATCGAGATGGCCGCGCGCATGCCGCCGCGTCTGAAGCTGCGCGGGCTGAAGCGCAAATACGTGCTCAAACGAGCGCTCGAAGGCGTTCTCTCCAAAGACGTGATCTGGCGGCGAAAAGCAGGCTTTGGGGCACCCATCCGGTCCTGGCTGCGTGGGCCTTTGCGGCCGTTGATAGAAGACCTGCTGTCGGAGGAGACGGTGAGGCGCCGCGGCATCTTCCGTCCGAACGAGGTGAGACGTGTGCTGAACGCCAATTTTTCCGGGCGTGAAGACTATAACCTCCACGTTTTCCAGCTTTTAGGTCTTGAGCTCTGGCACCGCACGTTCATTGATTAGCGCTTTGGAGTGCGGCGCCCTGGCGCCGCTTTGGCCCCGATCGCGCATCATCGATACCAAAGCGGCGCCAGGCCGCCGCACTCCAAGGAGGCGCCTGCAAAACATTGACAAACGCGCCGTCGGCGGGCTACCCTGCTTGCGCGAGCCACCCCGGCTCAGAAAACGTCGCGAGCCCTCACAAGGCCAACGAAGTCCAGCTCACAAGTATGATCACACCGCAGGAAATCGATCTAGCACCGACCCTGGTGAATTCGCCGGAAGAGGCGCAGTGTGTGCTCCTGGTCGAGGATGATCCGGCGCTGCGGCGATACCTGGAAGTCGTCCTTGAGCGCGCGGGTTACGCCGTGGTTTCAGCGGGCGATGGGCTGGAGGCGATGAAGTTTTTGTTAGGGACGCGTGTCGATGTGATCGTGACGGACGCGTTGATGCCGAACCTAGATGGTTATGAGTTGTGCCGTTTTGTGAGGAACAGCCAGCACCTAGCGCACCTGCCGATCATCCTGCTCAGCGCGCTCGATCCGAAGAACACAACTGACGAATCCGAGCAGGTGAACGCATTTCTGGCGAAGCCAGTTTCGCCCGAGGATCTGCTTGGGTGCATTTCAAAACTGGCCGCGGATTTACACGGATAGATGACGGATTAGTTTCGATTGATCAGGGTGTCCAAAGGTGAATAGGGTATACCCTGGGCGGAGGCGACTGCTTCGTACGTGCAGTGGCCCGCGTAGGTGTTCACGCCTTCTTTCAGACCAGGATCGTTTGCGATCGCTTCGAGGAAACCTTTCTTAGCCAGCTTCAGCGCGTAAGGCAGTGTTGCGTTCGTCAACGCGAACGTTGAAGTACGCGGCACCGCGCCCGGCATGTTGGCGACGCAGTAGTGCAAGACGCCTTCCACGTAGTACGTCGGATTCGAGTGCGTGGTTGGATGCGTGGTCTCGATGCAACCGCCCTGGTCCACCGCAACGTCGACGATCACGGCGCCATTCGGAACATCCTTCAGCATCCCGCGCGTCACGAGCTTCGGCGCGGCTGCGCCCGGCACGAGCACCGCTCCAACGATCAGATCAGCGATTGAGATCGCGTCGTGAATCATGTAAGCACTCGACGCGAGTGTTGAGATCTTCGACAGGAAAATATCGTCGAGCTCGCGCAGCCGATCGAGATTGTTGTCGATGATCGTGACGTGTGCGCCCATACCGACTGCGATCTTCGCCGCGTTTGTGCCAACGACACCGCCGCCGATGATCACAACGCGCGCTGCGGGTACACCCGGCACGCCGCCCAGCAAAATTCCGCCGCCGCCACTCATCTTTTCGAGATAGTGTGCGCCAACCTGGATCGCCATCCGTCCCGCGACTTCCGACATCGGCGTCAACAACGGCAACGTGCCGCGCCGATCCGTGATCGTCTCGTAAGCAATGCCCGTGACTTTGCGTTTAAGCAACTCCTGTGTGAGCGCGCGATCCGGCGCCAGATGCAGATACGTGAACAGCAACTGGCCTTCGCGCATGCGCGGGTACTCCGGCGCGATCGGCTCTTTCACTTTCACGATCATGTCAGCGCTGCCCCAAACTTCGTCAGCCGAACCGATAATCGTCCCTCCGGCGCGTTCGTAGAGTGAATCTTCAAAGCCGGAACCCGCACCGGCATTCGTCTCAACCCTGATGTCGTGACCGGCGTCTTTGAGCGCGCGCACGCCGGCAGGAGTCAGTCCGACTCGATATTCGTTGTCTTTAATCTCTTTGGGCAGGCCAACAATCACAGTTTTATTCTCCGGGGAAATATTTAGCCGCGGATTTACGCAGATTAACGCAGATCTGCGTTTATCCGCGTTCATCCGCGGCTCAAATTTTATTGTGGCGACTCGACCTGATCGATCTGGGCGCGTTGTAGCTTGCCGCTGAAGTCGACGTAGATCGACTTCCACTCAGAAAAGATATCCAGCACCTGAGTGCCGGCTTCGCGATGTCCGTTCCCGGTCGCCTTGGTGCCGCCAAACGGCAGGTGCACTTCCGCGCCGATCGTCGAAGCGTTCACGTAGAAGATGCCGGTGTACATCTCGTTCATTGCCTTGAACGCGCGATTGACGTTCTGCGTGTAGATCGCGGCGGAGAGGCCGTAGCGCACGCCATTCGCGATCTGCACCGCATCTTCGAGCGAGTTTGTCGGAATCACGGTCGTCACTGGTCCAAAGATCTCTTCCTGCGAGATCCGCATGTCAGGCGCAGCGTCAGTGAAGACTGTCGGCTCGATGAAATGACCGTTGGCGTAATCGCCCTTCGTGAGACGTTTGCCACCGCTAGCGAGTGTTGCGCCATCGTCGTTACGCCCGATACGGATGTAACTCACGATCTTCTCGACCGCGTCGTTGTTGATGACTGGACCAACATCAGTCTTCGGATCCGCGCCGTTGCCAACGCGCAGTGCCTTCGCGTGCTCGACGAGCTTCGCGACGAACTGTTTGTAGACTTTCTTGTGAACAATCAACCGCGACGACGCGGTGCAACGTTGTCCTGACGTACCAAAGGCGCCCCAAATGGCGCCTTCAACAGCTAAATCGATATCGGCATCGTCCATCACGATGATGGCGTTCTTGCCGCCCATCTCGAGCGAACAGATCGCATTACGCTCGGCGCACGCAGACGCGACGATGCGCCCGGTCTCAGTCGATCCGGTGAACGAGATCAAACGCAGCGCGGGATGATTCGTCATCGCGGCGCCGACAGTCTCGCCATAACCCGTGACGAGGTTCACAACGCCCGGCGGAATCCCTGCTTCTTCACACGCTTTAACAAGGTTGTAAGTCGAGAGCGGCGTGTCCTCGGCGGGTTTGATGACGACGGTATTACCGCAGATCAATGCCGGGATCAGCTTCCACGACGGAATCGCCATCGGAAAATTCCAGGGCGTGATCAAGCCGCACAGACCGACAGGCTGGCGCACGCACATCGCAAACTTGTCGCGCATCTCAGCCGGTGTGGTGAAGCCGTGCAGTCGACGGCCTTCGCCCGCGGTGTAGTAAGTGCAGTCGATTGCTTCCTGAACGTCGCCGCCGGCCTCTTTCAAAACCTTGCCCATCTCGCGCGTCATGTCGGCGGTGAACTGTTCCTTGTCGCGGATCAGTATCTCGCCGAGACGAAACAGGATTTCGGCGCGCTTCGGTGCGGGCGTGTTACGCCAGCGGTCGAAAGCGCCCTGCGCGGCATTGACCGCGGCGTTCACGTCGTCGCTGGTCGATAGCGGGAAGCGGCCGACGATGTCTCGATTGTCAGCCGGGTTGATGTTTTCAAACATCTCGCCCGACTGGCTCGCGACCCACTCGCCATTGATGTAGTTCTGATAAGTTTTGACGGCAGCGCGGGCGGCGTTGCGCGCCGCCAGTTTCCCGCTGGTCTTGGAGATTGCTTTCTTTGCCTGAGCCATAAAACGCCTATTGATATGTGAACTGGACGATCAGCGGTATCTGTCTATCGCCCTTGATGTCTCTCTGAATTCTGATTACGTTCAAGACGATTGGGTCGCCTGCCTTGAGCCCACCCAGGACTCTCTGGAAATCCGCAAGCGAAGTCACCGGAACACGATTGATGCGACTGACGACGTCGCCTTCGACCAGCATCGGTTGACCGGCGGGATTGCGCAGCTCAGCGATCAAGCCGTTCGGATCGATGTCTTTAACAAGGAGTCCCTGGACGCCGGTCAGATGACGATCCGAGAGCAGTTGTGGTGTCAGCTCTGCGAGCGTGAGGCCGAGATGCAGCGCGTTGCCGCGAGTAGTATCGTTTTCCCCACCCTTCGGCGCGGTGCTCGTTGGTCCAACCCATTCGCGTGTGCTTGACGGTGGCCGCTCGCTCAGCGCGACGGTCACAGTTTTCTTGTCGAGCTTGCCGTTGACGTCTCTCAAAAACGAGAGGGTTACTTGTTGGCCCACGGGCGTACTGGCAACACGTTGAATCAGATCCTGCGCGTTGAGCACTGGTGCGTTTTCGAAATCGACGATGATGTCGTTCGGCTGTAGACCGGCCTTCGCTGCCGGTGTCGCCTGGCCTCTTTCTTCGGGGGTCACAGACATGATGATCGCGCCCTTCGCCTCGGCCATGCCGTAAACCTTCGCATACTCGTCGTGCACAGATTCCAAAGTGATGCCGAGATAACCGCGTTTCACTTTGCCCTGCGCGATTAGCTGTTTGTAAACGAATGACGTTTCGTTGGCGGGCAGCGCGAAGCCGATGCCGTTGTAGTCGCCAGTCGACGTTGCGATCTGCGAGTTCATGCCGATCACTTCACCGCGCATGTTGACGAGTGGTCCACCGCTGTTGCCGCGATTGATGGCGGCGTCAGTTTGCAGAAAGCGTTGGAAGACGTTGAAGTACGGCGTTTCGCGTTCCTTCTTCGAGATGATTCCGGCAGTGACGGTTTGATCGAGGCCGAATGGCGAACCCATCGCGAGCACCCAGTCGCCGACTTGGGCCGCGTTCGAATCGCCGAGTGTCACCGTCGGAAGATCCTTCGGCGCATCGATCTTGATCACGGCGACATCCGTTTCCGGATCAACGCCGACGACAGTGCCACGATATTTCTCGCCCGATTGCAGACCGACGGTGATTCGTGCTGCGTCTTCGATTACGTGGTGGTTCGTCAGGATGTAGCCTTTGGAGTTGACGATGAAGCCGCTGCCGACGCCGCGCGATGGTCTTCGCTGGCGGCGAAACATGTCGAGGAGGGGGTTGTTGGTCGAATCTTCCTTGTCTTCGTCTTTTTCGCTGATTTCCGGCTGGTTCTGGGTGGTTTCGATGTTGACGACAGCGGGTTCGACGCGCCGCGCAATCTCGGCAAACGAGGCGGAGAGTGCTTCGGGGGCACGAGCAATCTGCATGTCGGGTTGTGCGACTGCCGGGCGGCCGGACAACATCGCGCCGATGCCGATTCCGGCCAGTAAACAGGCGACACCGAGCGCAGCGATCCAGACGCGCAGCTTTCTCAGAATGGTCCGCTCTTGCTCAGTTGTGCCGCTCTTGGAAACGTCAAACATATTCCACCACCTTCTAGGAAAATCGAGGCCCAGCGAAAGGGCTAGAGTATAGCGAAAGGGTTGTCTGGTAGCAAAAAAGAAGCCCTTAGACAGGATTTACGAGATTTTCAGGATTGACATGTAAATCCTGTCTAAATCTTGTAAATCTTGTACAACGACTATCTCTGTCTACGGGCGCAACAGGACCTTGAGGACGCCTTTCGTGCCGGCGCGGCGCATCGCGTGGACGCCTTTGGAGAGGGGATATTCATCGCTAATCAGACTATCGACGTCGACGGCTTTCTTCTTCAGCAGCTCGAGCGCGGGTTGGAAGCGCCCGCAACGCGAGCCGACGATCGAAATCTCATCAACGACGATCGGGGCTGCGTCGAGTTCTGTTTTCCCGTGAAAGGTCGACTTCAGCACGAGTTGACCACGCGGGCGGAGCAGCTCGACTGCGAGTCCGAAGCCTGTTGCGGATCCTGACGCCTCAACCACGACGTGGAATTGCCGCTTTCGCTTGGCAGCGAGTTTTGGACTCGTGGTTTCAATCCCGCGTCGCTCGGCGATGCGGAGTTTCTCAGCATGCTTGCCGATCAGGAGCACGGATGCACCAGTCAGATTTAATACCTGCGCACAGAGAAGTCCGAGTTTGCCATCGCCGATCACGGCAACTCGATCGTCACTGTCGATGTCTACACGTTCAAGAACGCCACACGCTGCAGCTAATGGTTCAGTGAAGACTGCATGCTCGTCAGGAACATTGTCTGGAACAGGCAGTAGATTCACTCGTGGCAGTTGCAGAAACTCGGCGTGCGCACCGTCACGACCATGAATACCGAGCACAGTTCGTGTAGCGCAGTGTCTCGAATCACCACCGTGACAAAGCTCACACTCACCACATCCGGCGTTGATCTCACCAACAACACGCTGACCGTCAACAACACCAACAAACTCGTGCCCGATCGTCCCGCTAAACCCCGCATACCCACGCGCGATCTCGAGATCGGTATTACAAATCCCCGACAACGTCACACGCACGATCGCCTCATCAGCACGATCCGGCTTCTCTACATCTTTAACGGAAAGTTTTTTCTGAGCGACTCGGAGGGCAAGCATAAATCCGCGTTTTCAATCCGCGTTAATCCGCGTTCTAAAACGTCTTACTTCTCGTGTACGCATTCTGCGGCGTGAGCTCGATCACCTGCTTCGACCCGACAACCGTTACCGGCAAGCGCCATTCGAGCTGCTCGTCGCCAGAAAGCGTCGCGTGCAACCACCAGTTGCCCGGCGGCAGCATTACCGATCCGTTTCCCTGCTTATCTAGCCGCGCGTTAACCGGCAAACGTCCCTTCATTCGTTCCTTGAGAAAATCCTCAAACCGCTTGCCCTTCGGCGGCTCGGTGAAGAACTCGTGTCGCACCGCGACGATATCAACCGGATAAAGACTTACCGCAACGTCGAGCGCTGGTCCAACACTCTCCGGCGTCTGACGAATCACGATCTGCAGGTTTGTCGTCTGCTGATCAGCCCCAGCTCGAGAACCGCTCGCAGGCAGTTTTCGATAAATCCACCAACCGGCGCCCGCGAGTGAAAGAACCAACACTACCTGCAACGCGACGATCGCGAGCGCACGCAGATTGCCGGACCGCTTCAATCCCGAGATGTACGAACGAGAAACCATTACTGCGCTTTCAGTCCGCGAACAAAACTGACGAGTGAATCGGCCTCTTTGTCATTGAGCTTGTTGGAGAACGCGGGCATGTTGCCGCGGACATTACGGCCGTTCATGATCGAGTTGTAGATGCGCTCGTCGCTGACGTCGTTTTGCCATTGCGCGTCGGTCAGGTCGCGTGCGTGGCTGAATCGTCCCTTTGAAGTTTTCGATTTGCCGTCGCTGCCGTGACACGAGACGCAGTAGCGGCGATACATCTGCGGCGCGGTGCGCGCGTTGTCGCCACGCGATTCCCGCGCAATACCCACGAGGCAAAGCAGGGCCGCGAATGCCAAAAGGTAGATTCGCATGCGCGCCATCATACATGTTAATCGTGAAAATCCTGTAATCGTGTAAAACCGATTTTCACGTGGGCGAATCTTTGGTTATGATTACGCGCGTAATCCCCGAGCCCGCAAACCAGGACAACTCAATTGACAGAAATCGAGATCACAAAGCTGCGTGAAGAGTGTGGCGTCTTCGGAATTTACGGACACCCCGACGCTGCACGATTGACTTATCTCGGCCTCTACGCGCTTCAGCATCGCGGCCAAGAGTCGTGCGGCATCGTCGCGTCTGACGGCGCCGAGCTGCGCTTCGAACGCGCGATGGGTCATGTTTCTGAGGCATTCAATCAAACGCATCTCGATCGGTTGAAAGGCGCCAGCGCGATTGGGCACGTGCGCTATTCGACGGCGGGCGAAGTCTCGATTCTCGAGGCGCAGCCGTTCTGCGTCACTTGCCAGCACGGGCAGATCGCGGTTTGTCACAACGGCAATCTTCCGTTCGCGCGTGAAGAGCGTTTGCGGCTCGAGCGCGAAGGCGCGATCTTCTCTTCGACTTCCGACACGGAAGTCGTGTTGCACGGCGTGGCGCGTTCGCGTCTGCCGGTGCGTGAAGCGATACCGCAGGTTTTGACAGGCACTGAAGGCGCGTTCTCCATGTTGTTTTTGACTCCGACAGAGCTGATCGCGATTCGTGATAGTCGCGGCTTTCGTCCACTCGCGCTCGGACGGCTCGGCGATGCGTGGGTGCTTGCGTCGGAAACGTGTGCGTTTGATTTGATCGATGCGCAGTATGTGCGCGACGTTGAGCCGGGCGAGATGATCGTGATCGATCAGGATGGTTTGCGATCGTCGAATGCTTTGCCGCCGCAGCGACACTCGATGTGTTTGTTTGAGCACGTCTACTTCGCGCGTCCTGACTCGTTGATCTATGGACGATCGATTAATGAATCGCGACACAAGATGGGACGCCGCCTCGCAGTCGAACAGCCTGCCGATGCAGACATCGTTGTGCCCGTTCCTGACTCGGGTGTAGCGGCATCGATTGGTTATGCGGCGGAGAGTGGTTTGAGTTTTCGTTTCGGGCTCGTGCGCAATCATTACGTCGGACGCACGTTCATCGAGCCGCGACAATCGATCAGATCGTTTGGTGTGCGTATCAAGCTGAACCCGGTGCGCGATCTGATCAATGGGAAGCGCGTGGTTTTGATTGACGACTCGATCGTGCGTGGTACGACGTCGAAGAAGATCGTGCGGATGGTTCGCGAGGCGGGCGCGAAAGAGATTCACGTGCGGATCAGTTGTCCGCCGACGATCAGTCCTTGTTACTACGGTGTCGACACGCCGAACAAAGACGAGCTGATCGCAGCGAACATGAGTGTCGAGGAGATATGCAGGTTTATCGAAGCGGATTCGCTGGGGTACCTGTCGCTCGAAGGAATGATTGCGGCGACCGGGCTAAGTCCTGATTCGTCGTGTGTGGCTTGTTGGAACGGGAAATATCCGACGCGCATCACGCGCGAAGCGGAGACTTACTACGAACGCGAGCACGAGTCGGTGGCGGTTGATAATTGATATGTTTGGATTAGTAATACTCCTGAGCGCCCTTGTCGTGGCGCAACCTTTAGACAGGATTTACAAGATTTTGCAGGATGAACAGGTTGGTCCTGTAAAGCTTGCGACATCTTGTAAATCCTGTCTAATGATTGCGCCGCAATCGCGCGACGTCTCAGTCGAGGTCTTCCAGGTACTTGATCTTCCGCTCAACGTCCATGAAGCAGCACTGACAAAAACCGAGCGCGGCTACTTGCTGAAACTCTCGCTCGCAAACAGCTCCGAACTGAAGATAATCGGCCTGCGTTACTCGCTCGCCGTGATCGATTCACGAAACCAACTGCAGCCACTCGTGAACCGTACGGAAGGCTTCTCGATCCTCGGCTACGACAGCAAGACTCTGACTTTCAAGAGTCCGATCAAGTTCAAGCAAAAAGACGGCGAGCGACTGGTGTTGATGATCGAACAAGTCGTCTCACACGAATCGATCTGGGAAGTCGTGAAAGCCAAGGACGCGCTCGAAGCGTATGCGCGCGGCGATTATTCAGTGATGCCGGCTGTGATGCGCGTGGCGAACCAGGTTGACGCGCGGCCGGGCGTGGAAATCAGATATTTCAGAAAACCGTAAGGCGAGGATTACTGATTGGGACGAGCTACACGAGGCTGTGGTTGTGCGATTGCAGTTCTCCTTGTCGTTTTTCTGGCGGGCGGGTTTGTCACGTGGCGCTACGTGCTGCCGTGGTGGCGCACGCAGCCCCCGCCAGCGTCGGGTGGCGAGCTGACGGTGCGCATTCTCGACGTTGGTCCAATCAACGGCGATTCGATCCTCATCACTTCGCCGGCAGGCCGGACGGTGCTCATCGACGCTGGGGACACGACGAAGGGCAAGAATGTCGTCGAAGCGTTGAAGCGCAACAACGTCCAGCAGCTCGACTACTTCATCGCAACACATCCACATCCGGATCACATCGGCGGCGCGGCTGAAGTTTTCAAGGCAGTGAAAGTCTTGAATGTTATTGATAACGCGCAACAGCCGACCGTGCCGCAGCCAGTCACTTCCACGCCGACTACAAAGAAGTTACCCCCAGCCAAAACACCTGCGCTCACGAAGTTCTTCGACGACTACAAAGCAGCCGTGAGCTCGAGTGGCGTGCATTATGAAACTGCGAAGCCCGGAACGAAGTACGATCTCGGCGGCGGCGCACTGCTGACGATTCTGGCGCCGTCAGAGCCGCTCTTCACGAAAGACAAGATGACCACGGGTGGCAACGAGGCAAACGCCAATTCGATCGTTGCGCGGCTCGATTACGGATCGTTCTCGATGATGCTCGCGGGCGATGCGGAAGAGCAGACTGAGTATCGTTTGCTTACGAAGGAATTGGATCTGCGCAGTCGCGTGTTGAAGATCGGGCATCACGGATCGAAGTACGCGTCGTCTGCGAATTTTCTGAATCGCGTGCAGCCCGAGGTGGCGATCGTGTCGTGTGGCGCGTGGAATCGTTACGGGCACCCGTCGCAGGCCGTGCTCGATCGTTTGCGGGCGGCGAATCCGAATGTAAAGCTCTACCGGACCGACTTGCAGGGTGAGATCACGATCACGACGCGCGGCAAAGACAATGAGATCCTCGTGAAGCCGGCAAAAGAGACAACCGAGGATCTCTGGGCCGGACGCACCGCGCAGAAGGACGACTCGTCGCGCTCAGGATTCATTGCGTATGGCGACTTCGGTCCACCACCAAAACCATCGAAAAAGAGTGAACAAAGGTAAACATTAGAGCACGATTTACAAGATTTTTCAGAATTAACAGATCCTGTCAATCTTGAAAAAATCTTGTAAATCCTGTCTACAACTGACCAATGACTAAATCAATCTCATACAGCGACGCGGGTGTTGATATCGACGCCGCGACACGCGCTACCGACCGGATTAAGGAGCTTGCGAGCAGGACGTTCAATGAGCGCACGCTTTCCGAGATCGGTAGCTTCGGCGGGATGTTTGACGGCGCGTTTCCCGGTCTAGCACAGCCCGTGCTCGTCGCGTCTGCCGATGGTGTCGGCACGAAGCTCAAGATCGCGTTTGCGACCGGCGTTCACAATACAGTGGGCCGCGATCTCGTCAATCACTGTGTCGACGACATCCTGGTCCAGGGCGCGCGGCCCCTGTTCTTTCTCGATTACATCGCGACCGGAAAGTTATCGCCTGATGTTGTCGCCAGCATTATCGAAGGCGTGACGAATGGCTGCCGCGAGAATGGTTGTGTGTTGCTTGGCGGCGAGACGGCGGAGATGCCAGGCTTTTACCAGGATGGCGAGTACGACATCGCCGGTTTTATCGTCGGTGTCGTCGATCGTGCGAAGATCATCGATGGTAAGAAGATCGCGCCGGGCGATGTTCTGCTGGCATTACCTTCGGCTGGACTACACACCAACGGCTACTCGCTCGCTCGGAAACTCTTTTTCGAAGTTGCAGGCTATGAACCTCAGACACAGTTGCCTGAACTCGGCATGACAGCAGGCGAAGCATTGCTGCTGCCGCACGTCAGTTACCTCAAACCACTCGATGGCTTGCTCGATAAAGGTGTGATCAAAGGGCTGGCCCACATCACCGGCGGCGGGCTCACCGACAACATCCCGCGCATCCTTCCTGAAAGCACTGCTGTGCGGATTGAGCGCGGCTCGTGGCCCATACCGCCGTTGTTTGAGTTGCTGCGCAAGCTCGGGAACGTTTCGGACGCGGAGATGTATCGCACGTTTAATATGGGTGTGGGGATGGTGATTGTTTGCGCGGCGAGTGATGTCGAGATGATCGAAGGGCATCTGGGTGAGTGTTACCGGATCGGGGATGTCGTGACTGGGAATCGCGAGGTGCTCATCTGAAAAAGAGAATCGCGATTCTAATCTCCGGTCGCGGGTCAAACATGCTGGCGCTCAGCGATGCTGTTCGCGACGGGCGAATACCGGATGCTGAGATCGCAGTCGTCATCAGCGACAAGGCCGGTGCGCGCGGGTTGGAGTTGGCGCGAGAGCGTGGAATCGAGATTCTCGTGATTGCCCGCAGTGGCCGTAATCGTGAAGAGCACGAGCGGGAGATCATCGCAGCGTTACGTGAGCGTCACGTGGATCTTGTTTGTCTCGCGGGATACATGCGGCTGTTGTCACTATGTTTTATTGAGGCGTTCCGTGGGCGGATACTCAACATTCATCCGAGTCTACTGCCGGCCTTTCCCGGACTCGATGCGCAGCGCCAGGCGCTCACGCATGGTGTGAAGGTAAGCGGATGCACCGTGCACTTTGTTGACGAGACGCTCGATGGTGGTCCAATCATCGCCCAGCGCGCTGTGCCGGTGCTTGATGGAGACACGGTTGATACTTTGTCGGCGCGAATCCTCGAGCAGGAGCACCGGCTGTATCCTGAGGCGGTGGCACTAGTTTTAGCCGCGGATTTTCGCGGACAAAACGCGGATTAGAGCTTCTTCCCCAGCGTCTCGGCTTTTTGATAAGCCGCCCAGACGGCTTTCGACAGCACTGTTCGTAAGCTGCCCTTTTCCATTTGATAGATCGCTTCCGCCGACGTTCCACCCGGCGACGTCACCATATTCCGCAGCTCTGCCGGATGCTTGTGCGACTCGATCGCGAACAGCACCGCTCCCCGCATCGTCTGATGCACGAGCTGCTCCGCCACGCGTCTCGAGAAGCCCATGTGCACCCCCGCATCGATCAGCGCTTCCATCATTAAATAGATGTACGTCGGTCCAGTCGCACTCAACGCCGTCGCCATGTCGATCTGTCGCTCATTCTCGACGCGGACAGTCTTGCCGAGCGCATCGAGCATCGCGCAAACCTGATTCTCCTGCTGCTCGCTAACCTCGCTGCTCGCCGTCCACGCAGTTAAGCCTTCGCCAATCTGCGCCGGCGTGTTCGGCATCGTACGCACGACCGACGCATGCAGCAGTTGCTCGGCAATCATCTCAATCTTTGCGCCCGTGACGATCGAAACAACCAGTTGCTCCTTCACGAGCGCGCCCTTCAACTCTTCGAGCACGCTATGTAAACGTTGCGGCTTCACCGCGAGCACGACCACGGAGCTGTCATCGGGCCCTTCCGGCGCACTATCTGTAACAGCCTCACGATTACTCTCAAACATCTCGATGCCATACTTCACGTGCATCTCTTCACGCCGCGCCTGCCGCGGGTGACTGCCGGCAATCTGCGCCGGCTCAACCAGCTTCCTGCGGAGCAGCCCGGCGATGATCGCCTCCGCCATCACACCACACCCGATAAATGCCAAACGGCAGTTGCTTAGAGGATTTGTATCAGCCATAAAACGAGGATAGCGCACACTTTAATATTTGAGCTACTCTATCGGTTGATGACTATTGACGAACAACTCGCATATCTCGGCAAAGGCACCGTGGAACTCATCCGCGAGGCCGAGCTGCGCGCGAAGCTCGAAAAGTCCGCTGCGACCGGCAAGCCTCTGCGTGTGAAGCTCGGCGCCGATCCCACCGCACCCGACATTCACCTGGGCCACACGGTCGTGATGCGCAAGCTGCGAGCTTTCCAGGAGCTGGGCCACATCGCGATTTTTCTCATCGGCGACTTCACCGCCATGATTGGCGATCCGTCGGGCCAGAGCGCAACGCGCCCGCAACTGACGCGTGAAGCGATCGACGCAAACGCGGAAACTTACAAGCAGCAGATCTTCAAGCTACTCGATCCGGAAAAGACGATCGTCGACTTCAACTCACGCTGGATGAGCAAATTCAGCGGCGCGGATCTTTTGGGGCTGGCCGGGCACGTTACCGTCCGACAGATCCTCGAGCGTGACGATTTTCAACAGCGCCTCGAGAGCAATCGACCGCTCGCGTTACACGAAGTGATGTATCCACTCGTGATGGCGTATGACTCAGTGGCACTCGAAGCTGACGTCGAGCTCGGTGGCACGGATCAGAAGTTCAATGTGCTGATGGGCCGCAACCTGCAAAGAGAGTACGCGCAGGAAGCACAGGTGGCGATGATCATGCCGTTGCTCGAAGGCACTGACGGCGTGCAGAAGATGTCGAAGAGTTTGGGCAACTACATCGGCATCAACGAGCCGCCGCAGGAGATCTTCGGCAAGGTGATGTCGATCACCGACGATCTGATGTGGCGTTACTACGAGCTTTGTACGGATCTGACGCCGCCGGAGATCGCGACGCTGCGTGAGAATGCAAACAACGGTGGTCGTAATCCGCGTGACATCAAAGCGGATCTCGCGAAACGCATCGTGGCTGATTTTTATTCCGAAGCCGAAGCGCGCAAGGCGGAGGAAGAGTTCAACGCGATGTTTCGTAACAAGCAGGCGCCGGGGGATATTGAAGAGCGAAGGTTGGCGGCGCAGACGTGGAAGTTGCCGAAGCTGCTGGTCGAGCTTGAGCTGGTGCCGTCGATGGCTGAGGCGCGACGCGTGATCGAGCAGGGCGGTGTTTATGTTGATGGTGAGCGACGCACGCAGACTGATTACGAAGTCGGGATCAACGCGGAGCGTTCGCTGTTGGTCCAGGTGGGGAAGCGAAAGTTTGTGCGCGTGAGAGGAAATTAGGCCGCGGATGAACGCGGATGAACGCAGATCAGCAAAATCCGCGTTAATCCGCGGCTAAAATAAATGTCGGCAACGTTGGCGAGTGAAGAGATACTGATCATCGAGACGCCGGAGCGCGTGCCGTTGCACTTCGCGCTCGCGTCGATCGGTAATCGTTTTCTCGCGTGTGCGATCGATCACGCGATTCAAGCGCTCGCGCTGGGCCTCATCGCCCTCGCTTCTTTGACGCTCGCGAGTTTTTCATTTGTCGAGCAGGCGATGGCGAGCGCGCCGAAGTGGGTTATTGCCGTGATGATCCTCCTGCTGTTCCTCGTCTTCGCGGGTTACTTCACGTTCTTCGAGTGGACCTGGAGTGGGCAGACGCCGGGTAAGCGCTGGTTGAAGTTGCGCGTCATTCGCGAAGATGGACGGCCCATCACGTTCTGGGAAGCGTCAGTGAGAAACCTTTTGCGGCCGCTCGATATGTTTCCGATGGGATCGTATTCGATTGGTCTCATCGCCGTCTTTGCATCGACACGCGATCAGCGCATTGGCGACATGGTTGGCGGCACGGTTGTCGTGCGTGAGCGCGAGGCTGAAGCGCCGGAGTTTTCACAGGTGTTTGCGACGCCCGTGAGCGATCCGGCGATGCGACGATCTTTCGTACCGGTAGATTTCACTGCGAGTCTGAACAGTTTGACCGACTCGGAGATTCAAGTGGTGGAGACTTTTCTGCGCCGTCGCTGGGACCTGTCTGACATGCCGCGGCAGTGGATGGCCTGGAGAGTTTCCATGCCGATTCTTTACAAGCTTCGCCCTACCTACAACCTCGCTACGTTTACCTACGAAGGCTTCCTCGAAGAGCTCCTGCACCGCTACCACACGGAACGAAGATTTAAACTCTAGCCACGGATTACGCGGATATACACGGCTCTTATCCAGTGTTCATCCGTGTAATCCGTGGCAAAATTGACGTTCAGATTTGCGTTTGCTAGTCTTCAAGGTTTCTATTGAGGCGGAAATTCGTAACAGAGGATGTGAACATGAGTAAGGACGTTTTCATATTGGGTGGTAAGCGCACGCCGATGGGTGAGTATGTCGGCGTGTTGAAGGATATTTCAGCAATCGATCTGGGCGCGGTGGCGGCGCGCGGCGCCCTCGAAGCAACGGGGGTCAAACCTGAAGAAATCGATCACACGGTCATCGGCAACGCACTGCAAACCTCCGGCGATGCGATCTACGGCGCTCGTCACGTCGCGCTCAAGGCCGGCGTGCCTTTCGAGCGTCCGGCGTTAACAGTCAACCGGCTTTGCGGCAGCGGTATTCAATCGATCGTGTCGGGCGCGCACATGATTCAACTCGGCGAAGCACAGACGTGTCTGGTCGGCGGCATGGAATCGATGTCACAGGCGCCACACGTCATTCGCGGCGCGCGATCCGGTTTCGCACTCGGCCAGGGAAAACTCGAAGACAGCCTGATGGTGGCGCTGCTCGACACTTACTGCAACACGCCGATGGCCGGCACCGCGGAAAACCTCGCGCGCAAGTTCGAGATCTCGCGTGAAGAGCAGGACAAGTATGCGTTGCGATCACAGCAGGAAGCGAAGCGCGCTAAAGATGCAGGTGTCTTCGCGGAAGAGATCGTTCCGGTCGATGTGAAGTCGCGTAAAGGAACGACCCAGGTAACTGACGACGACCATCCGCGACCGGAAACGACGCTCGAAGTGCTGGCGAAACTCAAACCGGCATTCGCGCAAGACGGATTTGTCACGGCGGGTAATGCTTCAGGAATCGTCGACGGTGCGGCGGCGCTCGTGATCGCGGGCGAAGAGTTTGTGAAGCAAAAAGATCTGAAGCCGATGGGCCGGATCGTTAGTTGGGCTTATGCGGGTGTGGAACCGGAGATCATGGGAATCGGGCCGGTGCCTGCGACGCGTTTGGCGTTGGAGAAGGCGGGGCTGACGCTGAACGATATCGATCTCGTGGAAGTGAACGAAGCATTCGCGGCGCAGTATCTGGCTGTGGAAAAAGAGTTGGGACTGGATCGCCGTCGTACGAACGTGAATGGCGGCGCGATCGCGCTCGGACATCCGCTCGGTGCCACAGGAACACGACTCGTTTTGACGGTGCTGCACGAGCTGCATCGACGTGGGAAGCGATATGGTCTGGCGACTGCTTGTATCGGCGGCGGCCAGGGCATCGCGATGATCGTCGAGCGCGTCTGAAAATTCAGCCACAGATTACACGGATAAAACACAGATCTGTGTTCATCTGTGTGATCTGTGGCTGATGACTTCTCCTGAAATTTAGATTTGATCCAAAAATTCAGCCAGCCGGAATAGAGGCGGTGCTCTCATGCTTGAGTTAAGTATTGGCACGTATCGTTTTGTCTTTTGGAGCGATCGAAATCGTCATCCGGCACGACTATTGCGAAATTCATACGAACGCAAGAGGCCCCCTTTGGCCGAGCTTTCACTCGACTCAATAATGCGTCATAAAGATTTAATAGGTTCAATCGTGACTTAGACTTGCGAAAGCAATCTGGGCGTGATAGAAGTCGCCTTCTTGCATCGCAAACTAATCGTAATTTTCCTTCTGATTTGAATTCAAGAGGTCTCAAAACTGGCTAAACACCGGCGCAGCCCGTCGGGCCGACGCGCATTCACGTTAACTCATTGTCTAAGGAGTTCCCCAGTATGTCGAAAACAGTAAAGTTCTTTTTAGTAAGCCTGTTGGTGCTCGGCCTCAGCGCAGTCGCTTTTGCGCAGTCGACCACCACCGGCTCGATCGGCGGCGTTGTGTCCAACCCGAATAAAGAGGTTGTGCCTGGCGCGTCGGTCACGGTCAAGAATATCGGAACCAATAAGGAAGACACGGCGACGACTGATGACACGGGACGCTTCAAGGTCGCAAACCTGCAGCCCGGCAACTATGCAGTCACTGTCAACTCCTCAGGCTTCAGTCCGATGACGGTCGAAAACGTCGTCGTCGAAATCGGACGCGAGACAAGCCTTGAAGTTGCGCTCTCGGTTGGGCCAGTGACCGGTACGGTAGACGTCAGTGCTGAAGCGCCGGTAATCAATACCCAGCAGCAGGACTTCTCCAGCAACATCAACCAGACCTCGATCAACGAGCTGCCCATCAACGGTCGTCGTTGGTCTAACTTCGCATTGTTGACGCCGGGCGCAGTGCCTGACGGCACGTTCGGCCTGATCAGCTTCCGCGGTATCTCCGGTCTGCTGAACAACAACACGATCGACGGCGGCGACAACAACCAGGCGTTCTTCGCTGAAGAGCGTGGCCGTACGCGTATCAGCTACTCGATCAGCCAGGCTGCCATTCGCGAGTTTCAGGTCAACACGTCGAGCTACTCGGCAGAGTATGGCCGTTCAGCCGGCGGCGTGGTGAACGCGGTAACGAAAAGCGGCACGAACGAGTTTCACGGCAGCGGCTTCTACTATCAGCGCAACAACAAGTGGGGCGCGCGTAATCCGCTCGCAACCAACACTGTGGAAGTATCGCCAGGCGTCTTTGGGCCTGTCGGCATTAAGCCGAAGGACGTGCGTCACCAGTTTGGCGGCACTATCGGCGGTCCGATCGTTAAAGACACGGCGTTCTTCTTCTTCTCATACGATCAGCAGCGGCGCGACTTTCCCGGCCTGGCCAGATTCACGAGCCCGACGTTCTTGAATCTGACCACCGCGAACCGAAACACGCTGATCGCGCGCGGACTCACCGACGCTCAGATTACCGAAACTCAGAACTTCCTGAGGAGCGTCACCGGCGAGGTTACCCGGCGCGGAGATCAGTTACTGCTTTTGCCAAAGATCGATTGGAATGTTAACGGCGCCAACACGCTCACCGTGACTTACAATCGCCTGCGTTGGGACTCGCCAAACGGCATCCAGACCCAGGCGACCAACACCCGCGCGCGTGATAATTTCGGCGACGATGCGGTCGACATCGATTGGCTGACGGTACGTCTCAACTCCACGGTTACACCGACTCTCCTTAACGAATTTCGTTTCCAGTGGGGTCGCGACAACGAGACACAGTTCAGCGGCCCACCGCAAGCCGGCGAGCCGACGAACGCGGTCGGCGGTCGTTCGCCGCAAACCTTTATTCAGAACGGTCTTTCCTTTGGAATTCCGGAGTTCCTTGAACGGGCTGCGTTCCCCGACGAGCGACGCTGGCAATTTGCTGACACCGTGACGATGACGGTCGGCAGTCACACGTTCAAGTGGGGCGGTGATCTCAACTTCGTCAAAGACATCATCAACAACCTCCGCTTTATGGGCGGCGAATTCAACTACACCGGCACTGGCGTAAACGGTCTCGGCGATTTCATCGTCGATTACCAGAACTGGAGATTGAGTGGTGCGCTGCGCAATCTGAGCGCATCCACGCCGACGACCAACCCGCTGGGACGTTGCTTCAGCTCAACCCGCCGCGCCGGACAGTGTTATGCCGGTAACTTCAACCAGGGTTTGGGTGTGTTAGGTCTGACGATGAAGACCACGGACCTGAACTTCTTCCTGCAGGACGACTGGCGTGCAACACCGCGCTTAACTCTGAATCTCGGTCTGCGTTACGAATACCAGCGCAACCCGGATCCGATTAACGTCAACCCCGCGTTGCCGCAAACCAACAACAAGGTCGACGATCGCAACAACTTCGGACCGCGCGTCGGCTTCGCTTACGATCTTACCGGCGACGGCAAAACGAGTCTTCGTGGTGGCTGGGGACTGTACTACGGACGCGTGATCAACTCGACGGTTTACAACGCGCTGATCAACACCGGCGTCGGTATCGACCGCGCCCAACGGCAGGTTACACTGCAGGCGACTGCGTCCGACGCTCCGATCTATCCGAACCTTCTCGGTGCTGGTGCGCTCGTGCCGGGCGCGGTGCAGTACTTCGCGAGTAACTTCCAACTGCCGCAGATCCACCAGGCAGATCTGATCATCGAGCGCGAGATTGGCCGCAACACCGTCATCTCGGCTTCGTACCTGATGAGCTTTGCCAATTCACTGCCAAACTTCGTCGATACGAATCTGCCTCCGCCGGCCCGCGTCGTTTCGGTTCCGGTATTCGGAGGTCCGTTCGGCGGCACCAACTACATCACCCCGATCTTCGTGGGACGCACGCAGGCGAATTCGTTCACGACTCCGCGACCGAATCCGAACTTCGCGCAGATCACGGAGATTCGTAGCGACGTGTTCTCGAAATACCATGCGCTCGTGCTGCAGGCGAATCGTCGCTTAACGAACGGCTTGCAGTTCCAGACCAACTACACGCTTTCGCGCGCGCAGGATAACGGGCAGAGCTCAGTCACGTTCACGTCAAACAATCTTCCCTTCAATGCTTTCGAGCAGGGAGCTGAAGATGGATTGTCAGCTTTTGACCGGCGACATAAGTTTGTCGCGAGCGTTGTCTACAACACTGACTTCAAGGCGTTCAAGGACAACGGTTTCGGACGCGCGATTTTCAACGACTGGACGATTGCACCGATCCTGAATGCGTTCTCAGGTGCACGCGTCACGCAGACAATCAGCGGCACGATCAATCCTGCGGCGTACGGCTTTACTGGAACCGCCGCCGACATAACAGCGCTGTGCGGCAGTCTTGGAAATCCTGCGGCCACAGCTTCCTGCACGACGCCGGGTGGCGGCGCTAACGGCTCCGGCGGCGGCACGCGCTTCGCCGGTCTGCCACGCAACGCGTTCAAGCAACCGAAGATTTGGTACGTCGACATGCGTCTCTCGCGTCGCTTCCGCATCACGGAAGGTACGAGACTCGAGATTCTTGCTGAAGCGTTCAACTTGTTCAACCGAACGCAGGTCACGACTGTGACGAGCACGTTCTACAATTACGCGTCCAACACGACCACACCGGCATGCCCGGGTGGCTTGACGCAGTGCCTGATCTTTAACGAGCCATTCCTTGCTGTCACGGGCGCGGACAGCACGTTGTTCCGCGAAAGACAGATCCAGTTCGCAGCCCGCTTCGAGTTCTAATCAGTTTCGAAGCGATTAATTCAATGGGCGTGTTCCTCGTCGAACACGCCCATTTTTGTGCGCCTCCATGGAGTGCGGCGGCCTGCGCCGCTTTGTTATCGATCGCGCTTGATCAAGGCCAAAGCGGCGCCAGGCCGCCGCACTCCAAGGAGGCGCCCGAACCAA
>Ga0081539_10000784_pt1 | contig 61876 bp, 62 predicted proteins | sample TabmetS4T2R2_FD_71023 | JGI IMG/M metagenome (GOLD analysis project Ga0081539, IMG submission 71023) | Tabebuia heterophylla rhizosphere microbial communities from the University of Puerto Rico - S4T2R2 | ecosystem: Host-associated > Plants > Roots > Rhizosphere ...
CTCGAATAGGTCTCCACCCGATAGCTCATGTTCTTGCGCACGTCGCGCGCGCCGTTGATCACGTCGTTGGTCACGACCAGCGCGCCTTTGCCTCTGGCATCGTCCGCGGCGGCGACGCGCACCGCCTGCAGGAAATTCTTCGGACTGTCGGAGCTGAGCGTGGTGAACTGCCGCTGCGCGGCGGTGAGGACGACCGGCTTGTCGGTCTTCACCGTGAGATGCAGGAAGTAAGCCGTCTCTTCGACGGTGTTCGAGCCGTGTGTGACGACGACGCCTTTTACTTCCGGCTCGCGCGCGAGGATCTCGTTCACGCGCCGCGCGAGCGTCAGCCACTGCTCGAGCGTGATCGCGCTCGAGCCGACGCGCATCACTTCCTCGACTTCGAGGCGCGCGACCTTCTTCAGTTGCGGAATCGCTTCGGCGACTTCACCGGCGTGCAGGCGCCCCGAGGGGGTATTGGCGATCGTGCCGCCCGTGGCGACGACCTTGACGAGCGGCAGCTTCTCCTGCGCGAGCGCCGGCGCGATGAGCACGAGCAAACCGAGGGCGGTGAGCAGGCGGCTCATGGAGTTCGGGCTCCGTCCCCGAAGATCGGGCTCCGTCCCCGAATTACTGCCAGGCGCGGTTGTCGACGGTGTTTTCGTAAGTGGCGCCGGAAGGAACGAGGCCCCAGCCGAGCGTCCACTGGTAGGTGTGGTCGAAGCGCTCGCGCGTATAGGGCTCGGGTGGCGCGTTGAGGATTCGCCCAAGCTTCAGGTCCTTCAGCTCGAGCATGCCGCCGGCTTCCTCGACGAGGTAGTGCGCATACTTCTCGGGGTTCTTTTCGATTGCGCGCGCGGCTTCCGATTCGGCCGCGAACATCTTGCGCAGCGTCGCGCCGTCGAGCTCGTCGCCCGCCGCTTCGCTTCGCGTCGAATGCGATTCCATCAGCACGCGCAACCCCTGCTTCTCGGCGACGCTGATCCACGGCTCCATCAGGCTCACCGCGGCGACTTCGCCGCGCTTCAGCGCCTCGATGCGCTCGCGCATCGTGCCGGCGAACGTCGTCTTGATCTGCTCGCGCTTGAGAAATCCTTCCAGCAGCTTGAGCGTCGTGAAATGCGAGCCGTTGAACGGGCTGACGCCGATCGGCTTCCCCTTCAGCTGCTCGGGCTCATAGATGCCCGACTTCGGGTCGGTGACGAGCGCGAAGCTCGACATCGCCGAGCCGAGCGCGACGATCTTCGCCGGGCGATGGCCTTTCTCCGTCTGCGACTCGACCGCGCGCTTCATCACGCCCCACTCGCACATGCGGAACTGGTCGCAGGCGCCCTGGTCGTAGAGCGCCTCCATGGTGCGCTGGAAAATGTCGGCGCGCAGCGCCTGGTGGTCGGAGTCCTTCTGTCCCGAGCCCGGCGTCTTCAGGATCTCGACGTCCAGGCCCTGGTCGCGGAAGAAGCCCTCATCACGCGCCACGAGCAGCGGCAGGTCGTGGATCGCGTTCATCATGGATGCCTTGACCTTCTTCATGACTACCTCCTAGTTCGGGGGCTCCGTCCACGAATTCAGCTCCAAGCGCGGTTGTCGACGGTGTTCTCGTAGGTGGCGTTGGGCACGGTCATGTTCCACTTCACCGTCCAGCGATACGTGTCGTCCCAGCGCTCGCGCGTGTAGGGCTGCGGCGCGGCGTGCAGGAGCCGCCAGGTCTGGAACTCCTCCGGCCGCAGAAGCCCGCCCGTCTCGCGCACGAAGTAGTGGACGTAGGGGCGCGGGTCCTTCTCGATCTTTTCCACGGCGCGCGCCTGGGCGCGGAACATTTTCTTCAGCGTCTCGGCGTCAAGGTCGTCGCTCGCCGCCTCGGCGCGGGTGGAATGCGATTCGATGAGGATGCGCATGCCCCACTTTTGCGCCACGCTGATCCAGGGCTCCATCAGGCTCGCCGCGGCGACCTTGCCGTCGCGCACGGCCTCCAGGCGCTTCAGCATCGAGCCGGCGTTGGTGCGCTTGACGTGCTGCGGCTCGAGAAACCCCTCGATCATCTTGAGCGTGGTGAAATCCGAGCCGTTGTTCGGCGTCACCGCGATCTGCTTGTCCTTCAGCATCTCGGGCTCGTAGATCTTCGAGTTCGGATTGACGACGATGGCGAACTTCGACATCGAGGCGCCGAGCGCGACGATCTTGCGGCCGCGCAGGCCCTGCGCGTTCGCCTCGACCGCGCGCTTCATGATGCCCCACTCGCACATGCGGTACTGGTCGATGCCGCCCTCGTTGTAGACAGAATCGAGCGGCCGATCGAATACCGAGTCGAACTTGACGAAGTGCGACGTCGTCACCTGCGCCATGCCGGGCGTGGTCACGAATTCCACGTCCAAACCTTCATCCTTGTAGTACCCCTCGTCGCGCGCGACCAGCACCGGCAGGTCGTGCACGGCGTTCATGGTCGCGATTTGCGGCTTGGTTCGGGTTGCCACAGCCATAGCTTCCTCCTCGTATCCGGGGCGAAAAGTTTAGCAGCCGCAATCGATGCCGGCGGTTACCGCGAGCGCCTCGCGGTACCAGGCGGGCGGGATGTCCGCCTCGCTCACCTCCTCGAGCGGCTTGAAGACGCGGAAGTGGTAGTGCTTTCGTTCCGCCGTCCAGAACGCGACCACGGTGCTGAGCGGCGGGAAGCCGGGCTGCGCGTTCTCGAGCTCCGTGACCATCACGGTGCTGCCATCCCCGAGCGCGAAGCGCGAGCGCACCCAGCCCTTTACCCGGGCGGCGGCGGCGGCGCGCTCTGGGCGCTTCTGGAACGGGGCGAGCATGAGAAACTCGCCTCATTATGGACAAAGTACTGGCGGCAGTAAGGACGGCACCCAGCAAGACCGAGCTGCGCGAATTTCCAATGCCGGAAATACCGGCGGACAGCGCGCTCATGAAGATGGAGGTTGCCGGCATCTGCGGCACCGACGTCAAGCTCTACAAGACGCCGCCGACGCCGGCGCCGGTCATCATGGGCCACGAGAACATCGGCGTCATCGCCAAGGCGGGGCGCGAATTCACGCGGCGCAAGGGCTTCAAGGAAGGCGACCTGGTGTTCGTCGAGCACTATGTGATGTGCGGCAAGTGCGAGTGGTGCCACGCCGGGCAATACCGGCACTGCGAGAACACCGACTGGCGCAACAACCCCGAGGGCATCCGCTATGGCTACACCTCGGCCGAGCGCGCGCCGCACCTGTGGGGTGGCTTCGCTCAATATGTGTACCTGCCCTGGAACGCGGTGATCCACCACGTGCCGAAGGGCGTGACGCCCGAGCTCGCCGGCCTCGTGACGCCGATGGCAAACGGCGTCGAGTGGTCGCTCTTCGACGGCGGCGTCGGCTACAACTCAAGCGTACTGATCCAGGGTCCCGGCCAGCAGGGCCTATCACAGACCGTGATCTGCAAGCAGGCCGGCGCCTCGCTCATCATCATTACCGGCACGACGAAGGACAAGGCGCGGCTCGCTGTGGCGAAGGAGCTCGGCGCCGATCACGTCATCGACGTGAACGCGGAAGATCCGCTCGCGCGCATCAAGGAGATCACCGGCGGCAAAGGCGTCGACCTCGTGCTCGACTGCACCGCGGGCGCCGGCACGATCCCGATCCTGCTCGGCGTCGAGGCGATGAAGCGCAAGGCCGGAACCATCGTCGTACAGGGCGAGCTCAAAGAATTTCCCAACTTCCCACTCGAGCGCATCACCGTGAAGGCGATGACGATCAAGAGCGCGCGCGGTCATAGCTACAAGGCTTGCGAGCTCGCGCTAGAGCAACTCGCGTCGAAACGCTTCCCGCTGGAGAAGATCACCACGCACCGCTTCGGCCTCAAGGATGTCGATCTGGCGATCAAATCGGTCGGCGGCCAGGGCGTGCCCGACGTGATCCACGCCTCGCTCATGCCCTGGCTGTAGTAGATGCGGCTTCGCGGCCTGGAGGCGCTGCGCAGCCGCAACTACGTCCTCTATCTCGCCGGGCACTTCACGTCGCAGACGGGCGCCTGGGTCGAGCAGACCGCGGTCTCATGGATCCTCTACGAGCTCACCGGCTCCGCCGTTCTTCTCGGCCTCGCCGGCCTCGCGCGCGCGGCGCCGACGATTGCGCTTGCGCTCGTCGGTGGGGCAATCGCCGATCGCCTGCCGCGTCGCGCGATGCTCTATTGCACCGAGTCGGCCATGTTCGCGACATCGCTCGCTATCGGCCTCCTCGCGTGGAGCGCCCGGCTCGAGTACTGGCACCTGTACGTATTGAGCTTCGTGAACGGCACGCTGTCCGCTTTCTCGGTGCCGGCGCGCCAGGCGCTCTTCGCCGGCCTGGTGCCGAGGACGGCGATGCAAAGCGCTGTCACCTTCAACGCCGTCGCCGTGCGCGCCGGCGTCCTGCTCGGGCCGTCGATCGGCGGCGCGGCGCTCGCCTACGGCAGCTATGCCGCCCCGTTCTGGATCAACGCCGCGAGCTTCATCGGCATGCTCGCCGCGCTCGCGGCGATGCGCCTGCCGCCGAGCGAGCCACAGGCGCTGGCCGCGCCGGCGACGCTCTGGCAGGGGATGCAGGAAGGCCTGCGGTTCGTCTGGGACCATGCGCCGTTGCGCGTCGCGCTCGCGCTCGAAGTGGTAAGCGGCCTCTTCGGCCACAACATCACGCTTATCACCATCATCGCCAAGGACGTCCTCGGCACCGATGCCCAAGGCCTTGGCTGGCTCCTCTCGGCGCTCGGTGCCGGCGGCATGGCGGCGATGATCTTCATGGTGTTCGCGCAGCTGACGCGCCACATGCGCGTCATCCTCTACGCCGGCGCGATCTATAGCGCACTGCTCGCCGCCTTCGCCGTCTCGCAGTGGCTTGCGCTTTCCGTGGCCTTCCTCTTCCTGCTCGGCACCTGCGACGGCATCTGGGGCGTCAATCGCAACACGCTGGCCCAAATGCTCGTCCCCGATATCCTGCGCGGCCGCGTCATGTCCGTCGTCGTTCTCACCACGCGCGGCAGCGCGCCGCTCGGCCGGCTCCAAGCCGGCTTCGTCGCCGACATCGTCGGCGCGCCGGCGGCGATGCTGCTCGGCGCGGCCGTGATCGCCGGCGCGATCGCGAAATGGTGGCGGCTGCGCGCGGCCGAAGCCGAATAAACTTCGGCCTATGGAGATCGTGCGTTTGTCCGGCGCGCTCGGCGCGGAACTGCGCGGCGTGGACGCATCCAGGCCCATGGACGACGCGACTTTCGCGCGCGTCCGCGAGGCGTGGCATGAGCACCTCGTGATCGTGCTGCGCAGCCAGGATCTCGACGAGGAGGCACAGGTGCGTTTCGCCGAGCGCTTCGGGCCGCTCTCGCCGATCCACACCGATCATCATTCGCCGACCAACAAGGCGGTGATGTACATCGGCAATCGGAAAAAGGACGGGAAGATGGTCGGCGCATTGCCGCTCGGCGAGATGCAGTTCCATAGCGACCAGTGCTACAAGGAGCGCCCGGCGATGGGCACGATGCTCTACGCCATCGAGATCCCGGCCGAGGGCGGCAACACGCTCTTCGCCAACGCCTATAAAGCCTATGAAGCGCTGCCGGCAGAAGTGAAGCAGCGCATCGAAGGACGGAAAGCAGTGCAGGTTTACGATTACGGTGGCGGCGTGCTCGACCGCAAGCACATGGTGAAGCCGGAGGAGGGTGTCTCCTTTGCGCATCCGGTGGCGCGCACGCATCCGGCGACCGGCCGTAAGGCCCTGTATGTGAATCGGCTGATGACGCATCACATCGAGGGCCTGCCGCACGAGGAGAGCGAGCGCCTTCTCGCGCTGATGTTCGAGACGATCGAGCGGCCGCAATTCGTCTACGAGCACCGCTGGCGTGTCGGCGATCTCGTGCTCTGGGACAACCGCTGCACGCTGCACGCGCGGCGCGACTTCAATGCGCACGAGAACCGGTGGCTGCGCCGCGTCACCATCCAGGGCGAGCGGCCGGCCTAAATCTGTACTTAGTACGGATTAAAAAAGGCCCGGCAGCCAGCGCTTCACACGTTGGGTGTACGCGATGTAAGGCTCGCCGAAGCGAGCGACGAGGCCGCGCTCGTCTTTGAGCACGCGGAAGTGGAACCACACGGTGCGAGCAATCGCGAGAGCGGCGGCGAACCATGACTGGAAGGTAAGCGCGACGCCGATCATGTAGATGATGTGGCCGAGGTACATCGGGTTGCGCGTCCAGGCATAGACGCCGGTATCGACCAGGCGCTCGGGCGGCGCACCCGAGAGGCCGGGGCCGCCGCCGCCGAGGCGGATGCGATAGCGGCCGCCCAGGCGGTATTGGAGATAACCCCACAGCATGAGCAGCGCGAACACCGGTTGCACCCGCAATGCGCCCATCACCGCCCATTCCCATGCCATGGTGGTGAGAGGCACGAGCAGGAACGTCTGTACGGGGCTCTTGCGCAGCCAGCGCATCACGGGTCGGCCTTGGCGCCGGAGCGGCGGATGATGTCACGCCATTTCTCGTTCTCGGCGCGGATGAACGCGGCGAATTGCTCGTTTGTCAGTGGCCGGGTCTCGACGCCGATCGCCGCGAGCCGAGCGGCTGCCGCCGGGCGCGCAAGTCCGCGGCGTGCGCTCTCGTTCAGACGCTCGACAATCTCGCGCGGCGTGCCGGCGCGCGCGCCGAGGCCGATCCACGGCGATGCGGCGAAGCCGGGGAGGCCCGCTTCGTCGAGCGTCGGGATATCCGGCGCCGCGGCGAGCCGCGTCGTCTCGGCCACCGCGATGGCACGCAGCTGGCCGCTGCGGATGTAGGGCAGCGTGGTGCTCGTATTGACGAAGCTCATCGCCACGCGGCCGGCGAGGAGATCGGCGCTCGCCTGCGCGGCAGAGCCTTTGTACGGCACGTGCAGCGCGTCGACGCCCGCGCGTGTCTTGAAGAGCTCCATGGCGAGATGGCCGGTGGAGCCGACCGCCTGCGACGCGTAGTGCACGGCGCCGGGACGCGCGCGCAGCCAGGCAATGAGCTCGGCGAGGTTCGTGGCGCGAACCGAGGGATGCACGACCAGGAGGAGGGGCGAAACGCCCAGGAGCGCGATCGGCGCGATGTCGCTCGCCGGATCGAACGGCATCGTCGCCATGAGCTCGGCGTTGATACTGAACGGGCCGGGCGGCGCGACGAAGAACTGGTGGCCGTCGGCGGGCGCCTTGAGCACCAGATCGACGCCGATGTTGCCGTTGGCGCCCGGGCGGTTCTCGACGATGAAAGGCTGGCCGTGCTCGCGCGCGAGCTCTTCGGCGGCGAGGCGCGCGAGCAGATCGACGGCGCCGCCGGGCGGGCTGGTGGCGATGACCCGCACGGGCCGGTCGGGCCACGCCTGCGCGCGCGTGATCGCAAGGACAAGCAACGCGCAAACCAACGTCAGGCGTACGCAGATGCGCAAGCGAGCCCTTCTTGCGGTCAGTCGACCTTGGCGCCGACCGTCTTGACGATCTCGCCGTAGCGCCCGTACTCCGCCCGCAGCAGCGCGGCGAATTCGTCCGGCGTGCTGACATAGGGCTCGAGGCCGCCGACGCGCCGGATGCGTTCCACGGTGGTCGGCTCGGCCAGCACGCGGTTAGTGGTTTCGCGCAAGTGCGCAATGACTGCCGGCGGCACGCCGGCGGGCGCGAACAGCGCGAGCCATGGCGTCACTTCGAAGCCGGGGAAGAATTCGGCGAGGCGCGGCACGTCCGGGAAGGCGGCCGAGCGCTGCTTGCCGGCGACCGCCAGCGCGCGGAGCTTCCCGGCGCGCACGTGCCCGGTGACTGAGTTGCCGCCGAATGCGGCGGCGATCTCGCCGGCGAGGAGCGCGGTCGTCGCCGGGCCGCCGCCCTTGAACGGCACGTGCAGCAGATCGATGCCGGCGCGCTGCTTCAGCATCTCCATCACCAGGTGATGCTGGCTGCCATTGCCGATCGAGCCGTAGGCGAGTGGCGGGTTCGCGCGCCGCGCATAGTCGATGAACTCCGGCAGCGTGCTTACCGGCAACGACGGATTTACCGCCAGCACCATCTGCGTGTTGACGAGGCTCGCCACCGGCGCGAGATCTTTCAGCGTGTTGAACGGCAGGTCGCGATAGAAGTGCGGGTTGATGACGATTTGTGCGTCCGCCGCGAGGAGCAGCGTGTAACCGTCCGCCGGCGCCTTGGCCGCGATTTCCATCGCCAGGTTGCCGTTCGCGCCGGGCCGGTTCTCGATCACGATTGGCTGGGCGAGCGCATCGCCGAGCGGCGGCGCGATGACGCGCGCGACGGTATCGTTCGCGCCGCCGGGCGGCTGCGGGATCAACACGCGGATCGGTCGCGACGGGTATTGCGCGAGCGAGTCGGGCGCTAGCCAAAGCCCAGCCAGGAGAAGAGCCAGCCCGCCTGGAAGGGCAGATGCAGCAGCGCTTCGAAGAGTCCGTAGAAGACGGCCGAGACCACCACCGTGATGCCGATGGAGAGAGCCCATCCTTCGCCTCCCTGGAGCTTGAGGTAGAGAAACAAGAAGAGCGGTATGGCGATCGGAAAGCCAAGCAAGACCACTGCGGCGAAGAACGCGAAGATCCAGCCTGCGGCGATGGCGATGCGGCGCTGCGCGGCGGGCTCCGCGGTCGGCTCGAGATCCGACAGCGCCTGCCTCGCGGGGGGCGCGCCGAAGAGCGTCCACAGCGCTTCAGCCGCGGCGAGCGCGAAAAGCGGAATGCCGATGGCGAGCGGAAAAAGCGCCGCCTTGGCCGGCCAACTGCTCGCCGCGAAGATGCCGTAGCCCGCGAGCAACATCACCGCGATGGCGAGCCCGAGCGACGCGTTCCTATGCATGTGCGCTCCGCCGCCGCGCCTGGTACAGCGGATAGAGGATCACGGCAATGGCGATCCCGACGAGGGCGAGCACCACCGGTCGGGTGAGCCACGCCATCTCATAGCGCGCGACCGAGATGTAGAGGTAGTTCTCGGCGATCTTGCCGAGCACCAGGCCGAGCACGAACGGCGCGCGCGGCCAGCCGGCGAGCACCATGAAGTAACCGACGGCGCCAAATACCAGCGTCACGATCAGGTCACCGTAATGATTGTTCGACGTGTAGCTGCCGATGAAGACGAGCACCAGGATGAGCGGCACGAGGACGCCGCCGCGCACGGTGGTGAGGCGCGCGAGCTGGTCGAGGAACGCAAAGCAGATGATGACCGTGACCACGTTGGCGATGACGATCGTCCAGACCATCGAGTAGGTGAGCGTCAGGTACTTGCTCAGCATGTCGGGGCCCGGGACGATGCCGAGCAGGACGAAGCCGCCCAGCAGGATCGCCATCGCCGTGCTGCCGGGGACGCCGAAGGCGATCGTCGGAATGAGCGAGCCGCCTTCCTTCGAGTTGTTCGCCGCGCCGGGCCCGAGCACGCCGCGCACGTCGCCGGCGCCGAATCCCTTGCGCTCCTCCAGCGTCTTCGCGCTCTGCGCGGCGTGGCCGTAGGCCATCCACTGCGCGACCGAGCCGCCGAGCCCGGGCATGATGCCGATGAAGGTGCCGATCAGGCTGCAGCGGATCGTGAGCCAGAAGTGGCGGAAGGTGTCCTTCACGCCTTCGAAGGCGCCGCGGGTGAGCTTCCCGGCGGGGAGCTGGCCAGCGATCGAAGTGCCGCGCGCGACCAGCTCAAGGATTTCGGGGATGGCGAAGATGCCGACCAGCACCGGCACCAGGTCCAGCCCCTGCCAGAGGTACAGCGTATCGAATGTGTAGCGCGCGACGCCCGCCTGCGGGTCCTGCCCCACTGTGGCGAAGAAAAGGCCGAGTGCGCCGGCGAGGAAGCCGCGCAGCATGCCGCGGCCGCCGTGCGAGGAGAGCGAGGCGATGAAGGCGAGGCCGACGATCGCCAGCATGAAGAGCTCGGGCGAGCCGAAGGTCAGCACCAGCGGCCGCACGACCGGCACTGCGGCGGCAAGCGCGAGGGCGCCGATCAGCGCGCCAACGAGCGAGGAGGCGAGCGCGGCGCCGAGCGCGCGTCCTGCTTCGCCCTTCTTCGCCATCGCGTGGCCGTCGAGGATGGTGGCGGCACTCGACGCTTCGCCCGGCACGCCGAATAGGACGGAGGTGATGTCGCCCGTCGTCGCCGTCACGGAGTGCATGCCGAGGAGGAACGCGAATGCCTCCACCGGCTGCATCGTGTAGATGAAGGGCAGCATCAGCGCGAGCGTCGTCGCGCCGCCCAGGCCCGGCAGCAGCCCAACCCAGAAGCCGAGCAGCACGCCGAGCATCATGAAGCCGAGCGCCTTCCACTGCAGGACGAGGACCAGCCCCTCGAGCAGTGCTTCGATCACGTTGAATTCCGTACTAAGTACAGAATTCGCTCATTCGCCGAATTTGATGTACTTGCTGAACTCGTCGACGATGTCCTTGGGCTGCGAGAGCACGTCCTTCATCACCTTCAGCGCCTCGTCGCCCGAGGTGTACTCGAGATCGAACTTTGCCTTCTTCGATTCCGCCACTAGCGCCGGATCCTTGATGGTGGCGGCGAAAGCCTCGCGATACATGCTTACGACGTCGGCGGGCGTTGCCGGCGGCAGCACGTAGGGCCGCGCGACCACTTCCGGCGCCGAGCGCAGCGCCATGATCGCCTTCGCGCGCGGGTTCGGCGCGAGGCTCTCATCCTCCGGCAGTTTCTCGATGCCGGGCTCGACCGAGCGCGCGCGGATGATCGGGCGCACGAGGTTGCGGTCGATGAACGGCTGTATTGAGGTCAGCGAGCCGGCGCGGCCGTCGACCTCCTTCCTTTCGATGGCGAGCATGATGTCGGAGCTCGACGAGTAGCCGCTGACGATCTTCAGCTTGGCGCCGAGCAGGTCCTTGAGAAGCAGCGGGAAATCGTGCGTGTTGGCGCCCGGCCCGGTCGAGCCGATCACTACCGGTTCCTTTGCCGTGCGCAGGTCCTCGAAGCTCTTGTACGGCAGGTCGTTGCGGATGGCGAGGATGGTGCTTTCGTTCGCCGCCGAGCCGATCCACTGGAACTTGGTCATGTCGAACTTGACGCCCTGCACGCGGGTCAATTGCGCGATCGGCAGGTTGCGGTTGAACGTGCCGATCGTCAGGCCGTCGGGCTTCGCCACGTTGTAAACATGGTTCGCGGCGATGATGCTGTTGCCGCCGGGCATGTTCTGCACGATCACCGTCGGCTTGCCCGGAATGTGGTTCGGCAGATGGCGCGCGAGCATGCGCGCGGCTGCGTCGTAGCCGCCGCCCGGCTTGTAACCGACGACGATGGTGACGGTCTTGCCCGAAAGGTTGGTTTGCGCGGCCGCAGCGAGCGGCAACGCGGCGCAGGCGAGCAGCGCGAGCTTCAGCTTCATCAACGGATCCTCCTCGTTTTATGGTGATGATGGTCATGGTCTGCGCCATGGCCGTGATCGTGGTCGTGCTTCAGGTGTTCGGGGACGTCGCCCACCATCTCCTTGGAGGACGGCGCGGCTTCGCCCGCCCATTCGACGCCGCCGCGCTTCTTCGCCGCCTGGCGCAGGTCCTCGAACGTGAGGCTCGCCGGATCTTTCGCCACCGCGAGTCGCTGGGCGAGGGCGGCGAGCACCAGCTTTCGCACCTGGCGGCCGTTCCAGCCGTCGCAGTGCGCCGCGAGCTCGCGAATCTGGCTCATATCGCCCGCGAGCGGCGCGAGCGCCGGCCACTGCACCGCGAGCTCGGCGAGGGAATGCTGCAGGATGTTGGCGATCGTCTCGACATTCGGCAGCGCGAAGTGCATCACGAGGTCCGCGCGTGACAGGAACGCGTCGTCGATCGCATCGATGAAGTTGGTGGTGGTAACGAAGAGAACTGCCGGCAGCGTGCTTGCGATCTCGTCGATGCCGAGCATCACCGCGTCGGTGGCGCGATGCACATCCACCGGGTTGGTCTCGAACGACGCGCTGGTGCGCCGCACGGCGAAGCTCTCCACCTCATCGATCAGCACCACGGTGTGCGGCCGGCGCGCGGCGATCTCGGGAATCGTGTCCTGCAGGAGCCGCATGATGTTGCGCTGGCTCTCGCCCAGCATGTCGCTCGGGAACGCGTGCGGATTGATCTCGAGGAGCGTCGTCGCCCCTTCGCGCGCGAGCGCGCTCGCCGCGACCTGTGCGAGGCCGCGCGCAAGCGTGGTCTTGCCCGTGCCCGGCGGTCCCGCGAGGACGATGAGACCGTGCGGCAGCCCGGCGAGCTGCGAGAGCTTGCGGCCATGCTTGAGCGTGAGAAGTGCCTGCGCGAGCAGCCGCTCCTTCACCTGCTTCGGGACGATGATCGCGTCCCAGTCCTTGTCGTGGTGATCCGCGGGCAGGACGTGCAGCGACAGTACGCCCGGGGGTAGCGTCGCGGCGGGTTGCGCCATCAGCTTTCGGGCCGCCGGTCGTCCGGCCACTCGATCTGCGATACCTCCTGCATGGAGAGCAGCGTGTCCTCCGCTTCTTCGAACAGCACCAGCGGATCGGTCAGTGCGCGCATCGTCTCGAGGATCGAATCGAACATGTGGACACGCACAAGGCGCGCCTGGTTCTTGGGATCGTCGTTGAAGTGCTGGTGCCAGAGGAAGTGGTCGACGATGATCAGGTCGCCCTTCCGCCAGCGGTGATGCTCGCCTTGATCCGGCGCCGTGCCCATGAAGCTGTGTCCGTAGCCTTCGACGACATAGAGCCACGCCTCGCCCGGATGGCGATGCAGCGACTGCGTCTTGCCGGGCGCGAACTGGATCATCACCTGCGTGATGCCGGAGGCTTCTGAGCCGATCGCGCGATCAACCAGGAACTTGGTGCGGGTACCGCGCGGCGTCGCGAGGAGATCCTGCTCGTCGTAAGGCGTGTGGATGCGGCCGCTGCGGCGCTTGCGCGCCTCGTTGGCCAACCGGCGCAGGCGCCGGGCATAAGGATCATCGCCTGCCGGTCCATCGCTGAACGCCGGCTTCGGCGGCAGCTTCTCGAAGGGCTCGTGGCCGCGATCCTCGATGAGGCATAGGCCGAGCGTCCAGAGCATCGGCTCGGACGAATAGCTGATGAAGCGCGCCGTCTTCGTGCCCTCGTTGCCCGAGCGGTGCCAGGTCCAGGCCGGGATATGGATCGCATCCCATGGCTTCCAGTCGTAGCGCTTGCCGTCGATTTCGGTCCAGCCGGCGCCTTCGACGATGAAAAGCTGCGCATCCCAGGAATGGCGGTGGATGGTGGTGACCTGGCCGGGATCGATCTCGTGCACCAGCGCATCGAGACAGCGCGTCGGCGAGTCGCCATCCCAGCCCATGTAGACGCCGGTTCGCATGCCGCGCGCGGTGGGCTTCAGCACTACGTCTTCCTTGCGGATCACCGTGCGACGGTTCTTGCGCCACTCCTCGATGAACTCGGCTCGCCGCTTCTTCTGGATGTGGTAGTGCGTGACCGCCGTGGTGGTCTTGGTCGACATTTCCGTTATATGGAACCGCGTTCCCGGGAGAGCAAAGCACCATAAAATAACGCGCCTTCAAGGTCAATCGATGCGCCCGCTCTTCGCCATCGCGTTACTCGCCGCGCTGCAACTCGGTTGGGCGCAGGAAAAGACGGTCGTTCTCTACACGTCGCTCGCGCCGACCGAGTCGGGCCCGCTCGCGCAGGCTTTCGAGAAGAAGACCGGCATCAAAGTCGAGGTCTGGCGCGCGCTCAGCGAAAAGGTGGTGCAGCGCTCGCTCACCGAGGCGCGCGCGAAGCGACACGCCGTCGACGTGATCGAGACGAACGGCCCGGAGATGGAGATGCTCGCGCGCGAGCAGCTCTTTGCCGAGCTGAAGTCGCCGCACCTCGCCGACCTGCCGCCGGCCGCGATCCCGAAGCACCGCCAGTGGGTCCCCGACCGGCTGAATTTCTTCGTCGTCGGCTACAACACGCAGAAGGTCCGGCGCGAGGAGCTGCCGAACGATTACCGCGGCTTCCTCGATCCCAAATGGAAAGGGCGTCTGGGCATCGAGGCGACCGACAGCGAGTGGATGGCGACGCTCGTCAAGCGCTGGGGCGAGCGCGACGGCTTCGACTATTTCCGCAAGCTCGCCGACATGCGCCCCGACGTGCGCAAGGGGCACGTGCTCCTCGCCGAGTTGATTGCTGCGGGTGAGATCCCGGTCGGGCTCACCGTCTACAACAGCAACGCGGAGTCGTTCAAGCGCAAAGGCGCGCCGATCGACTGGGTGCCGCTGCAGCCGGTGGTGGCGCGGCCGCAGGGCATCGCCATCCTCAAGAACGCGCCGCACCGGCAGATGGCGCAGGCGTTCGTCGACTTCGTGCTCTCGCCCGAGGGCCAGGAGCTCTTCAACTCGATGGGGCGCGTGCCGGTCAGCACGAAAGTGAAGACGCATCTCAACCAGTTCGAATACACGCTGGTCGATCCGGCGATCGTGCTCGACGAGCAGGAGAAGTGGACGCGCGAATGGGACAAGCTCTTCATCCAGAAATGAGCCTCGTCGCGCTCGTGTTCGTGCTCGGCTTGAAGCACGGGCTGGATCCCGATCATCTCGTGGCGATCGACGGCTTCACCCGAACGACGAAGCGGGAGGAAATGCGGCGCTGGTGCGGCCTGTTCTTCTCGCTCGGTCACGGCCTGGTGGTGACGCTCGTCGGTGTCGCCGTCGCAATCGCCGCCGCGCATTGGCAAGCGCCCGCGTGGCTCGAGCTGAGCGGCGCCTGGATCTCGATCGCCGTCCTCACGGTGCTCGGCATGGCAAACCTGCTGGCGCTCGCACGCACGCCCGCCGGTCAGCCGGTCACGCTCGTCGGCGCGCGCAGCCACTGGCTGCCCGCGCGCCTCGCGCAGGCGAGCCACCCGGCGGTGATCGCTGCGGTGGGCGCCGCCTTCGCCGTGTCCTTCGACACCGTGAGTCACGCGCTCGTCTTTTCCGCCGGCGCCGGCGCCGCGTTTGCGGCGCTGCTGGGCGCCGTCTTCACGCTCGGCATGGCATCGACCGACGCGCTGAACGGCTGGTGGATCTCGCGCCTGGTGAGCGCCGCCGATCGGCGCGCGGCCGCCGCCTCGCGCGTCATGAGCGGCGCGATCGCCGCGCTCTGCCTGACGATCGCCGCGTACGGCGCGGCGAAGCAGGCGGCACCGCATCTCGGCGGGCCCTACGATGCGTGGGCGCCCGCGCTTGGCGCCGCGACGTTCGCCATCCTGCTCGTCGCCTACCTTGCTGCGCGCCGACTGCCGCGGACGGCATAACCATGGAGCGCGCGCAAAACAACCGGCCGCCGCGCGCGCGATTGTCCTCCGTCGCGAATTCGATCCGGCTCCTCACCTCATTCTCGGGCAACGAGGACGAGCTCGGCATCACCACGCTCGCGGGGCGCCTGCGCCTCGCGAAGAGCACGGTGCATCGCCTCGCGGCGACGCTGACCAGCGCCGGCTTCCTCGAGCAGAACAGCGATAACGGCAAGTACCGTCTCGGCGTCGCTCTGTTCGAGCTCGGCGCGCTGGTGCGCCGGCGCATGGATGTGGCGAACGAGGCCCGCCCGAAGCTGCGCGAGCTGCTGGAGAAAACCGGCGAGACGGTGCAGCTCGGCATCGTCGATCACCACAGCGTCCTCTATGTCTACGAGATGGAAAGCCGGTACGCCATCCGCATGGCGGCGGCGGTCGGCGGCCGTGCGCCTTTGCACTGCACCGCCGTGGGCAAAGTGTTGCTTGCCTTCCAGCCTGCGGAATACGTAAAGCAGGTCCTCGGCAACGGGCTCAAGGCCTACACGCCGAAGACCATGACACGCCGCGATGAGCTCCTCGCCGTGCTGGAGGAAGTCTCTTCACGCGAGTACGCGATCGACGATGAGGAAAGCGAGCCGGGCTTGCGCGCGATCGCCGCGCCGGTGCGCAATCACACCGGATCGGTCATCGCCGCGCTCGGCGTCGCCGCGCCGGTGCAGCGCATGACCAAGAAAGTCATGCAGGACTGCGTGCCCGATGTGATGGCAACCGCCGCGGCGGTGTCGGCGCGCCTGGGCTACGAGCGCCGCCGCGGGCCCGTGGAATGACGAAACCGCCCGAGCCGAAGCGTCCGCACACGCTCGCCGATCATGCGTACGGCGACGAGATGGAGCATACGCACGACGAGGATACCGATCACGACCACGATCATGACCATGACGTCGGCCCCGCGGGTGCGATCGAGGACAACCCGCTCTGGCAGGCCGACAACATCACGCTCACCAGCGTCGGCATCGACATCGGCTCGGCGGGTACGCAGGTCATCTTCTCGCGCGTGCGCATGCGCCGCATGGGCGAGGCCCTCTCGAGCCGCTACTTCGTCGTCGGCCGCGAGACGCTCTACCAGTCGCCCGTCGCCCTCACTCCATATCTGAGCGATGTGCGCATCGACGAGCGCGCCATCGGCGAACTGATCGACGATGCCTACGCCGGCGCCGGCATGCATCCGGACGAGGTCGACACCGGCTCGGTGATCCTCACCGGCGAGGCGTTACGACGCGAGAACGCGCAGGCGATCGGCGAGCTCCTCGCCGAGATGGGCGGCGAGTTCGTCTGCGCGACCGCGGGGCATCATATGGAAGCGATGCTCGCCGCGTACGGCTCGGGCGCCGCCAAGCGCTCGCACGACGAGGACAGCCACATCCTAAACATTGACATCGGCGGCGGCACGACCAAGCTCGCGCTGGTCGCGCACGGCAACGTCGAGGAGACCGCTGCCCTCCATGTCGGCGGGCGTCTCATCGTCGTCGACGACGCCGGCCGCATCACGCGCCTCGACCCGCAGGGCGCGAAGCTCGCGCGCGCCGCGGGCTTCGACTGGCAGCTCGGCACGCAAGTATCGCGCGCCGATCTCGAGCGCCTCTGCGAATGGCTGGCGGATACGCTGCTCGCGGCCATCGCGTCGCCGCGCGGCGATCTGTATCTCACCGAGCCGCTGCACCACCTGAGCGGTATCGACGGCGCGATGTTCTCCGGTGGCGTCGCCGAGTACGTCTATGGACGCGAGACGCGGGACTTCGGCGATCTCGGGCGCTGCCTCGGGGCCGCGATCCGCAAGCGCCTCGATGCAGGGCGCTTTCCGTGGCGCCTCCTGCCCGCGGGCGAATGCATCCGCGCCACCGCGTTCGGCGCCTCCGAGTACAGCGTGCAGCTCTCGGGCAACACCGTGTACATCTCCGCGCCGGGCGAGCTCCTGCCGCGCAAGAATCTGCAAGTGCTGCAGCCGACAATCGAGCTCGGCAAGCACATCGACGCCGACGCGGTGGCGCACGCGATCCGCGAGCATTTCACGGCGTTCGACGTCGTCGAGGGCGAGAAGGAAGTGGCGCTTGCGTTTCGCTGGCGCGGCGCGCCGGAATTCGCGCGCCTGGCGGCCTTTGCGCGCGCGATCAACGCGGCGCTGCCGCGCACGATCGAGCAGCGAAAGCCGATCTACCTGATCCTGGACGGTGACGTTGCGCAGACGATCGGCGGCATCCTCAAGGAGGATCTCGCCATCCCTTCGGAGCTGCTGGTGATCGACGGCATCGCGCTGCGCGATTTTGACTACATCGACCTCGGCCGCATCCGCATGCCCTCGCACACGGTGCCGGTGACCATCAAGTCACTCGTCTTCAGCCAGGACCCGCGCGTGCCGCACCGGCATCATCATCACCACCACGGGCACAGCCACGGGCATGGCCACGCCCACGGCCATAGCGACCCTCACTGAAGCGAGGACGCTGCTAGGCCGCGGCGATCAGCGCGCGGCAAAGGCGCTGCTGGAAGGGTTGGTCGCCGCCGACGCGGCGAACGCCGAGGCCTGGTATCTCCTCGCAGCGGTGAATCACGGACTGGGCTCGCTCGATGCGGCGGCTGCGGCGTACGAGCGCGTGATCGCGCTCGATGCGCGGCGCGGCGAGGCGCATTACTTCCTCGGCAACATACACGGCCAGCGCGCCGAGCATGAGCGGGCGGCTGCCTGTTATCGCCGGGCGCTCGAGTGCGACGCGCTTAACGCGGCGGCGGCACGCAATCTTGGCGCCACGCTGCAGCTGCTCGGACGCCCGCAAGAGGCAATCGAGTGCTATCGGCTTTACTTGCGCAGCGGCCGGCCGACCGCCGACATCCTCCAGAACCTCGCCAACGCGCTCGCGGACACGGGCGCGCTGGCGGAGGCAGTCGAGGCCTGCCGCGCCGCGTTGCAGCTCGATCCGGGCCGCGTGCCGCTTTGGGTGAAGCTCGGCAACCTGCTCGAAGAGTTCGGCGCCGCCGAGGAATCGCTCGCCTGCTACCAGCGCGCGCTGCAACTCGATCGGCAATACGTGCCCGCATGGCGCTGCCTCGGCGCCGCGCTGGTCGACCAGGGTCGCACTGAGGAAGCGCTCGAGTGCTACCAGCGCTCGCTCGCTACGGGCGACCCTGGCCTGCGCATGCGCGAAGCGACCGTGCTGCCGGTCGTCGCGCGCTCCGCGGAAGAGCTCCGCGCTTGGCGCGCACGCTATGACGAGCGGCTTACGCACCTCGAGCGGTCCGGCCTGCGCTTGGCGGACCCGCCGGCCGAGGCGGGGTGCTCGACCTTCCTCCTTGCCTACCATGGCGAGCCGAACCGCGCGCTTCACACGAAGCTCGCGCGCCTCCATGAGCGCGCGTGTCCGACGCTCGCCTGGATCGCACCGCACTGCCGCGCGCGACGGCGCGCCGGCGGTCGCATACGGGTCGGCTTCATTTCGCGCTTCCTCTATGCGCATAGCATCGGCAAGACGACGCGCGGCCTGGTGGAACAGCTCTCGCGCGATGAGTTCGAGGTGACGACGCTCTTCGTGCCGCCGCTCCGCGACGACGAGATGTCGCGGCGCATTCGCGCGGGCGGTGATCGCTCCGTGTTTGTGCCGGCCGAGCTGGATGCCGCGCGCCGCGCCATCGCCGAGCTCGAGCTCGATGTCCTCTTCTACCAGGACATCGGCATGGAGCCTTTCAGCTACTTCCTCGCCTATGCGCGCCTCGCGCCGGTGCAATGCACGTCCTTCGGTCATCCCGATACGACCGGCATCGCGGCGATGGATTATTTCGTCTCCAGCGATCTCTTCGAATCGGCGAATGCCGCGGAGCATTACAGCGAGCGACTATTCCTCCTCCAGAACGTCGGCACGCTCGCCTATTACTACCGGCCGCAGGCGGGCGTCGGGGAGCGCCAGGACTTTGGCTTGCCCACGCGGGCCAACATCTATCTCTGCGCGCAGACGCTGTTCAAGTTCCATCCGGACTTCGACGCACTGCTGGGCGGTATCCTGCGCGGCGATCCTGACGGGCGGCTCGTACTCATCGAGGACGCGTCGCGGCACCTGCGTAAGCGCCTGCAGGCGCGCTTCGCGACGTCGCTGCCGGATGTGGCGGAGCGCATCGTCTTCTTGCCGCGCCAGAGCGGCGAAGCGTTCAGCCGCCTCGTTGGCGCCTGCGACGTCATGCTGGACACGCTGCACTTCAACGGCATGAACACAAGCCTCGAGGCCTTCGCCGCCGGCACGCCGGTGGTCACCCTTCCCACCTCGTTGCAGCGCGGCCGCCATACGGCGGGCATGTACCGGCGCATGCAGATCGACGACGCCGTTGCCGCCGACGCCGAGAACTATGTGCGTATCGCGGTTTCGCTCGGCCGCGACCGGGACCGCCGCCACGCGCTTAGCCGCAAGATCCTGGAGCGAAAGGACGTGCTATTCGAAGATAGGCGGGTGGTGAGCGAGTTCGAGCGCTTCTTCCGCGAAGCGGTCACCGAAGTTCGGGGACGGAGCCCGATCTAGTTCGGGGACGGAGCCCGAACTCCCAGCGCCCGCTTCGTTTGCCCGTTGTTCTTGTAGTGGCGTAATGCGTCCAGCGCTACGCCGACGAACAGCCTCGCATGGCGATGTTCAATGCCGACAGGCCAGTTCGGGCTCCGTCCCCGAATTAATTCGGGCTCCGTCCCCGAATTAGTCTTCGACGGTAAACCGCTTCCACTGGTCCTTCGGCCGGCTTTTGCCGTCCCAGCCGATCTGGTCCATGTCGCTGTAGAACTGCAGGCGATTGCCTTCCGGGTCGTCAAAGTCGAAGGTGTAGTCGCTGCCCGGACCTTCGTGCTTGATCGCCGTGGCCTTGACGCCCTGGCCGAGCAGATAGGCGCGGATGTGCTTCAGCGCATTGAGATCCGCGACCTCCATGGCGATCTGCTGCAGCACGGTTGGCCCCGATGGGAGCTTCCCTTCCGCCGCGGGCGCGAGTACGAAGCTGTGGTGATCGGCACCGAAGCGCAGGAATGTCATGCCTTTCTCGTTGACGTCGGACACCTTGAAACCGAGGACGCGGGTATAGAAGTCGACCATGCGCTGCAGATCGCGGCAGTACAGGCCGACATGGCCGATCTTGCTGATGCGGATGGGATGGGTCATTGGGCGAGCGCTCGTTCGTAGTAGCTGAGGTCGTAATAGCGCGAGGGTTCCGCATGCGGCGGCGGCGTGGGTGCGTAGCGGCGGCGGAGGTCGAGCACGGTGCGGATGCCCTCGACGTCGAGCGCTGCCTTGCGCGCAAGACTGCCCTGCGACAGCAGCTCGGCGTAGCTGCGCTCCGCGCTCGTCGCATCGACCTTGAGGCGGCGGGCGAGGATTTGCTGCGCCTCGGCGCGGTTCGCGGGCGCGTAGAGCCAGTCGAGCGCGGCGACGTGCGCCGCGAGATAGCGCACCAGCACGTCGCCATGATCGCGCGCCCAGGCACGGCGCGCGGCGCCGACCGAGCCCTGGTAGCGCTTGAGCACCTCTGAGGATGTTCCGAGGCGCACGAAGCCGGCGGCGAGCGCCGCCGCGTCGGTCGGCGCATTGAGGAGCGCGCCGAGCGCTTTTCCTTCCTGCAGCGCGCGCAGCCGCTCGCGGCTGCCGCCGACGCTCACGAGCTGGTAGTCGGCCGGCGCCAATCCGTTGCGCGCGAGCATCTCCATGAGGACGAAGGCATAGCCGCTCGCCACCGCGTCCACGGCGAGCGCCGCGCCCTTCAGGTCGGCGGTGCGCTGGATGCGCGGCGCCGCGATCAGGCTGATGCGGCCGCCGTCGTTCATGCCGAGGAAGGCGAACAGCTCCTCGGCATATGGCACGATGTTGTCCATCGCCGTCAGCGCGATGTCGATGCCGCCCTCGCGCAGCGCGGCGATCTGCGTTGCTGAATTGGGCGCGGGCGCGAGTTCGACCTGCACGCCGCGTGCGGCAAAGAAGCCTTTGTCCTGCGCAACGAAGATCGGCCAGTTCGCGCTGCCCGAAAAGCCCATGACGCGCAGCACCGCCGGCTGCGCCTGCGCCGCCGACGCCGCCGTTAACGCTATGGCGAGCGCGAGGAGAGCGAGCCAGGTGCGCATCATCGGGCGGGCTATGATACGCCGGTGCTTCGCGCGCTCGCGCTCATCGTTCTGTTGCACGCCGCGCCGCTGCTTGCGGCGAATCGCGATGTCTATATGTACCAAGGGCCCGACCGCGCCGAGCGCCTGGTCGCCGGTGCGAAGAAGGAAGGGCAGGTCGTCCTCTACAGCACGATGACGGTGCAGGATGGCCGCGCGCTCGCCGCCGCATTCGAAAAGAGGTACGGCGTGAAGCTCGTGCATTGGCGCGGCTCTGCCGAGAAGATCGTGCAGCGGGCACTCGCCGAGGCGCGCTCCGGGCACGACGGCGCCGACGTGTTCGAGACCAGCTCGCATCGCATCGAGGCGCTGCGCCGCGAGCAGCTCCTCGAGGATTTCTATACGCCGGCGTTTGCCGAGCTCGCGCCCTCGGCCTTCGCCAAGGGCCATCGCCAATGGGTCGCGGCGCGCTTCGCGTTCTTCGTGCTTGGCTACAACACGCGGCTCGTGAAACCGGATGAGCTGCCGGCGAGCTACGAGGACCTGCTGCAGCCACGCTGGAGCGGTCGCCTGGCGATCGAGTCCACCGATGTGTTGTGGTTCGCCGCGCTCGTGAAAAACATGGGCGAGGAGCGCGGCCTCGCATTCTTCCGGCGGCTGGCGGCGATGAAGCCCACCGTGCGCAACGGCCACATCCTCGGCGCCCAGCTCGTTGCTTCGGGCGAAATACCGCTCTTTATTGACGCCTACAACAACAACATGGAGACGCTGAAGAAGTCCGGCGCGCCGGTCGACTGGAAGCCGCTCGCGCCGGTTCTGGGGCAGGCGAGCGCCATCGGCGTGGCGAAGCACTCGCGGCGGCCGCACGCGGCGCTGCTCTTCACCGAGTTTCTGCTCTCGCGCGACGGGCAGGAGTTCTTCAGGAGCGTGAACCGCGTGCCGTCGAGCCTCGCGGTCGACACGCCGCTCAACAAGTTTCCGCACGAGATCATCGATCCGGCGATCGCGCTCGACGAGGGCGACAAGTGGGACAAGCTCTGGTCGCAGCTCTTCCTCGGCGGCAAGCCTGTCGAGCGCGAGGAGTAGCGTGTACCAGGCGCTTGGCGCGGCGCTCGAGGCGCGCGGCATTGCATTTCGCTATGCGCCGGACCGAGCGGCCGCGCGTGCCTGCCTGGAAGAGATTATTCCGACGGGCGCCACGGTGATGAACGGCGGCTCGGCGACGCTCGAAGCGATCGGCGCCATGGAGGTCCTGGGCAGCGGCCGCTACCAATGGCTGCGGCCGACGATCGCGGCAACGCACGAACGCGACGAACGCATTCGCCGGCGGCGCCAGGCGACCATCGCCGACTGGCTGGTCGGGGGCGCCAACGCCATCACCGAAGCGGGCGAAATCATCAACGTCGACGGCAGCGGCAATCGCCTTGCGGGGTACGCCTTCGGCGCTGGAAAAGTGCTGCTCTTTGCCGGCACCAACAAGCTCGTGCCGGATCTGGCGGCGGCCTTCGAGCGCATTCGCAACACCGCGGCGGTGCAGGAGTGCCGCAAGCTGGAGAAGGCGACACCCTGCGCGGTCACCGGCCGGTGCGACAACGCCGCCTGTCGCGGACCGGAACGCCAGTGCGGCAAGATCCTGATCATCGAGAACGAGAAGATCGCCGGGCGCATCACCGTCGTGCTCGTCGGCGAGCCGCTCGGCTATTAGAATTTCCGCCGGTTCCGAAACATAGACCATCGTTCCGTATTCCGGAACGAAGCGCGAGGAGGAGGATCCTTGCAGGCGGCTGGTCCCGGAGCGGCGGCCGCGGAGTTGCGAGCGCCGCTTGCATTCCGCTTCGATGCGAAGTGGCTGATCATCGCGCTGTGCGTCGCGCTGACGCTCTACCTCGGCGTCGTGCCGCTCGCGTTCCTGCTGTGGCAGAGCTTCTTCACGCCGCAGACGGCCGCCAAGGCGGCTGAGTTCACGCTCGGGAATTACCGTGAAGCGTACGGCTCGGCCGATACCTGGATCCTGTTCGGCAACTCCCTCAAGTTCGCGACCGGCGCGGCGGCGCTTTCCTTCGCCATCGGCACGCTGCTCGCATGGATGAACGAGCGCACCAACACCCCGTTCAAGGGCCTTTTCTTCGCGCTCTCGGTGATTCCGCTGATCATCCCGGGCATCCTCTTCACCGTCGCCTGGATCCTGCTCGGCAGCCCGAAGATCGGCATCATCAATCTGCTGCTGCAGAAGGTCTTCGATACCGATTTTGTCTTCGTCAACGTCTATTCGCTCGGCGGCATGGTCTGGGTCGACGGTCTGCATTACTCGCCGGTCGCGTTCCTTCTCATGACGGCCGCCTTCCGCGCCATGGATCCCTCGCTCGAAGAGTCGGCGATCATGAGTGGCGCGGGCGTCCTGCAGGTCGCGCGCCGCGTGACGCTGCCGCTCGCCTGGCCCGCCATCTTCGCCACGCTCCTCATCCTCTTCGTGCGCGCCATCGAATCGTTCGAGGTGCCGGCGCTGCTCGGGCTCCCCGTCGGGCTGCAAGTCTTCACGTCCGCGATCTATCAGGCGGTGCATCGCTATCCGAGCCAGATCGGCCTCGCCTCCGCCTATGCGGTCACGCTCCTCGCTATCACGAGCGTCGGCGTCTATCTGCAGTCGCGCTTTTCTACCGGCGGCAGCAAGTACGCGACGATGACCGGCAAGGGCTTCCGCCCGCGCACCATCGATCTCGGCCGCTGGCGCTATCTGACGACGGCGATCTTCCTCGCGTACTTCCTCTTCATCGTCGTGCTGCCTTTCGTGGTGCTGCTCTGGTCGTCGCTGCAGAAGTTCTACTCGGTGCCGTCGATGGAAGCGCTCGGCCGCCTGACGCTCGATCCCTATCGCACGATCATCGCGTACCCGAACCTCGTGCGCTCGGTGTGGAACAGCCTCCTGCTTGCGGTCGCGAGTGCGACGATCATCATGCTCGTCACCTCGGTGATCTGCTGGATCGTGGTGAAGACGAAGCTGCCGGGACGGTGGCTCCTCGACAACTTCGCCTCGCTGCCCATGGTGTTCCCGGGCATCGTGCTCGGCCTCGCTATCATGATCCTCTACCTCACGCTGCCCGTCGGCATCTACGGCACGATCTGGATCATGCTCATCGCCTACATCACGCGCTTCATGCCTTACGGGCTTCGCTACAACACCACCTCGATGCTGCAGATTCACAAGGAGCTCGAGGAATCGGCGGCGATGAGCGGCGCCTCGTGGACCACGACCTTCAGGCGCATCATCCTGCCGCTGCTCAAACCGGGGCTCATGGCCGGCTGGATCTACATCATGATCGTCTCGATCCGCGAGCTCTCCAGCTCGATCCTGCTCTACAGCCCCGGCACCGAAGTGGTCTCGATCGTCATCTGGGAGCTGTGGGAGAACGGCCAGTACGTCGAGCTCTCCGCGCTCGGCGTCATGCTCATCCTCGCGCTCTTCGTACTCGTGCTCGCGGCGCAATGGGTCGGACGCCGCTTCGGAATAAGGGAGCTCTAGATGCCGAGCTTAAAGCGGGAGCTGTGATGCTCAGCGTCAAAGGCCTGTGCACCGAATACGTGAACGAGCGCAGCCAGGCGATCCGCGCCGCGCAGGACGTAACGTTCGAAGTGCCGCAAGGCAAGCTCTTCACGCTGCTCGGCCCGAGCGGCTGCGGCAAAACGACCACGCTGCGCTCGATCGCCGGCCTCGAGCGGCCGCGGGTCGGCGAGATCAAGGTGGACGAGGACCTGATCTATTCGTCTTCGCGCGCCATCTTCGTGCCGCCCAACCAGCGCGGTCTCGGCATGGTGTTCCAGTCCTATGCCATCTGGCCGCACATGACGGTGTACGAGAACGCCGCCTTCCCGCTGCGCGTCGGACGGCGCAAGTTTTCGCGTCGCGAAATCGACGAGCGTGTGACGCGAGTGCTCGCGACCGTCGATCTTTCCGAGATGGCGCAGCGCGAGGCCACCAAGCTCTCGGGCGGGCAGCAGCAGCGCCTGGCGCTCGCGCGCGCGCTCGTCATGGAGCCGCGGCTCCTGCTCCTCGATGAGCCGCTCTCGAACCTCGACGCGAAACTGCGCGAGCGCATGCGCTTCGAGCTCAAGCGCCTGCAGCGCGAGCTCGGCATCACTACGGTCTACGTGACGCACGACCAGAGCGAGGCGCTCGCGCTCTCGCACGCGATCGCGGTGATGAACCGCGGACGCATCGAGCAGACCGGCACGCCGCGCGAGATCTACGAGCGGCCGGTGAACCAGTTCGTCGCCGACTTCGTCGGCAGCACCAATTTCCTCGACGCCACGGTGCGGGCGGCCGATGGCGGGTCGGGCTACTACCGCGTCGAGTCGCCCCTCGGCGTGATGAAGGCGCTCGGGCTCGATAGGCTCCAGCCGGGCGACAAGGTGGTCGTCTCGGTGCGGCCGGAGGACGTGCATCTCTCCGAATCGCGGCCCGAAGGCGACAACGTCTGGCAGGGTCGGGTGGACCAGAAGGTGTTCCTGGGCGAGTTCATCGATTTCCAGGTGGCGGTCGGCGAGCGACGCGTGCAATCGCGCGCCCATCCGTCGCTGCGTACGCCCGTGGGCGATCCGATCTTTCTGCGCGTCGAGCCGGAGAAATGCGTGGCACTCAAACCATGAAGCGTTGGGCTTCCGACGTCATCGTCGACATGCTGCATGCGTACGAGCTGCCGTACGCGGCGCTCAACCCCGGCGCCTCCTACCGCGGGCTCCACGACTCGATCGTCAACTACGGCGCCAACCAGCCGGTGATGATGCTCTGCCAGCACGAGGAGACGGCGGTGCAGATCGCGCACGGCTACGCCAAGGCGAGCGGCAAGCCGATGGTCGCGATCCTGCACAACCTCGTCGGCCTGCTCCACGCGAACATGGCGATCTACTACGCCTATGCCGATCGTGCGCCTGTTTTCATCATTGGCGCGACGGGCCCGATGGACGAGACCAAGCGGCGGCCGCGCATCGACTGGATCCACACAGCGCTGGTGCAGGGCGAGGCGGTGCGCGCGTACACCAAGTGGGATTACCAGCCGACGGTGATTGACGGCGTGCCGGAGTCCTTTGCGCGCGCCTACGCGGTGATGATGACCGAGCCGCGCGGGCCGATCTACATGTGCTACGACGCGTGGCTCCAGGAGCAGCCGCTCGAGCACGAGGTGCCGCTGCCGCCAAAGGGCGCGCAGAAAGTGCCGGCGCTGATGGCGCCTGATCCTCGCAGTTTGGAAACAGCCGCCAATCTGCTGGCGGCGGCGAAACGGCCGGTGATCATCGCGGAGTTCGTCGGCCGCGAACCGGCCGGCTTCGAGGCGCTGGTCGAGCTCGCCGAGACGCTCGGCGCGCCGGTCTGGGACGTGAACGCGCGGCTCAACTTCCCGAGCCGGCATCCCCTGAACCTCAGCATGGTGAAGGACGTCTTCCGCGATGCGGACGCGCTGCTCTGCTTGGATACCCGCGATTGGGAGCGCGCCACCACTGAGCTCGTCAGCACCACGCGCAAGGTGACGTCGGTCGTGCCGGCCGGCTGCAAATGGATCGATATCGGCTTCGGCGACCTCGAGATCTCGAGCTGGGCCATGGATTACCAGCGCCTCGCGCACGCGGACCTGCGCATTCTTGCCGACACCACGCTGGCAATTCCGCAGCTCACCGCGCTGCTGAAAGGAAAAGTGAAGCGCGAGCAGGTCGCGGAGCGCCGCCGCGCGGCGGAAGAGCTCGGGCGCGGCGCGCGCGCCGAGTGGGAAAGGGAAGCGAAACAGGATTGGGACGCGAGCCCGATCACCCTGCCGCGCCTCGCATCCGAAGTATGGAACGCGATCAAGGTCGAGGACTGGGTGCTGACGGCGAATACGCTAGAGGATTGGACGCGCATCCTCTGGGACTTCGACAAGCCGTATCGGCACCCGGGCAAGTCGCTCGGCACCGCGACGCAGCTCGGCATCTCGCTCGGCGTGGCGCTCGCCCATCGCGACGCCAAGCGGCTGGTGGTCGATATCCAGCCCGATGGCGATCTCATGTTCGACGCCGGCGCGCTCTGGGTGGCGGCCAAGCATCGCATTCCGATGCTGGTGGTGATGTACAACAACCGCGCCTACTACAACGACTGGGAGCACCAGATCCGCATGGCGAAGCTGCGCGGCACGCCGGAGGAGCGCGCCTATATCGGCATGGACATGGATGATCCGGCGCCGGATTTCGCGACGCTTGCCAAATCGCTCGGCTGGTATGCCGAGGGCCCGATCGACAAGCCGGGGGATGTCGCGGCCGCGCTCAAACGGGCGATTGCGAAGGTCAAAGCGGGCCGGCCGGCGCTGCTCGACACGATCACGCAAAAGCGGTGATCGGAAAGCAGGGACTGTCCCTATTTTTCCTGCTCGCGCTCGCCACAAGCGCGTGGGCGGCGCAGCCGGTGGTGAACGTGTACTCGTCGATGGCGGAGAAGGATGTCCGCCGGCTGGTGACGGAGTTCGAGCGCCGGCACGGCGTGAAAGTCAACCTCTGGCGCTCGGGAAAGAACCGCGTGCTCGAGCGCGTGCTGCGCGAGGCGCGCGGCGGCCATTACGAAGTGGACGTGATCCACAACCCGTCGCCGGAGATGGAGGCGCTGCATAACGAGAAGCTGCTCGCACGCCTGGACTCGCCGCGGCTCGCCGAGCTGATACCGCAGGCGGTAGCGCCGCATCGCGAGTGGGCCGGCCCGCGCGTCTATATCTTCGTCCAGGCGTACAACACGGCGAAAGTCAAGGCCGATGAGCTGCCGCGTAGCTATGGCGATCTGCTCGATCCGCGCTGGAAAGGGCGCATCGCGATCGAGGGCAAGGAGCAGGAATGGTTCTACACGCTGGTGCAGGCGATGGGCGAGGCTGAGGGGCTAAAGTTCTTCCGCCAGCTCGCGGCCAATGGGCTGCAGGTGCGCCTGGGCAACGCGCTGCTCACGAACCTGGTGGTCGCGGGCGATGTGCCGTTTGCGCTCACCCTGTACAGCTATCTTCCCGAGCAGCAGCGGCGCGCCGGCGCGCCGATTAATTGGCTCGCGCTCGCGCCGACCATTGCGGCGACCGATGCTGTCGGCGTCGCGGCGCGCGCCCCGCATCGGCGCGAGGCGGAGCTCTTCTACGACTTCATGCTCGGCGAGGGGCAGAGCCTGATGGCGCAAATGGGCCACGTGATCTCGCACCGGCGTAACGCGGCGGAACTCGAGCGCTATCCGCTCAAATTCATCGATCCGTCGGCGGTGATCCGGGATTACGATCGCTGGACGAAGATCTTCGAAGACACCATCCACAACCGGCAATGACCAACGCGCAGGAAAACGAGCTCCTTACGCGTACCGGCGCCGGCACGCCGATGGGAAATCTCTTCCGGCGCTACTGGCTGCCGGCGCTGCTCGCCGCCGAGCTGCCCGAGCCGGACTGCCCGCCCGTGCGGGTGAAGCTCCTCGGCGAGCGCTTGATCGCCTTTCGCAATACCGCAGGGCGCGTGGGGCTGATCGACGAGTTCTGCGCGCATCGTGGCGCGTCGCTCTGGTTCGGCCGCAACGAGGACCACGGGCTTCGCTGCTCGTACCACGGCTGGAAGTACGACGCGAGCGGCCAGTGCGTCGAGATTCCGTCCGAGCCGGACAATCCGCGCCTTTGCCAGCGCATGAGGCTGAAGAGCTACCCGGTCCTCGAGCGCGGCGGCGTGCTGTGGACCTACATGGGGCCGCCCGAGCTCCAGCCGCCGGAGCCGGCGTACGAGTGGCTCGCGCTCGCGCCGGAGAGCCGCCACGTGAGCAAGCGCCTCCAGGAATGCAATTACCTGCAGGCGATGGAGGGCGGGCTCGATTCGATCCACTCGACGTTCCTGCATCGGGGCTCGGTGGAGGACGATCCGCTGCTCAAGCGCGACGCCGAGAGCGCGGCGATGATCAAGGCCGATCCGAGCCCGGCGTTCATTCCGCTGCCGGCGCCCGGCGGCTTGCATATCTGCACGCGACGAAACGTCGGCGAGGACCGCTACTTCTGGCGCGTCACGCAGTTCCTCATGCCCTGCTTCAACCTGTTTCCGCCCTATGGCGACAACCCCTCCGGCGGTCATGCCTGGGTGCCGAGCGATGACGAGAACTGCTGGGTGTTCAACGTCGACTATCACCCGCGCCGCGCCTTGAGCGCCGCGGAGCTCGAGGGCGCGAAGAACGGCCGCGGCGTCCACGTGCCGCTCGTGCCGGGGACCTTCCTGCCGGTGGCGAATCGGCGCAACGACTACCTCATGGACCGGCAGGCGCAGAAGCAGCGCCAGAGCTTTTCGGGCGTGCGCGGCGTCGGCATGCAGGACGCGGCCATTCAGGAAAGCATGGGCGTGATCGCCGATCGCACGCGCGAGCATCTCGTCGCGACCGACAAAGGCATCGTCATGACCCGCCGGTGCCTGCTCGATGCGGCGCGCACGGCTGCGCAGGGCGAGGTGCCCCCGGGTCTGCAACCGCCGGCGCAGCGGGTGCGCGCTCTCGCGCGCGTCACGCCGCGCACCATGCCGGTCGAGGAGGTGCTCGCATGAACGTCGGCGTCATCGGCGCGGGCCGCATGGGCCAGCCGATCATCGGTCATCTCGCGCGCAAGGGCTTTCGCACGCGCGTCTACGACGTCGATACGGGCAAGCGCGCGACGATAGAGCAGCGTGGCGCCGAGTGGGTGCCCGACCTGGCGGCGCTCGCGGCGGCAAGCGACGTTGTGCTGGTCTGTGTTGGCTATGACGAGGAGCTGCGCGCGCTTTTCCCGCAGCTCGCGCCCACCGCAAAGCCCGGCGCGATCGTCGCCGTGCTGAGCACGGTGCATTCGAAGACGGTGCAGGAGCTCGCCGCCGCTTATGCCGGCCGCGGGCTGACGGTGGTCGATGCGACGATGTGCCGCGGCGGCCGCGCGGCCGATGAAGGGACGCTGCTTTGCTTCGTTGGCGGCGAGGCGGCCACGGTCGAGCGCCTGCGGCCCGTGCTCGGCGCGTTTGCGAGCGACATCGTGCACACGGGTGCCGTCGGCAGCGCGCAGGTCGCCAAGGCGGCGAACAACCTCATCCTGTGGGCGTGCCTGGTCGCCGACCACGAGGCGCTCGCGCTGGCGCAGCGCTTCGGGCTCGACACCGAGAAATTGCGCCAGGCGCTCCTCATCTCGAGCGCGAACAACGACGCGCTCGCCAAGTGGGGCACGCAGACGATGGCCTGGGCCGATGACGACATGCAGATCGTCGCCGAGATGGCGCGCGAGCATGGCCTGAAGCTTCCGCAGAGCGAGGTCACGCACGAGATTTGCCGCGCGCTCAAGCCCGTGCGCTATCAGCTCGATAAGTACGGGCGGGGATAGCCCACGTTCTCGGCGGCGCTCGCGCTAATCATCGGCCTCGCCGCCGCGGCGGACATCGCGCTCTACGAAGGGCCGGACCGCGCGCAGCGGCTCGCCGCCGGTGCGAAAGCGGAAGGCGCGACGCTCAACCTCTATACCTCGCTCACGGTCGAGGACATGGCGGCGCTGAACACCGCATTCGAGGCACGCCATGGCGTCAAGATCCGCATGTGGCGCGCGGCCTCCGACAAGGTGCTGCAGCGCGTGCTGGCGGAGGTAAAGGCGGGCCGCCCCGAGGTCGACATCGTCGAGACGAACGCCCCGCCGCTCGAATCGCTGCATCGCGAGGGCGTGCTGCAGGCGGTGCGCTCGCCCGAGCACGCACGCCTAATCGACGCCGCGCTGCCCGCGCATCGCGAATGGGTCGGCTCGCGGCTCAATGTCTTCGTGCAGGCGTACAACACGCGGCTGGTGAGCCGCGCGGAGCTGCCGAAGTCGTATGCGGAACTCCTCCATCCGCGCTGGAAGGGGCGGCTCGGGATCGAGGCGGGCGACGAGGACTGGTTCGCGGCGCTGGTGACGGCGCTCGGGGAGACGAAGGGGCTCGAGCTTTTCCAGGACCTCGTCGCAAGGAACGGCATCTCGGTGCGCCGCGGGCACACGCTGCTCACGAACCTCGTCGCCTCGGGCGAGGTGCCACTCGCGCTGACCGTCTACAACTTCACCGCCGAGCAGCTAAAGCGCAAGGGAGCGCCGCTCGACTGGTTCGTTATCCCGCCGGCAATTGCCCGCGCCAATGGCCTGGCGCTGGCGCGCGCCGCGCCACATCCGCATGCGGCGCTCCTCTACTACGATTTCATGATCGGCGAGGAGGCCCAGCGCCTGCTCAGCGAACGCGGTTTCGTGCCCGCGCGTCGTGACCTGCAGGCCGAGGCGCTCGGTGGCGAGCGGCTGCGCATCGTCGATCCGGCGCTCGTGCTCGACCAAGCCGAGAAGTGGACGCGCCTCTACGAGTCCATCTTCCTCGGCCCGCGGCGCTAACGTTGTATGCGCGCCACGTGTCATCGAAGCTCGCTTGACAGTGATATGTCAGCCTTGTAGCGTCTGCCCGCCTTTGTTCCGGTTTCGCGCTCGCGGTTCCGGATAACAGAACACTTCTTCTGGGAGGAGGAAAGATGAAAAAGGCAGCACTCGCCCTCGCGGTGGGTGGCGTCTTCGTGACGCCAGCCGCACAAGCACAGATCACTTTCGGCAACGACCAAATCGGCACGGTCCAGATCTACGGCCGTCTCTATCCCGAGCTCATGACGTCCAGGACCTCGGGTGCCACCGGCGTCTGTACGGGCTGCGTGTCGACGATGGCCGCCACCAGCGGCAACAACACGACCGCTGGCGTTGACCAAGCCACCCACTTCGGCGTGCAGACGTCGAACTCGCGCCTCGGCTTCCGCGGCGAGCGCCGCGTCGTCGGCGGCATGAAGGCGATCTGGCAGATCGAGGAGACGGTCAACTTCGAGGATCCCGACGACGTTGCCACGAACAATACGGACGGGCAGGGCAACGGCGGCGTGAGCGGCACCGACGTCGTCTTCGCCACGCGCAACTCCTTCGTCGGCCTGACCGGCGGCTTCGGCACGGTCAAGCTCGGCAACATGGACACCATCTACAAGGAGTACGGCGACACGCTCAACATGTTCGGCGTGAAGAGCGGCAACTTCACCTCGGCGAGCAACATGCTCTCCCACATCGGTATCGGCAGTAACGGTACCGCCCGCTTCCACGAGCGCGCGCCGAACAGCATCCAGTACGAAACGCCGCAGTTCGCCGGCGTCACCCTGGGTGCCCAGTACATGCCTGACGAGCGCCACGGCGATCCTGCCGTGACCCGCAACAAACGCCTCTGGTCCTTCGGCGCCAAGTACGACGCCAAGGCGTTCTACGTCTCGCTCGCTCACGAGATCCACAACGATTTCTTCGGGCTTTCGAACAACGTCGCGACCTCCCTTAGAAACACCGGCGATGCGGCCGCGAACTCCAAGGACACGGCGACACGCCTGAGTGCCACGTTCCGCTTCGGGCAGCACGAGATCACCGGCGACGTCGCCCGCATGAGGTGGAGCGAGAACGCGGGGGTGCCGCTCGCCGCCGCGCGCATCCAGGAGTACAAGCACACCAACTGGGCGGTGGGCTGGGAAGGCCGCTTCCCTGGCGGCTTCCGTGGCGCGGCGCAATACGTGCACGGCGGCGAAGGCACCTGCTCATTTCAGGGACCAACAGCGCTTAGCTGCACGACCACCGGCCTCGCTTCGTGGATGGTCAGCGTGGGCGCGGCGTACGGTCTCGATCGGCAGACGCTGCTCTTCGCCCTTGCCAACTACACGAGGAACGGGGAGTCGGCGCGCTACGACAGCTCGTCGCTCCTCAGCCCGGCGCGCGGCGCCGACATCACGAGCTTGGGTGTCGGTATCAGCTATTCGTTCTAGCGTCAGGAAGGTGTAAGGTGGACGGGCGCCGCAGGGCGCCCGTTCTCTTTTGGAAGGTGCCTGTCATGACATTTCGCTATTTCCTCGTCGCGCTAGCGGCGCTCGGCTTTGCCGCGGCGCATGGCGCCGAGCCGGCGGCTGGCCCGCACAGCGGGCTCTACATGTACCAAGGCGCCGATCGCGATCAGCGGGTACTTGAGGGGGCCAAGAAGGAAGGCCGCGTGGTCGTCTATACGTCGCTCAACACGAAAGACTCCGTGCCGATCGTCGAGGTATTTGAGAAGAAGTACGGGGTAAAGGTCGAGCTGTGGCGCTCCTCGAGCGAAAAGGTCCTGCAGCGCGCCGTGACCGAGGCGCGCGCCGGCCGCTACGCGGTCGATGCGTTCGAGCTGAACGGCCCCGAGCTCGAGGCGATGTGGCGCGAAGGACTGCTCGATCGCTTCCACAGCCCGCAGTCGGCCAACATGCCGAAGCAAGCCTTCGCCAAGAACGGCGCCTACATCGCCGACCGCTTCAATTTCTTCACCATCGCCTACAACACGAAGCTGGTGAAGCCCAACGAAGTGCCGAACTCCTACGAAGACCTGCTGAAGCCCCACTGGGTCGGTCGCATCGGCATCGAGGCAAGCGACACGGACTGGTTCGGCTCCATGGTGCATGCGATGGGAGAGAAGAAAGGCCTCGAGTTCTTCCGCAAGCTCGCCGACATGAAGCCGCAGATGCGCACAGGCCACACCCTGATGGCGGAGCTCGTCTCCTCCGGCGAAGTACCGCTTGCCGCGACCATCTACAACCATAACGCCGAGCGACTCAAGGTGAAAGGCGCGCCGATCGAATGGAAGGCGTTGACGCCGACCTTCGGCCGACCGAACGGCGTATCCGTAGCAAAGCGCGCCGAGCACCCGCATGCGGCGCTGCTCTTCGTCGACTTCATGCTCTCGCTCGAGGGCCAGCGCCTGATACAGAAAGTCAATCGCGTTCCCGCGAGCAACAAGGTGGATTCGAAGCTGAACGACTTTCCGTACGAGATGATCGATCCGGTCGTGGTGATGGACGAGGCGCCCAAGTGGGACAAGCTCTGGTCGGAACTATTCCTTAAGGGGCAGGCCATAAAGAGGGAACGTGAATAGGCTGCTCAGATTCGCACTCGCCGCCGCGACTGCAATATTCGCGGCGTCCGCGCTCGGTCAAAGTCCGGCCGACTATCAGGGCGCCGACCGGGAGCAGCGGCTCGTCGCGGGCGCGAAGAAAGAGGGCGAGCTCAGCCTCTACACCTCGGCGCAGGCCGATGACATCGGCGCCGTCGCCAAGGCCTTCGAGGCGAAGTACGGGGTCAAGGTGCAGATGTGGCGCGCCGGCTCGGAGAAGGTGATGCAGCGCGCCATTACCGAGGCGCGCGGCAATCGCTTCACGGTCGACGTCGTCGAGACCAACGGGCCGGAGATGGAGGCGCTCTCGCGCGAGAAGATCCTGCAGGCGGTGAAGTCGCCCCACCACGCCGATCTCATCCCGGCGGCCATGCGGCCACACGGCGAGTGGGTCGGCACGCGGCTCAACGTGTTCGCGCTCGCCTACAACACCAAGAAGGTGAAGAAGGACGAGCTGCCCAAAAGCTACGTCGACCTCACTGATCCGCGCTGGAAGGGGCGCCTGGGCATCGAAGCGGACGACCAGGACTGGCTCGCCGGCGTGCTCGCGCAGATGGGCGACAAGGGCGTGCAGGTGTTCCGCGACATCGTAAGAGCGAACGGCGTCTCGGTGCGCCGCGGCCACACGCTGCTTACGCAGCTCGTCGCCTCGGGCGAAGTGCCGCTCGCGCTCACGGTCTACAACTACAAGGCCGAGCAGCTCAAGAACCAGGGCGCGCCGATCGACTGGTTCGTGATCGGCAAAGCGCCCGCGCGCGCGAACGGCGTCGGCGTCGCGCGGCGCGCGCCGCATCCGCACGCCGCGCTCCTCTTCTACGATTTCGAGATCGGCGAGGAGGCGCAGAAGATCCTCGCCAAGCGCGACTTCGTGCCGACCAACAAGAAGGTGGATACGCCGCTAAACAAGGTGTCGCTGGAGATCGTCGACCCGAAGCTGATGATCGACGAGCACGAAAAGTGGACCAAGCTCTACGAGGAGCTCTTCCTCAAGCAAAGGTAACCTCATTTTCCTATGGGCAAAGAGTCGCACTACTCGAGCAAGAAGGACCGCGTGTTCGTGCGCGGCATACAGGGCCAATACAGCCTGAAGGACGAGCTCGCGCGGCTGCGCTCGCTGCCGCGCGTAATCAAGGGTCGCGACCTGACCTTCAACGACGGCCCGCAGTCCTTCTCCAAGCACTTCGTCGAGCCGGTGGACGGCCTTGGCCAGACGCTGCATGTCCACCTCGAGGAATACGCGCCCGGCGGTAGAACGCAAAAGCACGGGCATGTGAACGAGGCCGCCTTCTATATCCTCGACGGCACGGGCTACGAGGTGCACGACGGCGTGCGCTATGACTGGAAGGCGGGCGACGTCGCCATCGTCCACATGAACTGCGTCCACCAGCATTTCAACGCGAGCACGGAAAGGCCGGCGCGCGCCCTGGTCATGAAGCCGAAGCCGCTCATCATGTTCATGAACATGCTCTTCCAGCAGACCGTGATTCCGCGGCCGAAGGAAGCGGCGTGCCCGGCGGGCGAGGGATATAAGCCGCGCAACCTCGAAACCAACCTCAATCACGACGAATGAAAACCGCGACCGTTTCGGAAGACTTCGCGAAAAAGTTCGCGACGGAAAAGGAAACGCCCTACACGCGCTGGGTGCGCGAGGAGGGGCTCGAGATCATCAGCTCGTTCTATGTGCCGAACCTGCACACGGTCGAGCTCAAGCCCTGGCCGCGCCGCGGTGGGCGCGGGGTGTTTCTCAATCACGATGCGTCGCGGACGTCGAACGACTGCTACGTCTGCGAGATCCCGCCCGGCAAGAGCCTCGCGCCGCAGCGGCAACTGTTCGAGGAAATGATCTACGTCCTCGACGGGCGCGGGTCGACCGCGGTGTGGAACGACGCCGGCAAGCGCATCTCGTTCGAGTGGAAGGCGGGCGCGATCTTCGCCATCCCGCTCAACTGCCATCACCAGCACTTCAACGGCTCGGGCGAGAAGCCGGCGCGCTATGTCGCGGTGACCAATGCGCCGGTGATCATCAACGCCTTCAGCGACATCCACTTCATCTTCAATACGCCATACGACTTCAAGGAGCGCTTCGACGGCGAGCCCGAGTACTTCGCCAACAAAGGCGAGCAGAAGGGACTCCTGCTCGACACCAACTTCGTGGCGGACGCGATCAACCTGCCCTTGTTTGCCGCCAAGGAGCGCGGCGCGGGCGGCGGGCACACGCGCTTCTCGATGGCCAAGGGCTCGATGAATAGCCACATCTCGCAGTTCCCCATCGGCACCTACAAGAAGGCGCATGCCCATGGGCCGGGCGCGCACGTCATCGTGCTCTCAGGGGAAGGCTTCAGCCTGATGTGGCCCGAGGGCGCGGAGCCGCAGCGCTACGACTGGCGCGAAGGCGCGATGATCGTGCCGCCCAACATGTGGTATCACCAGCACTTCAACACCGGCACGACGCCGGCGCGCTATCTCGCCTTCAAGGCCGAAGGCGTCGCGATCAGGAACGCGCAGGGCGTGCCGAAGGCGTGGATCTCCAAGCGCCTGGGCGGCGACCAGATCGACTACGCTGACGAGCGTCCCGAGATCCGCCGCATGTTCGCCGACGCGCTCTCCAAGCACGGCCTGAAGCCCAACATGGACAAGGCCTACGCCGCCGAAGCGGCGGAGCTGCCGCAAAAGGCAGCGTAATCGGGGTCAGAGCCCTAAAGGAAATAGGGCTCTGACCCCGAATTCACAGTCTCCTGGTTAGACGGTGGCGTGCGCGGAGCCCGGTTCCGGCAGCAGCGCATCTTCGGCCGCCTCGTGGAAGGCGGCGCTCTTTGGCAGGAGCACCGACGCGGAACGAACGCGCGTATGCGTCGGATCTGCGCCCGGGGGCTGGATTCCCTTATCGATATCCTGGGCGGCTTTAATCAAGCGCCGGCGCGCCATGATGATGCCCTGGTCGGTCGGCACGAGGTTCTCCTTCGTGCGGTCCTGGATCGGTCCCATGCTCTCCTGCACCGAGGCGTCCTGCATGGCGAAGCCTTCGACGCCGGAGAAGGTGCGGCCTTCCTTCTGCGCCTGGCGGTCCATCAGGTAATCGTTGTCCTTGTTCGCGAGCGGCCGGAAGGTGCCGGGAATGAGGGGCACGTGGATGCCTTTGCCCTCGATCATCGCGTCGCGTTCGTCCTTGGTGAGCGGCCGCGTCGCATGGTGGTTGGTGCTCCACGCCCAGCAGTTCTCGTCGTCCATCGGCACCCAGGAGTGACCGCCGATCGGATGGTCGCCGCGCGGCGGGATGAGGGTGAAGCTCGGCATGATCCACTGCGTTATGCGCCAGTAGTACTTGTCGTTCTCGGCGTTGCGGCGCGCGCCGATGTAGAGGCCGCCCGGCGACTCCACCACCTCGAAGTGCGGCGCCAGGTCGCCGAGGTTGTACTTGTGACTCTGCGTCGCCGCCTTGAACATCGGGTCGACCTTCATCGTGTGGCGATGAAGGAACGAGACGTGGCTCGAGTCGATGCCGCCTTCCATCGCCTGCAGCCAGTTGCACTCCTGCCAGCGCTTGGAAACGAAGCGGTTCGCCGGCGGCACCATCGCCCACTCATGCTCGGGCAGCGGCGGCTTCAGTTCCGCGGGGCCCATGTAGGTCCACAGCACGCCGCCGCGTTCGACAAGCGGATAGCTCTTCAGCTTCATCCGCTGGCAGAGCTTCGGATTGTCCGGCTCGGACGGGATCTCGACGCACTGGCCGGTGACGTCGTATTTCCAGCCATGATACGAGCAGCGCAAGCCATTCTCTTCGTTGCGCCCGAACCAGAGTGACACGCCGCGATGCGCGCAGAACTCGTCGACGAGGCCAAGCCGGTTCTGCGTGTCGCGGAACGCGATCAGCTTCTCGCCCAGCATGCGTACGCGCACCGGCGGGCAGTCGGGCTCGGGCAGCTCCTCGGCGAGCAGCGCCGGCAGCCAGTAGCGCCGGAAGAGATTGCCCATCGGCGTGCCCGGACCCGTGCGCGTCAGCAGTTCGTTCTGTTCCGCTCTCACGAACAAGGTTCTTTCATAAAGGACTGCCAAGTTTAGAATATTCCGCGCACCCCGCGCGAGGAGGAGACATGGAGCGTCGCGATTTTCTGAAGACCGCCGCCGCCGGCGCCGCTGCGGCCGTCACGGCGCAAGCGGCCGAGCCGAACAAACCCGCCGCCAAGGAAGAGAAGCAATTACCGGGCGACATCGTCGTCGAGCGTCCCGGATCCGATTTCATGGTCGACGTCATCAAGACGCTCGACCTCGAGTACATGACGACCAATCCGGGCGCGAGCTTTCGCAGCCTGCACGAGTCGCTGATCCATCACGGCGGCAACAAGAAGCCCGAGCTCCTCACCTGCCTGCACGAGGAATCCGCGGTGGCGATGGCGCACGGCTACGCCAAGGCGGCCGGCAAGCCGATGGGCGTTCTCGTGCACGGCACCGTCGGGCTGCAGCACGCCTCGATGGGCGTCTACAACGCCTGGTGCGACCGCGTGCCGATCATGATGTTCGCCGGCAACGGCCTCGATGCCGCGAAGCGCCGGCCCGGCACCGAGTGGAACCATTCGGTGCAGGACGCGGCGCTCGTGGTGCGCGACTTCGTGAAGTGGGACGACTGTCCCGTGTCGCTGCAGCATTTCGCCGAGTCGACGCATCGCGCGTACAAGATCGCCATGACGCCGCCGTGCGAGCCGGTGCTGGTGATCGCCGACCTCGACCTGCAGGAAGACCCGATCCATGAGGAGAATCTGCGCATCCCGAAGCTCTCGCGCTCGCGCGCGCCGCAGGGCGATCGTGCCGCGCTCGCCGAGGCGGCAAAGTGGCTGGTCGGCGCCGAGAGCCCGGTGATCGTCGCCGATCGCATGGCGCGCGACCAGGAAGGCGTGAAGCTTCTCGTGCAGCTCGCCGAAACGCTGCAGGCGCCGGTGGTGTGCCTCGGCAGCCGCATGAACTTCCCCACCACGCATTACCTCTGCCACAACGATCGCCGCCGCGAGATCGTGCGCGATGCCGACGTGGTGCTCCTTCTCGAAGTCGCCGATCCGTGGGGCGAGTTCAACACGTTCAACGACCCGCACAAGTTCCAGCGCTGGGCGGCGAAGAAGGACGTGAAGGTGATCAACCTGTCGATGCAGGACGTCTACATCCGTGCGAACTACCAGGACTTCCAGCGCTACCTGCCCGCCGACCTCTCGATCAACGGCGATGCGCAGACGAGCCTACCGGCGCTGCTCGAGGAGGTGCGCAAGCTCGGCACCTCACAGCTCCAATCGCGCGGCGACAAGCTGCGCGAGGCGCACAACCAGATGCGCCAGCGCGCGCGCGAGGCCGCAGCACTCGGCTGGGATGCGCGACCGATCAGCACCGCGCGCCTCACGGCCGAGCTCTGGGGACAGATCAAGAATGACCCCTGGTCGCTCGTGGTGAGCGACCGCGTGACCTGGGCACGGCGCCTGTGGCCGGTGACCGAGCACCACCAGATGCTTGGCGGCTCGGGCGGGCAGGGCGTCGGCTACGCTGCCCCCGGAGCGGTGGGCGCCGCGCTGGCAAATAAATCGAAGGGGCTGCTCTCGGTGACCTTCCAGCCCGACGGCGACCTCTTATATGCGCCGGGCGTACTGTGGACGGCCGTGCATCACAAGATTCCGCTGCTCTTCGTCATGCACAACAACCGCGCGTATCACCAGGAGGTCATGCATTTGCAGCGCATGGCGGCGGTTCACAAACGTCCGGTGAACGGCGGGCCGATCGGCACCACGATCGACAACCCGCCGGTCGACTTCGCCAAGCTCGCGGGCGCCTATGGCATGGCGGCCGAAGGCCCGATCACGGATCCCGCGCAGCTCGGCCCCGCCATCGGCCGCGCGCTGAAGGTGGTGAAGGGCGGCATGCCGGCGCTGATCGACGTCGTCTGCCAGCCCCGGTAATTGGTGATGTCACCGTTTACTCGCGCAGCAGCGGGATGTCCTTCGCGCTCGGGCCAGGCTTGAGCGAAGCGACATACGCGTAGATATCGGCAAGCTGCTGGTCGCTCAGATGCTCGACCGGATAGCGCGGCATGCTCGAGCGCGGTCGGCGCACCTGGAAGGCGAACGCCTGATACGGGAACGGATTCGGCGCGATCTTCGGCCCGGCGCCGCGCTCGCCGCCTTGACCGACGGTGCCATGACAGGCATGGCAGCCCATCGCCAGATACGCCGCGCGCCCACGCTCAGCCGATCCTTCCGGCGCCTGCGCCCAGGCCGCCGTTGCTGCGGCGGCAAACCAAATCGTTATTAGCGTCTTCATCCGCCTCCTCTCAGAGAAATGATGCCCGCGGCGAGCAGGAAGGCGCCGGTCGCGAGAAACACCGGCGCCGAGCCGAGCGCCGCGCCCGCGCCGCCGAATGCGAGCGGCACGGCGATCTGCGTCACCTTGTTCGCCATGATGCGCATGCCGAGCGCCTCGCCCGAGCGGCCGGCCGGCGCGTGGTTGTACGTCAGGATGATGGTCAGCGGCTGCGCCGAGCCGAGCGCGAGGCCGAGCGCGAACGCCGCCGCGGCGAGCAGCACGCCGTTGCCGAGCCCGGGCACGGCGAGATAGGCCGCTGCGGCGAGAAACAGCGAGCCGGTGAGGACGCCGACTTCGCCGAAGCGCTCTGCCAGCCGATGCATCAGCACGCGCACCACGAAGCCGGCGAGCGCGTAGCTCGAGAGGATCATGCCGATGGCCGAAGGTGCGAGGCCGATGGAGCGGCCGTAGATCGGCAGATAGAAGGAGAAAAGCTCGATGCCGGTGAGGGCGACGCCGCTCAGGATGAGCGTGCGCCTGAGCGCCGGGATGGCGAGCAGATCGAAAGCGCTGCCGCCTTGCTGCTCATGCGCGCCCGCGCGCGGCATGCCGCGTGCGAGGAGCAGGTACATCGCCGGCAGCGCCGCCGCGGCGGCGAGCACGGCGAACGCCGTGGCGAAGCCGGCGAGCTCGATCGCGAACCCCGCGGCCGAGGGGCCGATGAACGCGGCGATCGAGCTACCGAGCGAGAAGGTGGCGAAATTGCGCGTGCGCTGCGCTTCGCCGCCGAGCGCACCGACCAGGTTGTGGACCGAGACGTGGAAGTAGATGTGGCCGAAGCCGACCAGCGCCGGCACGACGAAGAGCGCGGCGAGGCCATTGCCTGCAAGCGGCAGCAATAGGCCTGCCGCCATGGCGATGCTGCCCGCCGCCATCGGCACGCGCACGCCGTAGCGATCCGAGATGCGTCCGGCATGCACTGCCAGCAACAGGGGAAACGCCGCAAAGAGCGCCGCGAGCACCCCGACCGCGCCGGCGCCTGCGCCGAGGTCGAGCGCGTAGAGGGACACGGCGACCTTGCTGCCACGCTGCGCGATCGAGTTCAGCACCGCGAGCAGCACTACGACGTAGACGCTCATGTTCCTCTATGTCGAATGAGATTCGGCGGAGTGGGACGAGTATACTGACGGCCGCAACATGCGAGTCGGACGCAACGATCCATGTCCTTGCGGCAGCGGCAAAAAATACAAGAAGTGTTGTGGCGCGGTGATCGCGCTTGCACCGGTGGGCCAGCGCGCTTGCGGTACCTGCACGGCATGCTGCGACGGCTGGGTCGAGGGGACAATTTACGGCCACGAAATGAAGCCGGGCGTGCCCTGCCATTTCCGCGGCGGGGGCTGCTGCACGATCTACGAGCGCCGGCCGCAAAAACCGTGTCGCGATTTCGTGTGCGGCTGGCTGATGCCGGGCAGCCCCTTTCCGGAGGATTTCCGGCCGGATCGGCTGGGCGTCATGATCGTGCCGACGCGCTGGCGCGAGCGTCCCGCGTACATCCTGAAATCGGCCGGCCGCGATCCGGACGAGCGGCTGCTCAGCTGGATGCGCAGCTTTAGCGTGCAAAGCGGCGCACCCTTCTTCTACGAGCAGGCGGGCGAGCGCTTCGGCTTCGGCCCGCGGGAATTCCAGCACGAGATGCTCGTCAAACTGGAATCAGGTGAAAGGTTGTGGTGATGGATACCAAAGTGAAAGAGCGGGCAGTCGACCAACCGGTGGGTAAGGCCAGCGGCACCGAGTCGCACTATCACAGCAAGAAGGACCGCGTCTTCGTCCGCGGCATCCAGGGCCAGTACAGCCTCAAGGACGAGCTGAAGCGCCTGCGCTCCATGCCGCGCGTGCGCAAAGGCAAGGAGCTCAAGTTCGTCGACGGCCCGCAGACCTACAGCCGGCACTACGTCGAGCCGAAGGACGGCATCAGCCAGATGTTCCACCTCCATCTGGAGGAGTACGCGCCGGGGGCGCGGTCGCAGAAGCACGGGCACGTGAACGAAGCGGCCTTCTACATCCTCGACGGCGTCGGCTACGAGATCCACGACGGCGTGCGCTACGACTGGAAGGCGGGCGACGTCGCCATCGTGCACAACAACTGCGTGCACCAGCACTTCAACGCGAGCCCCGACAAGCCGGCGCGCGCGCTGGTGATCAAGACGAAACCGATGTACATGTTCATGAACATGCTCTTCCAGCAGCTCGTCGAGCCGCGGCCGACGACCCCGGCGCCTGGCGCTGAGGGCTATCAAGCGCGCGAGACCGAGAGCAACTTCAACCACGAGGAATAGCGATGGCCTGGGACGAATCCAAAGCGTGGCGCAAGGGCACGCAGAACAAGAAGCTCTATCAGGCGCTGCTCGACGACGCCACCACGGCGCCGGCGAGGAACGCCAAGCGCAAGAAAATCGTTCATCCCGAAGACATGCCGTGGGAGATGTCGCGCCAAGGGCTGCTCAAGCATCTCCTCAACGAGGGCATGAACACGCGCATGGAGACGGTGGACGCGTACATGGAGATCATTCCGCCGGGCAGCCGCTCAGGCAAGCATCGCCACCTCGCCGAGGAATGCGTCTATGTACTGGAGGGTCGCGGCTACGATCTGCATCAGGACTGCGACGTCGAGATCACCGATACCTATCACTGGAAGCCGCAGGCCGAGATCAAACGCTACGAATGGGAAGCGGGCGACGTGATCTACATCCCGCCGAACACCATTCACCAGCACTTCAACGCGGATCCGGACAAGCCGGTGCGCCTGATCAGCGCCACCAACCGCATCTACAAGGCGTGCGGCCTGAACGACCTCGAACAGATCGAGGACTGCCCAGAGTACGACGCCAAAGTCGTGCTGACGGCTGAGCTGGTCGAGCAGTACCTCAAGGGCAAGAGCAAGGTGCCGGCTTGACCGGTAACGAAGCCAAGGTGCCGGCTTGAGTTCAGTAGCCGCGGCGCAGGCCGCGCCGCGGCACGCGTGGCGTGAGCTCTGGCTGATCACCCTCGGCCACGGCCTCACCCATTGGTATCCCGCGACCTTTTTTCTGCTGCTGCCGTTGATCGGCAACGAGCTCGGTCTCTCGTACAGCGAGATCGGGCTCGTCATGACCTGTCAGTTCATCGCCTCGGCGGTCGCGAACATCCCCGGTGGCCTGGTCGTCGATACGGTCGGCCGCAAGGGTCTGCTGATGGCCGTGTCGCTCTTCTGGGTCGGCTTTCCCTATCTGCTGATCGGCTTTACGCACAGCTATCCGATGCTGCTGATCTGCGTCGCGCTCGTCGGCTTCGGCAATAGCCTTTGGCATCCAACGGCGATACCGACGCTCGCTACGCGCTATCCAGATCGCAAGGGACTCGTGCTCTCGCTGCACGGCATGGGAGGTAATGTCGGCGACGCCATCGCGCCCGTCGTGATCGGCACGGCGCTCGCCGTGTTCTCTTGGCGCCAGGTGGTCGTGCTGAACGTCGCGCCCGGTTTGGTCGTCGCGCTGCTCATGTTCGCCTTATTGGGCACCATCCGGCTCGGTGCCAAGAAAGCGCATGGCGAGACGCAATCGCTCGCGCAATACAAGCAGGGCCTGCGCGAGCTGCTGCGCAACCGCGCCGTGGTGCTCCTCTCGGTGGGCTCGTCCTTTCGCACGATGACGCAGACCGCGCTGCTCACTTTCCTGCCGGTCTACCTCGCTAACGACATGAACTATTCGCCGGCGCTCGTCGGCGCCTGCCTGTTTGCGCTGCAGGCGGCGGGTTTTGCCGCGGCGCCGGTCGCAGGACACATGTCGGATCGCCTGGGGCGCAAGCACATCATGATCGGCAGCATGGCGATGACCGCGGTGATCCTCGCCGGCATGGCGTTCGCCGGCAAGTCGCCCGTGTTCATTGCGCTCATCGCCGTGCTCGGCTTTTTCCTCTACGCGACGCGCCCGGTACTGCAGGCCTGGCTCCTGGAGACGACGCCGAAGAACATGGGCGGCTCGAGCATCGGCGTGCTCTTCGGCGCGCAAGCGCTCGGCGCGGCGCTCGGCCCCTGGCTCGCCGGGATGATCGCCGACCGGCACGGCCTCGGCGCCACGTTCTATTTCCTCGCCGCGACCATCGTCGTCGCCAATGTGTTCGTCGTCTGGATGCCGAAGACGGCGTCCGCGGCGCATTGATATGCGGCGGGCCGTCGTCTGGGCGCTCGCGGCCGTCGCACCTGCGGCGTTCGCGGCCGACGCGACGATCATCCGCCCCGCCTCGATCATCTCGCAGGAATGGCCGTACTACGTGGTGATCGGCGGGCGTGTGGTGACCGATCTTCGCTCGGGCGAGCGCACGCGGGTCGACGTGCCGCCCGGGACGACTTCGCTCAGCATCCAGTGCCCCAAGGCGTTGGGCCCATATGCCGAGAGCCGCATCGATTTCGACTTCCAGGCGAACCCGAGTGCCTTGTTCGTCATCAGCCCGAACCCGGACTGCGTCACGATCCAATCGCTCGACGAGAAGAGTGCACGGCCTTACCTCAACCGGACGAGGCCGCGACCGCCCGGCCGCATCGTCGAATACGATCGCCCGCCGCAGGTGATCGGCCCTACCGTAACCGCTCCTTCGGCGAGCAAGGCAGCGCCGCAGCGCGCGCCCTCGCCAGAGGCGTCCTCTGCCGTCGGCGGCGCGACGCAGGCGTGGGTCGATGCCTTCAACTCGCGAGATGCGGCGCGTATCGCCGCGCTCTACGATACGGACGCCGTGCTCTCGGATGCGACAGAGCCGCGCGCACGCACCGGCTCCGCGGCGATCGCCGACTACTATCGCAATCTCACCACACGGCCGACGCAGCGCGTCGCGCTCGGTGAGCACAGCGTGCGGCTCCTGGGCGACACGGCGATCGATTCCGGGACGTATAACGTGTTCGAGGTGCGTGATGGCAATGCCACGGTCACGCCCGTTCGCTACAGCTTCGTGTACCGCCAGCGCGATGGTCGCTGGCTGATCGTCGATCACCAGGCCGCTCCGGCGGCCCGCTAGATGCTCGAATTGCCGCCCCGCCTGCGCGCGATCGTGGCGCAGGAATATCCGCGCTTTTCCGATGCGGAGTATGCGCGCCGCCACCGCGCACTCGCCGCGGTCATGGACGCCGCGGACGTCGATCACCTGCTGATCGTTACCGACCATCGCACCGGCAACGCGCCGCAATGGGTCACCGGCTGGCCCGGCACCGTGGAGGCCTATGTCGTCTTCCGGCCGGGCGAAACCATCACCATGCATGTCGAATGGTTCAACCATTTCCCGCTGGCGAAGAAGCTCGCCAAGGGCTGCGACGTGCGCTGGGGCGAGCACCGCGGCATCGCCCTCACCATCGCCGAGCTGAAGAAGCGCGGCGCCAAGCGCATCGGCCTCGTGGGCCCGCTCTTGGCGCGCAAGCAGCGTGAGCTGGAAAAGGAATTCACGGTCGTCGAGCTGGACGCCGAATACGTGCGCCTGCGGCTCATCAAATCGGAGGAAGAAATCGACTGGCTGCGCATCGGCGCGGCGTTCAGCGATGCCGGCTTCGCGTCACTGCTCGCCGGCGCCCGTGCCGGCCTTACCGAGCGCGAACTCGGCAACCTTGTCGAGCGCGCCTATGTCGGGGAGGGTGGCACGACCTTTATCCATTACATCGGCGTGACCTCGATGGCCGCGCCTCAGCTCTTTGTGCCGCCGCAGTTCCATTCGTCGCGCCAGGTGCAAAGCGGCGACGTCGTCTTCTGCGAGCTCTCCGGCACCTTCTGGGATTACTCGGGTCAGGTGCTGCGCACCTTCAGCGTCGGCGCCGAGCCAACGCCGCTCTACCGCGATCTGCACGCGACGGCCGAAGCGGCGTTCGACGCGGTGATGCGCGTGGTGCGCCATGGCACGACGATGGAAGAGATATTGGAGGCGGCGAGCGTGATCGAGGGGCGCGGCTTCACAGTCTGCGACGACCTGATGCACGGTTTTGGCGGCGGGTATTTCCCGCCGATCCTCGGCACGAAAAGCCGACCGGCTGGGCCCCTGCCGAAGATGAGGCTCGAAGAAAACATGACCATGGTGGTGCAGCCGAACGTCATCGCGCGCGACCAGCCCGCAGGCGTGCAGGTGGGCGAGCTCATCTGCGTGACGAAGACCGGCTGCGAGCGCCTGCACCAGGCGCCGCGCGGGTTCTTTCGCGCCTGACGTCGATCACCATCGTCCAGCGCGGGAATCGACTGCCGTACAACGTAACGCCGATTTTGACGACCCAGTCGGCTTCAGGCTTTCCTGGCGATATCGATCACCGGTGTTCAGTACGGATAGGACGCGTTTCAAATAGGCAGTAATCATGGCGACCCTTTGCGGCGCATTGCGACTCCGTTGAGGTTAGCTTTGCTTCGCCGCCCATGACGAATTCCAGCGCGCCGGGAAACCAGCCGCGGAACATGTAGCAGGTCTTGGCGCTCTTGCGCTCGACGGCGAAGACGGAGTGGCGCACCTGGACACGAGCGCGGCCGGCCTCGGGGTCGATGGACTCGACGGTGAACTGACCCCAGCCGCGTTGTGAGAGGCGCTTCATGTAGTGGTGGAAGACCTCGACGCCTTTGAGTCTGTGGGTCTTGGCTTCCTTTTCGCACCACACATAGGCCGACTTTTGGCCGGCGTCGAACAGAAGCTCGGCGTATTTCTCGACGCCGAGCGCGGATTCGAGGGCGTGGTGGTTGTTGAGGAAGAAGTGGCGCGGCACGAGGATCATGGGCACGCCGTCGACCGACCACTCGCCGGTCGAGGCATCGACCTCGATCGGCACTTCCGGTTTCACGCGCCCCAGACTTCTTTGAGCAGGCGTACCCAGTTTTCGCCCATCACTTTGCGGATGCGCGCTTCCTTCCAGCCGCGCTTCTCCATCGCCGCGGTGAGGTTCGGGTAGTCCTTGATCTCGCGCATGCCGGCGGGGTTGATGATGTCGCCGAACTCGGTGAGTTTGCGCGCGTAGCCCTTGTCGCGCGTGATCCACTCGAAGAACTCGCGCCCGTAGCCCTGGGTGAAGTCGGTGCCGAACCCGACCTGGTCCTCGCCGCAGATCTTGATGACGTGCTCCATCGCCTCGACGTAGTCGTCGACCGTGGCGGAGGTGCCGCGCTTCAGGAACGGCGGAAACATGGTGACGCCGACGAAGCCGCCGCGCTCGACGATGAAGCGCAGCTGCTCGTCGCTCTTGTTGCGCGGATGCGATTTCAGCGCCGCCGGCGCGCAGTGCGTATAGGCGCAGGGCTTCTTCGAGGCCTTGATCACGTCCTCGCTGCTCTTCGGGCCGACGTGCGATAGGTCGCAGAGGATGCCGAGGCGGTTCATCTCCGCGATCACTTCGTGGCCGAAATCGGACAGGCCGCCGTCCTTGCTTTCGTAGCAGCCGGTGCCGACGAGGTTCTGGGTGTTGTAGGCGATCTGCATGATGCCGACGCCGAGCTCTTTGAAGAGCGCGAGGTGCCCGATCTGGTCCTCGATGCCGGTCAGGTTCTGCCAGCCGAGGGCGATGCCGGTCTTACCTTCGCGTTTGGCGCGCGCGATGTCGGCGGTGGTGTGCACCTGGGTGATCAGATCTTCGTTCTCCCCGAACCACTGGTGCCAGCGTGCGACGTTCGCCATCGTCGCCTGGAAGCCTTCCCAGATGCAGCAGGTGCAGTTGGCGGCGGTGAGGCCGCCGCGGCGCATTTCCTGGAAGATCTCGCGATTGAAGTTCGAAACGATCAGGCCGTCGAAGACGGTGAGATCCCGATGCAGCTCTGCGCCGTGCATGGACGAGGCGATAATATCATCGGCTCTCAGGAGGAGGACCGCATGTCAGAGAAATTGCAGGAAGCGCTCGAGGCCGCATTCGCCGAGGCGACTCGGCGCTACAAGGAGCGCGGCTTCCAGCGCCGCGTCGGCTTCGGCAAGAAGCCCGCGCTGATCAGCGTCGATCTCGCGAATGCCTGGACGCGCCCCGGCAATCCCTTCACCTGCGATCACATCGACGACCAGGTGATTCCCGCGATGCAAAAGCTACTCGCGGCGTTTCGCAAGCACGGCTTTCCGGTCGTCCACGTCACGACCTGCTACCAGGTGACCGATCGCAAGAACCCGAACACCGACATGGGACTCTGGCACTGCAAGATCCCGGTCGAGGCGGTTGCCGAAAACGATAAGCATCTCTGGGCGATCGATTCACGCATCGCGCCGATCGCCGGTGAGCAGCTAATCGTGAAGAAGCGCGCTAGCGCCTTTCATGGCACCTATCTCGCCGGCTACCTGCGCGCCGCGGGCGTGGACACGGTCGTGGTGACCGGCGTGACCGCCTCGGCGTGCGTGCGCGAGACGGTGTGCGACGCGCTCGCCGACGGTTTCCGGCCGATCGCAGTGAAGGAGGCAATCGGTGATCGCATTCCGGGCGCGGTGCTGTGGAATCTCTTCGATATCGATGCGAAGTTCGGCGATGTCGAGACGGTCGAGAGCTGCCTGCAGCATCTGGACCGGATGGCCAAGGGTGTACGTGAAACGGTAACGGCTTAAAGAAGGAGGGAGGATGAAATATTTTCTGAGCCTGCTGGCGTGCGCGCTGGCGACGGCGGCGGTGGCAGAGGATGGCGTCACTGCCAACAGCATCAAGATCGGCATCATGGGCCCGTTCACTGGCAACGCGTCGAGCTATAGCAAGGCGGAGATCGGACTCGACGCCTATTACAAATGGGTCAACGACCAGGGCGGCGTCAACGGCCGCAAGATCGAGACGGTGCTCGAGGACTACGCCTGCGACAGCGCGAAGGGCGTCGCCGCGGTGAAGAAGCTCATCTACCAGGACAAGGTGTTCATGCTGCACGGCAATTCCTGCAGCGCGGTGGCCATGGCGATCAAGCCGGTCGTGGTCGAGGCGGGCATTCCGTGGGTGATTGCGCACGCCGCGAATCCGGCGATCTCCTCGCCGCCGACCAAGAACATCTTCCACGGCGTGCCGGTCGGCAAGACCATGGGCGTCGCGATGGGGCAGTTCGTGAGCTCGAAGCCCGGCCTTTCGCGCGTCGCGGTGATCTCGCACACCGACGACTGGGCGAAGAGCTATTGCGGCCCGGCGAAGGAATACCTCGCGTCACGCAACATCAAGCCGATCGTCGAAGAGGCTTTCGAGCGCGGCCAGACCGATGCCACGGCGCAGACGCTGAAAATCAAGCAGGCGAATCCGGATTTCGTCATCGCGTGCCTGTATGAGGCCGAGACTGCGATCTTCCTCAAGGACGCGAAGAAGTTCGGTCTCAACGTGCCGGTGATGGGCACCGCCGGCACCGACCTCGAGAACACGCTGAAGCGCGTCGGCGACCTCGATACCGTCGCGAACTACTACGTGCCGCACATGTACGCCGACAACCTCGACGGCCCGCGGCTCAAGAAATACGCCGACATCCTGAAGAAGTACTACCCCAACGAGTCGCTGACCGCGTTCAGCCTGATCTCGATGGGCAGCGCCATGGCGGTGGTTGAGGCGCTAAAGCGCGCCGGCAAGGAGCCGACGCGCGACAAGCTGATCACCGAGCTGGATAAGACGAAAGACTTCGATACCGGCGTGCTGGCCGGCCACATCACCTGGTCGCCCAACGACCGCGACGGCGTGAAGGAGGTGGCGGTCGCCGGCTTCGTCAAGGGCAAGCCCACGGTGCTCAAGTCCTGGGGGAAGCCGCTGTAACTTAGGTGTTCGCGCTGCAACTCGCCCTGAGCGGCCTCGCTCAGGGCGCCATCTACGCGCTGGTGGCGCTGTCGATGTGCGTGGTGAATCGCGCCACCACGGTAGTGAACTTCGGCCACGGCGACCTCGTCATGGCCGGCGCCTTCGTCGTTTACCTCTTCGTGGTGCTCGCCGGGCTGCCGTTCGTTGCGTCCGCAATATTGGCGGTAGCGTTGCTCTTCATCCTCGGCGTGCTGATTGAGCTCGGGCTGATCGAGCGCATCAAGGCTGGCCCGCACATCGGGTTCGCGCTGATGTGCATCGCCTTCGGCTACGTGCTGCGTGGCATCGCGCGCGCCGTCTGGGGGCGCGAGGTGCTGCCGATGCCGACGGTCTTCAACCTGCCACCCGTGTTCCTCGGCGAGCTGGTCATCACCGCCGATGCGCTCGTCATCTTCGCCGCGGTCGGCGTGCTGCTCATTGCCTTCTTCCTGCTCTTCTACCGCAGCTCCGCCGGGCGGGTGATGCAGGCGCTTTGCCAGTCCGAGCGCGGCGCGGCGCTCGTCGGCATCAACGTGCGCGCCTTCCATGGCGTGATGTGGGGCGTCGGCGCGGCGCTCGGCGCGGTAGGCGGCGTGCTCGTCGCGCCGATCACGCTTCTGCATCCCGGTCTCGGCGCGAGCTTCCTGATCAAGGGATTCGCCGCCATGACGCTCGGGGGCTTCGGCTCCTTCGGCGGCGCGGTCGTTGGCGGGCTCGTGCTCGGCGTCGCCGAGCAGCTCGTCGGCGGCTATGTATCGACGAAGCTCATCGACATCACAGCCTATCTGGTGATCATCCTCGTGCTGGCGCTGCGGCCCAATGGCCTCTTCGGCCGTGCGATCGCGGAGAAGGTTTGAGGTTCTTCCTCATCCCGCTCGCCGCCGCGGCGATCCCGCTGGTCGCCAATCCGTACACGCAGTTCATGGTCAACCTGATGCTCGTGTACATCCTGGTCGCGGTCGGCTTCAACCTGGTGCTCGGCAACCTCGGTCAGCTCGCCTTCGCCAACACCGCGCTCTTCGGCATCGGCGCATACACCGGCGCGATGCTGATGGCGCACGCCGGCTGGCCGTTCTGGCTCGTGATCGTGCCCGCGGGCGTCGCTGGCGCCGCAGCCGGGTTTCTCGCCAGTGTCACCGCGCTGCGCGGCATCCGCGTCTATTACCTCGCGATCGTGACGCTCGCGTTCGGCGAGCTCCTGCGCTGGAGCTATATCCACGGCGAGCGCGCGACCGGCGGCACCGACGGCCTCGCCGTGCCGCGCGCCGATTTCTTCGGCCTCGCGCTCGACAGCGAGACCGCGCGCTTCTACGTCTTCCTGGTCATCGTCACCGTGCTGGTGAAGGCGCTGCACAACCTCCTTCGCTCGAAGATCGGCCGGGCCATCGTCGCGATCCGCGACAACGAGCTCGCCACGGCATCGCTCGCCATCCCGACCGGGCGCTATATCGTGCTGGCGTTCGTGCTGTCGGGGTTCGTCGTCGGCATTGCCGGAAGCCTGTTCGCCGTGCTCATCGGCCGCGTCATCCCAGAAAGCTTCGGGCTGATCGAGCTGATCCTGCACTTCGCTATGGTGCTGGTCGGCGGATTAGGAAGTCTGTTCGGCGGCGTGCTCGGCGCCGTGGCGCTTACGGCGCTGCCGGAGTTCTTCCGGGGCTTTCCCGGCATGTACGAAATGTTCTTCGGCGGGCTGCTGATCGTCTTTCTGCTAGTGCAGCCGCGCGGCCTGGCGGCGCTCGCGGCGCGATGGTTTCCAGCGCTACGCGAGCGGTACTACCGAGAGCGGTAGATGCTCGAGCTGCACGACGTCAGCGTGAGCTTCGCCGGCCTCCAGGCGCTGCGGAACGTGAGCCTGTCGGCGCGCGGCGGCGAGGTGCGCGCGCTGATCGGCCCGAACGGCGCCGGCAAGACGACGCTCTTCAATGCGATCACCGGCTATGTGCCGCTCTCGGCGGGGCGGATTGCTCTCGACGGGAAGGCGATTGACGGCCTCTCACCGCACCAGATCGCGGCGCGCGGCGTGCGCCGCACGTTCCAGAACGGCGGCCTCTTTCCCGAGCTGACGGCGCTCGAGAACGTGCTCGCGGGACTGCATTCGCGCATCGAGGCAAGCTTCACCGGCATCCTCTTCGGCAGTCGCTCGGCGCGAGCGGCCGAGCGGGCGGCGCTGGCGCGTGCGCGGGAGTTGCTGAAAAGCCTGGGCGTGGCGCATCTTGCCGACCAGCCGGTGAAATCGATGTCGGGCGGGCAGCAGCGCACGATCGAGATCGTGCGCGCGGTGGCCGCGGAGCCGCCGCTCCTTCTCCTCGATGAGCCCGCCGTGGGCCTCGCGCCGCCATTGCGCGCGCAGCTCGTCGAGCTCATTCGCCGGCTCGCCGGCGAGATGGGCATCGCCGTGCTGCTGATCGAGCACGCGGTCGACCTCGTCATGGCTGCGGCAGACGCCGTGGCGGTGTTCAACGGCGGCGTCAAGATCGCGGAGGGTCCGCCGGCAGCGATGCGCGCCGATCCCGTCGTCCTCGAGGCGTATCTGGGCCATGGCTGAGCCGCTGCTGAGCGTGAGCGGCCTACGCGTCTCCTATGGCGCGCGCGAGATCCTGCGCGGCGTCGACCTTGCGCTGCGCGAGGGCGAATCGGTCGCGCTCCTCGGTCCGAACGGCAGCGGCAAGTCGACCTGCCTCAATGCCATCTCGGGCTTCGCGCCGGTGGTCGCCGGCAGGATGCAATTCGGCAGCGTCGATATCTCCGGGTGGCCGCCCCAGCGGGTCGTGCGCCAAGGCGTGGTGCAGGTGTCGCAGGGGCGTGATCTCTTCCCCGACCTATCGGTGGCCGACAACCTCGAGTTGGGCGCCTACACCCAGGGCGCGGCGGATCCCGGCGAAATCTATGCGCTCTTCCCGCGGCTCGATGGGCGCCGGCGGCAGATGGTGCGCACGCTCTCGGGCGGCGAGCAGCAGATGGTGGCGATTGGCCGCGCGCTCATGAGCCGGCCGCGCCTCGTGCTGCTGGATGAGCCGTCCGGGGGCCTCTCGCCGCAGCTCGTCGCCGATACAGCGCGCACACTCGCCGCGCTGCGCGTGCGTGGTCTCACGATGCTGCTAGTAGAGCAGAACCTCGGGCTCGCGCTCAAGGCCGCGGATCGGTATCTCGTGCTGCGCGACGGCAGGGTCGCGGAGGGCGGCGTGGTGAGCGCTCTTGCCGGCGAATACAACGACCTCGTACGGGCGATCTATCTTTGATGGAGTTCGGGCTCCGTCCCCGAACTGTTAAAGCGGCAGGTCTTCGTCCTGCAGCGGCACCTTGAGCGGGTCATAGTTGAAGAGCCACTGAGCGCGCTCCTTGGCGATGTTGCGCTCGGCAAAGGCCTTCTTCATCTGCGCCGGATCCTTGATGTGGTAGAGCGTGCCATGCTCGGCCGATTCCATCACGACGCGCGCGCAACGCTCGACGCGCGCGCGCTGATAAAGCTCTAGCGCCTCGGGCACGGAGCCAGCTTCCTCCAGCGCCCGGGCGACGACGGCGCCGTCCTCGATCGCCATGCAGGCGCCTTGGGCGATAAACGGTAGGGTGGGATGGGCGGCATCACCGAGCAGCGCCACACGCTCGGTCGTCCAGTTGTAAATCGGCTTGCGATCGAAAAGTGACCAGCGGTAGCACTGGTCGCGCTCGGCGGCGTCGATGATCGCCTGGATCTTCGGATGCCAGCCGGCGTACGCGGCCTTGAGTTCTTCCCACGGTCGGCGCTGCGTCCAGGACTCGTCGTCCCAGGACGGGTCTTCGGGACAGCCGACGAAGTTCAACAATTCGCCGCGGCGCAGCCAGTAGACGACGCAGTGATTCTTGGGCCCGCACCAGACCGTGCCGACCAAGTCCATGATGTCGGGCGGCAGCTTCTCGCGCGGCACGGTGATGCGCCAGGCGACATAGCCGGTGTACTTCACTGGCGTCTCGCCGACGATCTGCGCGCGGATCGCGGACTTGATGCCGTCCGCGCCGATGAGGACATCGCCGGATGCAGTCGAGCCGTCCGCGAGCTTGAGCGTGGCGCCCTGCGCCGTCTCGGAGAAGCCGGTGACCTTGGCATTGAGCGTGACGCAGTGCGGATCGAGCTCCAGCACCTTGTCGAGGAGTAGCTGGTGGAAATCGGCGCGGTGTAGGTGATAGTAGGGCGCGCCGTGGTTGCGCTCGTGCGCCAGGGCGAACGGGATCTTGTGCAGCAGCTCGCCGGTATCGAAGCGCCGGAATTCGTATTCCTTCGGCTTGACGCCGACTCTGTCGAGCGCCTCGCGCAGCCCGAGGTCGTAGAGCACCTTCACCGAGTTGGCGCTCTGCTGGATGCCGGCGCCGACTTCGCCGAGCTTCGGCGCCTGTTCGAAGAGGCGCACTTGGAAACCGCGCTTCAGGAGGCAGGCGGCGGCCGCGAGGCCCCCGAGCCCGGCGCCTGCGATGAGGACCTTGGCTGCCACGCTAGTCGGCCTTGATACCGGCCGCCTTGACGGCGTCGCGCCAGATGGGCGCCTCGCGTCGCACGAGCGTCGCGAATTCGGCGGGCCTGTTGCCGAGCGGCTCGACGCCGATCTTGCGCAGGCGCTCGGCCGTCGCCGGTTCGCGCACGGCCTGGGCGACGGTCTGCGCGACGCGCTCAACGATCGGCGGCGGCGTGCCGGCCGGCGCGAGGTACCCGTTCCAGGTGCCGGTGGCGAAGCCGGGATAGGTCTCGGCGATCGCCGGCACGTCGGGCAGCTGCGGCGTGCGCTTCGCGCTCGAGACGCCGAGCATGCGCACCTTGCCGCTCTGCGAATGCTGGATCAGCTCGGAAGCGTTGCCGAAATACATCTGCACCTGGCCGCCAACGAGATCGGCCACTGCTTGTGCGCCGCCTTTGTACGGCACGTGCGTCATCTGCAATCCGGCGCGCGCGAGGAACAGCGCTGCGGTGAGATGCGTGGTGGTGCCGGCGCCGGCGGAGGCATAGTTGAGCTGTCCCGCACGCGTCTTCACGTAGTCGACGAACTCCTTCACGCTCTTCGCGGGCACCGAGACGTGCACGCCGAGCACGAATGGATTCGTGCCGACAATCGAGATCGGCGCGAAATCCTTGAACGGATCGAAGTTCACCTTCTGCACGAGCGGCAGCGAGAATTGCGGCGAGGCGGCGAAGAAAAGGGTGTAGCCGTCGGCGGCGCTTTTCGCGACGAACTCGGCCGCGATCGCGCCGCCCGCGCCCACCTTGTTCTCGACGACGAAGGGCTGGCCGAGAAGCTCGTGCAAGCGCTCCGAGACGATGCGCGCCTGGTTGTCGGTGTTGCCGCCGGCGACGAACGGCACGATCACCTTGACCGGCTTCTGCGGCCACGACTGCGCCTGGGCAACCGCAATCGGCGCCACGGCGGCGATGAGGAGGAGAAGCTTGCGCATCAGAGCATCGCCGAGCCGCCGTCCACCACCATGGTCTGCCCGGTCATGAATGCCGCGTCCTCGCTCGCGAGGAAGCTCACCGCCCCGACGAGATCCTCGGGCTTTTCGTCGCGCTGGATGGCGCGCGTCCGGCGCGTGTTCTCGCCTTGGCGCACGTGCTGTTCGATCTTGGCGACGTTCTCGGAAAGCGTGAAGCCCGGCGCTAGCGCATTCACCGTAATGCCGTGCGACCCGAGTTCGCGCGCGAGGCCGCGCGTCATGGCGATGACGGCGCCTTTGCTCGCGATGTAATGCAGGAAGAGCGGTACGCCTTTCAGCGGGGCGCCGGAGGCGAGGTTGATGATGCGACCGTAGCCGCCTTTCCTCATGTGCGGCACGCAGGCGCGGCAGCAGAGGAAAACACCCAGCGTGTTCACCTCCATGACCTGGCGCCATTCCGCGGGCGGGATTTCTTCAAATGGTCGCAGGGGAATGGCGCTGAAGAGCGCGGCGTTGTTGACCAGGATATCGAGCCGGCCGAACGCCTTCACGGTCTCGGATGCCATGCGGTCGACATCGCGCTCGTTGGCGACGTCGACCTGCATGCCAAGCGCGCGCGCGTCGGTGGTTTTGGCAATTTCGGCCGCGGCGATGTCGTAGTTGCGCACATCGGCGATCACCACGGCCGCGCCGTCCTGCGCGAGGCGCAGCGCGATCGCCTTGCCGATGCCGCCGCCGGCGCCGGTGACCACGGCCACCTTTCCTTTCAGCCGGTCCATACCACTTCCTTGTAGGCGACCTTGCGCGTGACGAGGCCGAGCGAGCGGGCGAACTGGTTCATCGAGTCGACAGCCGGTGGCGTGATCGCCGGGTCGTAAAAGGGCGCATCGCGGCGGATGAGCTCGGCGATCAGCTCCGTCTCCTGCGGCGGAAAGAGCTTGCGGCCGATTTCCGTCGCGCGCTCGGGCTCGCGCTTGAGAACGCGCTGCGCTTCCACCACCGCCTGCCGCGCCGCCATCGCCAGCTGCCGTCGCTCGCGAATCGTCTTGTCGGTGCACACGAGCGCGGGAAACGTATAGCCCTTCACTTCGTCGCTGCCCTCGCGCCGCGCATCGAGCACCACCGTGCCGACGCCATCGCGCATCGCGATCTCCGCGCCCATTCCGTTGGCCCAGAATGCATCGATCGTGCCCTCGGCGAGCGCGCGCGCCGCGGCGAGGCCGAAGGATGCCTTCTCGCCCAGCGCGCCGGGCACCGGGCCGATCTGCACGTCGCTGATGCCGGCGCGCTTGAGGAGCTGCTTCAGTCCATCCAGCGGCCCCGGCGCGGCGCCGATGCGCCGGCCCTTCACCACGCTGAGATCGCCGCGCTTCGGATTCAGGTCGTTGCGCACCACCAGGAACCAGTACATGTGCTGGGCGAGCGCACAGAGAAGCTTGCAGCCCTGCCAGTCCTTGAATGCATAGAGCGCGGCGTGGGCGGCGCCGCCGACGAAATCCAGCTGCCCGTCACGCAGCTGCTCGTAGGTTTTCGTCACCGGATAGAGGAGCTCGATGGTCGCATCCGGCAGGAAGCCGAGCTCGACGGCGGCGATCGCCGGGAAATAGGACGGCGAGACGAGATCGGGGATCGCGACGCGCACCGTCATGCAAGGCGCTCCGCGATCCACGCGGCGGCGGCAAGCGTACGCGCATCGTCGCCGATGCGGCCGATCACCTGCAGGCCGAGCGGCATGCCGTGTTCGCTCTTGCCCGCCGGCACGCCGACGCACGGCGTGTGCAGCAACGTCCAGACGACGTTCATAGCCACATCCCCCGTAGAAGAGAGGCCCTCCGGCGCCTCGCCGGTCGCCGCAGGTGCGAGCAGCACGTCGTAAGGGCCGAGCGCTTCCGAGAGGCGCGCACGGCACTCGGCAGCATGCGCTTGCGCATGCACATACTCGCGTGGATCGAGCACAAAGCCGTCGGCGCAGCGCTGATGCAGTGCCGGATCGAGCTTGTCCGGAAAGCGAGTGAATTCGTCGGCGAGGCTGCGCGCTACTTCGTACCAGAGGATCGCCGTATGGCTTTCGCGTAGCCCGCGAAAGCGAGACGGCAGCTCGCAGTCTTGCGCGTCGAGCGCGCGGCGGGCATTTTCCAGCGCCGCGCGCATTTCCGGCTGCACGCGATCCCATTCGTAAGTGCGGCACACCCCGATGCGCGGTGGACGGTCCAGCTTCGTTTCGAGATCGGCGCGATGGGTGAGCGCGGCGGCGAAGAACGCCAGGTCCTCCACGCTGCGCGCATACACGCCGACGGTGTCGAGCGAGTCGGCGCCCGGCTTGAGGCCGGCGCGCGGCAGGACGTTGTAGCTCGGCTTGAAGGCGAAGATGCCGCAGTAAGAGGCCGGCCGGATGAGCGAGCCGGCGGTCTGCGTGCCGAAGGCGAGGGGCACCATGAAGTCCGCCACCGCCGCCGCCGAGCCGCTCGAGGAGCCGCCGGGCGTGCGCGCGGGGTCGAGCGGGTGTCGCGTCTGGCGCGGCACGAAAGTGGCGAACTCTGCGGTCACCGTCTTGCCGAGGATGGTGCCGCCGGCGCGGCGCGTCATGGCGACCACGGCCGCGTCGCTCCGCGGGCGGTAGCCGGCATAGATCGGCGAGCCATACGCGGTCGGCATGTCGTGCGTATCGAAAATGTCTTTCACGCCGACGGGGACGCCGCGCAGCGGTGCCGGCGCGCTTTTCGCTGCCGGAAATTCGCGCGCGAGATAGGTCCACGCCTTGACCGTCGGTTCGCGAGCCGCGATGCGCTCGTGGCAGCTCGCGATCAGCGCTTCGGCGGCGAGCTCGCCGTGCTCGATCAGGCGCGCCGCTTCTTTCGCGCCCAACCGGTAAGCTTCATGCATCGGCTGAGTATAATCGCCGGCCCCATGCCCGCGCGCAAAATCCTGGTCGTCGGCGCGGGGCCGGTCGGCACCGTCGCCGCACTCGCCTGCGCGAAACTGGGTGAAATGACGGGCCACCAGGTCACGCTGCTCGAAGCTGAAGAGCGGGTGAATGACAGCCCGCGCGCATCGACGACGCAGCCACCCACGCTCGAGATCCTCGCCGAGCTGGGTCTGATCGATGAGTACATCGCGCAGGGGCTCGTCGCGCGCACGTTCCAGTTCTGGGACCGAGCGCGCCTTCGCCTGATCGCCGAATTCGATTTCGAGCGGCTGCGCGGCGAGACCGCTTATCCGTTCGTGGTGCAGACCGAGCAGCACAAGCTCGCCAACATGGGCATCGCGCGCCTGCGCACTATGACGAATGCGAGCGTGCGCATGGCGACTCGAGTCAACGCGCTCGCGCAAGATGGCGACGGCGTGACGATGCACACGGATGCGGGCGAGCTGCGCGCGGACTACGTGATCGGTTGCGATGGCGGCCGCAGCACCGTGAGGAAGGCGCTCGGCATCGAGTTCGAGGGCTTCACCTGGCCCGAGCGCTTCCTCGTCATCACTACCAAGTTCGACTTCGCCGCGGCGCTCGGCTGCTGCTACCGCAATTACATGGCCGATCCGCAGGAATGGACCAACCTCTTCAAGGTCGCGGGCGACGATCTCAGCGGGCGCTGGCGCGCGGTGTTCAATACGCGCGAGGACGAGAGCGACGAAGAGGCGCTCTCGGACGCCTCAGTGCGCGCGCGCCTGGGGCGGATCTATGTCCCCGAGGGCGAGCGCGAATATCTGCACCTGAATCTATACAACGTGCATCAGCGCGTCGCCAAGCAGTTTCGCAGCGGCCGTGTGTTCCTGTGCGGCGACGCGGCGCACGTCAACAACCCGATCGGCGGCCTCGGGCTCAATTCGGGCATCCACGAGGCGTGGGACCTGGCGCATTTGCTTTCGCAAGCCGATGCAGATCTCGATGCGTACGAACGGCGCCGACGCCCGCTCAACATCGAATACGTGCAGGAGCAAACGATCGCCAACAAGCGGCGGCTGGAAGAGCGCGAGCCGGCAAAGCGCGAGGAGCGCTTCGCCGAGCTCGCGCGCATGGCCGATGATCCGGCGAAGCACAAGGCATTCCTCAGGCGCGCCTCGCTCCTCGAGAGCATGCGACGCTTAAAATGAGCCGATGAAATTCGGCATCAACTTCTTCCCGTCGTTCCGGCCGGAAGACAGCACGACCGCCGATTATTACGAGCAGTGCCTGCGCCTCGCCGCGCGGGCGGACGAACTCGGCTACTCGAGCATCAAGACGGTCGAGCACTCGTTCTACGACTACGGCGGACACTCGCCCAATCCGTGCGTTTTCTTGTCCGCCGTGGCCGCACGTACGAAGCGCATCAGGCTCATTACCGGTGCGGTGATCCCGGCGTTTCATCACCCGGCGCATCTGGGCGGCGATCTCGCGATGCTCGACAACATGAGCAAGGGCCGGCTCGATGCGGGCTTCGGACGAGCGTTTCTGCCCAAAGAGTTCGAGGTGTACGGCGTGCCGATGTCGGAGTCGCGCGAGCGCTTCGAGGAGGCGATCGGCATGATCCGTCGCCTGTGGACGGAAGAGCGCGTGACGGCGAAGGGCAAGTTCTGGACGCTGCAGGACGTGCGCCTCATGCCGCGCGTCGTGCAGAAGCCGCATCCGCCGATCTGGATCGCGGCGATCTCGACGGAAGAGTCGTTCGTCTACGCCGCGAAGAACGGCTTCAATCTGATGATCGTGCCTTACGCCGGCAAGCCCGGACAGCTGCAGGAATTCGTCAAGCTGTACCGTCGCCTCTGGGCGGAGAATGGCCATGGGCGCGGCGCCGAGCAGATTCAGGTGGCGCAGTTCTGCTACGTCGCCGAGAAGCGCGAGGAGGCGATGTCCGGATTCCGACGCATTTGCCAGCGCTACCTCGAAACGTTTGCGGACGCGGTGCAATCGTGGCAAGGCAAATCATCGGACCAGTATCCTGGCTACGACAAGATGGTGGCGAGCATCCTCGCGACGACGCCGGAGAAAATCATCGAGCAGGGTGGCGCCTTTGTCGGCACGCCCGACGATGTCGTGCAGCAGGTGCGCCGCTGCCGCGAGGCTTTTGGCGGCGAGATCGAGCCTTCGATGCAGATCAACTTCGGCGGCTCGAGGGACGAGGAAGCGTTCCGCACCCTCGAGTTTCTCGCGGCAAAGGTAATGCCGCGCTTCGATTAAATCGGGGTCAGAGCCCTATTTAAATTGGGCTCTGACCCCGATTTCTGTCAGCTCGGTTTCGGTGGTGGCGGAGGCGGTGGCCCCGGCGGCGGTGGCGGCGGAGGCGGCGCCGCCTGGCGGGTAGGACGATACGGGGCGTAGCGGCCGGCCATCGGGATCTGGTGACCCTTGGAATACATGCACTGCTGGTAGCCGACGTCGTAGCGCTGCTGCAGCGTATAGCCCGATGCCTGGGCGGTACCCGTGCCGGCGAGCGCGCCACCGGCGAGGCCTACGCCCGCGCCAACGCCGGCGCCCGAATTTCCGCCAATCAGGCCGCCCGCGGCGGCGCCGATGGCGGTGCCAACAACCGCGCTTTTCACCGCCGAGTCATTGGACGCCTGCGCGGCCGTCGTGCCGCCGATCTGACCAGAGGCGAACTGGCGGCATTCGTTATCGTCGTAGCGGAACTGGTCGAAGCTCTTGCCCGAGCCGGGCAGCACCATCACGCTCGGTCCGGCAGGCGGCGGCGTGGCGCAGCCGCCGGCGAGCGCGAGGGCAGCCAACGCGAAGACGGTGCGCTTCATTGGGCCGGGGCAGGCGCCGGCGGCACCGCTTTCCAGCCGCTCGGGCAGTCCTTGACGTACGGGTAGTAGCCGCGCGAGGTCTCGCAGTAGTACCAGTAGCCGGCTTGCGGCACCTGGTCACTGCGCTCGACGTACTGTGTGGGTGCCGCGGGAGCGACGACCACCGGCGGCGGGTAATAGACGGGCGCGGGGTAGTAGTACGGCGCGCCCCAGTACGGACCCCAATATGGTCCGACGTTAAAACCGAAAACGACCCGCGGGCCGTGATGCCAGGCGAACGCGGACCCCGCGCCGAGCAGGCCGGCGGCGGCGAATCCAAGAGCGATGATGAACTTCGACGGTTTGTTCATGGGTGCAACTCCGTCTCCTTGGACCGCAGGTTAGCCGCCGGGTGCCCGCCGAGGGGTAACGGATTGTTACAACCTATTTCGGCTGCTCGGTGATGCGCAGGTACGGCTTGGGCCCCTTCCAGCCTTTCGGGAAGAGCTTCTTCGCCTCCTCA
>Ga0081539_10000785_pt1 | contig 61844 bp, 55 predicted proteins | sample TabmetS4T2R2_FD_71023 | JGI IMG/M metagenome (GOLD analysis project Ga0081539, IMG submission 71023) | Tabebuia heterophylla rhizosphere microbial communities from the University of Puerto Rico - S4T2R2 | ecosystem: Host-associated > Plants > Roots > Rhizosphere ...
GCGCTGCCGCGGCTGTTTCCGGACCAGTTCAACGGCCGCCTCGACTACAGCGCGTTCGGCTTTCTCTATCGCGCCAAGCCCGACGGGCAACAGGAAGACCTGCCGATCGGCATCTCCAGGCGCAATTATCAAGGGATCGATCTCGTCTGGTTCAATTGCGCGGTCTGCCACACCGGAACGTGGCGGCAGTCGGAAGGCGGCGAGCGCCATCTCGTCGCCGGCATGCCGGCCAATAATTTCGATATCTATCGCTTCATACGTTTCGTGCTCGATGCCGGTGTCGACGAACGGCTCGCCGCCGAGAAGTTGATCCCGGCGATGCGCGATGCCGGCGCGCAGCTTTCCTCGCTCGAGAAGCTGGTGTGGCAGTACTACGTGATCCCGCGCGTGCGCGAGGGCTTCGTCCAGCGCCGCTCGCGTCTTGCGGCGTTCATGGCGGACCAGAAGCCCTGGGGACCGGGACGGGTCGACACGTTCAACCCCTACAAGCTGGTGCAGATGGAGACGCGCTATGCCGGCCTCGCGCCGTCCGAGCTGCATGGCGCGAGCGACTTCCCGTCGATCTTCAATCAGAAACCGCGCATCGACATGGAGCTGCACTGGGACGGCAACAACAAGTCGCTTGCCGAGCGCAACCTGTCGGCGGCGCTCGGCGCCGGGGTCACCGTCGAGTCGGTCGATCACGCGGCGATCGAGCGTGTCGCGAAATGGCTGCAGGATCTCAAACCCCCGGCGAGCCCGCACAAGGTCGATGCCGCGGCGGCGGAGCGCGGCAAGTCGCTCTACATGAGCCATTGCGCGGCCTGCCATGGTCACCAGGAGAAGGCCGACTATGTGTTCAAGGCCGACAAGATCGGCAAGGTGACGCCCAATACCGAGCTGAAGGTCGACGCCGGACGGCTCGACTCCTATACGGAAGCGTTCCGCCAGCGCCAGCTCAACGAGCTGTTCGCCGGCACGCCCTATCAATTCAAATATTTCACCAAGACCAACGGCTACGCCAACATGCCGCTCGACGCGCTCTGGCTGCGCGGGCCATACCTGCACAACGGCTCAGTGCCGACCTTGCGCGATCTCCTCAGTGCGCCAGCCGAACGGCCCAAGGCCTATGTGCGCGGCGGCGACGTGATCGACGCCAAGAACGGCGGCTATGTCTCGCCGCCGTGCGATCCGAAGAATCCGCCGCCGCAGGGTCATTGCTACGACACGAGCCTTCCCGGCAACGGTAATGGCGGCCACGTCTACGGCACCACGCTCTCGGCCGCCGAGAAGGATGACCTCGTCGCCTATCTGCTCACGTTTTAGATGGCGCATGATCTTTTCCGAAAACCGGTATCCACTTTGCGGGATCATGCTTTCTAGGAGACGCCACCATGGCCAATCCCGACTACGCGATGGAGCACGGGCCGGGCGCGAAGGCGCTGCTGTGGTTTCAGCGTTTCGTCTGGCTCGGCATCATCGCCAACATCATCATCACGCTGACGGCGATCTTCTGCACCGAATGGGTGATCGAGGTGCTGCGGCTCGACCCGGCGTCGCCGCTGGTCTGGCCGCGCTTTGGCGCGTTCGGGATCCTGCTGCTCACCGGTTTCTACGTGGTCGCCGCGATGGATCCGTGCCGCAGCCGCTGGGCGACGATCATGACGCTCGTCGGCCGCGCCGGCGGCGTGCTGTTCTTCACGCTCGTCGGCGGCCGCTACATCGTGTTCGGCCTCTATGATCTCGTCTTCGGCGCGCCGCAGGCGATCGCGCTCTATCTCGCCTGGCGCAAGACCCGCGAGGCGGCCGAGAAGACTCCGCCGCGCGGGCGCTGGGTCGTGTGGCTGATCGTGCTGTTTGCGGTCGCGATGCTCGGCTACGGCGCGATGCAGTTCTTTCCCAAGCCGGTCCTGACCGAATACAAGGACGACACCGAGTTCTTCAAATACGGCTCGATCGGCAATGACGGCGCGGCCGGCTTGCCCTATCCGATCTGGGTCGCGCTGCCCGAGGTCTGCGCGAAGCATTTCCCGCCCGGCCCGAAGGACTACACGGCGTTCGGCTTCAACTGGGAGCGCGATGCCGACCGCACCACCGGCCAACCGATCGGCTTTTCGCGCGCCAAGGTCGGCGTCGAGCGCATGTCGATCAACTGCGCGATCTGCCATACCGCGCGCGCGCGCCTTTCCGCCGATGCCGAGCCCAGGCTCTATCCGGGCGGCGCGACCAACACGGTCGACATCCAGGGCTATCAGCGCTTCCTGTCGAGTTGCGCGGTCGACGAGGTGTTCACTGCCGACAATCTGATCCCGGCGATCGAAAAGAAGCTGCATCTCAGCTATCCCGAGAAGCTGCTCTATCGGCACGTGCTGATCCCCGTGGTGCGCAAGCAGCTGAAGAAGCAGGGTGAGGAGTTTGCCTGGAGCCGGCAGCGCCCGCTCTGGGGACCGGGCCGGATCGATCCGTTCAACCCGGTCAAGTTCGGCATGCTCGGCCTCACCGATGACGGCACCGTCGGCAACAGCGACATGATGCCGTTGTGGAATCTCGCCGTGCGCGAGTCTGGTCCGGCGCCTTCCTTTCATTGGGACGGGCTGACCAGTTCGCTGCGCGACTCCGTGCTCTCCTCGATGCTCGGCGACGGCATGGTGGCGGGCGAGTACAAACCCGAGAGCCTGGTGCGGCTGATCAATTATGTGCGCACGCTCAAGGCGCCGCCGTCGCCGCACAAGCCGGACGCGACGGCCGTCGAGCGTGGCAGGGCGTCGTTTGCAAAGCACTGCGCCGAGTGCCATGCGGCGGGCGGCGCGCGTGCCGCGACGATCATTCCGCCGGCCGAGATCGGCACCGACATCCAGCGCGACTACATGTGGACCGCGGCGGCCGTGAAGACCTACACCAATTACAAGAAGGGCTATGACTGGAATTTCACCGGCTTTCGCAAGAAGGACGGCTATCTTGCGACCACGCTCGACGGCCTCTGGATCAACGGTCCCTACCTGCACAATGGCTCGGTGCCGACGTTGCGCGACCTGTTGAAGGCGCCCGCAGAGCGGCCGGTGACCTTCACGCGCGGCGGTGACGTCGTCGATGCGCAGAATGGCGGGTTCGTCTCGCCGCCTTGCGACACTACGATCTCGCCCGCGAAAGGTTTTTGCTACGACACGCGGCTGATCGGCAACAGCAATGCCGGGCATGTGTTCGGCACGACACTGCCGCAGACCGAGAAGGATGACCTTCTCGCATATTTGCTGACGTTGTGAGCCTTCCGGATCGCGACTTCATTTTCCGCCAGCGGCTGGACCCAGCCCTGCGCGCATGAAGCGCCCCACCGTAGCCGCGCTGAAAAACAGAACCCGGGGCTTGCCCCGGGCTCTTCGCAATCTGCGATCAGCGCAGCTTTTTTTGGGATCACGCACCTCGACATTACGAGTTCAGCTTGATCCCGGCCTCGGCGATGATCTTCTTGAACATCGGGACTTCCTTGGCAACGCGCGCCATGTGGCCCTTGCCGTTGCGCGCCGTCACGTCGAAGCCGGCCTCGGTCAGCTTCTTGCGCAGATCGGGCTTGGCGAGCGCGGTGAGCGCATGCTTTTCGAGGAACGCGACCGTCTCGGGCGCCGTCTTGGCCGGCGCCATCAGTGCCGTGTAGGTTTCGAAGACGAAATCCTTGTAGCCGGACTCGACCATCGTCGGGATGTCCGGCAGGTCGTGCCAGCGCTTCTCGCCGGTGACGGCGAGGCCCTTGATGTTGCCCGCCTTGATCTGCGGATGCGCCGGCGCGAGCACGCCGGACGACAGCTGCACCGTATTGGAGAGCAGCGCCTTGAGCGCATCGCCGCCGCCCGCATAGACGATGGTCGCCATCTGCTTCAGCCCCTCGCGCAGCTTGAGAACCTCGGCCTGCAGCTGCGGCGTGGTGCCGATCGGCGGTGTCGAGACGTTGTACTTGTCGGGCTCCTGCTTCGCCATCGCGACGAACTCTTTCATCGTCTTCGCCGGCGAGTCGGCCTTGACGGCGAACACGTGCGGCGACACGGCGAGCTCGCAGATCGCGGCAAAATCCTTGAACGGATCGTAGGGCAGCGTCGGATAGAGCCCGGGGTTGACCGAATAGGCGCTGGTCGAGAGCAGGATGGTGTAGCCGTCGGCCTCTGCGCGCGCGACCGCGCCCATGCCGATATTGCCGCCGGCGCCGCCGCGGTTCTCGACGATGAACGATCCGCCGGTCGCGGTCTGCAATTCGGCGGCGATGATGCGCGCGATGATATCGGACGGGCCGCCCGGCGTGTTGGCGACGACGATCTTGACCGGACGGTCCGGATAGGCGGCGAGCGCAGAGCCGATGTGCAGGAAGGTCGGAGCAGCGATGCCGCCCGCGATCGCGGCGGCGGCCTTGAGGATGCGGCGCCGTGTCGGCGCGGCTCTCCCAATGAAGGCCTTGGTCATGATGTCCCCCATCAAATCATGTGTGTGGTGTGCGTCGAAACGGATCCGGCGGGCGCAACCTTAACATCGCAACAAAGATCGGAAACAGGCAGAGTTAGGGCCAATCTATGACTGTCGGATTGCGAAAAGCGCATTTGCCTGATGCGAAACCACATTCTCTGGTCGTTGATTGTTACGCAATTCCACCACAATCAAGGTCGAGCATTTTTTGCAACGTCAAAATCAGAACGTATGAACGTATGGAGGAATTGCTCTTTCGGCGCTGGGACGTCGCGAGCGTGTCGCGGCGGCAGGATGGGGGCGGCGCTGAGCGAGCTGAGCCTAAGAAGGCGCTGCGTTTCGGCGTAGCGGATAAGTCAACAACAAACTCCCCCGATTGACTTCACGCGAACTCAAGCTTGCTTGTTTCGCAATTCCGGAAAGCCGCGCTACCGCAACGGAAGCGCATCGGTGGATTGTGACTTGTCCAGACCCCCAGCGAGGCCCAAATGCCGCGTAACCTGTTGGCTTTAGTTTCTCTCCTCGTCACTGCTCTGTTCGTCACTGCTCCGCCGCTGCGCGCGGAGGAAATACTCTCCCCCTCAGGCGCGACCGAGGTGAACGCGCCTCCCATGCGGACCGCTCAGGTGCAGCTGCAGCGCGCTGCAACCGCGAGCAAGCCCAGCTACGCGGCGATGAAGGATCGCTACAACAAGTGGACCGTCGGCCTCGCCGCCGGGCTCTTCGAGGGCGCCGGCACCCGCATGGCCGCGGAGCTCGCCAAGGCGCTCGACGACGACGAAAATATGCGCGTCCTGCCGCTGCTCACCAAGGGCCTGTTCAACAACGTCTACGACCTGCTCTATCTCAAGGGCATCGACGTGGCGATCGTGAACGGCGACATCCTCGAGCACTTCAAGAATTCCGAGGAATCCGGCATCGTCACGCAGCGCATCAACTACATCGCCAATCTCTATGTCGGCGAGGTGCACATCCTGGCGCGCCCCGAGATCAACTCGATCAAGGATCTCGCCGGCAAGGTCGTGAACTTCAATACCAAGTCATCCGCGACCGGCTACACCGGCCCGATCATCTTCGAGCGGCTCGGCATCAAGGTCCTTGCCAATTTCGACCCCCACGTCAAAGCAGTCGCCGAGATGGCACAAGGCTCCGGCGTCGCGGCGGTCGCATTCGTCTCGTCGAAGCCGCTGCCGCAGTTCCTGAAGAGCTTCCCGCCCGGGTTCAAGTTCCTCGAAGTCCCCTATACGCCCAAGCTGGCGGAGCTCTACCTGCCGTCCGATCTGACGCCGCAGGACTACCCGGGCCTGATCCCGGCGGGTCAGAAGATCGACACCGTGGCCGTGCCGACGGTGCTCGCCGCCTACGACTGGCCGCAGGACAATGACCGTCATCGCCGGATGGTGCGCTTCATCGACAAGCTGTTCGAGCGGCTGCCGGACCTGCAACAGACCGCCGGCAACCACCCGAAGTGGAGGGAGCTCAGCCTTGCGGGCCAGGTGCCGGGCTGGAAGCGCTACCCGCCGATGCAGCGGCGGCTCGAGGCGGCGCAGGCCGAGCTGGCGGCCGGCACGGTCCCGGACATCAACATGGCGCGCCAGATCGCGCGTGGCATGTCGAACGATCCGAAGGAGCAGGAACGGATCGTCAAGGACTTCATGGAGTGGGCGAAGACGCGCCGCTGAGGCGCGAACATCGCGCGCGATGACAAGCGCGCCGGCAGTTGCGAACATTCTTTCGTCCGCTCTTCACCCGCAGCGGAGTGCTCTTCGCTCAGCTCCGGTCGGGCGAAGGGTGATCCGCTATGGCTGCGCCTTGATGCTCAGGTCTTTCACCAGCCGCTCGTACTTGGCGAAGTCGTCGCGCACGCGCCGCGAGAAAGCCTCCGGCGTGCCGCCGATCGGATCGAGCGCGGAGCTGGCAAAGCTCGTCTTGATCGCCGGATCGGCGAGCGCCTTGCCGATCTCGGCATTGAGGCGCGCGATGATCGGCGCGGGCGTTCGGCTCGGAACGAACACGCCGAGCCATTGGTCGACCACGAGACCCTTGATGCCGGCCTCCTGAAAGGTCGGAATCTCCGGCAGACTAGGCGAGCGTGTCTCGGTGGTCTGCGCGAGCAGCAGCAGCGTGCCTCTCTTGTAGTGCGGAATGAGCGGGGTCGAGCCAAGCGAGCCGAGCTTCACATGGCCGGCGATCAGGTCGTTGATCGCTTGTCCGCCGCCACGATATGGCACCTGCTCCAGCGTGATGCCGGCGATCTGCGCGAACCACTGCCCGACCATGTGCTGGGCCGAACCGACGCCGCTGCCGGTACCGAAGCGCATGCCCGGCTCGTTCTTGGCGCGCGCGACGAGCTCGGCGATGGACTTCACGCCCAGGTCGGGATGCGCGGCGAACACGATCGGCTGATTTGAGAGCTGCACGACGGGCACGAAGTCCTGCAGCGCATCGTAGTTGACCTTGTAGACGTGCGGATTGCTGACGATCGCGTCCGGCGCGACCAGGATGGTGTAACCATCCGGCTCGCTTTTCGCTGCCGCCTCGATGCCGATCACGCCATTGGCGCCGGTGCGGTTCTCGACATAGACTTGGTGGCCGAAGGCGCGCGACAGGTATTCGGCAATCAGCCGCGCCGCGACATCGGTCGAGCCGCCGGCGGCGAACGGCACGATCAGGCGTACCGGCTTGCCCGGCCAATCCTGCGCTTGCGTGGCCAGAGGCGCGGCAATCAGCACCGCCAGGGTTAGCAAGATGCGGAACGACGCCGTGCCGGTAATGATCGCGGCTGCGCGGAGAATTCCTGCTGGTAATGCCATCTGTACTCCCCCTGCATTGACCAGAATGGCGAAGCTTTCTCTAAAGACGCGCCTCGATGGTGCGAATGTCGAAAAGGTTGTCCGCCGGGCCGGGGCTGGCGGTCGCGCACACGAGCTCATAAGCGTCGGAGCAAAACCAGACGCGGCCGACTTCCTTGATGCGCCCGTCCGAGCCGATCGCCTTGCGGTGCAGCAGCAGCACCGGCGCGCGGGCCGACAGCCCGAGCAGTTTGCCGACCGCAGCGCCAGCCGCCTCGGCGCGGATCGACACCTGTGATGAGGCGACGTGGATGCCCACGGCACGCATCATGTCCTCAGTGGAGATGAGCTCGGCCTTGGCGCGCGGCAGCGCGCCGACTTCCGGCACGAGCCAGCCCTGCGCGAGAACGACCGGGCGTCCATCGATCTGATAGAGCCGGTCGAGCCGCAGCGCCTCCTGCCGTGCCGCGAGATGCAGGGCCTCCGCGATGTCGCGCGGCGGCCTGGCAAGTTCATGGCTCACCAGCTTCGCGCTCGCGCCCTCGGCCTGCGAAAACAGCGAGCCGAGCAGGCCGTGCAGCCTGCGAAGATCGTGCTTCACGGTCGGCTGCGTGACGAACGTACCCTTGCCCTGCTTGCGCACGACGATCTGCTTGCGCACCAGCTCCTCGATGGCCTGCCGCACCGTGATGCGGCTGACCGCGAAGCTGTCGGACATGAGACTCTCGGAGTCGAGCCGATCGCCCGGCTTCAGCCGACCGCTGCGGATCGCGTCCTCGATGTGCTGCGCGAGCTGACGATAGAGCGGCTCCGGGCTGGAACGGCTGAGCGACGGCTTTTTCAATGCGGCTTCCATCATTTCAGTGTTGCGGGCGGCGAGCGGAAGTCATAATAGGTCGTCATATAACGTCTTAACAAGAGCAGTACCGGCAGCCGGGTGCAGGCAAATGCCGTTTTCGACCTACCTGCCGGAGCACATGGGCTTCGCCACACTGACGCCGGCCGGGCCGTTCGTGGCGGGCACACACGCGGAGTTCACGCTCGTCTACACGGCGGGGACCTTCGGCATCGACGACACCGGGATGCTGAAGATCTCCTGGCGCACGACGTCCGACATGGCGAAGCCGCAGTTCACCGATCCCTCGGCGGCGAACTACACCACCGTCGCGGCGAGCAACGGCGCGAAACTCGAATACTGGATCGAGCGGCTGAACATCCGTCCATGGGTGAATACGCTCATGATCCGCGTTGGCCGCGGCTATCTGCGCGCGGGCGACACCATCTCGGTGCGCTTCGGCGACCGCGGCGGCGGCTCGCCGGGGCTCCGGCTGCAGACGAACTGCGAGGAGCACTTTGCGCTGAAGGTCTATGTGGACGCGTTCGCCACCTACGAGTTTACCGAGCTGCCGAGCTCGCCGGGCTTTGCGCTCGTGCCGGGCCAGGCGGCGCGCTTCAAGGCGATCCTGCCGACAGTGGCGGTGGTCGGCGAGAGCATCCGGCTTGCGGTGGTCGCCGAGGATCTCTGGGGTAATCCGACCGAAATTGGCTCGCGGCCGATCAGGCTCGTCTCGTCGGTCCCGGTGCGAAATCTTCCCGCAACGATCGAGGCGAAGCCGGGCGAAGGGCCGCTCGCGTTCGGCGATCTCGTGGTCGATACGCCCGCCGACGTCGAGTTGCGGCTCCTCGACGAGAGCGGCGCCGAGCTCGCGCGCGCCAACCCGATGCGGGTGGTTACGCGCGCGCCACTGCGGCGCTACTGGGGCGACCTGCACGGGCAGAGCGGCGAGACGGTCGGAACCAATCCGGCGCGCAGCTACTTCGCCTATGCGCGCGATAAGGCCTTCGTCGACATCGTCGGCCATCAGGGCAATGACTTCCAGATCACCGATGCGTTCTGGCAGGAGCTCAACTCCCTCACCGCCGAGTTTGACGCGCCGGGGCGCTTCGTCTGCGTGCCGGGCTACGAATGGTCCGGCAACACCGGCATGGGCGGCGACCGCAATATCTTCTATCGACGCGAAGGGCGGCCGATCTTCCGCTCGTCGCGAATCCTCGTCGACGGGCAGGATCCGGGCAATGCGGATTGCCATACCGCGAAGGATCTGTTCGGCGCGCTGCAGGGCGAGGATGCGGTCGTCATCGCGCATGTCGGGGGCCGCTACGCGGACATCAAGTCTGCGCACGACGGCAAGCTTGAACGCGCCGTCGAGGTGCATTCGACCTGGGGTACATTCGAGTGGCTGCTGCACGATGCCTTCGACAAAGGCTATCGCGTCGGCGTCGTGTGCCACAGCGACGATCACAAGGGCCGGCCGGGCGCGACCCGGCCCGGCGCCTCGACCTTTGGGGCGATCGGCGGGCTGACCTGCTACCTGATGCCGGAGTTGACGCGCGATGCGCTGTTCGCGGCGCTGCGCCAGCGGCGCCACTACGGCACGACCGGGACGCGGCTCTGCCTCAGCCTCGCCGGCAAGTTCGACACGCCGGTCGCGCGCTTCTCGGATGATCCGCAGCTTGGTCCCGCGCAGGAGCGCAGCGTGCGCGACGCCTTGATCGGCGACATCATTCGGCCGGGCGCGTCGCCGATGCGGCTGACGGCGGAGGTGATCGGCACCGCGCCGCTCGAGCGTGTCGAGGTGCTGCATGGCACACGCGTGGTGCAGACGGTGCGGCCCTATCAGGCTTCCGACCTCGGGCGGCGCGTCCGCGTGCTGTGGCAAGGTGCTGAATATCGCGGCCGCGGGCGTGAGACGGTCTGGCAAGGCAAGTTGCGGCTGAGCGGCAATCGCATCGCGCGCTTCGAGCCGGTGAACTTCCTCAATCCGGAACGCAAGGTGAGGGAGGCGGGCGGCACGCTCGAATGGACTTCGGTGACCACCGGAAACATGGCGGGCATCGATCTGTGGCTCGACGACGCGGGCGTCGGCACGCTGGAGGTCGAGAGCAACATCGTCTCCGGCAAGGTCGAGCTCGCGCGGCTCGACGGCGACGCGGTCGGCTTTGATGGCGGCGGGCTTGCGCGCAAGCTCAGCGTCTATCGCTTGCCCGAAGCCGACTGGAGCCGCCGCGTCCTGCTCGAGCACAGCGTGACCTATCAGGGTGGCGCAGACCTGCCGGTTTATCTGCGCGTCACGCAGGCGGACGGACATCAGGCTTGGTCGAGCCCGATCTATCTTATCTCGTAAGTTCTTGGCGATGGCGCGGCTTCATCGGCTCGCCGCGCCTCGTCGCGGATTCGCTGCATGTCGGGCTCGTAGGCAAATATCGCCGGCAAGCCGCCGGTGTGGATGAAAAGCGCGCGACTGCCTTTCTGGATCGTCCCGGCGCGGACGAGCGCGATCAACACGGCGAGCGTCTTGGCCGTGTAGACGGGATCGACAAAGAGCCCTTCCAGCCGCGCAAGAAGGTCGATCGCCTCGCGCGCGAGTGGTCCAAGGCGCCCGTACCCTGGCGGCAAAGCCATGTCCCAGGTGAGGACGTCATCGTTGCCGACCAACGGAGGGCTCCCGAGGAGCGCCGCGAGCTTGCCGGCCGCAGCGCCGATGCGGTCGCGTTGCAGATCCGCAGGTCGGCGCACGCACGCGCCGTGCACCGGCGCACGGTTGCCGAGAGCCCGCAAGCCGCAGAGCAAGCCCGCATGTGTGAGCCCGCTGCCGGAGGCGGCTACCGCGCAGTCGAACGCGGCGCCTTGGGCGATGATCTCTTCGGCTGCCAGCATGTAGCCGAGGGCGCCGAGCGGCGGATTGTCAGAAGCGAGCGGCACCACATAGGGGCGCCGACCCTGTCTCCGCAGCCGATCGGCCTCGTCGCGCAACGCCTGATCCGCGCCCCGCTCGTTCTCGCCCTCGGGAAAAGACATGCGGCGCGCGCCGAGCAGATCGGTGAGAAGCACGTTCCCGGACGTGTAGTAGGACGGGTGCATGCCGGTCACGCGCTCCTCGCCCTGCACGACGGCATCGAGGCCGAGCTTCGCTGCCGCAGCCGCCGCGGCGCGAACATAGTTCGACTGCACCGCGCCCGTGATCAGGATCGTGTCAGCATCTTCGGCAAGCGCAGCGCCGAGGTAGAACTCCAACTGCCGGATCTTGTTGCCGCCCATGCCGAGCCCGGTCAGGTCGTCGCGCTTCACCAACACCTCGACACCGAGATGGCTTGAGAGCCGCGGCAGAGGCTCGATCGGCGTCGGCGCGGAGAGCAGTCTCGCACGAGGATGCTTGCGCAGTTGATCGAACGCCGACACGAAGAGCCTCCCCGCAGAGGGCCGCTGCATGGCCTCATGGAATGATGCGTCGGGGACTGATAAAACGAAAATACAAAATCGACATCTATCGATGCACGGAGGTTATACAAATCTTGCGCCTCTCGACCCGGCAACTGGAGATCTTCGCGGCGGCGTTTCGCCTGCGATCGACGCGCCGCGCCGCCGCGTCACTGCGGGTCTCTCAGCCGGCCGTGAGCCGCGCCATCACCGAGCTCGAGGCGACGATCGGTGTCGCTCTGTTCGATCGCTCCGGGCGCCGCTTCGAGCCGACATTCGCCGCACGAAGCCTTCACGATGCGGTGCTGCGTCATCACAACGGGCTGCAGCGCGTTTCCGACGCCGCACGCCTCATTGCGTCCGGCGTGCGCGGCCATGTTCGGATCGTGGCACTGCCAGTCCTGGCGGACGGTCGGATCGCCGCCGTTGCGGGTCGCCTGATGGCGCGGCACGACGCACTGCGACTCGACATCGAAGCCATGGGCGAGCACGACTGCATGAATGAGCTGCGCTCCGGCCGCGCCGATATTGCGATCGTCTCAACATTGACGCCTGAGAAGGAGTTGACGGCTTACCCGCTTCGGCCATTGAAGCCCGTGCTCGTGATCCCGAGCGGCGATCCGCTGGCCGCAAAGCCCAAAGTGCATCTCAGGCAACTCGGCGAGCGAGGCGTTCTGACGCTCCCACCTGACAGTCCGTTCCGCCGCGAATTGGAGCGCATGTTCGCCATCACGCAAGTGCCGCTGCGCGTGCGATGTGAGGCGAGAACACAATCGGTCCTTCTCACGCTGGTCCGGCAGGGCGCCGGGGTGGCGATCGTCGACGAGAGCACCGCACGGGCTGCGCCGGGCGGCATCGTGACGCGCCCGCTGGCGGAACCGCTGGAATGGCCGGTGACCGCGATCGTCAATCAATCCGACGCCGACAGCCCAACCGTCCAGTTGCTCGTTTCTGAGCTGAACAAGCGCGAAAGGTAATGGCGCTCTTTCATTGGCGCATATCCTATTCGGAAAACTGGTATCCACTTTTCCGGGATATGCGCTAAAACAAGCTGAGCTGTCGATCCGGCGGCTTGTGCCGCAAGGCTTCATTGCGCTGCACTTTCAACAGCTCGCTTTCGATGTCCTGCAGGAACGGAGAGGGCGGCAGCGCCTGAATCTTCCCGCGCCAGCGGCGCTCGCGCGCGCGCGTCAGGATCAGGTGATCCTCAGCGCGCGTCATGCCGACGTAAAAGAGGCGCCGCTCTTCGGGCGAGGCTGCTTCTGTACCGAACCGCAGCGGCAGGATGCCGTCTTCCAGGCCGACAACAAACACGACGCGAAATTCCAGGCCTTTCGCCGCGTGCAACGTGAGCAGCGAGACATGCTCGCCATGCGTCACGGCAGGCATCGTGTCGACGGCGACGCGGTCGTCCGGATCAAGCACATCCTGTCCGTTCTTGCGGAACGGGATGCCGGAGCGCGCCATCGCCTCGATCAGCGGTGCCGACTGCGCGTCGGTGCGGTAGAGTATGGCAAAATCAGAGAACGACAGGTTTGTGTTGTCGCGCCCCGCGCGTCCGGAGTCGATCGAGAAGAAGCTGTGGCCGCCGATCAATTCCTCGATCGTCTGCACCACGAACTCGGCTTCGGCGCGCTCGGTCGGCGCCACATGGATCGTGATGCGCTCCTGCATCGCGCGCACGATCGACGATGTCGCCGCTTCGGCCGACGCAATCACCTGCGCCGAGGCTGTCACGATTGTCCCGCTGGAGCGATAGTTGCGCTGCAGACGGATTTCCTGCGGCGCGTAGTCACGGCGCAGCCGCGCGAAGCAGGAGGCGTCCGCGCCGCGGAAGCCGTAGATCGCCTGATCCGGATCGCCGATGACGGCGAGGTGCGCGGGCGGCGGCGCCAACTGCGCGATCAGGCGGTATTGCTGCTCGTCGATATCCTGGAATTCGTCGATCGACAGGAAGCGGAAGCGTTCGCGATAGTGCCGCGCGACCTCCGGATCGTCGGTCAGCGCGCGCAGCGCAAGGCCGACGCAATCGTCGAAATCGATCCAGCTCCGCGCATTCAACGCCCGCCTATAGATCTCGAGTCCATACGCGGTCTCGACGTTCATCGGGCCCTGCATGCGCTTCGCCTTCGAGATCGTGCGCAGCAGCATTTCGGTCTTGCTCTCGGAAAGGTCCAGCGCGGCGCGCAGGGTTGCGGCGCGCTCCTCCTCGCTCGCGATGCGGAAATCTTGTCTCAGCCCGGCCGCCGCCGGATGCGCGCGCAGGATCGAAAGCCCGAGCGAATGGAACGTGTGGATCGCGATTTGACCGGCCGTGTCGCCGAGCAGCGTCGTCAGCCGTTCGCGCATTTCTTGCGCCGCGCGGCGCGTGAACGTGACCGCAAGGCAATGCTCGGCCGCAACGCCGCATTCGCCGACCAGATGTGCGATGCGATGGGTGAGGGTGCGCGTCTTGCCGGCGCCCGGACCCGCGAGGATGAGCACCGCGCCGGCGGCGATTTCGGCCGCGCGCCGCTGGTCCGGGTCGAGGGAGGCGAGGATACTCCGGTCATTCCGGTCGCGCGCGTCGGCGCGCGGACCGGAATCCATAACCACGACCGGTTCTTGCTTTGCTGGGGCCGCGGTCATGGATCCCGGCTCTCGGACCAAAAGCGCGTCTACGCGCGTCCATAGCCCGTCGAAGACGGGCGTAACCGCCCTTAAGGACGCGCCATGGTCCTCGGCCGGGACGACGGCCTCAGCTCTCGGGGGCGGCGCGCGCCGCGCCACCGGCGCCTCGAACAGCATCCCGCCGAGCCGTTTCAACTCCCCATCCTCGAACAAGCGGATCACGCCATACTCGCCGTCATAGCCGGCCTCGCGGATCACCTTGCCGGCGCGCAGCCGCGTGATCGCCTCGGCGAGCACGGACGATTCGGCGCGCGCGATGTCCTCGACCGGGACTTCGCCGAGGATTGAGAGTTCGGATCCGAGCGAGCCGATGACGCGATCGTAGATCCGCTCGACTGTCTTCGATCCGACGCCGCTCCCCGAAATTTCGCTGAGCACTTCCGGCAGCGGCACCAGGTTCGAGACCGTGCCGGCAGTCGCCGGCGGCGTGACGATCTCGTCGCGGTCCGCCAACACCTCGACGCGATGCTCGACTCCGATCGTGAGCTTCTCGCCGCACACCGGGCAGCGCCCGCCATTCTGCAGCGTTTCCTTCGGCGTGAGGCGCACCTCGCATTTGCGGTGGCCATCGAGATGATATTTCCCTTCCTCGGGGAAGAATTCGACCGTGCCGAAGTAGCCTGCGCCGGTCTCGAGCGCGCGGCGCAGCGCGAAATAATCGAGATCGCAATCGAACGCCGTCGCCTCGCGCCCAAGCTTGCCGGGCGAATGCGCGTCGGAATTGGACGTGAGCCGATAGCGGTCGAGGAACGACACGCGCCAGTTCATCGGCGGATCGGATGACAGCCCGGTTTCGACCGCAAAAATGTGCGCGCTGAGGTCCCCGTAGCAGTCCGCGATCGAGTCGAAGCCCGACTGCGAGCCGAGCGCTGCGAACCACGGCGTCCAGATATGCGCCGGCACCAGATAGGCGCCAGATTCGGAGCCAAGTCCGGACTCGAGCGTGATCTCCAGCAGATCACGCGAGTCGAGGCCGAGGATCGGTCGCCCGTCCGACTTGATATTGCCGATCTGGCCGAGCCGCGCCGAAATCCGGTCGGCCGTCGCGAAGTCCGGCGCGTAGATCAGGTGATGGATCTTACGCGTCTTGTCGGCCTTCTTGTAGATCGTCGAAATCTCGACCTCGAGCATGAAGCGCACCGGCCTGCGGCATGCCGCCGGCAGCGTGGCCGCCACGGCCTTTTCGATGTCCTCCGTCAAGCGAAACAGTCCCGGCTCGGCCGGGACGAGTTTCTCTTTCAGCTCGGCGGCCCAGGCCGGATGGCAGAAGTCGCCGGTGCCGACGACGCCGATGCCCTTGCGTGCGGCCCAGTGGGCGAGATGTTCGAGATCGAGATCCCGGCTGGTCGCACGGGAATATTTCGAGTGCACGTGCAGGTCGGCATAGAACCGCATGGGCGAATCGCGTGTTCGAGGAGCCTGCCCACACTTGGCGCCGAGTGCGCGACACAAACAAGCCCTGTGGACACCGTTGCCAAGCCGCACGCAATTGCGTTTGATCGTCTCCAAGGAAACCCCGAGGACGCCCATGAACGTGGCCGAAAGCGCCATCGCGGCGATCGATTTCGACCGCTTCCGCCTGCGCGGCTTTCTCGCACGCCTCGGGCCGGACGAGTTCGCGACGCACGAGGCGCCGATCGATCTTGCTGACATCGGCGCGGTGCTGGAGAACAATCCGCGCGCCGTGCTGTTTCGTGCGGTGGGGCCGGAAAAGGCGGCGCTTGCCGGCAACGTCACGGCAAGCCGGGCGCGGCTTGCCGCCGCCTTCGGCGTTGCGCCGGCGGAATTGTTGGGCGAAATCCAGCGTCGGCTGCGCCACACGCCTGAAATTGTCGAAGTCTCGCGCAGCGAGGCGCCGGCGCAGCAGATCGTGCTGACCGGCGATGATGCCGATCTGACCGCGCTGCCGGTGCACCTGCAGCACGGCTTCGACGGCGGGCCCTACATCTCTTCGTCGATGGATTTCGTCATCGATCCGAAGTCCGGCTGGACCAATGTCGGCATTCGCCGAATGATGCTGCGCGGACGCCGCGAAGCCGGCGTCGACCTCGTCGCGCCGAGCGATCTGCGCGCGATCTATGAGGCGAACGCCAAAGCCGGGAAGCCGCTGCCGGTCAGCTTTGTGGTCGGCTCGCATCCGATCGACCATGTGGCGGCGACGATGCGGCTGCCGGTCGACGAGCTTGGCTTGATCTCTTCGCTGCGCGCCGCGCCGCTGCCGGTGGCCAAATGCGTCACCAACGACATCCGTGTTCCGGCGGATGCCGAATACGTGCTCGAAGGCTATTTCGACGAGAGAGGTCATGTCGAACCGGAAGGGCCATATGGGGAATTCCTCGGTTACTATGGTGCGCTCAAGCGCAATCCAGTCTTCCACCTGACCGCCATCACGCACCGCAAGGACGCGCTGTTCCAGACGTCGACGATCGGCGGCTATGCGCTCGCCCGCACCGACACGGCGCAACTCTCCGGCCTGCGTACCGAAGTGATGATCTGGCGCGCACTCGAGGTGGCAGTACGCGAGCCGATCGCGGTCTGCGCCACGTCCTCGAGCGGCGGCATGTTCAACGTCCGCGTCGCCCTGCGTCAGCGCGTGCCGGGCGAGGCACGCAACGCCATCCTTGCCTGCCTTGGCGCGCTTGCGAATGTGAAGAACGTCTTCGTGGTCGATCCCGACATCGACATCTTCTCCGACCAGCAGATGGACTGGGCGCTCGCGACGCGTTTTCAGCCGGATCGCGACCTGATCGTCATGTCCGGCACGCGCACGCTGCCGCTCGACCCATCATTGCCCGCCGGCGCGCGCGTCGGCGCCAAGGCGGGCTTCGATCTCACGTGGCCGTTCGGCACCGAGAATCGTCTCGAAGCGCGCGTGCCCGTGCCGCCACGTTTCGAAGGTCAGCGCTTCGGCTCGGTCGAAGCCGCGCTCGCCGATGGACCGAAATTCTTCGAGCAGCTGATGACCGCAGTCGGCAGCCGCGATGGACGCGAGGTGGTGCGTGCGCTCGATGCCGTGCGGCAATCCGCCGGCCTCGACCGCGATGCTGAGGGGCGGTATCTGATCGCCAAGCAAGAAAAGACGGGGAGGAACTGATGCGCTGGCTGCTTGGCGTCTTGCTGCTGGCGGCAAGTGCCGCGCACGCGCAGGAAACCGTGGTCAAGATCGGCATGGCACGCTCGGTGTCGAACGGCGCCGAGCTGATCGCGATCGAGAAGGGTTACTTCAAGGAAGCCGGCATCAAGGTCGAGATCCAGGACATCGATACGTCGGCAAACACGATCGCGCTGCTGGCGCAGAACCAGCTGCAGATCGTCGCGGGCGGTATTTCGGCCGGATACTTCAACGCCCTGGAGAAGGGCCTGCCGATCACCGTCATCGCGGACCGGGTCTCGACGCCGATCGGTCATAACCTGATGCTGCGGCCGGATCTGAAGGACAAGATCAAGTCGCTCGCCGACATGAAGGGCAAGATCGTCGCCAGCAACGGCGCCGGTTCGGTCTCGACCTATGAGGTCGGCAAGATGCTCGAGACCGCCGGTTTGAAGATCGCGGACGTGGACGTGAAGGTGTTTCCGTTCACCCAGATGGCGGTCGCGTTCAACAACAAGGCGATCGATGCCGCGATCGTCATTCCGCCGTTCGTGTCGCAGTTCCTCGATCAGGGCCACGCGGTCGCCTTTGCGGCCCCGGACGACCTGGTGCAGCCGAGCCCGATGACCATCGCGGTGATCATGGTGAATACCGACTGGGCGGCGAAAAACCGCGACGTGCTGCGCGCCTATTACACCGCTTACCTGCGCGGGGTGCGCGACTACTGCAACGCCTATCACGGCGCGCCAATCAAGGATGAGATCATCGCGGCGCTGATCAAGCACGGCTCCGAACGCCGTCCGGAATTGCTGCACAAATATCCCTGGCCGGCGCGCAGTCCGAACGGCCGCGTCAACATGGCGAGCATGCTCGACATGCAGGACTGGTACGCTGCTAACAAGCTCGCCTCCGCGAAGCTTCCTGCCGAGAAGCTGATGGATCTGAGTTACTCCGAGTTCGCGAATCAGAAGCTCGGGCCGTTCGTGCTCGCGAACCGAGACAGCAAACTGCCGGGCTGCCGCGAATAATGCGGCGGCGCGGCGCGGCGATCGACATCAAAGGCCTGCGCCGCGCCTATGGCGGCGGAGCCGATATAGTAGTCGCGCTCGACGACATCGATCTTGCGATCAAGCCTGGCGAGTTCGTCTGCATCGTCGGGCCGAGCGGCTGTGGCAAGTCGACGCTGCTGCGCATCCTTGCCGGGCTCGATACCCAGACCGGCGGCACCATCCGCGTCGCGGCGGAAGGCTTTGCGGTCGAGAATGCGATGGTGTTTCAGGAGAGCGGCCTGTTCCCCTGGATGAGCGTCGAAACGAACGTCGGCTTCGGCTTGATGACGCGTGGCGTCGCGGCCGCCGAGATCGGTCGACGCGTCGAGGGGGCGTTGAAGCTTGTCGGCCTCACGAAATTCCGCCGCCACTATCCGCACCAGCTGTCCGGCGGCATGCGCCAGCGCGCCGCGATCGCGCGCGCGTTCGTGACCGATCCCGCAATGCTGCTGATGGACGAGCCGTTCGCGGCCCTCGATGCGCAGAACCGCGCGATCCTCCAGGCCGAGCTCACCCGCATCTGGGAGGAGACCGGCAAGACCGTCGTCTACGTGACGCATTCGATCGAGGAGGCGCTGTTGCTGGGCGACCGCTGCGTGCTGATGACCGCGCAGCCCGGCCGCATCAAGCGCGTGATCGACATCCCGTTTGCCCATCCGCGCGACGTGATCGCGCTCGGCGCCACGCCGGAGTTCGGCGCGCTCAAGCTCGATATCTGGCGCGTGCTGGAGGAGGAAGTGAACCGGGCGCGACAGGAGATGGAGCAATGAGCGAGACAACGCGCGAGCGCCTGCTCTACCTGATCTCGCCGATCGCGCTGCTGATGATCTGGGAAGTGCTGCTGCGCAACGGCTTCGGCGACCGCCGTTTTATTCCCGCGCCGAGCGACATCGCGGCGCGCTTCTGGCAACTTTCGCTCAACGGCGAACTGCTGGCGCACACGCTCGCGACACTCGCTCGCGCCGCGGCGGGGTTTGTGATTGGCGTCGTGCCGGCGGTCGTGATCGGCCTGATGATGGCGATGTGGCGGCCGGTGCGGATCTTCTTTGATCCGCTGATTGCGGCGTTGTTCCCGATCCCGAAAGTCGCCTTGATGCCGCTGGTGCTGCTCGCCTTTGGCTTCGGCGATGCCTCGAAGATCGCTGTCGTGGCGCTCGCGGTGTTCTTTCCGGTGATCGTCAACACCTATGCGGGCGCGGCGAACATCGAGAAGATCTATTGGGACGTTGCGAAGAACTACGGCGCGAGCAGCTATGTGCTGTTCACCCGCGTGGTGTTCTTCGGCGCGCTGCCGCTGATCTTCGCCGGCCTGCGCATCGCGGTCGCGGTCTCGTTCATCGTGCTGGTCGCGGCCGAATTCGTCGCCTCCAAGACCGGCATCGGCTACCTGATCTGGAATTCCTGGGAACTGCTGCAGGTCGACTACATGTTCGTCGGCATCGTGGTGATCGGCGTGATCGGCCTCGTCACCTCGGCGGCGCTGCAGGAGATCGAACGCAAGTGCATCCCGTGGAAAGGGTAGGGGTGATGACCTCATGGTGAGGAGCCCGACTCGCTTCAGCGAGGCGGGCGTCTCGAACCATGGCGGCAAACTCGGAGCGTGCGGCCATCCTTCGAGACGGCCGCGGCGCGGCCTCCTCAGGATGAGGTCAGAGTGCGCCACGCCTTCGGTTCCTTCGCATCGATCAGCACGAAGGCGATGCGGCACACTTCGCCGCCGTTGTTCACCCAGGCGTGGTTGGTGCCCTGCTGCACCAGGATATCGCCGGCCTTCAGGTGAACTTCGGAATCATCGAGCAGCATGTCGATCTCCCCCGAGAGCACGAACGCATAGTCGATGCTCCGGGTCCGATGCATGTGCGGGTGGCGCACCGGCGCGCCGGTGTCCGAGACGCCCATCTCGCGCAGGATCACGGCGTTGTCCACCTTCGTGCCCCCGGTGCTCTCGGGCGGAAAGTCGACCACGCGCAGGATCGAGCCGTTCGCCGGCGGCGGCACGCCGATCTCGCGCGCCGCGCGGTCGGAGCTGCCGGAAATCTCCGCCGGACTCTCGTCGGTCACCCACAACAGCGTCGACACGATCCCGGTCTGACGGACCTTCTGGTTCGGTGCCGCGCTGTCCATGATGACGATGGCCTTGCCTTGCGCGTCATGTCCGGTCACGACGCGGCGCACGGGTGTGGGCATGGTTTCTCCTCAAGGCCGCACGGCAGGCGTCTCGACCGTCATACCGCGCGCGCGCCACATCAGGAACAGCTCGAGGTCGACATATTCATCCGAGCCGTAAGGGTAAGTCTCGGCGCGCATGCCGATCAGGCAATTGCGCAACCGGCGCTGCAGCGAGCCGACGCTCTGCCACTCAAGGCGATAGAGCGGGTAGCCGTTCGGATGGCCCTGTACCAGCGGCACCCCCGCGAGCTTCTGGCCCCAATTGTCGTCGTGACAGTTCTGGCAGGAAAGATTCAGCTGGCCTTGGCGCGCTCCGTAAAGCTTTCGCCCGGCTTCGATGAACGGTTTCGTCTTGTCGTCCTCGGCGACCGTGATCGGCATGCCGCGCGACTGCCTGCCGACATAGGCCGACAAGGCCAGCAACTCGCGGCTCTCATAGGCGAGCGGCGTCGCCTTCTGCTGCTCGGTGCGACAGAGATTGATGCGCTGCTCGATGTCGATCGGGCGGCCTTTCGCGGGACTGAACGCCGGATAGCGTGCCGACACGCCGCGCATCGACGTGGCATCGCCGTGACAATCCGCGCAGGACTTGCCGCCTTCGCCCACTTTCCGTTTCCACAGCGCCTCGCCGTCGAGCACCAGCAGCGACGCCGGGTTCGCCGTATCCTCGTCCTGCATCGCCTTGGTGGCGGCGCTCATGTTGTCGTAGCCGGAGCGGCGCTGATCGAGCGGAATTTCGGCGAGGGCGAGGGAAGCGGTGACGCATGCGACCGCAATCGCGAGAGCCGCGAGCCGCCCTGTGTCACTCCACCGCAATCTGCGCCTCTTCGATCACCTCGAAGCCATTGTCGCCGGTCCAATGGAAGGTGAGCGTTCCGCTCTCGGTCGCGACCGTGTGGAACGTGAGAAACGGGTTCGCGGCGATCGCCGGGAAGAACTGCGTCGCGAAGATCTCTTCGCCATTATATTTGCACGAGAACGCCGTGATGATGTCGCGCGGAATGTCTCTGCCATTCGTCCCGTGGCGAAAGCCGCTCTCCATCACGTGGCTGATCAGCGTCTTGATCTCGATCACCTGCCCGCGCTTGACGCTTTTCGGAAGACTGATGAGCGCGCGATTCATGGCAGATCCTCCAGGCACGCCGCGAGGGTCACCACGACCTCCTGCGTGTCGGACCAGCAGGTGCCGTCTGACATTTCGGCGATCGCGGTGAGCTTCTGTGTGGTCGCAAGGCGGATGCGCGTCGAGATTTCCGCCTTGCCGGCGCGCGCGCCGAGTTGCACCGAAATCACGTTCGGTTGCGGGTTCTTCTCGTTGAACACATGGATCGCCTTGACGAAATTATCCTTCGTCATCGGGCTGTCGACCGACACGCTCATCGGCACCACGTTGCCGTTCTCGACCAGCGGCGGCAGCTCGAGCCTCACTTTGCCCTTGCCGATTTCCGCCTCGCCGAGGACTTTGCGGATCGCGGCTTCCATCTGCCCGGGCGCGAAGGATTGCACCTGCGCAGCCGCCGGCGTCGCGGCCCCGACCGCGAGCAGGCCCGCCGTCTTCAATGCGTCACGTCGTGTGAGCTTGCGAGTCATCTTCTCAATCTTTCAGCGTCATCAGATATGCCACCACATCCTCGATCTGTTCCGCGGTGAGGATCGGCTTGCCGCGAAAGCCGGGCGAGACGCGGGCGAGCCCCTCGACCCGGTAGTAGGCCGGCATGATGGTCTGCGGGTTGAGCCGCGACGCATCGACGATCCGCAACCGCATCTGTCCTTCCGTCCAACGCGTCCCGGCCCCTTTCAGGTCCGGCGCCAGCGTGCCTTGGAACCGCTCCTGCGGATATGGTCCCGAGTGGCACAAGAGACAAAGCCCGACCTGCCGGTTGGTGACGATCTTTTCGCCCCGCTCCGCATCGCCCGGGGCGCCGGTCAGCGAAACCGGAATGGCATCGCCGACGATCGCGTAGGGCCGCAGCCCCTCCTGCGCCGCCGCCACCGAAACCGTGAGGCACAGGCCGACAATCGACACCGCGCGTTTCAGCCGAACACCTCGCCTGTGATCGTCTTGAACCAGCCGTCGGCAAATTGCGCCTCGAGCTCACGCTGCGAGCGCGGCGCCTCGATCGGGCTCACGCCGCCGGCGCCCTGTATGTCCGCGAGCACGCCATTGGCCGGCTTGTAGACGCCGGCGACCGTGATGCCGTAGTCGGGCGCGACCAGGCTGTAGCAGGTGTTGATCAGCCGCGGCTCGACCGGCTTCTCGCCACGCAGCAGCGCCGTGATCGCGGCCGCGCAGACCTTGGCCTGGGCATTCGCCGAGAAGGCCGACTTCGGCATGCCGCCCATGATCGCGGCGTCGCCGATCACATGGACGTTCGGCACCTGTTTCGACTCGAATGTCACCGGATCGACCGGACACCAGCCTGAACGATCCGCGACGCCCGCCTTCTGCGCGATGACGCCGGCGCGCTGCGGCGGGATGACATTGGCGACTGCCGCCTTGTGATCTGAGAAATCAGTCGCAAGCGTCATCTCGCCGGGCTTGACGGCATTCACTTTGCCGCCCTGCGACAGCGAAATCCATTCCAGGTGATCGGGGTAGAGCTCCTTCCAGGCGTTCTGGAACAGGCGTTGCTTCGAGAACGTGTCCTTGGCGTCGAGAATCACGACCTTCGATTTCGGCTTCTTGGTTTTCAGGTAGTACGCGATCAGGCTCGCGCGTTCGTAGGGGCCTGGCGGGCAGCGGAACGGATTGGCCGGCGCGACGATGAACACCGTGCCGCCGTCCTCCATCGACTCAACCTGCTGGCGCAGCAACAAGGTTTGCTCGCCGGCCTTCCAGGCGTGCGGCATGATGTCGGCGGCGCGCGCATCGTAGCCGGGCAGGGCGTCGAAGCGCAGGTCGACGCCGGGCGCCATCACGAGGCGATCGTAAGGGAGCTTCGGACCGTTCGCGACCGAGACGGTCCGCGCCTGCGTGTCGACCTCGTCGGCGGTCCCGTAGGCCAGCACCACGCCATCGGCCGCGACACGGTCGTAACGGAATTGCTGCGCGCCGAGATCGCGCAGTCCGGCGAGGATGCCATTCGAGAACGGGCAGGCCGTGAAGGTCCGGTTCGCCTCGATCAGCGTGACGTTCACGCGCGGATCGTATTTCTTCACGAAACGCGCCGCGGAGGCGCCGGCAAAGCCGCCGCCGATCACGACGACCTTGGGGCCGGCGCCTTGCGCGAGCGCGGGCGCCGGCACCAGGGCAGCGGCGCTTGCGGCTTTGAGAAACTGACGGCGGCTCGTGCGCATGGGCGGCCTCCTACTTCTGCGCCGCGTACCAGGCGGCGATCGCCTTGATCTCCTCCTCGGAGAATCCTTTCGCAAGGCGATCCATGATCGTGCCTGGACGTTTGCCCGCCTTGTATTCGTTCATCGCATCGGCGATATCGCCAGCGGAACGGCCATTGAGCGGCGGCACCGTCGTGCCGGCGTTCGGATTGGTCGCATGGCAGCCCGAGCACGAGCTTGCACCGGGCGGGGCCTCGGCGGCGAACGCCGCGCCGCTCGCGAGAACGGCCAATGCGGCGACGAATGCGCGCGTCGCTTTCATGTCTTTGATCCCGGAATGGCGGGGCGGCGAATGCCGCCGCCCCTGTTGCGTCGGCTGAGCGTGCCTCAGGCCATGTAGATGTCGTGGTTCTTCAGCGGGAACGAGCGGATGCGCTTGCCCGTCGCCGCGAAGTAGGCGTTCATCACGGCCGGCGCCGCCACGCAGATGGTCGGCTCGCCGACGCCGCCCCAGAAACCGCCGGACGGCATGATGATCGATTCCACTTTCGGCATTTCGGAGATACGCATCGAGTTGTAGGTGTCGAAGTTCTCCTCGACCACGTGCCCGTCCTTGATGGTGATCTCCTGATAGAACAACGCCGAGAGACCATAGACGAACGAGCCTGCGATCTGCCGCTCGATCTGCGCCGGGTTCACCACATGGCCCGGATCGGTCGCTGCCACGATGCGGTGGACCTTGATCTTGTTGCCGTCGGTGACCGAAATCTCGGCCGCCGCCGCCACATACGAGTCGAACGCCTTCATCTGCGCGAGCCCGCGATAGATCCCGGCCGGCGCGGGCTTGCCCCAGCCGACCTTCTCGGCAACCGCGTTGAGCACCGCGAGGTTCTTCGGATACTTGCCCATCACGCTACGCCGGAACTCGAGCGGATCCTTGCCCGCCGCCAGCGCCAGCTCATCCATGAAGCACTCGAGGAAGATGGCGTTCTGGTTGATGTTGACGCCGCGCCAGAAGCCCGGCGGCACGTGCGGATTGCGCATCGAATGGTCGATCATGAGGTTCGGGATGTCATAGCCGAACGCATGCTCGCCCGACGGCGCGAGGCCCTGGAAGGTGGCCGGATCTTTGCCGTTCTGCAGGTTCTGCGGGAAGATATGCGCGAGGATCGACTGGCCCGAGAGACGGAAGTGCAAGCCGGTAAGGTTGCCCTTGTCGTCGAGCGCGCCGGTGAGCTTCGCCTGCATGACCGGATGATACGAGCCATGCAGCATGTCCTCCTCACGCGACCAGATCAGCTTCACCGGCGTGCCGGGGATCTGCTTCGCGATGCGCACCGCTTGCGCCACATAGTCGCTGCGCCCGCGCCGGCCGAAGCCGCCGCCGAGGATGTGCTTGTAGACATTGCACTTGCCGGCCGGCAGGCCTGAGGCCTCGAGCGTTGCGGCAAGCGCCGCCTCGCCATGCTGGGTCCCGGTCCACACCTCGCACTTGTCCGCAGTCCAGATCGCCGTGGCGTTCATCGGCTCCATCGGCGCATGGTTCTGGTACGGATACGAGTAGACCGCCTCGACCTTCTTGGCCGCCTTGGCGATCGCCTCCTTGGCATTGCCCGCCTCGTTGCCGATGAACGCCTCATTGGCGTCGAGGCCTTCCTTCAGCCAGCTGGCGATCGTCTCGCTCGAGACCTTGTTGTTCGCGCTTTCGGTCCAGGTCACCGGCAACGCATCGAGCGCGACCTTGGCCTGCCACCAGGTGTCGGCGACCACCGCGACCGCGGTCTCGCCCACCCTCAGGATGTGGCGCACGCCCTTCATGTCCTTGATCTTGGACTCGTCGAAACTCGCGAGCTTGTTGCCGAACACCGGGCAATCCTTGATCGCGGCGCACAGCATGCCGGGCAGCTTGACATCCATGCCGTACATCATCTTGCCGGTGGTCTTGTCGACCGTGTCGAGCCGCTTCAGTGGCTGGCCCGCAATGGTCCAGGTCTTCGGATCCTTCAGCGGCACCTCTTTCGGCGGCTCGAGCTTGGCGGCCGCCTCGGCGACCTTGCCGTAGGTGGTGGTGCGGTTCGAGGCCTTGTGGGTGATCACGCCTTTGGCGACGCTCACTTCCGCGACCGGCACCTTCCATTCATCCGCGGCTGCCTGCAGCAGCATCATGCGCGCCGCCGCGCCGCCCTTGCGCACATAGTCGTGCGAGGTGCGGATGCCGCGCGAGCCGCCGGTGCCGAAATCGCCCCACACGCGCTTGCGCGCAACGTTGTCGGCCGGCGTCGGGTACTCGGTGGTGACCTTGTTCCAGTCGCATTCGAGTTCTTCGGCGACAAGCTGAGCAAGCCCGGTGAGGGTGCCCTGGCCCATTTCGGAGCGCGCGACGCGAATGACGACGGTCTCGTCCGGGCGGATCACCACCCAGGCATTCACTTCAGGCGAACCGTCGGCGGCACGCACGATATCGGCGCCGAACGGCAACTGCAGGCCGAGCGCAAGCCCGCCGCCCGCGGCGGCCGACGTCACCAGGAAGGAGCGGCGATCGATCTTCGGTACGAAATTCATGGGTTCCCTCCCTTACGCGCTCGCCGCGGCGTGAATCGCCGCGCGCACTTGCTGGAAGGTTCCGCATCGGCAGATGTTGGTGATCGCCTCGTCGATGTCCTTGTCGGTCGGCTTCGGCTTCTCGGCGAGCAGCGCCGACACCGCCATGATCATGCCGGTCTGGCAGTAGCCGCATTGCGGCACGTCATTGTCGACCCAGGCCTGCTGCACCTTGGAGAGCTTGCCGTTCTGCGCGAGGCCCTCGATCGTGGTGATCTGCTTGCCGGCCGCGTCGCTAACCTGCATCGAGCAGGAGCGCGTCGCGACGCCGTCGACATGAACCGTGCAAGCGCCGCACTGCGCGATGCCGCAACCGTATTTCGTTCCGGTGAGCCCGACCTGCTCGCGGATCACCCACAACAGGGGTGTGGTCGGGTCGACGTCGATATTATGCGATTGTCCATTGATGGTCAGCGCAACCATAAAGCTCCTCCTGCCCACCCGCCGGTGAGTGTCCCGTCGCCAACTCGCGCGCCAGTAGCTGTCGTTGGCGCCATTTTTCACAAGCGCGCGTTACCTCCAGCCTAGCGACTCCACCCCCAGCCGGGACAATCCCAATTCCGTGAACGCGCACTGGTGTCGCAGGGGTGTCTCTATTGAGGACTAAAGAAGTCCACAAACGCTCAGCAGAAAATCGCTAAATTGCGTAGCCAAGCGCAATCGCATCCGGGGTCGACAATCCGGCGACGCTATACGGCTTTGCCAAGGCGAGCTGATGGCGAGAGAGAATCGCGCGGTGCGTGTCCGGCGCCGCGCAGGTTCGTTAGTTCAAGCCTTTGCGGCGCTTCGCGGCTTCGTCCACCAGCGCGATGTTGTTCGCGATCGTGGGGTTCTCTGGATCCTTCGACTGCGCCTCGACGAATTTGGCGCGCGCCTTGCGCAGGTCGCCGCGCAGCAGGAACGAATAGCCGATATTGTTGAGCACTTCGGGGCGCGGCCCGTAGATCGCGAGCGCCTGCTTGTAGGCGCGATCCGCAAGCTCATAGCGACGCAGCCGGTCGTAGGACGCCGCAAGTCCGAGCCAGGCTTCTCCGTCGCGCGGCAGCTTCTCGACCGCGCGGCGGAAATGCTGCTCGGCAAGACCGTAATTGCGTTCGCGGTAGTGGCGCTTGCCGAGCGAAAGGTCATCGCCCGGATCGCCGCCGAGCATCGCATCCTTGACGGCGAGGGGATCCGGCGCGGCCTCGGCCGGGCCGACGCTGCCGGTCACTTCGGCGCTGGCATTGGCGGGAGGCGGGGTATCCTCGCCCCAGCTCCACAGGCCAGATTTTCCTGGAGATGAGCAGCCGGCGAGCGCGAGCGACGCGATCGCGGCGAGAACGCAAACGGCAATACGCATGATACACCCGCCCGGCGAACAGCCGGCGTTACGCAACACAACACGCGGGAACGAACAGTTTCCCCCAGCGGGACGATAGCCGCACAACGGTTAAAGGAGCGTTTCGAGGCTCAGTACGCGCCCATCTTCAGCTTCACGTAGACCGGCAGCAGGATCACGATGATCACCACCGGAAACACGCACAGCGTCAGCGGCACCGACAGCTTGGCCGGCAGGCTGTAGGCCTTCTCCTCGGCGCGCGACAGCCGCTTGTGGCGCATGTCGTCGGAATAGACCCGCAGCGCTTCGGTCAGCGACGAGCCGAGCTTCTCGGATTGCTGCAACAGCGTCGCGAACGAGCGCGCCTCCTCGAGCCCGAGCCGGTCGGCGAGATGATCGAGCGTCTCGCTCAATGTACGCCCGGCGCGCATTTCGAGCGTCGCCATGTGAACATTTGCCGACAGCGACTGATACGAATCCGCAAGCTCGCGGCCGACGCGGTCGAGCGCGGCCTCCATGCTGAGGCCGGCGTCGGCGCACACCACGAGCAGATCCATGAAATCCGGAAAGCCGGCGCGATGCTCGACCTGCCGCGCCGCGATGCGGCGGGAGAGGTAGAAACTCGGCGCGAAATAGCCGCCGATCGCGCCCATGAAGATCGACGGCCACAGCATCGGGCTGTCGGCGCGCAGCAGCGCCGGCATCACCAGGAACGCCGCGAGGCCGAGCACGATGGCGGCGCCACCGCGGGCCAGAAAGAAGAAGGCCAGCGCGCGCGGATCGAGAAAGCCGGCCTGGACCATCCGGCGGCGCAGCTCCTTGGTCTCGCCCGCGTTCTCGGTCGAATAGTGCTTGGCGGTGTAATCGACCAGCCGCTGCGCCGCGACCTTGCTGGCATAGCGCAACGAGCGCGGATCATCGTCTGCGCCTACCGTCGCACCCGAGGAGATTTCGGAGGCGCGACGCTTGACGGCGAAACGCACCTGCGCGACCGCCATGATGCCGAAGGCAAGCGCCGCGGCCGACAGGAAAACGAACGCGCTGACCAGTACGGTGGAGCTGTCGCCACCGATGAAGCCGTTGATGAATTCGAACACCGCGTTCATGTCAGATCTTGAAGTTGCACATCTTGTACATGAACAGGTTGCCGGTCAGCATCCACGCGGCCGCGATCCCGAGCCCCCACTTGGTGATGTCGAATTTCCAGATCGTACCGTAGAAGTCCGGCGTCATCAGGTTGATCAGCAGGAAGACCGCGCACGGCAATCCCGACAGGAACAGCGCCGAGAATTTGCCTTCGGCCGCGAGCGCCTTGATCTTGCGCCGCATCTTGAAGCGCTGCCGGATGACGCTGGAGAGGTTGGAGAGGATTTCGCTCAAGTTGCCGCCGGTCGAGCCCTGGATCGCAACCGCCGTGACGAACAGCGGCAGGTCCTCCTGGCCGACGCGGAAATAGAGATTGCGCATCGCCGTCTCGACGTCCGCGCCGTAGGTGATTTCGTCGGCCGCGATGCCGAATTCCGTGCCGACCGGATCCGACATTTCCTGCGCGACCAGGCCGATCGCGACCGGCACCGGATGGCCGGCGCGCAGCGAGCGCACGATGATGTCCATCGCATCGGGGAACTGCTCGGCGAACTTGCCGTGACGGCGCTTGCGCTTGATCAGCAAGGTCAGAAGCGGAAATGCGAGCGCCGCGACGAGGGCCGCGCCGCCCGCCTCGATCACATTGCCGCGCAGCTTGAAGACCCCGGCAAATGCCGCAAGGCCTGCGATCAGCGCGACCAGCGACAGCATGAGCAGCCCGCGCGTCATGCCGGATTCGAGCAGCAGGCGGTTGAACCATTGCACACCGTAGCGGAACAGGCCCTCATTGGTGAGGCCGCGCTCGCGGCGCAACTGGATCAGAATCGCCTCGCGGTCCGGCTGGTTCTTCGCAATCTTGAGGCGGCGATTGACATTGCTGCGATAGGACGCCGTCGAGAAGCCGAGCAGATAGACGGCTTCGGCAAACAGCACGACCGAGATCGCCGCGCAGATCACCACCAGTGTCGGCATGTCGAATTCGAACGGCATGAGACTCACAACGGCTTCGACGGATCGAAATAGGCGCCCGGGATGGCGATGCCGCGCGCCGTCAGTTCCGAGAGGAAGCGCGGCCGCACGCCGGTCGCGACGAAATGCCCCTCGACACTGCCGTCCGACGCGGTGCCGGTGCGGACATATTTGTAGATCTCCTGCATCTGCAGGATGTCGCCCTCGAGGCCGGTGATCTCGGCGATCGAGGTCACCTTGCGCTTGCCGTCGGAGAGGCGCTGCAGCTGCACGATCACGCGGATCGCGGCCGCGATCTGGCCGCGGATTGACGCGATCGTCATCGGCATGCCGGCCATGCCGATCATCTGTTCGAGACGCGAGATGGCGTCGCGCGGCGTGTTGGCGTGAATGGTCGCCATCGAGCCTTCGTGGCCGGTGTTCATCGCCTGCAGCATGTCGAACGCTTCTTCGCCGCGGCACTCGCCGAGGATGATGCGATCGGGCCGCATGCGCAGCGCGTTCTTGACCAGCTCGCGCTGGCGGATTTCGCCGCGACCTTCGACGTTGGGCGGGCGCGTTTCCATACGACCGACATGCGGCTGCTGCAGCTGCAGTTCGGCGGCGTCCTCGATGGTGACGAGGCGTTCCTTGTCGGAGATGAAGGCCGACAAGGCGTTGAGCATCGTGGTCTTGCCCGAGCCCGTGCCGCCCGAAATGATCGCCGTGATGCGCGCGTTGACCGCTGCGGCAAGCACCTCGCCCATCGCCGGGCGCAGCGCGCCGACCTCGACCAGCTTCTTCAGATTGTACGGCTTCTTGGAGAATTTGCGGATCGAGACCAGCGGCCCATCGACCGCGATCGGGCGCACCGCGATGTTGATACGTGAGCCATCGAGCAGGCGTGCGTCGCACAGCGGCTGCGTCTCATCGACGCGCCGTCCGACCGCCGAGACGATCTTGTTGACGATGCGCAAGAGATGCGGCTCATCCTTGAAGCGCACCGGTGTCGGTTCGAGCATGCCGGCGCGCTCGATGTAGACGCATTCGTGGCCGTTAATCAGGATGTCGTTGACGGTCGGGTCCTTGAGCAGCGGCTCGATCGGGCCGAGCCCGGTCATCTCGTCGATGATCTCGTCGACGAAGCTGTCGAGCTCCTGGGCATTGAGCGCGATGCGCTCGGCGAGCACGTATTGCGACACCAGGCCGGAGATCTGCCGCCGCACCTCGCCTTCGGAAATCTTCTCGATCGCCGAAAGATTGATCTCCTCGATCAGCCGGCGATGCAGCCGCACTTTGGCGTCGAGCAGCTTGTCGCGCAGCGGGGTGATCGAAGGCGCGGGCTCGGCTTCCGGCTTTGGTTCAGACTTCGAGCCGGGCCTGGGCAGCTCCTGCACCATCTGCAGCGGCGGCGCCTCGACGGCGGGCGCGGTCTCGACAGGCAGGGGCGGCGGCGCGACGGCCGCCGCATTGGCGGCAGCCTCGGCTTCGGCGATGCGTCGTGTCGCGGTGAAACGGCCGAACATGGTCCACCCCTAGCGCGCGAGCGCGAGCTTGCGCTCGGGCGTCGCCGCTGACTTCAACGCGCCTTTCGGCTTGGGCGGAAAGATCAGCTTCTGCAGCGCTTGCGAGATATTGTTGCCGGCCTTCACCTCGTCGAGCGGCACGCCGCGGTCGATCGACTCGCTGACGAGGCGGAAATTGTTCGGCACGGTCGCGGCGAGCGAGTCGCCGAGCGCCTGCTCGATATCGGCGCGGCGCAGCCCCGCGCCGAACAGGCGCTGCTCGAAGCGATTGACGATCACCTCGAGTTGCGGCCCGTCGGGCAGGCGCGTCTGAATCACGTGGGTGAGGTGGCGCGCATGCTTGAGACCGGGCACCGTCATCTCGGTGACGAGAAACAGGCGGTTCGAGCCGATCAGCACCGAGTCGGTCCACTGGAACCAGGTGCGCGGCACGTCGATCACGACATTGTCGAAATGCGCCGCCACCAGATCGAGCAGGCGGGTCACGACCTCGAAGTCGAAATTGCGCATCTCGGCCGGCCGGCTCGGCGCGGCGATGACCTTCAGGCCCGAGGCGTGCTCCGACATCATGACTTCGAGCAGCTGCCGGTCGAGCCGATCCGGACGCGGCTCGATCTCGTCGAGGTCGAGGCGCGGCTCGAGATCGAGATAGTCGCAGCAGGAGCCGTGCTGGAAATCGAGATCGACCAGGCAGGTATTGGTGCTGGCCTTGGTGCCGCCTTCGCCCTTGAGCAGCAGCATCGCGGCCTCGATCGCCAGCGTGGTCAGCCCGACGCCGCCGGCGGCGGGCAGAAAGGTGAAGATCTGCGCCTCGTTGGCGCCACCGGAATTGGCGGTTTGCGCGGCACGCGCGCAGGCGCGCACCAGGTCGAGCGCCGCAACCGGCTTCACGACGAAATCCGCAACGCGCATCTGCAACAGCTGGCGCGCGAGCGAGACGTCGAAGACCGGGATTGCGACGATGACCGGCGTGGTGCCGAGCCGCTGGGTCAGCGCGCTCAGCGCGTTGAAATCGGCTTCGCTCGCCGGGTCGATGTCGGCGATGACGACAGTCGCCCCGTTGGTGTCGAGCTTGCGCACGGTCTCGGCGAACGCGCCGGTCCCGACGCTCAGCTCGACCTTGCTGTCCATGCCGAAAGTCGAGCGCACGAGGCGCTCGAAGTCGGCGTCGCGGCATTGCGCCACGACGCGCGTCTTCATGACCTCGGTGTTTTCACGCGCGAGCATTCGGCAACGATTCTCATTTGGAGACCGGCGCGACCACCGGCGCGTACTGCACCGACGAGGTCGAAGCGGTCGAAAGCGGCGTCACCCTGTTGGTCCGGTAGCGCTCGGCGGCGGCCTGCATGCGCTCGCCGTCGAACGCGATGTTGCGGTTGCCGGAATGGACCGGCCATGGATCGATCATGTGAGTGACCTTGTTGGCGGCCACCGCGTCGCCCGCCGCAAAGCTCACGCTGTCGCGCCGGTCGAGATACATGTCGGTGCAGGCACCGAGCAGGGTGGTCGCGCCGAGCGCCAGAGCCGTCAGGCCCCGAGAGTTATTGCGAGACATGCTGCTATCCCTTCACGTCGAGGATGGGCCCGCCGGGGGGAACGAAGACTTGCCCGCCCTTCGGAACGTCGAGGATGTGGCCGATCGGCGGATGCGAGCCGTCCGAGATGCCCTTCAGGCGCCGGTCCATCGGCTTGGTGATCTCGGCCTGGCCGAGCAGGAACAGCTCCGGATCGTTGGCAGGCTTCGAAGCGTCGAGCGGCGTGCGCAGCACGTCACCCGGGCGGGCCGGACGCACCAGGCGTGGCGTCACGATGATGACGAGATCCGTCTCCTTCTTCTGGAAACCCGCGCTGCGCGCCAGCGTGCCGAGCACCGGCACGTCCGCGAGCCAGGGAAGCTGCTGCTGGTTGGTCGTGTTGATCGACTGCAGCAGGCCGGCGATCGCGAAGCTTTGCCCGTCGCGCAGCTCGACCGTGGTGTTGGCGCGCCGAACGATAAGTGCCGGGACGGTCACGCCGTTCAGCGTGATGACCGTGGTGGTGTCGATCTGGCTGACCTCCGGCTCGATCTTCAGGTTGATCAGGCCGTCATCGAGCACGGTCGGCGTGAAGGCGAGGCCGACGCCGTATTTCTTGAACTCGACCGAGACCGAGCCGAGATTCGACGCGACGGGAATTGGAAACTCGCCGCCGGCGAGGAAGCTCGCGGTGTCGCCCGAGAGCGCAATGAGATTGGGCTCGGCGAGGCGGCGCACGATGCCGCGCTCCTCGAGCGCCTTGACCAGCACGTCGGCGTTCACGCCCTTGCCGAGCATGCTGCCGAGGAACGTGCCGAACGGCTCGATCGCACCCGACGCGAGGCCGCTGGCGCCGGTTGCGAGCGCGATGCCGCCGTTGGTGTTGATCTTGTTCTGCACCACCTGCCAGTTGACGCCGAGATCGCGACTGGCGTTGCGCTGGGCTTCGACGAAGCGAACCTCGAGCATCACCTGCTGCGGAGAATTGATCCGCACCGAATTGATCACGTCCGCGCCGAACTGCTTGGCGATGGTCAGCGCCCGGTCGAGCGTGACGGAGTCGGGCGCGGTGCCGGCCAGCATGATGCGGCCGTTCACCGAGGAGACGCGGAAGCGCGCATTGGGAAAGCGCTGCGCCAGCTCGCTGCCGAGCCGCGAGGTGTCGTAGGAGACCTCGACGTCATAGACGCCGACCAGCTTCTTGCCTTCGCCATAGGTCGAGACGCGCGCGGTGCCGATCTTCTTGCCGAGGATCGAGAGCGAGCGGTCGGTCAGCGGGATTGCGTCGGCGATCTCGGGATCGCTGACGATGACCTCGGAGATCGCTCCGTCCGTGCGCACGCTTTCGGACTTGCCGATCGAGATCTTGACCACAGCCGACGTGCGGCCGGGGCCGACCTCGATCTCGCGTGCTCCCGCGCCCGCAGGCGCGAGGAGCGCAAGTCCGAGTGCGAGCGCGGCGAGAAGTCCGCCCGCTCGCGCGGCCTTGGCGGGACCTCTGTCCCTTGTTTGATGCTTCCCCATAATTCCAGCCCCTTCCCCCAAAACCCTCTAGCGTCGCGCGGCCGTGTCGGCGCTTCCGCGCCACTCTGCGTCTTCCGACGCGACGTTGTATTCCTGGCGATTGCCGCCTCGCGTGACGGTGACCTTCGAGAAGCGCTTCGCTTCCGGCGCGGCCGCGATCGTCTCCGTCTGTGCAAGGTCGCTCGCGGTGACGCGGCGCGTGGCATCCATGTGTTGCTCGCCGGCGCGCCGCAGCATCAGCGACAGGCTTCCGAGCGAGGCCGCGAGCGCGATCTTCTGCGCCGCGACGGTGTCGACCTCGAGCGTCACGGCGCGCGCGACGGTCGGGCGGTCGGCCGCGTCGTCGGCGAGCTGATCGACCGCGAGCACCTTGGCGTTTTGAATCACCACGTCGTTCATGCCGGTGCTGCGCTCGGACTGGCGCGTCAGCAGCACGTCGACGTGATCGCCCGGCAGCACGAAGCCGCCGACGCCTTCGACATCATTGGTGCGCACCGTGACGGCGCGCATGCCGTCCTGGATCACGGCCGAGAGCGTGGCCTTCTGACCCGGACCCGTGATCTTGGTGCGCAGTATCGGTTCGTTCTTTTCGATCGAGGCGAGCACGATGCGCCTGCCGCTCGTCAGCTCGGAGATCGACGCAAAGGTGCCGGCGGGAATTGCCTCCTCGGGCCAGGCGACCTCGCGCAGATTGTCCGCTGTGACATGCGTGCCAAAGCGCAGCGGTCCGGTCGCGACCACGATCGTGCGGGTCGCGACTTTGGGCGCCGGCGGCGCAGCCGTACGGCGCGAGAGTTCGGCCTGATAGTTCAGCCAGCCCTGCGCGACGAACACCGCGAGGAGTCCGAACACGACGGCGATGCCGACCATCACGATGGTATTCTTACGCACGCGGGCCCCACAGCCTTGCTTGTTGTGGGGAGCAAAGTGCGCGGGGAAACTGAATCCTTCCTGAAATTCGAAAAGCGAATGCTGCTATGTTAAATCCGCCATGAAGCGGCATCCTTTACGACGATTTAAGTGGTTAAGCGCAATTGAAGCAATGTCCTGTTTACCAAGCGAATGATGCCGATTTGAGCATCATGGAATGAGCGAAACACACGCACGCGATTGCCCCAACGCGCCGGTGCGCGCATTCGTTGCGGACCGTTCGAATTTTACGAGAAGTTCCGCGGAGGCCGAGACAAAATCTCAAAACCTTACCCGCCAACCTCTGGCGCAACGAGAGCCAGAGGGGCTGAGCCATGTGGTCACGTTTCTTCGCCGACCAGCGCGCTGGCGTCGCGCCGATTTTTGCGCTTGGAATCATTCCGGTCATCGGCCTGGTCGGCGCGGCGGTCGACTACAGCCGCGCCAATGCGGCGCGCAGCTCGATGCTCGCCGCGCTCGATGCGACCGCGCTGATCATGTCGCGTGACGCCGCCACGTTGGACCCCGCCGACATCACGGCGAAAGCCGTCGCGCTGTTCAAAGCGCAATTCAACAATCCAGACGTCCCGAACCCGACCGTCACCGCCGCGCTGTCGAGCCCGCAGCAAGGCAGCTATGTGCTCGACGTGAAGGCGAGCGGAACGGTTCCGACAACGTTCACCCGCATCCTCGGGGCTGAGACACTCAACATCGGATCTTCCGCGCAGGTGAAATGGGGCGTGAAGAAGCTCGAGCTCGCGCTCGCGCTCGACAACACCGGATCGATGGGCAAGAACAGCAAGCTGACGGAGCTAAAGTCCGCCGCACATAATCTCTTGACCACATTGCAGACGGCCGCGAAGGAGCCGGGCGACGTAAAGGTCTCGATCATCCCGTTCGACACGACGGTGAACATCGGCACGTCCTATAAGGACGAGTTCTGGGTCGATTACACGGTCAAGGACATCCAGAAGAGCAGTTGGACCGGCTGTGTGATCGATCGCGACAAGTCGAACGACGTGCTCGACACCGCGCCGGTTTCCGGCAGCGCGCAAACGCTGTTTCCGGCGGCGAACTGCGACAAGCTCACCACCATGATGCCGCTGACCGACGTCAAGGATGACACCGGCTGGACCAATCTGAACAAGAAGATCGACGACATGCAGGCGTCGGGCAACACCAATGTGACGATCGGATTGGCCTGGGCCTGGCACTCGCTGACGCCGAACCTGCCGCTGACCGAAGGGTCCGACCCGGCGCCCAACAAGGACAAGGTGATCGTGCTCCTGACCGACGGCAGCAACACGCAAAACCGCTGGAGCTCGAGCGAGTCGAACATCGACGCGCGTACAGCGGCGGCCTGCACCAATGTCAAAGCCGCCAACATCAGGATCTATACGGTGCGCGTGATCGACGGCAACGCGACGCTGCTCAAGAACTGCGCCTCGAAGCCGAGCATGTATTACGAGGTGAGCCAGGCGAGCGAGCTCAACAACGTGTTCACGTCGATTGCGCAGGCCCTCGCGAACCTGCGCGTCTCGAAGTAGCGCGTGTCAGCGCCAAGCAAGAATCTTGACCTGTCCTGCGCGGACATCATTTGCCGCGGCAACGATCGAATCCTGGTATTGCCGGATGATGTTCCAATCGGTGGACGGGAGAACAACGATCGCGAGACGAAGGCCGGCAAGGTTCTGCTGAAAGCGTAATCCCTGGTCGGTCGTGATCAGGACATCGAACGCGGCGTCTGCCTCCTTCAGTAAGAGGCCGTTCGAAAGCTCGGCCCAGCCCATTTGATAAGCGGTCGAAACGCTGTGCGCGAGAAACGCGCGACGCAGGGGTAGCGGAACTCCCTGGTCGAACAAGATCTTCATTGCTGCCGCGGCATGAACCGATCATGCGACCGCAAGGCTGCGCTCCGCATGTCGCAGGACCATCTCAACCTGCCCCCGCGTCACACCTGGAAACCACTCCAAGAAATCGTCAATCCGGGCGCCGCCCTCCAGGTTCTCGAACAGTGCCCTGACCGGCACGCGAGTGCCCTTGAACAGCCACTCGCCACTGACCTTTCCGGGAATTCGTTCGACGGCCGGGCATTCTTGCCAATCGAGCATGGCTGCCTCCTGGTCGGCAATTACATAGCATCTGCATCGCCGTCATGGCAGCCCCGCGAGACGTCGGCGCCCCAGACAAGGCTCAAGCTTTCAGCGTGAGAAAATCAAAGTCGCAGCCTTCGTCGGCCTGCGTGACATGGGTCTGATAGAGCCATGAATAGCCGCGTTCGCTGCCCTCATGCGAGGGCGGCGCCTTGGTGGCGGCGGCGCGCTTCTTCAGCTCGGCATCGTCGACCAGGAGCTCGATGCTCCGCCGCGGCACGTCAAGCCGGATGCGGTCGCCGCTCCGTACCAGCGCCAGCGGTCCGCCATCCGCGCTCTCGGGCGTGATGTGCAACACGATGGTGCCGAACGCGGTGCCGCTCATGCGCGCGTCCGAGATCCGCACCATGTCCTTCACGCCTTGCGCGGCGAGCTTCTTCGGAATCGGCAGATAGCCGGCTTCCGGCATGCCCGGCGCGCCCTTCGGCCCGGCATTGCGCAACACCAGCACGTCGTCGGCCGCAACATCGAGGTTCGGATCATCCATGCGCAGCGTCATGTCCTCGACCGACTCGAAGACGACCGCGCGGCCCTCATGCGTCATCAGTTTGGGCGTGGCGGCGGATTGCTTGATGACGGCCCCGCGCGGCGCGATGTTGCCGCGCAGCACGCACATCGCGCCTTGCTGGTTGATCGGATCGGCGCGCGAGCGGATCACGGTCTGGCCCGGCACCTGTTCGGCGACCTTGACGTGGTCGCGCAACGTGCCGGCAACCGTCGGCGCGTCGAGATCGAGGATGTCGGACAGCTCCTGCATCAGCCGCGGCACGCCGCCGGCATGATGGAAGTGCTCCATATAGTGGTCGCCCGACGGCTTGAGGTCGACCAGCACCGGGACCTTGCGCGACAACGCATCGAAGGCATCGAGGTCGAGCTTGATGCCGGCCCGGCCGGCCATCGCGGCGAGATGCACGATGCCGTTGGTCGAGCCGCCGATCGCCTGCAGCACGATCAAAGCATTGCGCAGGCTTCGCTCGGTGAACAGCTCGCGCGGCCGCGGCGCACCGGCGCGCGCCATCTCGACCGCTTGTCTGCCGCTCGCCTCCGCGATGCGCACGCGCTCGGCGTGCACCGCCGGCACCGCGGCCGCGTAGGGCAGCGAAAATCCGAGTGCCTCGATCACGCAGGCCATCGTGCTCGCCGTGCCCATCACCATGCAGGTGCCGACCGAGGGCGCGAGCCGCCCGCTCACCACCTCGATCTCGGCCGTGTCCATCTGGCCGGCGCGATGCTGCGCCCACAGCCTGCGGCAATCGGTGCAGGCGCCGAGCACCTCGCCCTTGTGGTGGCCGACGACCATCGGCCCGGTCGGCACCACGATCGCCGGCTTGTCGGCCGAGACCGCCCCCATCACTTGCGCCGGCAGGGTCTTGTCGCAGCCGCCGAGGATCACGACCGCGTCCATCGGCTGCGCGCGCACCATCTCCTCGGTGTCGATCGACATCAGGTTGCGCAGATACATCGAGGTCGGGTGCGAGAAGCTCTCGTGGATCGAGACGGTCGGAAATTCCATCGGCAATCCGCCCGCCAGCATGACGCCGCGCTTCACGGCTTCGATCAGCTGCGGCACGTTGCCGTGGCACGGGTTGAAGTCCGAGTAGGTGTCGGTGATGCCGATGATCGGCCGATCGAGCGCGTCATCCGAGAAGCCCTTGGCCTTGATGAAGGCCTTGCGCAGGAACAGCGAGAAGCCGGGGTCGCCGTACGAGGTCAAACCTTTGCGCAGGCCGGCAGGGTCGTTGGACATGCGTGCTTCTTTCATTCTTACGGGGCGTCGAATTTGCTAGCGCTTTCTCGCCTTCGCCTCAAATGGATTGACCGTGGCGACACGTGTCGGCGCATAATGGGCAACATTGCGCGTCACGACCGTGAGGCCATGCTCCAATGCGGTCGCCGCGATGCCAAGATCGAGGTTCTTGTTGCCTAGTTGTGCGGATATCCGGCCCCACCTCCGTGCGACGCTCGTCGTCAGTGGCAAGACGCGCTCGCCGTAGAGACGCAACACCGCTTCGAGCCAGAGAGCGAGCTCGCTTGCGAATTTCGGGTCATCACGCTGCCGCTGCTCTATGCCGAACTCGATCTCGAAAACCGTGATGGTGGACAGGAACAAGTCTGTCGACCCGATCGTATCGAACCATCCGACCACATTGGCGTCCGCGCGACGCTTCCGCAGTTCGGACAGGATGTCAGTATCAACGAGATACATAGCGGCAAGTCAGAGTTTGATCTCTCGAAACTCGAGTTCGGGCCGCTCGAAGCTGCCGTCGTCCTTCGGTATGGCGAGCAGCATGTCCTTGAAGCTCGGCGCTCTTGCCTGCTCCAATTTGCGCAGCCGCTCGTAGTCGGCGGCATCCACAACGACAACCGCCGGCTTGCCGTGTTTAGTTACTGTCTGCGGCGCGTGCCTTGCAGCCTCGACCAGGGCGGAGAACTGGTTCTTGGCGTCCTGCACCGACCACGAACGGCGAGGCATAGTAACTACCTTCTGGCCATAAATTCTGGCCAGAATATAGTTCGCCGGCAGAAGCCGGTCAACTTGGTCAGGAATGACGAATCAAAGCGGCCCGCTCACCTAGCTGCGCAATCCGGGCGCCTCGCGGCCGGTGCGCGCGACATACTCGGTGTAGCCGCCGCCGTACTGGTGGATTCCCTCGTCGGTGAGCTCCAGCACCCGGTTCGACAGCGCGCCAAGGAAATGGCGGTCGTGCGAGACGAACAGCATCGTGCCTTCGTACTCGCGGAGCGCCGCGATCAGCATCTCCTTCGTCGCCATGTCGAGATGGTTGGTGGGCTCGTCGAGCACCAGGAGGTTCGGCGGGTCGTAGAGCATCTTGGCCATCACGAGGCGCGCCTTCTCGCCGCCCGACAGCACACGACACTTCTTCTCGACGTCGTCGCCCGAGAAGCCGAAGCAGCCCGCGAGCGAGCGCAGCGAGCCTTGCGTGGCCTGCGGAAATGAATCTTCCAGAGACTGGAACACGGTGCGTTCGCCGTCCAGCAGGTCCATCGCGTGCTGGGCGAAATAGCCCATCTTCACGCTGCCCCCGATCGCCACCGTGCCTTCGTCCGGCTCGGCCGCGCCGGCGACCAGCTTGAGCAGCGTGGACTTGCCGGCGCCGTTCACGCCCATGACGCACCAGCGCTCCCTGCGGCGGACCATAAAGGTAAGATCCGCATAGATGCGGCGGCTGCCGTAACCTTTGTGCACGTTCTTCAGGCTGACCACGTCCTCGCCGGAGCGCGGTGCTGGCGGAAATTCGAACGCGATCGTCTGCCGGCGCTTCGGCGGCTCGACCTTCTCGATCTTGTCGAGCTTCTTCACGCGGCTCTGCACCTGCGCGGCATGGGACGCGCGCGCCTTGAACCGCTCGATGAACTTGATCTCCTTGGCGAGCATCGCCTGCTGACGTTCGAACTGGGCCTGCTGCTGCTTCTCGGCGAGCGCGCGCTGCTGCTCGTAGAATTCATAATTGCCCGAATAGGCGGTGAGCGCGCCGCCGTCGATCTCCAGCACCTTGGTCACGATGCGGTTCATGAACTCGCGATCATGCGAGGTCATCATCAGCGCGCCTTCGTAGCCTTTCAGGAACTGCTCCAGCCAGATCAGGCTTTCGAGATCGAGATGGTTGCTCGGCTCGTCGAGCAGCATCACGTCCGGACGCATCAGCAGGATGCGGGCGAGCGCGACGCGCATCTTCCAGCCGCCCGAGAGCTTGCCGACGTCGCCGTCCTGCATCTCCTCGCTGAACGAAAGTCCGGCCAGAACCTCGCGCGCGCGGCCCTCGAGCGCGTAGCCGTCAAGCTCCTCGAAGCGGGCCTGCACCTCGCCATAGCGCGCGATGATCTCATCCATCTCGTCCGCGCGGTCAGGGTCGGCCATCGCGGCCTCGAGCTCCTTCAGCTCGGCCGCAACCTCGGCCACCGGACCTGCGCCGTCCATCGCCTCCGCGACGGCGCTGCGGCCCGACATCTCGCCGACATCCTGGCTGAAGTAGCCGATCGTGACGCCGCGATCGATCGCAACCTGCCCCTCGTCGGGATGGTCCGCGCCGGTGATCAGGCGGAACAGCGTCGTCTTGCCGGAGCCGTTCGGGCCGACAAGGCCGATCTTCTCGCCCCGTTGGAGTGCTGCGGACGCCTCGATGAAGACGATCTGGTGGCCGTTCTGCTTGCTGATGCTGTCGAGACGGATCATGCGCGCGCGCGAAACCTTGCGACTTGGCGGGAGAGATTTGGCGGGAGTTTCGGCCTGGACTTATGCGATGCGGCGCGTGAAAGGAAGGGTATTTTTGCGCGCGTCGGACTCAGTCTTTCCACGGATCGTATTCGCCCTCGCCCGCCATCGCGACCGCGAAGGGACGTAGCGTCTGCAGCACGCGGATCGAGCCGGCGTGTTGCGCCAGCACCTCGGGCAGGCGGCGGTACGCCATCGGGCTCTCGTCGAGATCGGCGCCGACGAGCACGACTCCGCGCGCGCGCAGCCAAGCGTCCATTTCGGCGCGCGTGAATCGCCGCTTTGCCTCGTTGCGCCCGAACAGCCGCCCGGCGCCGTGCACGGTGGAATAGAGCGAAGCGCGCGCCTCCTCGCTGTCGACGCCTTCGATGATCACGGCGTCGTCGCCCATCGAGCCGCCGACGAAGCCGCGCTGACCCGGAAACGCCGGCGTCGCGCCTTTTCGAACGACCCACAGATGCTTGTCGCCATGGCGCTCGCGCCAGGCATAGTTGTGATGATTGTGCACGCGATCGGTTTCCGTGCCGCCGATGATCTTGCGCACGCGCTCGCACACCCACTCGCGCCCCGCATAGGCATAGCGCCCGGCCAATTCCATCGCCGCGATGTAGCGTTGCCCAAGCTCACTGGCTTCGTCGATCACGGCGGGCGGCACGTTGATGCCGTCCTTGCCACCCGCGGCTTTCAGATAGCGTGTCGCGCTGGTGTTGCCGAGACCGCGGCTGCCGAAATGTACGCCGATCCAGATCAGGCCGTCTTCATCACGCATCAAGTCGACATAGTGGTTGCCGGAGCCGACCGTGCCGAGCTGTCCGATCGCCTTCTGCCGGTAGTCCTCCATACCGAACGCGCGCCAGGCGTCCGCGTCGTCGAACAGCGCATGCTCGACGCGTTCCTCATTGCGGCGGCCGATGCCGAACGAGATGACGCGCGCGACGTCGCGGATGATCTCGCCGACGCGGTCCTGGATCGTCTGGTAGGGCATGTCGAGGCGGATCGCCATGTTGCCGCAGCCGATGTCGAAGCCGACGCCCGAAATGCTGATCTGCCCCTCATAGGCAATCACGCCGCCGACCGGTTGCGCATAGCCGAGATGGCCGTCGGCGCAGAGCGTGCCGGCGATGACATTGCCGACACCCATGCAGTTGCGCATCTGGGCGATCGTGCCTTCGCTGTGCTCGCCGAACACTTTCAGCGGGCTGTTCTGATATTGCGGCGCCTGCGGCGGCAGCTCGACCGCGGTCGCCTCCTTGACAAGATGCTCCTGCCGCGCGGCATCGCGGAACGTGCACCAGGCCGGCATGCCGCGCCCTTGACCGACCCCTTGGCCGACGCGCGAATCCGGATCGATCCCCGCCGCAAGGGCGAGCTCGCGGGCGCGCGCTTCATAGCGGTCGGGCCGACGCATGGTTCACTCCTCGCGATCGCCTGTACGCCGTTTGGCGACGGCTTTCCAATTTCAATTCGTCATGGATTTAATGAGTTGCGTTCAACGCACGCCGAAATTTCAGCGGTTTTGTTGCGGAATCAGCGCCCGATCTCTCTCGCCACGCGGATGCCCGCATTGATATAGCGATAGGCCTGTCCCTGCCGCCCACGCACCGCGATGCGCAGATAGGTGCGCGGGTAGCCCCAGGCGCCGCCGCGCTGCACGCGGACTTTGCAATCGCCCGTGAGCCAGGCCGAGCCATCGCTCGGCGCGCCTTTGAAGTCATCGTTCCAGCAATCCTCGACCCACTCGAATACATTGCCATGCGTGTCGTGGAGGCCGAACGCATTGGGGCGAAAGCTCCCGACCGGCGCCGTGAAGGCGTGGCCGTCGCCACAGGGCAGGGCGTCCCACTTCTTCTCTTTCGCGAGCGGCACCTCGGCGAGCGCCGTCTCGTCGACGCCGTTGCCATAGCCGCAGTAGTCCTTGTCGTCGTCGCCGAAGTGAAAGCGCGTGCTCGCGCCGGCGCGTGCGGCGTATTCCCATTCGGCTTCGCTCGGCAGGCGATACGATTTTCCGTTCTTGGCCGAGAGCCAGGCGAGATAGGCTTTCGCGTCGTCCCACGACAGGCAGGCTGCGGGGTGCTTGCCGCCTTGCGCAAAATTCGGCTTGCGCCAGTTGAAGCCTTTCTGCTCGTCGAACTTGCCGTCCTGCCAGAGATCGCAGACGTCGCCGGTGTCGTACTTGGTCTCGTCCGCAAACGCCGCGAACTCCGCGACGGTCAGCTCGAACTTGCCGAGCGCGAAGGCCTTCCCGATCGTGACCTGGCGCTGCGGACCTTCGTTGTCGAGGCGATCCTTCTCGGTTTCAGGCGAGCCCATCAGGAACGCGCCGGCCGGAACGATGACCATCTCGGGACAGGTCGCGCATTCGCGAAACGTATCGCCGGCTTTCAGCCTCTGCTCTTGCGCCGCTGAGAGTGGCGCCTGCGCGGCCGCGTTCGCACAGGTCATGATGGCAACGAGACCAGATAGAAGCACGCGCATGGTTGGTTCCCCGAGGAACGGGAGAATCTACCGCGCGAGGCCGGCAAAGTTTCGATGGCGGCCGGAAATCACAATCATTCCGGTTATTTCGATCCTGCGGCGGCTTGCCGCAGTGCGCGAGCTCTATTCCGCGTCGGGCGGTGGGAGGAACACGATCTCGTGCTTGGCCGAGAGCGCCACCACGTCTGGCGGGTTCTGCTCCTTCATGCCGTGGATCGCCCAGAACAGGTCGTAGAGCTTGCGCGTCGGCGTGACCCAGAACAGGCACTTCACGGGCTGCTCGGACTTGTTGAACAGACCGTGCGGGATGTTCATCGGCAGCCGGATCAGGTCACCCGCGGTCGCGACGTAGTCGCGCCCGTCGATGACGGCGTCGAGCCGGCCCTCGAACATGTAGATGAACTCGTCCTGTGTCGGATGAATATGCGGCGGCACGAAGGTGCCGGGCGGGAAGGTTGCGTGCCACGAGAATAGGCTCTCGCTCAGCGACTTCGGCACGTAGGTCTGGCCAAGGATGTTCCAGACGATCCCGTCAATGCCGGTGGTCGCCTTGGTGATGCCTGCCGTCAACTGCATGGACACGAACTCGCTCCCGTTAAGCCGTCCTCGCCGCGGCGGCATTCAATCACGGATGCGACGCGCCCGGAACCTGGAGGTGCCACGCTGAGGAGACGATTTCGCGACAGCGTAAACGCCCGCGGTTCGGCCCCCCGAATCCGCTTCACAGGTCAGATATTTTAGGCTTAAAATAATTCCCGCCCGTGCCGCGATTGGGGGCACTGGCCCGTCTTGGGAGGGCGGAACAGCGTGACTGCGAGCAGACCGCAGATCGATGCCTCGTTCGTCAAGCGCCGCGCGAAGGAGCTTGGCGCCGATCTCGTCGGCATCGCGAGCGCCGCCACGCTGAATGCGTTTCCGCCCGATCCGCGCTGGCCGCAAACGCCGGATCGCATCTCGCCTTATTGCAAGAGCGTGATCGTGCTGGTGCAGCGCATCCCGGTCGGCGCCTTCCGCTGCAAGACCAACGTGCCGGTGCAGTACATCGACATGCTGGTGCTGCGGAAGATGGACAAGGTGGCGTATCGCCTCGCCGAGGAGCTGGAACAAGCCGGCTATCCGAGCTTTGTCACCGCCGCGCAGGAGACCGACTGGAATTACAAGCGCGCGAGCTATGGCCGGCTTTCGACCCGCCATCTCGGCGTCGAGGCGGGGCTCGGCACGCTCGGGCTCGAGGTCAACATCCTCACGCCGGAGTTCGGTCCGCGCGTCTATCTCACTGGCCTCCTCACCGAGCTGGAGCTCGAGCCCGACCAGCCGATCACCGAGCAGGTCTGCATCGGCGAATCCTGCTCGCGTTGTCTGCATTCCTGTCCGGCCGATGCGGTCCTGCATTTCGGCATCGACAAGCGCGCCTGCGCCACCGAAGCGCAGGAGTTCGGCTTCTCGACCATCCTGCAGTTCTTCGAAAAATTCATCGACATGCCGCACGCCCAGAAGGCCGCCGTGGCAGCCTCACGCGACGTGTTCGGCTTCTGGCAGGGACTGCTGCGTGTCGTCGGCTCGTTCGGCGATTGCCCGCGCTGTCTCGCGGTCTGCCCGGTCGGCAACGATTATCACGCGCATCTGACCGACGTGCAGAAGGCGATCCCCGAGAAGACGCCCGAAAAGGTCGCGCTCGGCAAGGCCTACAAGGAAAACCGCGCCAAAGGCGCCGCGATCGCGGGCCTCTCCGAGTACAACAGCCGCTGGGTCGGGCCCGAAGGCTACAAGGGCATGGTGGCGCGCCAGCTGCAGGAATTCAAAAAGCAGCAGGTTGCGCGCGAGCGCAAGGTGCCGGTGCTGACCGACGAGGACCGCTGATGGTCGCGGTATTCCGGGAGCCGCTCACGGCTGAAGCCATCAAACAGAAGGCGCGCGCGCTCGGCGCCGATCTCGTCGGCATCGCGGACGGCGCGGTGCTGGAAGCCAATCCGCCCGATCCGGCCAATCCGCGGCGCCCCTCCGATATCACCGCGCATGACGGCGGACGCGTCATCGTGCTGGCGAAACGGCTGTCGCGCGGCGTCGCGCGCATCGCGGCCTGGAACGACCGGCACAAATACTACAACGACGAGCTCGCGCTGACGCGGCTGGAGGAAGCCTCGCTCGAGCTCGTCTACTGGCTCGAGGACAATGGCTATCCGGCGATCATCGTGCCGCCGACGCATTCCGATCCCTGGACCTTCGAGGACGGCAAGCCGAAGAAACATCTCTCGACGCTGTTGTCGCTGCCGCATGCCGCCGTTGAGGCCGGGCTCGGCACGCTCGGCCTCAATCTGCAACTGCTCACGCCCGAATACGGCCCGCGCGTGGTGCTGACCGCGGTGCTCTGCACGATCGATGTCGCCTGCGACCAGCGCATCGAGCAGGCGCTCTGCCTCGGGCCGTCCTGCGCGCGCTGCCTCAAAGTGTGCCCGGGTGACGCCGTCGGCCATTGGAGCCGCGACTGGGAGGCGTGCGATCCACACCGCTCGCCGCATGGCTTCGCGCAGCTCTCCGACCATGTCACGCGCATCATCGCGGCGCCGACGCCGGAGGCGCAGAAAGAGCTCGTGCGCTCCGAAGATTCGTTCAATCTGTGGCAAAGCATTCTGCGCGGCGCCGGCGTGATCACCGGCTGCCGCAAATGCGCCGATGTGTGCCCGGTCGGCGCCGACTATCAGGCGATGCTGGCCGACGCGCTCGATCCGATTCCCGACTCGACGGCCGCAAAGGAAAACCGCGCGGTACGGATGGAAGAGGACGAGCGCGCCGGGAACATGGGCGATGACTATGCGGCGCAGCGCCGTTGGATCGGCAGCATGCGGCAGCGGATCTCGTGATGCTGGCGCTGCCGAAGTCCCGCAGTGAGATTGCGGCGATCCAGAAGGTCCGCAAGCGGCGCGCCCTCGAGCAGGCACGGCGCGCGCCGTTCTACGCTGGCAAGCTCGACCACATCGATCTTGGGCGGCTCGATGATGCGGACGAATGGCGCGAGATCCCGATCCTCGACAAGGACATGCTGCGCGCGCTCTCCGACGCGGATTTCTATGACAAGTTCTGCGTTCCGCCGGATGACGGCATCGCGGAATATTGGCGCTCGGGCGGCGCGACCGGCACACCGCTGTTCTATCCGCGCAGCTTCGCCGATATCCGCGCCGCGATGGTCGGATTTGCGCGCATCTATCAATGCGCCGGTTGCCCGGGCGGCAGCCGCGCGCATGTGTCGTTCCCGCTCGGCATCCACCCCGTTGGGCAGATGCTGGCGCGCGCCGCGACCGAGGTCGGCATTGCGGTGAACTGGGCCGGTTCCGGCACGACCACGCCGTCGATGATGCAGATCGAGCTGATCCAGCGCTTGCAGCCGACAATCTGGATGGGCATGAGCAGCTACGGCCTGCATCTCGCCAATCTCGCTGAGCAGCGTGGCATCGACCTCGCGGGCAGCGCGGTCGACACGATCCTCTGCTCCGCCGAGCCGCTTTCGCAGGCAAAGCGCGCCAAGCTCGCGCGCCAATGGGGCGCGCAGGTGCGCGACACGTTCGGCATGACCGAGGCCGGCATGATGGGCGCCGAGGATGCGGAGGGCCGGGGCTTCCGCATCTGGAGCGACATGTTCTTCGTCGAAGTCGTCGACCCGCAGACGCATGAGCCGGTCGGCGCGGGCGAAACCGGCAGCCTCGTCGTGACGCCGCTCTGGACCAACAACGTCACGCCATTCCTGCGCTGGAGCTCGGGCGATCTCGTCACGTATCACGAAGCCGAGGAAGGCGAGGGGCCGTTCGCGGTCTTCCCCCTTGTAAAGCACGCGCATCGCACCACCGGCTTCTTCAAGGTGCGCGGGATCAATCTCAATCACGCCGAGCTCGAGGACTTCATGTTCCGCAACCTCGCAGTCGCGGACTTCAAGGCCGAGCTTGTCAGCGCGCGCGATCTCGACGTGCTGCGCCTCTCGATCGAGGTGAAGCGCGATTCCGTGCCGACGCGCGTATCCGACGGCCTGACGAGCGCGGTGCGCGACACCTTCGGTCTGACCCCGGAGATCGTCGTGCTCGAGGCCGGTACGCTGGCGCGAGAATTCGAGGCGAGCGTCAAGACGCCGCGCTTCGTCGATCGGCGGCAATAGGCGCAACAATGTGCAGTTTGCCGCAGCCGCTGCCCAACAATCCGAACTGGCACGATCGTGCGCCGCCGCTTAAGCTTCGCGCCAGGCGTCGGCGACGGCGATGCTCCACCGATAGAGACAAAAAAGCGCTGCTTACAGAGAGGTGAACATGAGATCCGCAACCCTACTCGCCGCCACGACGGCCGTGCTGCTCTCGCTCAGTGCCGCGCAGGCGCAGGAGAAGCTCAAGATCGGCTTCATCGCCTCGCTCTCCGGCCCGCCGGCGGTGCTCGGCACGCAGCTCAGGAACGGCTTCATGCTCGGGATCAAGAATCTCGGCGGCAAGCTCGGCGGGCGCGAGGTCGACGTCATTGTCCAGGATGACGAGCTGAAGCCCGACGTCGCGGTGAACAAGGTCAAGGCTTTCGTCGAGCGCGACAAGGTCGACTTCGTGGTCGGACCGATCTTCTCCAACATCCTGCAGGCGATCATGAAGCCGACGACCGATGGCGGCGCCATTCTGATTTCGCCGAATGCCGGTACGTCGAATTTCGCCGGCAAGGACTGCAATCCGAACCTGTTCGTCACCTCGTATCAGAACGACCAGAATCACGAGGTGCTCGGCAAGTACGCGCAGGACAAGGGGATCAAGAAAGCCTTCATCATGGCGCCGAACTATCAGGCGGGCAAAGACTCGCTCGCCGGGTTCAAGCGCTACTTCAAGGGCGAGGTCGTCGACGAAGTCTACGTGCCGCTCAACCAGCTCGACTATTCGGCCGAGCTCTCCAAGATCGCCGCGGCCGCACCGGAGGCGATCTTTGTGTTCCTGCCCGGCGGCATGGGGGTGAATTTTGTCAAGCAGTTCCGCCAGGCCGGCCTCGCCGACAAGATCACGTTCCTGTCCGCGTTCACGGTCGACGAGGGGACGTTGCCGGCCCAGCAGGACGCCGCGCTCGGCTTCTTCGGCGGGTCGAACTGGGCGCCGAACCTCGACAATCCCGAGAACAAGAAGTTCGTGGATGACTACGTGAAGGAATACAACGCGGTGCCGGGCAGCTACGCGTTCCAGGCCTATGACGCCGCGCAGTTGATCGACTCGGCGCTGAAGGCCACCGGCGGCAAGACCGACAACAAGGACGTGCTGCGCGCCGCGCTGATGAAGGCCGACTTCAAGTCGCCGCGCGGCAAGTTCAAGTTCAACACCAACCACTATCCGATCCAGGACTTCTATCTGGTGAAGGTCGGCAAGCGCGCCGACGGCAAGTACCAGACCGAGATCGCGCAGAAGGTGTTCACCGACTACGCCGATCCGTACGTGAAGGACTGCCCGATGAAGTGACCTCGGTGGTCATTCCGGGGCGCGGGCATCTTCGCCCGCGAGCCCGGAATCCATAAACGCCGGCGGCGCAAATGAATGAAGGACAGCGTTTATGGATTCCGGGTTCGCGCCCACAGCGCGTCGCAGACGCGCGTAAACGCGCTTCAGGGCGCGCCCATAGCGCGTCGTAGACGCGCGTAAACGCGCTTTTGAATGACGGACAGACATGTCCACCACTCTCCTCATCGTCCAGACGTTGAACGGGCTGCAGCTCGGCGTGCTGTTGTTCCTGATCGCCGCCGGGCTGACGCTCGTGTTCGGCGTGATGGACTTCATCAATCTCGCCCATGGCGTGCAGTACATGCTCGGCGCCTATCTCGCCGTGATGTTCTACGGGCTCACCGGGAATTTCCTCATCGCGCTGGTGCTGGCGCTGTTTGCGGCGCTCATCTTCGGACTGCTGCTCGAGTTCGTCGTGTTTCGCCATCTCTACGACCGCGATCATCTCGATCAGGTGATCGCGACCTTCGGCATCATCATGCTGCTGAATCAGAGCGTGAAGCTGATCTGGGGAGCGGCGCCGTTGAGCCTGCCGATTCCTGAGATCTTCTCCGGCTCGGTCGTGCTGATGCCGGGGCTGCTCTATCCGGTCTGGCGGCTCGTGATCATCGTGTCGGGGCTTGCGGTCGCGCTCATTCTCTATCTGCTGGTCAGCCATACCCGCGTCGGCATGCTGGTACGCGCCGGCGCGAGCAATGCCGCGATGGTCTCGGCGCTCGGCGTCGACATCCGCCGGCTGTTCATGATCGTGTTCGGCTTCGGCACCATGCTGGCGGGTTTTGCCGGCATCATGATCGCGCCGATCCTCTCGGTCGAGCCCGGCATGGGCGACACGATCCTGATCCTGGCATTTGTCGTGATCGTCATCGGCGGCATCGGCTCGATCCGTGGCGCGTTCATTGCGGCATTACTGATCGGGCTGGTGGACACGCTCGGCCGCTCGTTCTCGGTCGACATCATGCGCTTGTTCCTCGCGCCGTCGCCGGCGCGCACGGTCGGGCCCGCGATTGCCTCGATGCTGATCTATCTGCTGATGGCGCTGGTGCTCTATTTCCGCCCGGCCGGGCTATTCCCGGCGAAAGGGCGCTGACGATGACCGAAGCTGCGCTTTCTGCTGCTCCGACGGCGCGCCGCAGTTTTCTCGTCGGTAACGCGCTGCCGATCGCCATCTTCGTGCTCTTCGCGGTGCTGCCGGCCTTCGCGGTGTTCTCGGCCGAAACCTATCTGCTCAGCCTCGTCACCCGCGTGATGATCTTCGCGATTGCGGCGCTCGCGCTCGATCTGCTCATGGGCTACGGCGCGCTGGTCTCGTTCGGTCATGCGGCCTTCATCGGGCTCGGCGCCTATACGATCGGCATCCTGTCCTCGCACGGCATCACGGAAATCCTGATCGCGCTGCCGGTCGCGCTCGTCGTCGCGGTGCTGTTTGCCTGGCTCACCGGCATTGTCTGCCTGCGCACCAAGGGCGTCTACTTCATCATGATCACACTCGCGTTCGGGCAGATGGTCTATTTCACGGCTTCATCGCTCGCGCCCTATGGCGGGGATGACGGGCTGACCATTCGCGCGCGCTCGACGCTCGCCGGCTTGCCGATCTTCGGCAACGATCGCGCGCTCTATTACATCAGCCTCGCCTGTCTGCTCGGCGCGTATCTCTTGTGCCGCGCGATCGTCGCGTCGCGCTTCGGGCGGGTCTACCGCGGCGCGCGCGAAAATCCGCTGCGCGTCGCCACGATCGGCTTCGAGGTCTACCGCTACCAGCTCGTCGCTTATCTGATCGCGGGCGCGCTCGGCGGGCTGTCCGGCTTCCTGCTCGGCAACGCGACTGACTTTGTCAGCCCTGCCTATATGTCGTGGCAGCGCTCCGGCGAGCTCCTCATCATGGTGATCCTCGGCGGCATGGGCACGCTGAACGGCGCGATCATCGGCGCCGCGGCGTTCATTCTCGCCGAGGAATGGCTCTCTGGCATTACCGAGCACTGGAAGGTGATCTTCGGGCCGCTGCTGGTTCTGGTCGCGGTGTTCGCGCGCGGCGGCCTGATCGGCATTGCCACGAGGCTCAGGGGAATGCGCCGTGGCTGACGAGGCTGTGCTGCGTATCGAGGGATTGGGCAAGAACTTCGGCGGCCTGCGCGTGACCGACGACGTGACGCTCGACGTGCGCGAGGGCGAGCTGCACGCCGTGATCGGGCCGAACGGCGCCGGCAAGACCACGCTGATCAATCAGATCTCCGGGCTGCTCGCGCCGGATGCCGGCCGCATCGTGTTCTGCGGCGAGGACGTTACGACGTTGCCGATGCACACGCGCGCCGCGCGCGGACTGGCGCGCTCGTTTCAGATCACCTCGATCCTGCCCGGCTTCTCGGCGCTGGAAAATGTCGCGCTCGCCGTGCAGGCCCGCTCCGGCACGAGCTTTCGCTTCTTCGGCCGCGCTTCCTCCGAGGAAGCCTTGAACGCGGCGGCACGCCAGTCGCTCGCGCAGGTCGGCCTCGCCGAACGCGCCGATGTGCCGGCCGGTGAGCTCTCGCATGGCGAGAAGCGGGCGCTCGAACTCGCCATCGCGCTTGCGATGGAGCCGAAGCTGTTGCTGCTCGATGAGCCGATGGCCGGCACCGGCCATGATGAATCCGCGCGGCTTGTGAGCGTGCTGCGTTCGCTCAAGGGTCGCTTCCCGATGGTGCTGGTCGAGCACGACATGGGCGCGGTGTTCGCGCTCGCGGATCGCATCTCGGTGCTGATCTACGGGCGCATTCTGGCGAGCGGCACGCCGAACCAAGTGCGCGCCGATCCGCAAGTGGTCGCGGCCTATCTCGGTGATGAGATGGAATGATGCTGAGCGTCGAGAAACTCGCAGCCGGCTACGGCCCCGCCCAGGTCCTGTTCGATGTGACTTTCGCGATTGGTGCGGGCGAGGTCGTGACGCTGCTCGGGCGCAACGGCATGGGCAAGACCACGACGATCAAGACGCTGATGGGCCTGTTGCCGTCGCGCGGCGGCAGCGCGCGTTTTGACGACGAGGAATTGCTCGGCCGTCCGCCGTTTCGCATCGCGCAGCGCGGGCTTGGCCTGGTGCCCGAGGGACGCCAGATCTTCCCGACGCTGTCGGTTGAAGAAAATCTGGTCGCGACCGCGGCCGTGCGGCACGGCACCACCTGGACGCTGCAGCGCGTCTACGCGTTCTTTCCGCGCCTCGCCGAGCGCCGCCACAATATGGGCAATCAGCTCTCCGGCGGCGAGCAGCAGATGCTCGCCATCGGCCGCGCGCTGATGACCAACCCGAAGCTGCTCATTCTCGATGAGGCGACCGAGGGCCTCGCGCCCCTGATCCGCGCCGAGATCTGGGCCTGCCTGTCGCGTCTCAAGCAGGAAGGGCAGGCGATCCTGCTGGTCGACAAGCATCTCGATGCCTTGACGAAGATCGCCGACCGTCATGTTGTTATCGAGAAGGGCCACGTGGTGTGGACCGGCACGTCGCAAGCGCTCGCCGCCGACAGAAGCGTGAAGGAGAAGTATTTGCAGGTGTGAGGTGGCGAATGGTGAGTGGCTAGAGCGTGATGAATTTAGGTTCGAGCAAGCCGCGTATTTCGCCATCCGCGAGTCTGGAGCTCGTCGCTGCGCCCTCTCCCCTTGTGGGAGAGGGCTACTCAGACATGCAGCGCAGAATGTTGGGTGAGGGGTAAGCAACCCCTCACCCAACCGAATGCGTTGAACCACCTGCGATGCCCTCTCCCACAAGGGGAGAGGGCAAACATGGCTAGCGCCGTCGATTCGATCTCAATTCATCCTGCTTTAAATGGCGAATAGGAGCCTTCTCACCCTTACTCCGCCGCCTGCTTGAACCCCGGGCTCGCATGCCCCTTCGGCTTCGCCTTGAGCTTCAGCTGCGTGAGGTCCGCCCGGTCGCGCGCCGAGTTGCGGAAGATCTGGTCGCGCCCCGCAAGATACTGCGGCGGACAGTGGATGTCGCTGACGCCGTACCAGGCCGCGGCCTTGAGCGTGAAGAACGGATCGACCAGATGCGGGCGCGCCAGCGCCACGAGGTCGGCGCGTCCGGCCGCTACGATCGTGTTCACCTGGTCGGCGGTCGTGATCGCGCCGACGCACATGGTGGCGAGTCCCGCCTCGTTGCGGATCTGGTCCGAGAACGGCGTCTGATACATGCGGCCGAACACCGGCTCGGCGTCATGCACGGTCTGTCCGGTCGAGACGTCGATCAGGTCGCAGCCCGCATCCGCGAAGGCGCGCGCGATCGCGACGGAATCGTCTGCCGTGATGCCGCCTTCTTTCCAGTCGGTCGCCGAGATGCGCACCGACATCGGCTTGTCGTCCGGCCAGGCCTTGCGCATGGCGCGGAGGACCTCCAACGGGAAGCGCAGGCGATTTTCGAGGCTGCCGCCGTATTCGTCCGTGCGCGTGTTGGTGAGCGGCGAGATGAAGCTTGCGAGCAGATAGCCGTGCGCCGCATGCATCTCAAGCATGTCGAAGCCGGCGCGCACGCCGCGCTGCACGGCCTGCACGAAGTCGGCGACGACCTTGTCCATGTCGGCGCGCGTCATCTCGCGCGGCACCTGGCTGTGCAGATAGTAGGGCAGGGGCGAAGCCGAGATCACCGGCCAGGCGCCTTCGGGGAGCGGCTGATCCATCCCGTCCCACATCAGCTTGGTCGCGCCCTTGCGGCCGGCGTGACCGAGCTGCAGGCAGAATTTCGTCGCCGAGTTCGCATGCACGAAGTCGACGATGCGCTTCCACGCGGCTTCCTGCGCATCGTTGTACATGCCGGTGCAGCCGCGCGTGATGCGTGCCTCTTCCGACACGCACACCATCTCGGTGAACATCAGTCCCGCGCCGCCGGTCGCGCGGCTGCCGAGATGCACGAGGTGCCAGTCGGTCGGCAGGCCGTCGACCGCCGAATACTGGTCCATCGGCGACACGACCACGCGATTTGCCAGCGTCATCCCGCGCAGCCGGAACGGCTGGAACATCGGCACTTTCGGCCGCTCGAGATCGACCTCGAAGCCGAGCGTCTGCACGTCGCTTGCCACCACCTTGTCGATTGCGGCGACGAATTCGGGGGCGCGCAGCGCGAGGTTGTCGTAGGTGATCGCCTTCGAGCGCGTCATCAGCCCGAACGCGAAGCGCGTCGGATCCATGTCCCAGAAGCGGCGTACGTGCTCGAACCAGACCAGTGAAACGTCGGCCGAATGCTGCGTCTTTTCGACCTCGAGCCGCCGCTCGGTCTCGAAATGCGCGAGCGCTTGTTTGACGTCGCGCGCGCCGACATTGCGGCCGGCGGTCGCCTTGAAGGCGTCGAAGAGCGCGATCGCGTCTTCCATCGCGAGCTTGGTGCCCGAGCCGATCGAGAAATGCGCGGTCGCCTTGGCGTCGCCGATCAGCACGATGTTGTCGTGCGTCCAGCGCTCGCAATGAATGGTCGGGAAGTTGCGCCAGAGCGAGCGGTTGATGATGAGCTTGTGGCCCTGCAGCTCCTTGGCGAACACGCCCTCGAGGAACATCGCCGATTGCGCCTCATCGAGCTTGTCGAGACCTGCGCGTTCCCACGTCGCCGGATCGGTCTCCAGCACCCAGGTCGAGAGGCCCGGCTCGTACTGATAGCAATGCGCGATGAAGATGCCGTGCTCGGTCTCGCGGAAGAAGAACGTGAAGGCGTCGAACGGCCGCGTCGAGCCCATCCAGGTGAACTTGTTCAGCCGCAGGTCGGTGCTCGGCTTGAATGCGTCGGCGTACTGCGCGCGGATGCGCGAGTTGATGCCGTCGGCCGCGACGATCAGGTCGGCGTCCCGATGGGCGCCGGGATCGATCTCGACCTGGAATTTCAGCGCGACGCCCAGCGCCCGGGCGCGCTCCTGCAGCAGCCGCAGTAGCGTGACGCGTGAGCAACCGCAGAAGCCGTTGCCGCCGACGCGATGCACCGTGCCCTTGAAGTGGATTTCGATATCGTCCCAATAGGCGAAGTTCGCTGTGATCGCCTGGTAGCTTTCACGGTCGTACTTCTCGAACGTCTCGAGCGTCTCGTCGGAGAACACGACGCCGAAGCCGAACGTGTCGTCAGGGCGGTTGCGCTCGTAGACGGTGATGTCGATGTGCGGCCACGCCTTCTTGGCGAGAATAGCGAAATAGAGCCCGGCCGGCCCGCCGCCGATCACGTCGACTTTCATCAAGTCCTCCGCAGGGCTCGCTGGCTGCGTCGCACGAACAACGCGCATCCGCGCGTGCTGGTGCCGCTGTGAAATTACTTTAAGCTTAAAATAATTTTCGCGCAAGCCTCCCGGAAGCTTGAAGGCGAGAAATTTGAAGCTTAAAGTAATTTTGAGGGCGGATTCGTAAGGCCCGCGAGGCGCGTTCATGAACCTACAGGGGCGGCATGCTCTGGTGACCGGCGGCGGGCGCGGCATCGGCCGCGCCGTCGCGGCCGCGCTTGCGGGCGCGGGCGCCACCGTCACGGTGCTCGGCCGCCAGGACGCGCCGCTGCGCGACGCCGTAAGCGCCGGCCATGCCAGTGCCTATGCGGTCGCCGACGTGACCGACGAGGCCGGGGTCGCGGCCGCGGTCCAGGAGGCGGCTGCGCGCGCGCCGATCGACATCCTGATCGCCAATGCCGGCAGCGCGGTGAGCGTCCCGTTCCTGAAAAGCTCCACGCAACAGTTTCGCGACATGTTCGAGCTCAACGTCATGGGCGTGGTGCATACGACCCGCGCGGTGCTCGGCGACATGGTCAAGCGCCGCTATGGCCGCATCGTGGTCAACGCATCGGTCGCGGGACTGAAGGGCTACGCCTACGTGAGCGCCTATTGCATGGCCAAGCATGCGGTCGTCGGCTTCGTGCGCGCGCTGGCGCAGGAGACGGCAAAGAGTGGCGTCACGGTGAACGCCGTCTGTCCCGGGTATGTCGACACCGACCTGTCGCAGTCCGCTATCACGCACGTCACGGCGAAGACCGGCCGCTCGGCCGAAGCCGCGCTCGCCGACATGCTGAAGGATAAGCCGATCGACCGGCTGATCACGCCGGAAGAGGTCGCGGCCGCCGTGCTGTTTCTGTGCTCGCCCGGCGCGAGCGCGATCACCGGCACGACGCTGACCGTCGCGGGCGGAGAAATCTGATGGACGAGGGCGTGATCCCGCTCGATGCGGAGACCAAGGTCGCCGAACGGCCGGCCGATCACGAGGCCGAACTGCGGCTGTGGCTGCGCCTGCTCACCTGCACCACCTTGATCGAGAGCGAGGTGCGCCGTCGCCTGCGCGATGAATTCGACGTCACGCTGCCGCGCTTCGACCTGATGGCGCAGCTCGACAAGGCGCCGAACGGGATGACGCTTGGCGAGTTGTCACAGCGTATGATGGTGTCGAACGGCAATGTCACCGGGCTCGCCGAGCGCCTTGTCGAACAGGGGCTGCTCGACCGCCGCGCCGCGCCGAACGACCGCCGCGCCCAGATCGTCAGCCTCACGGCCGAAGGACGCCGCGCGTTTCGCGCCATGGCGCGCACGCACGAGGACTGGATCGCGGAGATCTTCGCGGCGCTCGAGCCGAGGGAGATCGAAACGCTGATGACGCTGCTGGCGAAGACCAAAGCCTCGGCCCGCAGGGCACTGACGGAGCGGCAATCCTCATGATGGCGAACCCGGTCACGCTGCCGCTGAGCAACTACAAGGCGCAACACGTGCGCCTTGTAGTCGACGGCAAGGTCGCGACGCTGACGCTGAACCGGCCCGAAAAGAAGAATCCGCTCACCTTCGAGAGCTATGCCGAGATCGGCAACATCTTCCGCGCCGCCGCGAAGGACAAGCAGGTGAAGGCCTTCGTCGTCACCGGCGAGGGCGGCAATTTCTGCTCCGGCGGCGATGTCTTCGAGATCATCGGTCCGCTGATCGAGATGGACACCGTGCACCTGCTCGAATTCACGCGCATGACCGGCGAGGCCGTGAAGGCGATGCGCCAATGCCCGCAGCCGATCGTCGCGGCGATCGACGGCGTCTGCGCGGGCGCGGGCGCGATCCTGGCGATGGCTTCCGACCTGCGGCTCGGCACCGCAAAGGCCAAGGTCGCGTTCCTGTTCAATCGCGTCGGCCTCGCCGGCTGCGACATGGGCGCCTGCGCGATCCTGCCGCGCATCATCGGGCACGGTCGCGCCTCCGAGCTGCTCTACATGGGCCGCGTGATGAACGGCGAGGAAGCCGAACGCTGGGGCTTCTTCAATCGCCTCTGCGGCAGCGAAGCGGTGCTCGCCGAGGCGGAGAAAGTCGCCAAGCAGCTTGCCGATGGGCCGACCTTTGCGAATGCGATGACCAAACGCATGCTCGAAATGGAGTGGGCGATGTCGGTCGAGCAGGCGATTGAGGCCGAAGCGGTCGCGCAGGCGCTGTGCATGGAAACCGAGGACTTCGCGCGCGCCTATCGCGCCTTCGCGGCGAAGCAGAAGCCGGTATTCGAGGGCAACTGATGTCGCTCGACGCGCTCAGGGAAACGCTCAACTGGCCGTTCTTCGAGGCGCATCACCGCCGCTTTGCCGAAGAACTTGCGCACTGGGCCGACGCGACGCTGCCCGGCCTGCCGCATGACGATGTCGACGCCGCCTGCCGCGCGCGCGTTGCCGCACTCGGCAAGGCCGGCTTCCTGAAAGCCGCGGTCCCGGGCGCCTATGGCGGATTGCATGAAGCGCTCGACGTGCGCACCTTGTGCATCGCGCGCGAGACATTGTCGTTCCGTGACGGCCTCGCGGATTTCGCGTTTGCGATGCAAGGCCTCGGAACCGGCTCGATTACGCTCTACGGCACGCCGGAGTTGAAACAGAAATACCTGCCGCCGGTGCGCGACGGCAGGAGAATCGCGGCGTTTGCGCTGTCCGAGCCGGAAGGCGGCTCGGACGTCGCCGCCATGGCGACGACTGCGACGCCGGATGGCAACACGCATGTGCGCATCGACGGGGCCAAGACCTGGATTTCGAACGGCGGCATTGCGGATCACTACCTGGTGTTCGCCCGCACCGGCGAAGGTCCGGGCGCGAAGGGCCTGTCGGCCTTCATGGTCGATGCCGACACGCCGGGCCTCTCGGTTGCCGAGCGCATCGACGTGATTGCGCCCCATCCCCTCGCGACACTCAAATTCGACGCCGTACGCGTGCCGATCACCAACCGGCTTGGGGCGGGCGGCGAAGGCTTCAAGGTCGCAATGGCGACGCTCGACATTTTCCGCTCGACGGTCGGTGCCGCGGCGCTCGGCTTCGCGCGGCGCGCGTTGCACGAGACGGTGGAGCACGCGGCGACGCGAAAGCTATTCGGCGCGCCGCTTGGCGAGCTGCAATTGACGCAGGGCGCGATCGCGGACAGCGCGACCGAGGTCGATGCCGCCGCGCTCCTGGTCTATCGCGCCGCCTGGACCAAGGATCAGGGCGCTGCGCGCGTCACACGCGAGGCCGCCATGGCCAAGATGTATGCGACCGAGGCCGCCCAGCAGGTGATCGATCGCGCCGTGCAGTTGCATGGCGGGCGCGGCGTGACCAAGGGCGAGAAGGTCGAGGAGCTTTATCGCGAGATCCGCGCGTTGCGCATCTACGAGGGCGCGACCGAAGTGCAGAAGGTCGTCATCGCGCGCGAGGCGCTGCGCCTGCGCGCGGCGCGGCAGGCGCTGGCAGCGGAATGATGGAGCGCGTCATGATCCGATCGGGACATGTCGATACGTTTGCGCGGGACAATCTGCCGCCGCAGGCGCAATGGCCGGAATTCCGGTTCACGCTGCCCGAGTTGCAATACCCCGAGCGCCTGAACTGCGTGACGGAGTTCGTCGACCGCTGGGTCGTGGGAGGCGAGGGCGATCGCGTCGCAATCATCTCGCCGAGCGAGAGCTGGACCTACGCGGCGCTCGCCGAGCGCATCAATCGCATCGCCAATGTGCTCACCCGTGATCTCGGGATGCTGCCGGGTAACCGCGTGCTGATGCGAGCCGCCAACTCGCCGATGGCGATTGCGATCTATCTGGCGGTGATCAAGGCCGGTGGCGTGATGGTCGCCACCATGCCGCTGCTGCGCGCGAAGGAGCTCTCCTACGCGGTCACCAAAGCGAAGATCAAACTCGCGCTCAGCGACGCGCGGCTCGCCGACGAGATGGAGAAGACGCGGCCGCTCGCGCGCGAGCTCGAGCGCGTCGTCTATTGGGGCAATGGCGAGCTCGAGGCCCTGATGGGCAAGCCCGGCTATGAGAGCTTCACCGCCTGCGACACCGCGAGCGATGACGTCTGCCTGATCGCGTTCACCTCCGGCACCACCGGCGAGCCGAAAGGCACCATGCATTTCCAGCGCGACATGCTGGCAAGCTGCGACAGCTACGCCAAACACGTGCTGCAGGCGCAGCGTGACGACCGCTTCATCGGCTCGGCGCCGCTCGCCTTCACGTTCGGGCTCGGCGGGCACGTGCTGTTTCCGTTCCGCATCGGCGCGACAACGATCCAGCTCGAGGCAGCGCCGCCCGACGTGCTGCTGCCCGCGATTGCGAAATTCAAGGCGACGATCTGCTTCACCGCCCCGACCGCCTACCGTGCCATCCTGCCGAAGCTTGCCGAGCACGACATTTCTTCGCTGCGCAAATGCGTCTCGGCTGGCGAGACCTTGCCGAAGGCGACCTTCGAGGCGTGGCAGCAGGCCACCGGCATGACGATCCTCGACGGCATCGGCGCGACCGAGATGATGCATATCTTCATCGGGTCGCCGGAGAACGAGGTGCGCGCCGGCTCGACCGGCAGGGTCGTGCCCGGCTACGAGGCGAAGGTGATCGACGATGAAGGGCGCGACTGCCCGCCCGGCACGGTTGGTCGCCTTGCGGTGCGCGGGCCGACCGGCTGCCGCTATCTCGCCGACGCGCGCCAGACCCGCTACGTGCAGAACGGCTGGAACGTCACCGGCGACACCTACCTGATGGATGCCGACGGCTACTTCTGGTATCAGGCGCGCTCCGACGACATGATCATTTCGGCCGGCTACAACATCGCCGGGCCGGAGGTCGAAGCGGCGCTGCTGCAGCATCCGGCCGTCGCCGAGTGCGGCGTGGTCGGCGTCGCCGATGAGGAGCGCGGGCAGATCGTGAAGGCCTATGTGGTGCTGCGCGCGGGCTACAACGGCGATACCGCGCTGACGCGCATCCTGCAGGAGCATGTGAAGGCCGCGATCGCACCCTACAAATATCCGCGCGCGATCGACTATGTCGGCGAGTTGCCGAAAACGCAGACCGGTAAGCTGCAGCGCTTCGAACTGCGCAAGCTTGCCGCCGAACAGGCGAGCCGCAAGCTCGCGTCGTAATCCCGGGATCACACGATGGCACCGACCAAAGCTCCGCTCGCACCCGTTCCGACCGACGAAGACCTGCCGCGCACGCTGCAGCCGCAGGGCTGGCCGCGTCCGCAGGGCTATGCGAATGGCATGACGGCGAAAGGCCGCGTCGTCATCACCGGCGGCGTGGTCGGCTGGGACGCGATGCAGAACTTTCCCGACACGTTTGCCGCGCAGGCGCGCCAGACTTTCTCCAATATCCTGAAGATCCTCGCCGAGGGCGGCGCCGGCCCGGAGCACCTCGTGCGGCTCACCTGGTATGTGACCGATCTCGACGAGTATCGCGCGAGCCTGAAGGACCTCGGCCGTGCTTATCGCGAGACGATCGGCACCTATTATCCTGCGATGGCGGTCGTGCAGGTCACCGGCCTGGTCGAAAAGGCCGCGAAGGTCGAGATCGAGGCGACGGCGGTCGTTCCCGAATAGCTTCCGTCTCGAGCGAGATGACTTGAGGTCGAGTCAATGGCGCCGACGCCGCTTGCTGTCAACGGAGGCGACGGATCGAGAGGGGAGTCGACGCCGGCAATTGAGCACATCGGCCGCCGCGAACTCGGCCGATTCCCCTCCCCCTTGCGGGGAGGGGTTAGGGGTGGGGGTCGTCGCTAGGACGCCGTGAACGTTTTCAAGCACCCCATCGATATTGGCGAGGACGTTGTTGTTCCAGTAACGCGCGAGCGATCTTGCGTCGCTCAGGCCGGCTCCTTGTCCGGAAGTCTTGGATTGCGGGTCGCGTGCCATTGCACGACCCCCACCCCCAACCCCTCCCCAAGCATCAGGGCGTTTACGCCCGTCTTCGACGGGCTACGGGGGAGGGGAGCGCGCCGAGTTTGCGGCCTCGATGATGAACCTAAACTCATCATGCTCTAGAGCAAAATCCGACCTGATTGAATCGATTGGGATTCCCAAGGCAAGCGAATTCTGATTCACCCTGCATACTGGGCGGGAGGCCAGTATGCATGGCGAGACCCCTGTCGGAGGATCTGCGG